>Ga0335074_10013416_pt1 | contig 11514 bp, 12 predicted proteins | sample Lox_Sample_23_FD_206715 | JGI IMG/M metagenome (GOLD analysis project Ga0335074, IMG submission 206715) | Soil microbial communities from Loxahatchee National Wildlife Refuge, Florida, United States - Lox_Sample_2.3 | ecosystem: Environmental > Terrestrial > Soil > Wetlands | place: USA...
CCACATGGCCGGACCCAGTTACAGCACGTACCAAGCCAGACGGCTCGGTACTGATAATCGCCAGAATTTCTTGAGTTCCTGCGGTCGACGACCGGCACGTCTCAGATCGCCTGGCGGTTTAGGGCTGATCATGCTGACCGAACCGAATGACGGCGCACACCGCTACGCACGGCTTGCCCGGCCCACGCCGGGCCCCGGCCCTGCTTACGATTCTCGTCGCATCACCGCGACTCTGAGTAACTCTACGTCCGGCCGTTCTGGCTGTCACTATTGGCGTGCAACAAGCCGACCGGGACCAGTGCGCCCGCTTGCGGCCAGCGCGACCGGCAGAGCCAGCCCCTAGCCAGTGGGCGCCGCGCCGGCCCGAGGCCCGTAACGATCTCCGGACGCGACCCGCCTATGGCTGGCTCATTACGAGCGACCGTAGCAGGGCGGCGTTCCGGGTGAACGCGACCTTGCCAGCACGGACGGCACCCGTGGCGGCGGTCGTGCTCGGCATGGTCACGCTCGGGCTGGCCGCTCGCCGGCCACTCAATCCGATCGGCTGGATGCTGCTGACCAGCATCGTGGACCAGCCGAGCGATCAGGACTGGATAAACGCCAGCAAGTCGTTGTTGAGCACGTCGGCGTGCGTGGTCAGCATCCCGTGCGGGAAGCCCGGGTACGTCTTCAGCGTGCCGTTCTGCACCAGTTCGACGGCCCGGGGACCCGAACTGTCGTGCGGGACGACCTGGTCGCCGTCTCCGTTCATGGCGAGGACTGGCACGCTGACCTTCTTCAGGTCCTCGGAGTAGTCCTGGCGGATGAACTCTGAGACACAGTCATATTGACCCTTCGCGCCGCCCATCATGCCCTGGCGCCACCAGTTGGCGATGACCGGTTCCGACGCCTTCACGCCCGGCTGGTCGAAGTTGTAGAACGGCCCGGAAGCTACGGCTTGGTAGAACTCCGAGCGGTTCGCCGCTAGCGCCGTCTGGAAGCCCTCGAAGGCTGCCTGGGGTACACCGGCTGGATTGGCGTCCGTCTGCAGGACCGATGGGGTCACTGCGCTGACCAGTACTACCTTCGCCACCCGAGCCTCGCCGTGGCGGCCGAGGTAGCGCGCCACCTCCCCGCCGCCGGCCGAGTGCCCGATGTGGACGGCGTCATGCAGGTCAAGGTGTGCAGTCAGGTCGGCGAGGTCATCGGCGTAGTGGTCCATGTCGTTGCCCTCGCTGGGCTGTGCGGAGCGGCCATGCCCGCGCCGGTCATGAGCGATCACCCGATAGCCGTGGTGCAGGAAGAAAAGCATCTGGGCGTCCCAGTCGTCGGACGACAGGGGCCAGCCGTGGCTGAAAACGATCGGCTGGCCGGTGCCCCAGTCCTTGAAGAAGATCTGCGTTCCGTCTCTGGTCGTGAACTCGGCCATGGTTTGCCCCGCTGTTCCAGCTAGACGGTGTCTCTGCTCACTAGAGCCTGACTCTAACAGCCAGAGTTACCATCTAACAGGCCAAGATCGGCTTGGCTAACTAGCATGTCGACATGGACAGACCGCCCGATCGGCCGCGTCGCGAGGAGTACCCCGATCAGACCCGCGCCGCAGTGATTGCCGCGGCGCGCCGACTGTTCGCCGAGAACGGCTTCTTCCAGACGAAGGTTGAGGAGATTGCCAGGCTGAGCCGGGTGTCTCCGGCGACGGTTTACGCGCAGTGCGGCGGCAAGCACGGCTTGCTGCGATCGCTCATGGACAGCTGGACGCAGGCCCCCATCATCGCCGAGTTCCACCGGCAGTCGCTCGCCGCCGCCAGCGCCACCCCGGTGATGCAGACCCTGAGCACCGCCTACCTCCAGATCACCAGGAAGTGGGGCGACGTCATCCGGGTAGTGATCGACGTCGCGCCACACGACGACGAGTCCGGCGCGGTGCTGGCCACCGCGCAAAGGCGGCACAACCGCAATCTCACCGAGATCTGCCGCCATCTCGAACACATCGGCGCCCTGCGTGACGACGTCGATGCACGCCTGGCCAGCCGGATCATTACCTACTACTACGGCATTGACGGCCTGCTCCGGACCCGCGACGTGTTCGGCTGGTCGTTGGAGCGTTCGAACGAGTGGCTGCTGGCTCATGCCTCCGCCGCAGTCCTGCGGTCACCCGCCGAGTCGCTGAGCCCCACCTGACCAGCAGCCAGCCCAGAGGCGACTCCTCGCGCTTCCGGCTAGCGGCGGACTCGGTAGCGCAGGTGCAGCACCCGGTTGCCCTGGATCACCGTGTGCGGGTCTTCGGGCAGATACTGAGCGTCGACTGACCCGAAGTACCGCTTGCCTGAGCCGAAGACCACCGGTGCGACACCACGACCACGTGATCTCCCGCGGGCGGCGCGCCGTCCCAGCCGTTGGTGGTGTCGAACAGGTGGCGCCCGATCACCATCGACCCAATGCCTGCCCACATGGCGCCCTGACGTAGTCGGCCGACGCCTGCGAGACCTTGATCCCGCCACCGTCGATGATTTCGGCGTCGCCGTTGACGTACCAGTCGAACAGTGCGTTCCAGATCGTCTGGCGTCCCAGCGTGCCCGTTCTCCGCGCCGGAAAGCATCTGGCAGGATGCCGGAAGACCCGACGCCTGGGGAGGAACCGGTGCCTGTCCGCTTTCAGCTGGTCATCGACTGTGCCGACCCGGACCGGCTGGCTCGGTTCTGGGCCGCCGCACTCGGCTATGAGCTCGCGCCGCCTCCGGCCGCATTCGCCACCTGGAACGATTTCTACCGCGCGGTGGGGCTGCCCGAGGAGGACCTGGTCGACGGGGCGGACAGGATCAGCGACCCGGAGGGCCACGGGCCGGGCATCTGGTTCCATCTCCTCCCGGATGCCAAGACGGTCAAGAACCGGCTGCACCTCGACATCCACGCCAGCGGCGAGCGGACGGACCCGATCGAGGTTCGCAGGAAGCGAGTCGACGCGGAGGCCAGCCGGCTGGCTGGCCTCGGCGCCACCATCACTGGCGCCTTGCCGGAGGAAGGGCTCGACCACTACGCGGTCGGGATGAAGGACCCGGAAGGCAACGAGTTCGATATCAACTGACCACCGCCACTAGCTCACCGGGGCCAGCGCGTCCGGCTGGCCATCGTCGTCGTCCCCGCCACTGCGCTGCTCGGCGATCGCGGTCGGCGGTTCAAGGGGGATCGGCGGCGGCTGTGGTTCCCCGAACGCTGCCTCGGCGGCTGACATGGCGCCGTAATCGGTCGCAAGGTTGGCGTAGATCGAGTAGATCAGCGTGATGAAGATGCCGAGCTTGAGCCACAGCCCGGGGGTGAAGAAGAACAGGCAGACGATCAGCGGGAAGTTGATCAGCCAGTAGATCGCACCCCACATGTGCACCTTGTACTGGGTGTACGGGTTGGTGGACAGGTCTTTGAAGATCACGCTCATCCAGCCGTGCCGGATGTGCACGGGCTTGTGCGTGGCGTGCAACTGAGCCACCTCGGCGCGCAGTTGGCGGACCTCGGCGATCAGGGACTCGATCTCAGTCATAAGAGCCAGTATCAGCGCGCTCGTGCCGGTAGGTGCGAGTCAGGACCATATCGCCAGGATCACTTTGCGAGCCCGAGAGACGATGGCATTTACGGCCTTCCCGTCCGGGCGTGGAAAGGCCTGGCACACTCGGTGCGGTGCGGCGAGATCGAGCCAGATACGGGGTCGATGGAGGGTACGGCGGCATTGCCTTCCTCGTCCTGGCGGGAGGCGGTTTGCTGGCTGGCGAGCGGTGGGCCAGCAGACGAGGTAAGCGCGCGGTCGGCGCGCTGGCGAAGGTGGGGCTCATGGCCGTGCCCGCGGTCGCTGCGAGCTACTTCTACAGCACCGGCCCGGGCAAGCTGTCGGTCTGGAAGGAGCTGCTCGATGGACTCGGTCTACGGGGCGACGAGAACGTGCTCGACATCGGGTGTGGCCGGGGTGCCGTGCTGATCTCGGCGGCTCACCGCCTACCCCGGGGTCGCGCAACCGGGGCCGATATCTGGCGGCTGCGTGACCAGACCGGGAACAGCCGGGCTGCCGCGGAGCGTAACGCGATGGTCGAGGGGGTCAGCGAGCGGGTCGAGTTCGCGGAAGCCGATGCGCGGGATCTGCCCTTTCCGCCTGAGTCGTTCGACGTGGTGCTCAGCAACCTGGCCTTCAGCAACATCCGGGGCAGCGAAGAGCGCGCCAGAGCGCTGCTCGAGGCCGTCAGGGTCCTTCGCCCCGGCGGACAGATGCGGGTCGTCGATGAGGGCGCTGACCGCTACGCCGCCATCCTGCGGGGCGCGGGATGCGTGGACGTCGAGGTGCGTCGCCTCGACTGGCGGACGTGGTCCGGCCTTCCTGGCCATCACTTCACGCTTGTCTCGGCCGGAAGGCCAGCCGCCGGGTCGCCCAGCTAGCGTGCGGGTGCACGGCACCAGCCCCTGTCCTCGCCGCGCGCTGCACATAAACGAAGGCCCAGGCCAGGGCAGGAGTCCTGGTGCTGGGCCTTCATCGCTCTGAATCTTGATCGATCACGATGTGGCTGGTACTCACGTGTCAGCCCACCGGCCATCCTTTCCCGGCGGTGTTGAACACCCAGACGGCGATGGCGAACACGGCCACGGCGGCAGGCAGCAGAGCCGCGCCCCAGGGGTAGTCCGCCCACATCAGCGCCCCGCCGAGGAAGAGCAGCCACAGCACGACCAGCAGTCGCACGACCAGGATGCTGATCCGGACGGGCCGGATGTATTCCCAGGACCGGATGAGGGCGCGCTGGGTCATCGGGCGGGTTCGCAGGGTGGCGCGGGTCGGCCTGGCGGCCGGCGACCCCGACACGGGAGCGGTGTTGTCAGTCAGTGCATACATGGGATGCCTCCTGCACCTCCGGTGTCCGGCCACTCCGGTCACCTATCAATGTGATATCACTTTGATAGGGAGATGTCAAGGGCGGCCGGCGCGAGAGGGCGACCAGGTGCGGCGAGCCAGGGCAGGCGGCCAGCCAGGGCAGGCGGCCAGCTAGGGCAGGCGGCCAGCTAGGGCAGGCGGCCAGCTAGGGCAGGCAGCGAGCTAGGGCAGGCGGCCAGCTAGGGAAACGGGACGCCGGGCCTCGGGCGCAACGGGGGCATCGGCTCCACCGGGTGCCGGCGCGGCCCGGACCAGAGAGCTGGGACGGCGTCAATTGCTGCGGCGATGGCGTACGCAGCCTGCTCATAATTGACCCGCCACCCGGCGAAGTGCGGCCAGGCGGCCTCCGGCTCACGCTCGATCGGGAAATTCACCTCCCGGAGCCGGCCGACGGCATCCAGGAACTCGGCGTACGTGAGGCTGATGGCAGCGCCCGGGGCGGGCTCAGCAGGCGCCTTGATGCCCATGGAACGGGCCACTTCGGAGAAGCACACCAGCCCGCTGCGCAGGCACAGCCGGGCCGGCACGGCGGGCGCCGCCAAGGGGCACAGCGAGAGATACAGGGCGGCCGAGTCGAGCACGGCCAGCAGCGACGTCACCCAGGAGGCTTCGTAGCTGGGCGAGCGGAACCACACCAGCGGCAGGTACGTGACGTGGCTCTCGGTGATGTCCGCCGCCCAGCGCTCCCACTCGCGGTAGAACTCGGGCAGGGTATCCAGGGCCGAGGTGCCAGAGCCGAGCGCATAGTGGGTCCTGGCCAGCAGTTCCGGCCCCCACGACGGTGACCCGGCCCGGGAGTTCAGCAGCGCGATCTCGTTCTCCCGCCGGTTGAAGGCGGAGTACAGCGCCGGGAGATAGGCGATCTGCAACGTGACCGTGATCAGGCCGGCCATCGCGGCCGTGTCGAGGACCGCGGTCTCGAAAAATCCATGCGCATCCGGCGAGCCGAAGGTCCACAGGGCCGGCCCGACCGAGGTGAACGCGGTGCCGATACTGCCGGTCGCAGGCCAGATCAGCAGGGCATAGCCGGCATAGAAGGAGATCAGCCAGACCGCCAGCTGGCCGAGCAGGATGACCGCTCCCTGGCCCGCCATGATCCGGTCGCGCCACCGGTAACTGGCCACCGGCCAGACGATCAGCCCGAAGATCCGGTTCGTGGCGCTGGCCACCAGCCGCGTCAGCCTGCTCCCCGATTTGCGCGGCACTATGACGGTGCCGACCACGCTTGCTACCGTGCCGAGCACGAGCAGCGCTCCGGCGGCCGCCACGACGTCACGTGCCGCGATCGGGGCTGTCATCAGCTATCCCCAGTCATTCCGTTGCCGAGTCCTGTTCCGGTCAGCCGGGAAGTGTACTTGGCCGCCGGTGGGAGAGAATCGCGGCGATAACCTGGCCGAGGGGCTGCCCGGCGTCGATGGGGATCGCACCGGATGCGCGCAGCCGGGCCTGGTATCCGGGCAGAAAACGGCGCAGGTGCTCGCGGGTGTCCCCGATCCGGCCCCAGTCGTTGTCTTCGCGGGCGTCCACCCGGGCCAGCATGGTGGCCTCGTCGATTTCCAGCAGGAACACCTGCGTGAAGCGGTCGGCCAGTTCCAGTTCGTTGGCCGCTCCGCCACAGACATACAGTGTCGCTGGCGCCGCGGCCGCGATCAGTTCGTCCAGGCGGGCCGGATCCCAGGCCCAGTAGTGCCGGGCAAGCCAGGCCAGGTCGGGCGCTTCCGGTTCTTCCACCACGTGGCCGGCCGCGTCAACGGACCGGGCCAGCAATGCGTCCTCGTCGGCGTCGATGCATGCCAGGCCCTGGCGGGCGAGTTCGGCGGCGATCGTCGTCTTACCGGCGCCAGAACAGCCGGTGATCTGAACGGCACTCATCGGTGCCTATCGTCGGCCGGCCCTAAAGACAGCGCAAACGAATTTTAATTCCGCCCGGACATGCCCACCGCGATCTGCATAGGTCTATCTCCGGTTCGTGCGCGGCGGTACGCTGCGGGCAGAAGATGGCGGGAGGCAGGATGGTCTATCTCGGTGGCCCGCGAAGACGCGCCCGGGCCGGCCGGGCCAGCGGAATCTATCTGCATGATGCGCCGCCCGGCTATCATCCGCCCCGGTCCAGAGTGCCATTGAAACAACAGCAACGGAAGCTACGCGAGGACTATGTCCTGATGCGCGTCGTGACCGTAATCGTGGTCCTTTTGGCCGCTGCTTTCCTGGTGATGATGGTCATGATCATCGCGACGCATCTTTAGTCTGGGCTCAGCCGGTACTGAGCAGGGCGGGGCGAAGGTAGCTCTGCGCCCAGGCGGCCAGGGTGGTCGGCGTTGTCGTCACGAAGCTGCGCTTGTCCTCCGGCACGAAGTCCGCGCGCGTTACCGCCGCCATCCCGGCAATACCCTCGACCTGCTTATCCCCGAATCCCGCCGCGCGCAGCGACTCGCGCCAGGCCGCGTCGGAGATCGTCTCGGCCCGTACCCGGCGGCCGACTGCCTCGCTGATGATGGCGGCGACCTGGTCGAGGGTGAGGTCTGCCGGGCCGTGCACGGCCTGGACCTGGCGGCCTGACCAGGCCGGCCCGAGCAGCCGGACGGCGGCGATCTCGCCTATATCGCGTGGATCGACCCAGGGCTGCGCGTAGTCCAGAGCCATCGGCGCCCGGATCACCCCGTCCCGTATCGAGTCGAGGTCGTCCACGTTGGTGAAGAAGTAACCGCAGCGCAGGTGCAGCACCGCCGCGCCGGTGGCGTCGAGGTACTCCTCGGTGCGGGCCAGCCCGTCGATCTCGCCCGCCCCGGACCGCTTCTCGGCGCCAATGCTGCTGAGAAAGACGGTACGGCCGATCCGGTTCTCGGTCACCGCGCGGGCCGCGTTGGCACCGAGTTGCGTATACCAGGCGACCGGATCGGCCGCTGGCTGAAAATTCGGCGGGCTTACCCAGAACAGGGCGTCGGCATCCCGGGTCGCGCGCAGGACGGTCGCGGCGTCGCTCACGTCGGCTTCGACGACCTCGGCGCGCTCGGCCACGGCCGGGTCGAGCCGGTCCGGGTGGTGTGCGAGCAGTGTGGGCCGGACCCCGGCCTGGATGAGCAGTTGCACGACTCGCGATCCGACATGCCCAGTGGGGGTGCTGACGATGACCTTCATGAACCGTGCCTACCACTGGGGTCTGTCACCGAGGCCGCGGCCGGCTGCCCGCCAGAATGAAGTCGCGTATCTCGCCGGCCACGATGGACGGCTGCTCAGCCCACGGCAGGTGGCCGGCGCCGTCGATGACCACCCGCCGCACGTCCGGCAGGGCAGTGACCAGCGAGTCGGTGGCCCACACTGGGCGGGGATCGGCCACGCCGTGCACGATCAGAACCGGCATCCGCAACTGGGCGCAGCGCCGGGCCAGCTCGGCTTCGTCGCGGGACCGGTCAGCGGCCAGTTCTCTATTGCAGCGCAGGTTCACCCGGAGGCCGTCATCCCACATGGCCGCGGCGAACTGGGCGGCAGCCGGCCCGGGAGCGTAGTCGGGCCGCCATTGCAGCAGGCAGAACTCGTGCTCCTCGGCCCGGGTCCGGTCCGGCTTGTCGTGCAGGTACTGCCAGCGGGGCAGGTCGCGGCCCAGGCGGCGGCGCATCTCGGCCCGGTAGGCCGCCCGGAAGCCGTCTCCAATCCCGGTACCGGCCAGATAGACCAGGCCCCGGGTGCGGCCCGGGTAAGCCAGCGCATAACGCAACGCGAGCTCGGCTCCCCAGGAATGCCCGCCGACCCACCAGGATGGCTCATCCACCGCCCGGCGGACGTCGTCCAGATCGGCGACGAACTGGGCGACGGTGTACGGCCCATCGCCCGTCGACCGGCCGCATCCGCGCTGATCGTACCGGTGCACCCGGAACTCGCCAGGCAGCAGCCGGGCCAGCGGGCCGAGATAGTCCCACAGCCCAGGCCCGCCATGGCACAGCACCAGCGGGACCCCGGCGCCGGCCGTGGTCACCCGGAGCAGCGCACCACCGGACACCGGGACCAGCCGGCTGGCGCTCACGACAGCAACATATCGAACGCCATCGCCTGGCCGGTCGGCCGCGGCGGCGCGCGGTTAGCGGCTGGCGGCCCAGTGCCTGCTGAGACTGCGGAGCGGGCGGCGCGGTTGGCCGCTGGTCACGGCGCCGCCCGGGAACGGGTCGGTGGTGGTGGCATGCCACGTCTGGCCGGTCAGGCCGGCCCGGCCCGCCCACGCCACTGCCTCGCTCGGCGGTATGCCGCCAATGTCCAGCGTGCGCCCGGCCCGCCGCACGCTGGACAAGGGCCACCAGGACACGGTGCTGGCCGACAATTCGAGCCCGCCCAGCCGCGGTCCGCGCCGGTTACCCGCGGCTGCGGGCGGGGCGCATCAGCAACCGCCAGATCAGGATCCGCAGCCGCTGGACGGCCGGCCGGTGACTGGCGCCACGGAGCACCCGCTTGGCCGTTGGCCCGTTCAGCAGCGTCCATTCCCACTGGACGAGCAGCTGCCGGAGCGCGCCGGGGGACAGCCGGGCCCGCCGCGGTGCGGCCGCCGGTGGTCCGCCCACCGGCGGCCGCCCGATCCCGCCGCTCTTCTCCAGGTACATGTGCTGCAGCAGTGCGGCGGTAGCGTGCACGGCGGCATCCAGCAACTGCTCGGCCGGCTGGTCCGCGGGCCCGGTATAGGCCCGGGAGGCCGGCCGCGGGACCAGGTCGTCAAGATCACCCACGATGTGGTACTTGGCGTCGCGCAGCCCGGCGATCAGGATCTCCGATTGTTCCTGGGCCCAGGCGGCCCGGCTGGGCGGCAGCGTCAGCAGGGCCTGCCGCGGCCGGGACCGGAGCAGGTCGAGGGCGAGGATGCGCTTGATGTCCTGGGTGTAGAACCAGTTCGGCATCTCGGCCGGCAGGGCCTGGTTCACCTGGCGCAGGAACTCGGCTTCGGCGGGCCCGAGCGACGGGTTGGCCCGCGTCCCGGTCAGGTCGAAGCGGCCCGGATCGACGCCGAGCACGGAGGCGAACCGGATCCAGAGCAGGTCGGTGGCGCCCTGCGGCGGCACGGTGATCACATGCACGTGGTCCGGCGGGATGTGCTGCGACCACATGTCCAGGATGGCCAGCGTGTCATGCACGGCCCAGAACCACGACCGCGCGCGGCGGTCGGCGGCCGGCGTGGTGTCGGCCACGCTGTCCAGCCATTCTTCCCAGGGCACGCTTTCGCGGCACTTGATCCGTTCCTGCCATTCGGCGGGCAGCACCGACCCGAAGTCGCGCACGGTCAGGATGACGTGCGGGTCGGCCACGAGCAGGGAGCGGATGGCCTGATCGGCCTGGGGCGGGTTGCAGGCGGCCAGGATCTCGTCCGAGATGACGGCCGCGGTGCGGGCGCGCAGCGCCTGGCCGGTCAGCACGGCCCAGTCGCCGGTCCACGGGTCGGTCGGGTCGGACGCCTCCCGTGGCGCCTCGCGGAGATCCCGGCTGGCCCGGCTATGGTCCCGCTGGCCGAAGCCCGGCAGCGTCACGCCCTGGGCGGCCAGCCGGGCCCGGTTGCTCCACAGCGAGCGCTGCAGGAACGACGTGCCAGTCTTCGGCTCGCCGATGTGCACGTAGATGCGCGGCCGTGAGCCACTCAGCACCCGGCTCTCCGGGCCGGCCGGATCCCGGCCTGGCGTGTCGGACGATGTCAACCTGGCACCTGTTTCGGTCGGCGCACCAGTACCACGCAGTCACGACGTGCTTAACGACAAGCAAAGCAGCGGTAATGATACTGCTGCGCATCCGTTTCAGGAGTGGATTTGCGCAACGATTCGCGGGGCGTGTCGTCAAGGCCTAGTCAAATACGCGCTAACCGAACTAAAGGCTTGATAAGGACCGAGGCTGGCGGCATGTGATACTCCGGTCGTGGCCAGCCAACACGGGCGGACGTCGTACGACGTGACCGCCGAACCGCTCAAAGTCCAGCTGGAGACGTTCCTCGGCGAGCACCGGGCCATGCTGCGCGGCTGTCTCGACGGGCTGACCGAGGAGCAGGCCCGGCGCCGCCTGGTGCCATCCGAGACCACGCTGCTCGGCCTGGTCAAGCACGCGGCGTACGCGGAACAGGTGTGGTTCGGCGAAGCCGTCACCGGCCGGTCCCGCCAGCAGATGGGCTTGCCGCCGAACGCGGCCGATGCGTTCCAGCTCAGCCCCGCGGACAGCATTGAGTCGGTGCGCCGCGCCCACGACCAGGCGTGCGCGGCCTCCCGCCAGGCCACGGCCGGCCTGGACCTGGATGACGTGCTGACCGGGCACCGGTTCGGGCCGCTGCCGCTGCGCTGGGTCTACCTGCACGCGCTGCGTGAGTTCGCCCAGCACTGCGGGCACGCGGACATCCTGCGCGAGCAGATCCTGAGTGCCGGGTACACCATCCGCCCGGCGGTGGCCAGCGACGCCGGCTTCCTGGCCGACATGCTGGCCGAGGCGGTCAACTGGTCCACGCAGTGGCGGCCGAAGAGCCGCGACCGCATCCTGTCCGCGCCGGACACGGCGAACTACGTGGCCGGCTGGCCGCAGGACACCGACCTGGGCGTGCTGGCCGAGGCGGACGGCCAGCCGGTCGGCGCGGCGTGGCTCCGGTTCCGGCCGGCCACCGATCCGGGCTACGGGTTC
>Ga0335074_10013417_pt1 | contig 11514 bp, 8 predicted proteins | sample Lox_Sample_23_FD_206715 | JGI IMG/M metagenome (GOLD analysis project Ga0335074, IMG submission 206715) | Soil microbial communities from Loxahatchee National Wildlife Refuge, Florida, United States - Lox_Sample_2.3 | ecosystem: Environmental > Terrestrial > Soil > Wetlands | place: USA: Florida...
CAACTGCGGACCCGCGGCAAGGGGCCCCACCCCCCAGGGCCACGCCGCGCATGCTGTGCCCCGCCTCCTGCCCCCGTGGGAGGCGGGGCACAGCGAAGCTGGCCGGCAGTGCTAGCGGATGCCAAGTGTGTCCGGCACTGCCGGCCAGCTTTATTCCGAAGGTTCGGTATGTGAGACCGGCCTCAGACACTGGCGAGCGAACAGCACATCATGTGCGATAACGTCACTGCAGGCTCTGGCAACCATAAAGCCGACCGGGCAGCGGTTGACAGCAGTCAATTTCTGAACATACTTTTGTATTGCGCCGAGCACTAGCCCGGCGAAGTGAGCCCGGTAGCCTTCCGGACGGTGGGTGAGCCGGGCTTCGCGTTGTCAGGTGTCGGTCGCGACGCCGATGCCCGCTGGCTTCATCCGCCTAGCGTTATAACTTTGCCGATCAGAGGTTCCGCATGGCGGAGCCACTTTCCGCCCTTGCCGTAACACCATGCCACCGCGTCGGGGACCGCCAGCAGACTCTCGCTGACTGCCGCGATGTGGCTGTAAGAAACCGTCTCGGCGCAGCCAGCTCTCTGCAACCGCTCGAAAATGGTTTGCTTGTCGGTGACAACTGCCGGGCCGTCCGGCTCAAGTCGCAGCAACACAGCGCCGACCCTTACTGCCTCATCCGCCAGCTGACCGACCGCGGCTCTTCTTGCCGCTATCGGGTTCTCGATCCTCCTGGCGTCCATGATCAAAGTCTCAATGGCCCCAGTCTTGATCAGCTTCTCAAGGATCATCTCGCGTCGCTCAGGTTTCTCGGTCGTGAAGTGTATCCGGCGCTGGCGCGGCAGCTTCAGGGACTGGATGAGGGCGCGGAGTTCTGCTGCCCTGGACGCGGGCACCATGGCTGCGGCGAGGACGAAGCCGTTCTCTTTCGTCTCGTCGGCATAGATATGGACAGTCATGTTAATCCTTGCGGGTCCGCCGCAGCCTCGACGGACGTGGAGTAAGCGCGCATCAAGTTTGTTAAGAGGCAAACAGGCCCAACTTAGAACGATGGCCCGCGCTCACATGGCTCGTCATAGAGCGCCTAGTGAGGCAGGCCAGGATCTGGCGTTAAGCATACCTGCCCGCCGTGGGATGCGTGCGCTGAGAAAGATCGGCCTGTCACGACATGCCCGGACGGTCCCGCCACCTGGGCGAGCCAAGCCACTGCACCTGCTCCGCCGCTCACCCCCGTAGGAGGCGGGGCACATGCTTATCTCGCCGCCACCGAAACGTTAAGTACTCGCTAGTTTTCCGGTACTGCGGCGAAGGCACTGGCTGGGATGCTGTAGAACTTTCCGCATGGAGCACTTTCTGACCAGCTACGGCTACCTGGCGCTGATCATCTTCGGGTTCGTCGAGGCGTGCAGCATTCCCATCTCCTCGGAGATCACCTTCGCCACGGCGGGCGCGCTGGCAGCCACTCATCACCAGTTCAGCCTGGTCCTGGTCATCGTCATCGGGACGCTGGCAGAGATGGGCGGCTCCTTGACCTCGTACTGGATCGGGCGTCGCAGCGGTCACCAGTTCATCGACAAGTACGGCAGGTTCGTGCTGGTGAGCCACTCCGACCTCGACCGGGCAGAGCGCTTCTTCGCCGGCCGCGGTACCTGGACGGTTGCCGTCGCCCGGCTGCTTCCCCTGGTCAGGTGCTTCGCCTCGCTCGGCGCGGGCATCGTCGAAGTGCCGTTCACTCCGTTCGCGATCTTCGGCCTGATCGGAACGGCGATCTGGGCCACGGCACTCAGCATGCTCGGCTACTCGGTCGGCAGCACGATGACGAAGCTGTTCCACTCCTTCTCGCTGATCGGCGTCGCCCTGATCGTGCTGTTCGTCCTGGCCCTCGTCGGGCACTGGCTGCTCGGCAGGAGGAGGGACGCCCGCCGGCAGCAGGCACTGGCACAGGCGCCCGGCACCGAGGAGATCCCGGCTCCCGCCGAGGCCAAGGTCACTTCAGGCCGCCCGGCCGGCGCCCACCGCTCCACCCGCGGCCCGACCGCCTGAAGCTACTCAAACAACATCAGCGGGCCAACGTTGCTGCTGAGGAACCCATGGCCTACAGCATCAGCGGGCCAACGATGTCACCCGTACCGCATCAAATAGGCATCGTTGCTGCTCGCATCCACCTGCCAACAGCATCGGCGGGCCATCGTTGCGGCTAGTGCGGCTAGTGCGGCTAGTGCGGCTAGTGCGGCTAGTGCGGCGATTCGGGCGGTTGCCACCCCGGACCACTGCGCCCCTAATCCGTCAGCGCCTGGTAGACGAGTTGCCGCAACTGCGACCTGATCGGGTGCGCGCTCGACGGCAGCAACTGGGTGAAGAACGACACGTTCAGCCCTGCCGCACGGTCAACGAAGAACGCGGTACTGGCCGCCCCGCCCCACGACGCCTCACCCGCACCGGTCAGGATCTTCCCTGAAGCGGGGTTAAGCACCACGGCGAACCCCAGCCCGAACCCCACGCCTCGGAACGGCGACTCCGCGAACAAGGCCCGCCCGAAACTCTCCAGGTCAGCCCCGCCGGGAAGCTGATTGGAGAGCATGAAAGACACCGTGCGCGGGCTCAGCACCCGCACACCGTCAAGCGAACCTTCCCCGAGCAGCATCGAGGTGAACCGCAGGTAGTCGGAGGCGGTCGAGAGCAGCCCGCCGCCCCCGCCGAGGAACGTGGGCCGGTGATCGGCCACGTACCCCATCGCATCCAGCCTGACCGCCTTCCGCCTGGGGCCGACCCCGTAAAGCGCGGCGAGCCGCTCCCGCTCACCAGGACCGACGAAGAACCCCGTCTCGGTCATCCCGAGCGGCCCGAAGATCCGCTGCTGGAAAAACGAGTCGAGCGCCATGCCAGAGGCGACCTCGATGACCCGCCCGAGCACATCGGTGGAGACCGAGTAGTTCCACTCGGACCCTGGCTGGAACAGCAGCGGCAGCGACGCCCAGCGGTCGCAGTTGGCGGCGAGGTCGGTCCTCCTTGGCGTGCCCCACTCAAACCCGGCCGCCCGGTACATGGCGTCGACCGGATGAGAGCGGTGGAAGCCGTACGTAAGCCCGGACGTGTGCGTGAGCAAGTGCCAGATCCGCACCGGTTCAACGGCGGGAACGGTCACGCACCTGATGTCCGATCCTCCCGCGAACACCCGGACATCAGCGAAAGAAGGGATGAACTTGCTCACGGGGTCGGTCAGCTCGAACGCGCCGTCCTCGTACAGGCACATCGCGGCGACCGAGGTCACTGGCTTGCTCATCGAGTAAATGCGCCAGATCGTGTCGGTCGTGACCGGCAGGCCGGCTTCGGCGTCGCGGCACCCGTACTCGGCGACGTAAGCCAGCTTGCCGCCGCGGCTCACGGTTATCAGGAAGCCTGGCAGCCGCCCGTCATCCACGTAAGCAGCGAAATGTGACTTTAGCCGCGACAGCCGAGTGGCATCAAGCCCGACCGCCGCCGGGTCCACCTCAGGACTCAGTCCGCCCATGAAGTCCGCCTTCCTGCCGAAATTCCGGTCCGTCCTATAGCATGCGGCACGACCGGCCAGGGCAGTATGACGAGGGGGTCAGTGTGGGCGCGGAAAGCGATCGGGTCAAGAGCTTCGGCCGCCTCGAGTACGGCCTGAAGAAGGCGGGCGACTGGTATCGCTGGGGGCCTTACGTCAGCGAACGCCAGTGGGGCACGGTACGCGAGGACTACAGCGCCGACGGCGACGCCTGGAACTACATCACCCACGACAACGCCAGGTCCTACGCCTACCGCTGGGGCGAGGACGGCCTCGCCGGCTTCTGCGACATCGAGCAGCGCCTTTGCCTGGGCCTTGCCCTGTGGAATGGCAAGGACCCGATACTCAAGGAGCGCTTGTTCGGCCTGACCAGCACGCAGGGCAACCACGGCGAGGACGTCAAGGAGTACTGGTGGTACCTCGACGCCACCCCCAGCCACACCTGGAACCGCTGGCGTTACCACTACCCGCAAAGCGAGTTCCCCTACGCCGACCTGATCAGCGAGAACGGCTCACGCAACAGGGAGGAGCCCGAGTACGAACTGCTCGACACCGGCGCCTTCGACGACAACAGGTTCTGGATCGTCGAGGTTCATTACGTCAAGGCAGGCCCCGACGACATCCTCATGCAGGTCCAGGTCACCAATGCGGGCCCCGACGAGGCCACGCTCGACGTCCTGCCGACCGCCTGGCTGCGCGACACCTGGTCGTGGGAGGAAGGCGCTCCGCGCCCGGCGCTGAAAGCGAGCGGCCCGTCCAGCGTCAGCATCGACCACCCGTTCATCGGTGATCTTGAGCTGCTAGCCAGCGGCAGCCCGGACGGAAGGTCTCCGGAACTTCTTTTTTGCGACAATCAGACCAACACGGCTCTCCTTTACGGTAGCGAACCCGTCACCGCTTATCCGAAGGACGGGATCGGGGATCACGTGATCAGCGGCACCGCCACGGTGAACCCCGACCGCACGGGCACGAAGTGCTCGGCCTGGTACCGGCTGACGGTGATGCCAGGGAAGACCGCCGAGGTCAGGCTGCGCCTGCGCAAGCCAGGTCAGGCGGCTGGCCCCGACCCGTTCGGCCCCGAGTTCGACCAGGTAGTCGCCAAGCGCAAGGCTGAGGCTGACGAGTTTTACGCCGAGCTGACCCCGCCTGCGGCCAACGCGGACGAGGCCATGATCATGCGCCAGGCGTTCGCCGGCATGCTCTGGTCCAAGCAGCTCTTCTACTACGACGTCGCCCGCTGGCTGGACGGCGATCCAGCTCAGCCCCCGCCTCCCGAGCAGCGCAAGAGCGGCCGCAATAGCCACTGGCGCAGCTTCGACGCCTTCGACATCATGTCGATGCCCGACAAGTGGGAGTACCCCTGGTTCGCCGCCTGGGACCTGGCCTTCCACTGCGTGGCGCTGGCCCACGTCGATCCGGCCTTCGCCAAGTACCAGCTCATCTTGCTGTGCCGCGAGTGGTTCCAGCACCCGAACGGCGCGCTGCCCGCCTACGAGTGGGACTTCGGCGACGTGAACCCGCCGGTGCAGGCCTGGGCCGCGCTCGAGGTATTCGCGGTGGACGGCGGCACAGACATTGACTTCCTCGGCCGGGTCTTCGACAAGCTGCTGATCAACTTCACCTGGTGGATCAACCGCGAGGACGCCGAGGGCAACAACCTGTTCGAAGGCGGCTTCCTCGGCCTGGACAACATCGGCCCGATAGACAGGTCGCACCTGCCGGTCGGCGGCCTGCTCGAGCAGTCTGACGCCACCGGCTGGATGGGCTTCTACGCGATGGCCATGGCCACGATGGCGCTGACCTTGCACTGGTCCGGCCGGCGTCCAGGCACCGATCTGGTCATGAAGTTCCTTGAGCACTTCGCCGCGATCAGGGACGCGCTCGACGGGCGCGGACTTTGGGATGACAAAGACGGCTTGTACTACGACCGCCTCATCACGCCGACGGGCCAGGAAGTATCGCTCAAGGTGCACTCGGTGGCCAGCATGATCCCGGCCCTGGCGATGGGCGTGATCGACCAGGGCTCGATCGACAGCTCCATGGCGGTCGGCAAGCGCTTCGCCAGCTTCCTCGCCGGCCAGGATGTGACAGAGTCGCAAGGGGAGGTCCCGGCTGTCGCCGACGGCGGCCAGTACCAGGGGGAGGCTGGCCACCAGCGGATGCTCCTGTCCCTCGCGGGTCCTGACAAGCTGCCCAGGATGCTCAGCCGGCTATTCGATGAGTCGGAGTTCTTGTCGCCGCACGGGATCAGGGCACTGTCTGCCTGGCATCGCGAGCACCCGTACACGATCAACGTCGAAGGCTTTCAGGCTTCCATCGACTACGAGCCCGCAGAATCGACCACGCCGCTTTTCGGCGGCAACTCGAATTGGCGCGGCCCGATCTGGTTCCCGATCAACTATCTGATCATCAGCGTGCTTGAGCGTTACCACAGGTTCTTCGGTGACAAGCTGATGGTGGAGTACCCGACAGGCGGAGGCCGCAAGGTCGAACTCGGCGAGATCGCCGTGGATCTCTGCGACCGGCTCGTCGGCATCTTCCGCACGAACGAGTACGGTCACCGGCCCTGTTTCGGCGGCACAGAGCCGCTGAGATCCGATCCGGCCTGGCGCGACAACCTGCTGTTCAGCGAGTATTTCCAGGGCGATGACGGTGCCGGGCTCGGCGCCAGTCACCAGACCGGCTGGACGGGACTTGTCGCCGACCTGATCAGGCGCAGGTACGGTGCAGTGCGCGGTATCGGCGACATAGTGCACGATATAGCGACGGCCGCAAACGTTAGTAACGGATAAGATCCCCGAACTGGCATGCGGGCAGTTCATTACCCGTATCGTTGGGGCTTGCGTCCCCCGAAGTATTACTCATTCCTACCAAGCGGGCATAAGTGAACAACCCAGTCATGGCCCCGGATTCTGCCGGCTCGCCGGGCGGCCAGGTAGTCTGGCCGATCCGGTCAGGGCTAGTGCCACCGCTGGCCGACGGCTTCGTCAGCCGGCTTGAGTCCGCGCCGGGCCTTGGGCAGGCCCTGGCGCGGGGGCGTACGCTGGCGCTGGCACCGGCCAGGAAAGGCGGCCAGGGCGGACCCGACTGGTTCGCGCCGAGCGGCAAGACCCAGCTCGCCTCTTACGTGGCCGAGTCGCTGTGGAAGGCGAGCGAGCTTGACTTGCTTGTCTGGATCACGGCGTCAAACCGGGCCGCGATCCTGACCGGCTATGTTGCCGCGGCGGTCGCCGCGATGGGCATCGACCCGGCCGGTGACGCGGATTCCGCGGCAGCCCGCTTCCTCGGCTGGCTGTCGGAGACCGACCGCTCCTGGCTGGTTGTGCTCGACGGGCTGGCGAGCCCGTGGGATCTTGACGGCCTGTGGCCAGCCGGCGACACCGGCAGGACCCTGCTGACGATCGCCGACCCGGTCGGCCTCGATCCAGGCGAGGTCACTGTGCTCGGGGTTCCCGGCTTCAGCCGCCGTGAGGCACTCAGCTACCTGATGGACCGCCTCACCGAGGATCGCGGTCAGCGCACCGGCGCGATCGACCTCGTCGATCACCTAGGCGGCGAACCGCTTGCGCTGGTGCAGGCCAGCGCCGTGATCGGTACCTCCATCCTGTCCTGCCGTGACTACCAGGACGTTTTTCTGCGGAAGCTGGATCAGATAGCGCGGGGCGGCCAGTCATCGACGGCCGCGATCAGCTGGATCCTGTCGGTCGAGCACACCGACAGGATTTCGCGCGTAGGACCGGTGCAGCCGATGCTGATCCTTGCGTCGTGGCTGGACTTCAACCGGATTCCAGGCACCGTGTTCACGTCGCCGGCCGCGCGGAGCTACCTGACCGGCGGTCAGGCGAGTCCCGAGCAGGCGTGGGCCGCGGTCGTCACGCTCGAGCGCGCGGGCCTGCTGACCATCGACCCGGCGCCCGAGCCGCCGGTCGTCACGATGAACTCGGCGATCGCCGCTGCCGTCCGCTCTGCTACGCCGGCCGAGATCGTCGACGCCGCCGTGACCGTGGCGGCCGGCGCGCTGCTCGAAGCCTGGCCCGACGACGAACCGAGGTCCTGGCTGACCGACAGCTTCAGGTCATCGGCGATCGCGCTCAGCAGCCTGGCCGGTGACCGGCTCTGGGCCAGTTCGGCCTACCGGCTGGCGTTCAAGCTCGGGCAGAGCATGGAAGACGCGCACCTGAGCGCGCTCGCGGCGCCGCACTGGAATCAGGTCGCCGCCGCCAGCGACCGCTTCCTCGGGCCTGGTCACCCAGACTCGCTGGCTGCCAGTGATCACCTCGCGGCCGCCTTCCTCGCCGCGGGCCGGGCCGCCGAGGCGATGCCGTGGTTCCAGCGAGTGCTTTCCGACCGGACCGCGCAACTCGGGGAGGACCACCCGGCGACGATCGCGTTCCAGGTAAGACTTGGCCGCGCGCTGATCGCGGCGGGACGTCCGAGGGACGCCGCGACCGTGCTCGACCGCGTGTACCGCATCAGCGATCAGGTTCACGGTCCGAGCAGCCTGGACACGCTCGAGGCGCTCAGTGCCCTCGCGGACGCCTGCCAGGCCGCGGGCGAGACCAACGACAGCATCCGCCTGTACCGGCGGGTACTCGGCGAGCGGGAGCGGGTACAGGGCCAGTCCGACCCGCAGACCCTGGAAAGCGCACAGAAACTCGGCGACGTCTACCTCGCATCGAAGAGGTTCAAGGAAGCACTCGCACAGTACAAACGCGTCGTTTCCGGTCGCGAGCAAGCGCTTGGCCCGGTTCACCCAGGGACGATCGAGGCAAGGGACCGGCTCGCCGCCGCGCACCACTCGGCCGGGCGGATGGCCACCGCACTGCGGCTATACGAGGAGTCCTGCGAGGACTCAGTGCGGATCCTGGGCGTCGATCACCCGGACACCCTGGCCAGGAAGGTACACCTCGCCCACGCGCTTTACGCCGTCGGCCGCCTGGGCGACGCCACCAACATGCTCCGCGACACCGTCGAGCGCTGCGAGCGCATCCTCGCCCCTGGCGACTCCCTTACCGCCGCCGCCAGGGAAAGCCTCACCAACATCGCAGGGAGCTGACGGGTCAGGCGCCCGCGTCGCTTTCCCTAGGCAGCCTGAAGAACGAGGAGCGAAGGCCGAACCTGGCGATGAACAGCAGGATCACGCCGACGACCAGCACGATGATCATCGTCCAGTCCTCAATGCCAGACGCCGACATGACCGACTTCACCAGCAGCCAGATCAGGAAGGCCGCGGCCGCGAGCGGCAGGACGCCGAGCACGACCGCGCTCCAGAAGTCGCCGATAACCCGGCGCCTGAAGTAAACGATCGTGGCGAACGCCGTCAGCACGTAGAACGCCGCGTACAAGATGCCGGTGACGTCGACGACCTCGAAAAACGCGTTCTGGATCGAGGAGGTGAGCAGGAACAGCCAGGTCGCGATGATGAGAATCAGGCCGATGATCGCGGTGGCGACGGCCGGCGTATGGAAGCGCTGCGACACGTTCGACAGGACCTCGGGCAGCGTTCGGTGACTGGCCATGCCGTAGGTGAGGCGGGCGATCAGCACGATGCCTGTGCCTGTCGAACCGATCACGGACAGCGCGAGCGCGAGCGCCATCACCTTTTCCCAGCCAGAGCCGCCGAGTACGTGCGCGACGGCGACCAGCGTGGTGCCGTCGTTGCCGGTGGCCGCCAGGGCCTTCCGGCCGAGGACGCCCTGCAGGCCGACGGTCACGAACGTGAAGATGATGGCGAGGAAGATCACGGCGAGCATCGCGGCCCGGCCGGGGTTCACGCGGCGGTGCTTGGTCTCCTCGTTCACGTAAACGGTGCCGTCCCAGCCCGTGTACATGAAGACGGCCGCGAGGAAGCCTGCCGCCATGTCGCCGTGCCCGCCGACTCCCGTCGGGCTGAACCAGCCGCTGGTAACGGGCACCGTGTGAGCGTGGTGCCCGAGCACGAAGGCCAGGCCGACGATCGCGAACCCGATCAAGATGACGTACTCGATCGCCGCGAAACCGACCTGGGTCTGCGCGGTCAGCCGGATGCCGAGGATCGCGATCGTGAGCATGACCAGGATGACGAGCGTGGAGATCACTACGTTGTCAAAGGTGCTCGTGGCGTTAGACCCGAAGATCGCCAGCACGGAGGGCGCCAGCACGATCACGCCGCTGACCGTCCCGATCAAGCTGCCTGTCACCATCAGCCAGCCGGTCATGAAGCCGAGATACGGGTTGATCGACCGGCCGACCCACTCGAAAGAGGCACCGCAGTTGGCGTTCCACAGGTTCAGGCGCCGGTAAGCGTTGGCGATGATCAGCATCGGGATCGCGGTCAGCAAGATGATGGGGCCGCTGCCGTAGGCCGTGGCCGCGGCCAGCGCGGCCAGCGTCAGTCCGACCGACACTCCGGGCGCGGCGTTCGCCATCCCGATGACGGTGTCCTGAGCGACGCCGATGGCGTCTGGCTCGAGCCTGGCCTCCGGCGCCCGGACTCCCCCCGCCATTGCCGCCAGGTTTTCCGTCATATGGCCCCCTCCTGCACTCACGACAAGCAACTGCCCCTGTGGGCGTTTTGCTGCTAGATACGTACGCATCATGCAACAAGCAACATTTAGTGGCAATGGCCGCACGAATTTACTTCTGCAACTAACGCCGGTACCGGGTGTCCCGGGCGGTTTGGATAGGCTGCCACGGGAGGTGCGCCAGGTGGACTACGACTACGTCGTCCTCGGCGCGGGCACGGCCGGCTGCATGATCAGGAACGCCGCCGCAAGCGCGGCCTTCAGCAAGGCGCTGCCTGACGGCCACGCCGCGGACCTGGTCCGCGCTAGCAACGAAGGTTCACGCTCATGACACCTGATGACCTGAGGGCTGCCGCCTGGCAGCGCCTGCTCGCACTTGACCCGCTGTTGCCTGCCTGGCACGAGCCGCCAGCCGGATGCGGCGCCACCTTCACGGCGGCCGACGATTCCGGCCGGCTCACCGGGGTCGCCACCTGTGACCACTGGACGGGCGAGCCAGGTTCGATGTCGCTGACCTGGGGCGCGGCGCACCGTTTCAGCCTGCGGCCGAGCGTCGCTGGCCAGGACATCGGCGGCGCGCTGGACCAGCTCATCACGAAGTGGCAGGAGCACCTGGCCGGTATCGAGGAAGTCAAGGACGCCGACTCGGCGGCCGTCGTGACCTGGCCGAGCCGCGACGTCGAAGGCATCAGGGCATTGCTGGCGCACGGCCTCGCGCCGCTCGCCGTGATCGCGGCGAGAACCGCGAGGTCCGCCCTGCCGCCTTTTGGGCGTGCGGACGGCATCACGATCAGGCGCGCGGGTCCCGCCGACCTCGACGCCGTCACGGACCTGGGCCTTGATCTGGTCAGGTACGACGCGTACTTCGGCGAGGTCATGGAGCGGCCGCATACGGAGGAGGGCCTGCGCAGGGACTGCGAAGGACTTCTCGCCGGCCCCGCGCCGTGGGCCTGGCTGGCCGAGCGTGACGGCGTGCCGGTCGGCCTTGTCGTCACCGAGCCCCCCGAGACCGCCCAGTGGATCGCGCCTCTCACCGGGTTGTCGCCCGTCGCGTACCTGCAGCAGGGCATCGTGCGGACGGCCGAGCGAGCCTCGGGGATCGGCGCGGACCTGGTGGCTCATTGTCACGCCGAACTCGACGCGGCGGGCATCGCGATCACCTTGCTGCATTACTCCCAGGCCAACCCGCTGTCCGTGCCGTTCTGGAGCCAGCAGGGCTACCGGCCGCTGTGGACCACCTGGGAAGCGAGACCGGCGCTGAACCTTCGCTGAACCCCGGCTACTCGACGAAGCTCGCGAGGACGCCGGCGGCTTCGGCGGGGCTTAGCTCGAGCGTCGCGTTGCCGACAGACAGTTCTACCCGCTGCACGCCGGGGTCCGGGGTGCTCATCGGCTCTGCCCAGGTCCACACTCCCCGTTCGGCGGCGAGTTGCCGCGCGACCTGAGCGAACCGTTCCCCGGTCGTCGCGAGCAGGAGATGCATCATTGACGTCTGCG
>Ga0335074_10013419_pt1 | contig 11513 bp, 10 predicted proteins | sample Lox_Sample_23_FD_206715 | JGI IMG/M metagenome (GOLD analysis project Ga0335074, IMG submission 206715) | Soil microbial communities from Loxahatchee National Wildlife Refuge, Florida, United States - Lox_Sample_2.3 | ecosystem: Environmental > Terrestrial > Soil > Wetlands | place: USA...
GTGGACGCATCAGGCGTTGCCGGCTATCGGCTAAAACGCCTCCCAGGGCAATTATCCCCGTGGTGGCGGTTGGTTACGCCGTCGCCGGCCGGGATCCTGCGTGGCTTTGTGCCTGGTCGGGCGCGCCCAGCGCCTCGCGGGGCGTTCTCCGCGGCAGCGTCAGGGCAAGCGCCAGGGCACCCAGGGGCAGCACCGCCACCGTCTCGAACACGGCCCGTAGGCCGTCCGCGTCGCCGATCAGGCCGAGCAGCGGAGCCCCGACGCCGCCGAGACCGATCGACAGGCCGATCGTCACCCCGGAGGCGACGCCGATCCGTCCTGGCAGGTACTCCTGACCCATCACGATCGTCACCGCGAACGTGGCAATCGTCACCATCCCGGTGAGCGCCGCGAACACGACCGCGAGCGCCGGACCGGACAGCAGAAAGCCGACGACGAGCGGCGGGGTTAGGCACATCGACCCGACCAGCACCGTGCGCCGCCCGAAGCGGTCCGCCAGCGGGCCCCCGAGCAGCGTGCCGGCGGCGCCGCCCAGCAGCATCGCGGTCAGCGCCGCGTTGCCCAATGCCTTGCTCGCGTGCAGGACGTTGACGTAGTAGAGCGGGATGAAGGTGACCATCCCGAAGTAGACGAACGAGCGCAGCGCGATCACGCCCGCCAGCCGCACGAACGGTCCCCACGCCTCGGTGTGCTCGCCTCGCTGGACCCTGCCGGCGACCAGGTCGCTCCGGAACCGCCTGAGACGGGGCAGCTCGTAGAGCAGGACCAGCGACATGAGCCCGGTGGGGATCACCACGAACGCGGTGCCGTGCAGGCCAAAGGCGAGGAGGAGCGGCGTGACCAGTACCGGGCCGAGCGCGAAGCCGAGGTTCCCGCCGACGCTGAACAGGCTCATCCCCCGCGCGCGCCGTGCGCCCGAGACGTAGTTGGCGAAGCGCGATCCTTCGGGGTGAAAGGCCGCCACGCCCAGCCCGCTCAGCACGATGGCCGCGAACGTGAGGCCGTAGCTGGGGGCGAATCCCGCGAGGGCTATGCCGAGGCCGCCGAGCGCCGGACCGAGGGGCATCAGCCACGGGAGGGAGATGCGGTCGGACAGGTGACCGAACAGCGGCTGGATCACCGAGGAGGAGATGGTGGCCGCCAGCACCAGCGCCGACGCCGCCGCCAGGCTGATGTGATCCCGGGCGACCAGAAACGGCAGCAGCGCGGGAACCGAGCCCTGGGCGATGTCCGTGAACATGTGCCCGGACGACAGCACCGCCATCGCCCGGCGGTCGACGCCGCCGGCCATCCCCCGGCGGTCGACGCCGGCGGCCGGCGCCGTAATGGCGCTCACTCCTCGAGCTCCGACAGCCGCTTGTGAACCGCCCGTCGCTTCGAGACGAGCTCGGTTTCGAGCTGCTCGAGCTCGCGCCGGCGGCGGCGCACCAGCTCGAGCTGGTTGGCGATGTGCCCGAGCGCCTGCTCGAGGATGCGCTTGATCTCGGCCGGATCCTCGGTCTGCTGGATCTCGCGCCGAAGCTGGGCGCGAGCGTCCTCGGCCTCGAGCAGCGCCGAGACCTCCTCCAGCGACAGTCCGAGCAGATCGCGCAGGCGCATGATCTCGCGCACGCGATCGACGTCTGCATCGGTGTAACAGCGGTGCTTGCCCTGCTCGCGATCGGTGGCCCCGGGGAGCAGACCGATCTCTTCGTAATAGCGGATCGTGCGAGGCGTCGTGCCGAGCAAGTCGGCGACCTCGCCTATCCGGAGCGGCTTGGCTTCGGTGGTGCTCACGCGGCGGCCTCCTCGGGGTGAGATTCAGCCGGCCGCACCGGCGCGACGACGTCCTGGGTCTTCACGTGAGCCGGCCTCGCCGCCGAGATCGCCGCGCCGACGAGTGAGATCGCTGCCAGGCACCACAGAGCGGTGTGCATGTTCGACATGAACGGCACGAGCTGGGCGTTGGTGATGTGGTTGGCCAGACCCGAGAAGACAGCGAAGAGGACGTTCTTCGGCACCGAGGAGGTCACGACGGCCAGGACGAACGCGATCGAGATCACCGCGCCCGTGTTCTGGACGAGGACCCGCGCGCCGGCCGCGATCCCGCGCCGGTGGGCGGGGACGGTGCCCATCATCGCCGCGGTGTTGGGCGAGTTGAACATGCCCGAGCCGATCCCGACGATCATCATGTACGCGCCGCTCGCGATGTAAGGCGTGTCGCGCCCGAGCGTGGTCATCAAGGCGAGTCCCACCGCCTGCACGAGCATCCCGAGCACGGCCAGCCCGCGTGATCCGCGCCGGTCGGCCCAAATCCCAGCCAGCGGCGAGGCAATGAGCATGCCCAGGGCCAGCGGCGCCAGCTTGATCCCGGCCAGGATCGGCGAATCGCCCTGGACGCCTTGGAAGTAGAAGACGAACACGAACATCAGAGCGAACCGGGCCAGCCCGTTCGTGAACGCGGCCGCTGAGGCCGCCGAGAACAGCCGGTTCTTGAAGATGCTCAGGTCGAGCATCGGCGCCCGGGAGCGGTGCTCGATCAGCACGAACGCCGGAAGCAGCACGGCCGCGGCAATCAGCCCGCCGATGACGCCCGGGCTGTCCCACCCGGAGATCCCGCCCTTCGAGATGCCGTAGACGAGCCCGGTCAGGCCGATCAGGAACGTGATCGTCCCGAGGGCATCGAACGACGTGTCCTCGGAGCGGCCGGTGATCTCATGCAGGACCATCCACGCCCACAGGCTTCCGGCGAGCCCAAACGGGACGTTGAACCAGAACACCCAGTGCCAGGAGATCGCCACCAGGGCGCCACCGAGCACCGGTCCGATCACCAGCCCCACCGCCGCCACCATCGTGTTGGTGCCCATCGCCAAGCCGAGCTGCTCGCGCGGGAAGGCGTCGGTGACGATCGCCGCGGCGTTCGCGAACAGGAACGATCCGCCGACGCCCTGGACGATCCGCCACAGGATGAGCTGCGTGCCGTTACCGGCGAAACCGGCGCCCAGCGAGGCGAGGGCGAACAGTATGAAGCCGCCGATATAGGCCTGCTTGCGCCCGAACTGATCGGACAGGCGGCCGGCGCTCAGCACCAGCACGGTCGAGGCGATCATGTAGACGAGGATCACCCACACCAGCTCGAGCAGGCTGGTGTGCAGGCTCCGCTCGAGATCGGGCAGCGCGATGATCAGCGTCCCCGAGTTGATCGTGGCCAGCAGCATCCCCAGGCTGGTGCACGACAGCGCCCACCACTTGTAGGAGTCGTGCCCGGCGTCGACGCCGATCCGCCGAGCGCCAGTGGAGCCATCGCCCCTTACGGCGTGACGGGCGGCAAACGATCGCAATGCTGGCATGGGCCTCCGAAATCTGATTTTTACGTAAACGTAAGAATAGCAGGTCGCCTGCGGCGCCGCGCCCGCGCCACCGGCACCCCGGCCGCCGCCTTTCGAAACAGAAGTCCTGTGCTGCTGCCATGCTTCCCCAACGGCATGCGGTACTGGGACGCCTTCTTTGCATTCCTAGTGGCGACGGCCATTGCCGCGTTGCTCACGCCTCTCGCCGCGCGGTTTGCCCGCCGCGTCGGCGCCGTCGTCATGCCTTCCGAGCGCGGACTGGCCGAGCGACCCACGCCCGCCCTAGGCGGGCTCGCCATCCTCGCCGGCGTGCTGGTGGCGTCGTTGCTTTGGCTGCCGGGGACGATCACCCTGCATCACACGGCGGGCACCGCACCCGGCTCCGCCGGCACCGTGCACACGTGGGCGATCATCGCCGGCGCCTGCCTGATCACCCTCGTCGGCGCGGTCGACGACATCCGTCCGCTCGTGCCGCTCGTGAAGCTGCTCGGACAGATCGCCGCGGCGGTGATCGCTGTGGCGGTCGGCCACGCCCTGGTCACCGACGTGACGGTCCCGTTCATCGGGACGCTCCAGCTGCCCAACACGGGCGGGGTGCTGACCGTGATCTGGCTGGTCGGGCTGATGAACGTCGTGAACTTCTCCGACGGGGTCGACGGGCTCGCCGCCGGTCTGTGCACGATCGACGGCATCGCGTTCGCGATCATCGCCTTCGACCTGCACGTCAGCGGAGCCGGCGTCCTCGCCGCGCTGACCGCGGGCGCAGCGCTTGGCTTCCTGTTTCACAACTTCTACCCCGCCTCGGTGTTCATGGGCGACTCGGGGGCCAACCTGCTCGGGTACCTGCTCGGCGTCATCGCGGTGATCGGCTCGATCAAGACGGGCGCCGTGGTCACCCTGGTCGTGCCGCTGATCGTGCTCGCCGTGCCGTTCCTCGACACCGGGTTCGTCGTCGCGAAGCGACTGAAGTACCGGCGAAAGCCCTGGTCGCACGACCTCAACCACTTCCACCATCGCATGGCCCGGATGGGCTTCAGCCCGCGCCGGACCGTGGCCTATCTGTACGGCTGGACGCTGATGCTCGCCGGCGTGGCCGTCGCCCTTCGGTTTATCCCCTACTCCAACCACCGCGGCACCTACCACCTCGGCTGGCTGCTGGTCATGGGCGCGATCGTGCTGATCGCGGTCGCGGCCAGCGTCTATCTCATCTACGTGCTCGAGATCCTGAAGTTCAAGAGCCGGCGCGCCCGGGAGCTCCGAACCGCCGACCCCGCGACCAGCGAGGACGAGATCGACGAGACCGTGCAGCGCGAGGTCGAGACCGGGGAGTTCGAGCGGGTCGGTTAGGGTCGGTAGCTTGCCGGCGCCCGCCCAGGACACCGGCCGGCGCGCCGCCGCGGCCGGCTTCACCCGGGTCGAGCTCGTCCTGCTCGGCGCGGTCGCCGCGGTCACCCTCCTGGCCGGCGTGACTCGCTATGCGCACGGCGTCTCCAGAATCGTCGCGTTCGTCCTGGCGACGCTGGCGCTCGCCGGCCTGGCCTGGATGGTTGCGCTCGCCACCGAGCAGGTCGGTGAGCGTCTCGGACCTGCCGGCACCGGCGTGCTGCAGTCGACCGTGGGCAACCTGCCCGAGTTCTTCGTGGTGCTGTTCGCCCTCAACGCCGGCGAGCAGGTGGTCGCCGAGACCGCGATCCTCGGCTCGATCCTGGTCAACGCGCTGCTTGTCCTCGGACTGGTGATCATCGCCGGCGCCCGGCGCGCGAGCGATGGGGTCATGCGCTTCAGCCCGAGGCTGCCCAACGACACCGCCACCCTGCTGCTGGTCTCCTCGTTCATCATCGTGCTGATCGGACTGACCCACAGCTCGTCCGACCCCGCGAGCCACCACGCGAAGACGATCTCGATCGTCGGTGCGATCGCGATCCTCATCGTCTACGCGACGTGGCTGCGCCAGTACCTCACTACGCCGTCCACCTCGGAAGAGCCGCGCGGGCGGCCGCGCCTGAGCATCGCGACGAGCGCTACGCTGCTGATCTGCGCCGGCACGGCCTCGGCGTTCGTCTCGGATTGGTTCGTCAACGCCCTGCAGCCGACGATCCAAACCCTGCACATCTCCCAGGCATTCGCCGGCCTCGTCATCGTCGCCATCGCCGGCAATGCGGTCGAGAACGTGGCGGGAGTCGTCCTCGCCGCCAAGGGCCGATCCGATCTCGCCATCTCGGTCGTCAAGAACTCGGTGGCGCAGATCGCCGCCTTCCTTTATCCGGTGCTGGTGCTGGTTTCCCTGCTCACCACCACCGCGCTGACCTTCTCGTTGGCCCCCGTCTACATAGGGGCGCTGATCGGCACCGCGATCATCGTCTGGCAGATCACCGGCGACGGGGAGGCGACGACGTTCGAGGGGACCGCGCTGGTGGCGGCGTTCGTGATCCTGGCCACGGTGGCGGCGTTCGAGTAGCTCTCACGCGTTGAGCGCCTGGGCGATCCGCACGATCACCGCCAGCGGCTCCTCGAGCAGTTGACGGTCCGTGACTCGCAATACCCGGTATCCCGCCGCCACCAGTATCTGGTCGCGCTTGCGGTCCTTCTCGAACGCCAGCCGGTGGCCGTGCCCGCGCCACCCGTCGAACTCGACGACCAGCCTTTCCGCCGGCCACAGCACGTCGACGAGATGACCGTGCGTTCGCACATTGGTAAGCGGACGCGGCAGCTGAGCTTGGTCGATCAACCTCAAGAGGAGTCGTTCGCGCTGTGAGCGAGTCAAGCGAGGATCTCGGATGAGCGCTCGGATCACAGGCGCTCCCCGCCGGGTCGGCTCTCGCCCCAGCACCTCCGCCACCGCGCCCGGTGTGAGAACCCGCCGGTAAAGCCCCTCCTGGAACGCATCGACCACGTTCTCATGCGTCTCGGTGGCGGCCATGTCGCAGACCGTGCGTGCGATCGAGGTGACCTGCAGGCCGCGGATCGTGGTGACATCGTGGCGCGCCAAGTGCGCAACGCGGTGGCGCCGCACGCCGGCGCGAGCGGCGACGTTCCGGGCGGCGACCGTCACGTCGATATCACCATCGCTTCCCGGGAGAAGTCCGAGCAGCTCTGCGGCCGAGCGGTGGCTGACCACCGCGCCGCGACCGCAGGACAGGATTGCCGCCCGTGCGCGCCCCATTGGCGTCGGTGGCGCCGCGCCAAGGAGGTACACATTCCAGAACAGCCGCTGCATCGTGCCCGCCTCGACCCGGTGGGCAATCGCTCCCCGCCCCAGCCCCGCGCTCAGCAGTTGCTCTCGGCTGATCACGTTGTCCTGAGAACCGGCAATCCGCGCCACGGCCCGTTCCACGTCGTGCATAAGTCGTCATCCGATCGCGCCGCCGCTCGCCTTGGCAGTCTCTGCATGCCCCGCATGCAGCAGATGCCACGGCTCCCGCTCGGCGCCCCAATTGGCAGGTTTTGCAGGTAGTCCCGGCCTCACGCCGCCCAGTATCACCCCGCGCAGCCGCAAAACCAGCCACCGCGCCTGAATTGGCACAGAGAAGTTGCAGAGCCGTCGAAAACGGGCCCCGGGAGACGCCCGCTCAGACCGTCAGACGACCGCGCCCGCCGGCTCAGACGACCGCGCCCCGCCCGGCTCAGACGACCGCGCCCCGCCCGGCTCAGACGACCGCGCCCCGCGCGGCTCAGACGACCGCGCCCGCCGGCTCAGACGACCGCGGCCGCGCCCAAGCGCGCATACAGCGGATACCGGTCGGCGATCGCGCCGACCCGCTCGGCGAGCTCCGCCCGCCGCTCCTCGAACCCGTCCCGACCGAGCGCCTCGGCCAGGATCATCCCCACCTCGACGAAGTCCTCGAGCTGGAGACCCCGGGTGGCCAACGCCGGCGTGCCGATTCGCAGCCCGCTGGACACCGCCGGCGGCCGCGGGTCGAACGGGACCGCGTTGCGGTTCACCGTGATGCCGATCGAGTGCAGCCGATCCTCAGCCTGCCGCCCGTCCAGCGACGACTCGCGCAGGTCGCACAAAACCAGATGGACGTCGGTCCCGCCGGTGAGGACGCTCACGCCACCGCCGGCGCGCAAGAGTTCGGCCGCGACCGCGCGGGCCCCCGTCACCGTCCGCTCCTGGCGCTCGCGGAACGCCTCGGACTGGGCGATTCGCAGCGCCACCGCCTTGCCGGCGATGATGTGCTCGAGCGGCCCGCCCTGCTGGCCCGGGAACACCGCGGAGTCGATTTGCTTGGCCAGCTCTTCGGTGCACAGGATCAACCCACCGCGCCCGCCGCCGATCGTCTTGTGGATCGTCGTCGTGACCACATCGGCGTACGGCACCGGATTTGGATGGAGCCCCGCCGCGACGAGGCCGGCGAAGTGCGCCATATCCACCACCAGATGCGCCCCAACCGAATCCGCGATTTCGCGGAAGCGCTCGAAATCAAGGAACCTCGGATACGCCGACCACCCCGCCAAGATCAGCTTCGGCTGGCGCTCCTGTGCGATCCGCTCGACCTCGTCCATGTCGATCCGGCCCGTCTCGCGGCTCACGTGATAGGGCGCGATGTCGTACAGCCGCCCGGAGACGTTGATCCGCATCCCATGCGTCAAATGCCCTCCGTGTGAGAGCTCCAGGCCCATCACCGTGTCGCCGGGCTCCAGGAGCGCGTGGTAGACGGCGATGTTCGCCTGCGCCCCCGAGTGGGGCTGGACGTTGGCGTGGTCGGCGCCGAACAGCTCGGTCGCGCGCTCGATGGCCAGCCGCTCGGCGACGTCGATGTACTCGCACCCGCCGTAGTAACGCTTGCCGGGATAGCCCTCCGCGTACTTGTTGGTCAGCACCGAGCCCTGGCACTCGAGCACGGCCATCGGGACGAAGTTCTCCGAGGCGATCATCTCGAGCGTGCGCTGCTGGCGCTCGAGCTCGTTGGCGAGGACCTCCGCGATCTCCGGATCGACCTCGGCGAGGGGACGATTGAAGAAGTCGGGCGGGAGATCTGGGGCGTTCACTCGGGCTACGACCTTAGCAATGGGATCGGTCACGGTAGTTATCGTCCGGCGACCATTTGAGCCTGAGGTATGTCCGGCAATCCCGGGTGGCTGCCGGGGGCCGCGGGTCTCAACTGCGCCGGGCCGCCACCACCGCCAGGTCGCCGTCCTCCCACGCCACCTCCGGCGCGAACCCGGCCTCCTCCAACCACCGCAACTGATCCGCGAGCGGGCTCGGCCGGTCGTACCCGGGCGTGAGCGGCGTCGTGGCCAAAGCAGGGTCCACGGGCACGATTACGTCGCCGAGCACGAACAGGCCTCCAGACACCAGAACGTCGTGAACGCTCCTGAACAGCTCGGCCTTGCCGGCGTCGTCGAGATGGTGGACGCACAGAGCGGTGGCCACGAGATCGAACGGCCCCTCCGGCAGCGGCTCTTCGATCCGCCCGGTCCGCAGCGAAACCCGCCCGGACGGCAGCAGATCCCGCGCCACCGCGAGCATCCCCTCGTTCTCGTCGACCCCCACCAGCGAAGCCTCGGGATGGCGCGCGAGCAGACGGCGGGCCGTCTCCCCGGCTCCGGTTCCCAGCTCCAAAATCCGCGCAGCGCCGGATCCGGAAGCATCCGCCACCGAATCCTGAAGCGCGTCATAGGCCGCCACATCGGCTCGGATCTCCTCCGAGTACGACGCCGCGTCGAAGTGGTACTGCCAGTGGAGCGCCTTCGTCAGCTCCCGCTCGCCCACCGCGCCGGCGCGGACGACGCTCCATTCGCCCTCCTCCTCGTAGCGGCGCACATCCACGACCGTCGAGGGCGTGCCGGGCAGCTCTCCCCCGTCGATCACGAGCTCCACCGCCGCGCGCAGCAGCGCGGGCACCTCCGGCAGACGCCGGGGGTCGGGGCCGCCGGCGCGGTTGGCGCTCGACTGCAGGACCGGCCGGCGCATACCCGCGAACTGGGGCACGTTCGGCACCCGTACTCCGAGCGTCGAAACGTCGGCGCCACACGCCAGCGGAAACCGGCCGGCAGGGTTCGGGATCAGAAACGAAACCGCGCCGGGCAGCAGCCGACTCATCGCCACCCGTGTCTCCGAGCCGAGCTCGGGCAGCGCCGCGAACGCCGCCTCCAAGTCGAAGAACATCACCGCGGAGGGCTTCTCGAGGCTCCGCCGCTTGAGGAGATACAGCCGTTGCACGGCGAACCGGTCACTCGGATCGCACGCGAGCCCGTACACCGTGTCGGCCGGGAAGACCACCACTCCTCCCTGCGCGATGCACCGCTCCAAGGAAGCGGCGTCGCTCAATGCCGCGCCACCACCACCCGCTCGTGACCGGCCAGGTCGTAGAGGATCTCGGCTGAGCCGAACCCGGCCTCGAGCGCGAGGGACGCCACGCACTTGGCCAGTCCGACCTCCAGGGCCACCAACGGCACCCCGGCCGTCATCGACAGCAACCGCCGGATCAGGTCCAAGCCGTCGGGGCCGGAGAACAGCGCCCTGGCCGGTTCGTACCGGGCGATCTCCGGGGGGAGTTCGACGCCCGAGGGCACGTAAGGCAGGTTGGCCAGCACGGCATCGAAGCGCCCGTCCAGCCCGTGCAGCAAATCGGCCTGGACGAATGCGACATCCAACCCCAGGTGAAGGCCGTTCGCCCGCGCCACCGCCAGCGCATCCGGGTCAACGTCGGTCGCCACCACCGTGAGATCCGGACGCTCGTCCTTCAAGGCCAAAGCCACGGCCCCGCTCCCCGTCCCCACGTCCACGACGCGGGCACCAGACGGCAAGGACAACCCCACCTCGACCAGCAGTTCCGTCTCCGGCCGAGGGATCAGCACTCGGCGGTCGACCGCCAGCGTGATCCGCCGGAACTCCTTGCGACCCAGGATGTACGCGACCGGCTCGCGCGCCGCCCGCCGCGCCGCGAGCGCCTCGAACCGCGACACGGCCGCCGCGTCGAGCTCGGCATGGGCATCCACCACCAAGCGTCCCCGCTCCACCCCCAGCACGAAGGCCAGCAGGAGCTCGGCATCGAGCCGCGGCGTATCGCACCCAGCAGCGGCCAGCGCAGAGGCGGCGCCACGCAGAACCTCGGCAACGGACGGCGGCGCCACCGCCGCCGCCTCGGCCTCAGACACTCGCCGCCCTCTCCTCCAGGCGCCGGCGCTTCTCGTCGTCCTGCAATGCCGCCGTCAGCTCGTCGAGCTCCCCGATCAGGATCTCGTCGAGGTTGTGCAGGCGCATCCCGATGCGGTGGTCGGTCACCCGCCGCTCGGGGAAGTTGTAGGTGCGGATCTTCTCGGCCCGCTCGCCGGTCCCGACCTGCGCCGCGCGCGAGGCCGCTACCGCCGCCTGCTGCTCGGCCAGCGCTCGCTCGTACAGCCGCGCACGCAGAACTCGCATCGCCCGCTCACGGTTCTGCAGCTGAGACTTCTCGTCCTGCATCGAGACGACGATCCCGGTCGGCTTGTGGGTGATCCGCACGGCCGAATCGGTCGTGTTCACCGACTGGCCGCCCGGCCCGGTACTCCGGTACGTATCGATCTGCAGATCCCCGGGGTCGATCTCGACCTCGACCTCCTCGGCCTCGGGCAGCACCGCCACCGTGGCCGTCGAGGTGTGGATCCGTCCCTGCGACTCGGTCTCGGGCACACGCTGCACGCGATGGGTACCGCCCTCGAACTTGAACACCGAGTACGCGCCATCGCCCTTCACGGCGAACGTATACGTCCCATCCCCGATCGCCAGCGGTTCGACCGCATACCCTCGCCGCTCGGCATACCGAGTAAGCATCCGATACACGTCGCCGGCCCACAGCCCTGCCTCCTCACCACCGGGACCCGGACGGATCTCCACGATCACGTTCTTGTCGTCGTTCGGATCGCGCTCGACCATGGCGAGCCGGATCTCGTCCTCGAGCTCGCCCATCCGCGTCCGCGAGGATTCGACCAGCGCCCTCAGCTCAGGGTCGTCCCCATCCTCGGCCAGCAGCTCGCGCGCGCCTTCCAAGTCGTCGGCCGACCGGCGGTACTCGGACGCCAGCCGGGCGGCGGGCTCGAGCTCGCGGTATGCGCGGCTGGCCGCGGCGAACCGCTGCCGGTCGCCGATCACCGTGGGGTCCGACAGCTCCTGCTCGAGCTCGCCGAAGCGCGACTCGATCTGCGACACCAACTCATCGATCATCTCTGATGACCGAGTGTAGGTTGCCGCGAGTCAGG
>Ga0335074_10013420_pt1 | contig 11513 bp, 10 predicted proteins | sample Lox_Sample_23_FD_206715 | JGI IMG/M metagenome (GOLD analysis project Ga0335074, IMG submission 206715) | Soil microbial communities from Loxahatchee National Wildlife Refuge, Florida, United States - Lox_Sample_2.3 | ecosystem: Environmental > Terrestrial > Soil > Wetlands | place: USA...
CTTCAGGTTCGGTGCGCGGTCTATAATGGTACGCTCGGTTCCGAATTCGGACAGAAATTCCATCCAACCAACGACCCATGCCCGCCAACCGCTGTTGCCGCCTGACCCCCAGTTTTGCACCAGTCCCACTCGGTGTTTGGCGTCGGCAGGAAAGTCATCGCCCAAAATGGATTAAGTGACCAGAAGCCGGAGCTGGGGTTGATATCATCGGTATGGTTGTATTGGCCGATCGGTGATATCACGTCGAACTCGAAACGCTGGGCAAACACCGGACGTGCATCCGTCACCACCGGCTGCATCTGCAGGAATGCCCCCCAAGTGAGATCGCCGAAGGCGAGACCGCGATCGGCCGAGAGCTTCGCGGGGCTGGTCGGCGCGAACGATGCGTTGAGATCAACGACCGGCAGCAGCGCGTCAACGCCGAGCGCTCCCCCAAGCAGATGATAGGGAGAGACGTAGATGAGCTGGTTCAACGAGATCACGGCATTGATGTCGGTGCCCTGGAACATCGGCACTTGGTGGCCGCTCTGATCGTTGATCGCGCCATAATGCTCGACCTGGAAATACTGTTGATAGACGAAACCAGGGTCGATCCGGCCGAACCCATCCATAAAGCTAGTGCCGCCGAGATTGATTCCCGCCGGCTCGTTTGACGACGCGCGCGCCACAGACGGCACGGTCATAACGAGCGAGACGGCGACTAGGCCGAACCCCATTCTCTCGGTTATCAGGGAGGTCAAAGCGAGTTCGAACGTCCTCAGCGGCGGCTTGATCAATGATCCCTCTTCCATTGCCTGCTTCGCCTCCTCCATCGTGCAGGATTGTCAGCCCGTCGCCCACCAGAAATTTATCGTGTCGAAACGGTCCCGATGCCCAAAGGCAGCCATTCGCCTCCAGAGATGTCTTGTAGGTCAAACGCTCCGCCACGAAAGGCCTGACCCGCGTCGGCTTACCGTCTGGCTGATCGGGTTCCTTGAACAGCCGATCCTGCCAATGGCGACTTCACGGCCGTCCTTCTGTCCACTCGGTGGGTTAAAGCAGCCAGGCCAGCCAACGAGGCGGGGTACGGATCGTCACGGTTGCCTCAACCGACATACCCGGACCGATCATGCCGGCGGGAATGCCGTCGAAGTCATCGATGAGGATTTTCACCGGGACGCGTTGAACAACCTTGACAAAATTGCCGGTGGCGTTCTCCGGCGGCAGCAGGGCGAAATTCGATCCGGTCCCGCGCTGAAAACTGTCGATATGGCCGTGCAGCACATGATTCGGAAAAGCGTCTACATGGATCGTGACGGGCTGCCCTGCCCGCATATGCGTCAGTTGTGTCTCCTCGAAATTGGCGATGACATAGATCCGGTTCGGGACCACGGAAAAAAGCGTCTGACCCGGCTGCACGAAGTCGCCCTTTTGCACGCTGCGGCTGGCGACCGTCCCCGCCGACGTCGCGTAGATCTTCGTGTAGGACAGGTTGAGGTTCGCTTGATCGAGCGCTGCCTGCGCACGGACGACGTTGGCCCTCGCCTCTTCCACCTGGGTACGCAATACCCCGCTTTGTGCACGTGCCGCGGCCAATGTCGCGGTATCCCGCTGCAGTGCTGCTTCCCGCTGCGTAATGTCGGCCTGCGCCTGTTGCGCTTGCTCCACCGATCCGGCGCCTTGCCTGGCCAAGTGCGTGAAGCGTGCGAGCTCCTCGTTTGAGAAGGTCAATGTGCCGCGGTCACCAATAAGATTGGCTTCATCCGATGCGATGACCTGGCTTTGCTCGGCCAATTGCGATTCGACGACGGCTTCCGCGGCCTGCGCGCTGCGCACGTCCGCGGCAGCGATATCGACCGCGGCCTGGTAGTCCCGCGGGTCGAGTTGCACCAGAAGCTCCCCCGCCGCGAACCGGCTGTTGTCGCTGATATGAAGTGCGGAGACATAAGTGGTGACTTTCGGCATCACCGCAACGGTATCGGCCTGGAAAGCCGCATCGTCGGTCTCGACGAAATACAGGCTCGGTACGTAGATATAGCTTGCCGACGCAATCAGGGCGGCCCCGATAGCCAAAGTCCAGACAGGAATCCGCAGGCGCAAGCGCGTTGCGCCGGAAGGCTCCCGCTTTGGGGCGTCCGCGGTGGACGCTGGCGCTGCCGGGTCGCGAGCCGCCGGCTCCTCGTGCTTCAGCGAAGGCTTGGCCGCAACGACACGATCGGGCGCCAGTACGGAATTTGGCTCGCTCATTACGTTGCCCTCCGGAAAGGCGACATCAACGGGACGAAGCACAGCGCAACCAGTCCGACCGCCGCCATGAACAGGAAGGCGTCGGCGTAAGCGAGGGTCGCAGCTTGACGGGAGGCTTCCTGGCTGAGCATGCCAATCGCCATGTGCCGCGCCTCGGCGGGGGACGCTCCGGCGCGGGCAATCGCTAAATGGGCCGCCTGGTTCGTCCAGGCCAGCGTGCGAACGCCGGTGGCGCGCAGACTCTCGTACAGCCGGGAGGAATGCAGTGTCTCGCGCCGGTCCAGCAGGATCGTCACCAGCGTGACACCGAAAGACGCTCCGAACTGGCGAAAGCTCATGTAGATCGCGACGGCATCGAGCTGCTGCGGCACGGGCACCTTACCGATGGTGCCGCTCGATGTCGCCGACAACATCGGCGCCAGACAGAAAGCGTAAAGCACCAACGGCAGCACGTAATAAATATCCGGCGTGCCGGTCGTCATCAGCCGGGCGAACAGCAGCATGGACAGAACCAGCATGGTGAACGCAAAGGCAATGGCCTTGCGTTGGCCGAACCGCGCGATGGCCCGGGTCACCAGCGGCCTGATCGCAGCCGCGGCCAGGGCGTAGGCGCACATGATGCGGCCCGCCTGCGTCGCGCTCAGGCGATAGGGAAACACGTTGCGCAGGAATTCCGGCAGGGCGTAGAGGCTTCCGGACAGGATGATGCCGGCGAACAAGCCCAGCGATATCGCCGCCAGCACGTTCCGATTGGCCAGCAGCCTGAGTTGCAGAAGCGGCGCGGGGTTGCGGGCGCTGAGCTGCCATGTTGTGAACAGCAGCAGCGCGATCAACCCGGTCCAGGTGAGCAACTGGATTCGCGCGGAACCGAACCAATCGTCGATCTCGCCGCGGCTCAGCACAATTTGCAGCGACACCACGGCGATGGCGAGCAACAGGATGCCTGGCATGTCCATCGCTTTTGACCGCGGATCGGCGGGAGCCGGCAGGTCGGGGAAATACTGAAGCAGCAGCCTGATGGCGATCGCCGCGAACAACACGTTGGGCAGGAAGATCAGGCGCCAACTGAAATTATCAGTGACGTAGCCACAATACAGCAGACCGATCGTGGTTGCCAGATAGAGCATGACGGAAACGCGTCCCATCGACCGGCTTCGCTGCGGCAAAGGCATCAGCATGTAGATGCCGGCGCGCCACCACATGGTGAGTCCCGCGCCCGCGAAGCCGTGGATGGCGCGCCAGAACAGCATCGTTGTGAAGTCGTGCGCCATGGCGCAGGCGACGGATGTGGCGGCAAAGACGGCCGCACTGCCGATGACATAACGGCGGTATCCAACATACCTCGCCATCCAGATGGACAGCGGCACGCCGAAGGACAGGGCCGAAAGGTAGGTCGTCAGGATCCAGCTTGCCTGGTCCTGCGAGAGTCCCAGCGTGCCCGCCATGTCGGGGAGTACTAAGTTCACGCCATCATAGGTGTAGAATTCCATCCAGGTCGCGAGACCGAGGCCAAGCAGCAGGTAGTTGCTTGGGCTGACAGTAGCCGGGCCTGTCGCCGGTTGGCCGGCCAGATGTCCCAGGGTCGATTCGGCTGTCCCGGACATCGCGATCTCCTTGGGCTGCCTCTGCGTCGCGAAGGACGGCGGTGCGCATGCCTTAACAACTGTGGGACGAGCGGGTCCCTGAACAGTATCCAGTGTGGTCTGGCTGGTTTCTTGTAGTTTCGTGCGGAGATGGTGCCTTGCGAGATCGACTGCCCGCTTCTCCCAGCACCGTTCCCAACAGGGGTTCACGTCTCCGGCGCGCTGAAAGTGACGGTAAGGAAATCCAGGGCCGTCAATAGCTCATCGGGCGCGCCAGCCGTGTGAGGACGTGCCATTGAAACTCGGCGACTGGCGGCCGGGCGAGTGCATCTAACGGCCGATCTAACGCTTCGATTGCTGTGATTTCACTAAATCGGCCGATGACGCTCCTTCGAGGGATAGTCCATAACCGACTTCCCGCACAATGCGCTCCTTCAGCGGTTGAATGAAGTGAATGCGCGTATTCCGGCGCGTCACTTCCGGGGCCTGCAGGTACAAAGCGGCCAGTTTCCGAGCGCGTCCAACAGCCCCGCCGTTCGATACTACCTCTGCGACGACGCCCCATTCGTGTGCGGTACGTGCTGGCAGCGGCCATGGATTGAGCAGGAATGCCTCGGCTCGACCTGGTCCAGCCCGGTAACTCCACGTTGTAAAGACCCCGTCACCTGGCGTAACTCCCACGGCAAAATGGCCGACGTCCTGGAATGTCGCACCTTCAGCCGCCACGATGACGCTGGCCAGGAGCGCGTAGTCCGAGTGGATATGGGCGGCTCCCTCGATGGCCGCGATCACCGGAACGCGGATGTTCGCGATGTTCTCTAGGGTCTGGCTGCCTTCATCGTGAATTCTGCTCCAGATGCCCGGGTCGGCGACATCTCCAAACGATGACCAGTCCACGTCCCCGATGAAACTCCCGCCGGCTCCCGTGATGATGACGATATTGTTCGCCCGGTCTTGCCCGATTCGGTGAAAGGCATCGACGAACTCCGTGTGTGCCTGCGCGTTCATGATAAACGGGCCACTGTTGCTATGGAACTCGGCAACCAGCACACCTTTATTATCGCGCGACAATTTCAAATTGCGATACGCGGCGAAGTAGTCAGCTTGAAGCGTTTGCATGGAGTTCTCCTCCGTTGACCGGATTAGACACTTAGGTCGCCAGCAGCCGGCTCGCGTCGTCGTTCGAGAGGCCCAGGCTGCCGCCGAAGTCAGGCAGCACCAGGTTGACACTGTCGTACGCCTAAAACTCCATCCCGGTCGCGAAACCAAGACCTAGCAGCAGCAAGCGCACCGCACGTTCGTCGAGCGGCGGCGCGGCCTGCAGAGTGCCCGGTGACTGGCGCCGTGAGGACGGAACCGGTCATAGGCCGCCTCGGCTGACCGCGAGGAGGAGCAAGCCGGAGACGATTGAGACGTGTTCGAGAGCAGCCGTGAATTCGCGCCGTGCAGGCTGGCCACGCAACAGCCAGAAGCGATGGCCCAGCACGGTGGCGAGAATGGTGAATCCGGCCAGCGCCACGGCACCGAAGGCGGCAAAGATGCCAGTGATGACCATGGCGCCCCCGACGATCTGAGTGACGATGGTGAGGGCAGCGAAAAGGCGTGGGGCGGGAAGGCCGAGTGAGGTCACCTCGTCCAGGCTTTCATGCCAGTGCCTCAGCTTGTCCGCCCCGGCGTAGAGGAACACGACTGCCAGACCGCAGCGCAGGAGAAGGATGAGCGCTGACGCAAGCATGGTCAGACCGCCCAGCAAGCACAGCCGAGGGCACCCCAGAAGTTTTTGAGATCGGAGACGGGCAGTTTCGCCGACCAGGCAGCCGCATGGTCGTGACCGTGAATGCCGCAGGCACTGGCGCAACCGCACGACCGCGCCACACGCTGCGCAACGGCTTGGCGGCGGCCTTGGGGATCGGCCCAGGCGGCGTAGCCGCCGAAAGCGCGGACCGGCGACCAGTCCGGCATCGCCGGTGGCACAGGGGCGTCGAACGGAGCGAAATCGCCGGCGCCATAAACCGGCGTACCCCCAACGATGGTAAGGTTCGATGTCACGCTGGCAATCTCGTCCTCGGGGCAAGAGAAATAATCCCGGTCGGGCACGACAAGGTCGGCGAGCTGCTCGACTGCGACGCGGCCTTTCCGGCCCTCCTCATTGGAGAACCAGGTGACGTTCTCTGTCCACATCCTGAGCGCCGTTTCGCGATCTAGACAGTTGCGCTGCGGGTAGATCCTGAGACCTCCGACCGTCTTACCCGTGACAAGCCAGGCCAGCGAGACCCACGGATTGTAGGAAGCAACGCGCGTTGCGTCGGTGCCGGCAGAGACTTTGATGCCTTTCTCTAGCATTCTGGCGATCGGTGGTGTCTGCTCCGCCGCTTTCGCGCCATAGCGCTCGACGAAATACTCGCCCTGGTACGCCATGCGGTGCTGCACCGCGATGCCGCCGCCGAGTGCCGCGACGCGGTCCATCGATCGCTCGGATATCGTCTCGCCGTGGTCGAAGAACCAGTTGAGGCCGCTAAGCGGGATCGTCCGATTGACTTTCTCGAACGTATCGAGAGCGCGGGAGATCGTCTCGTCATAGGTCGCGTGTAGACGCCAGGGCCAGCGATTTTCGGCCAGGATGCGCACCACTGACTCCAGCTCGTCTTCCATTTCCGGTGGCATGTCGGGGCGCGGCTGCCGAAAATCCTCGAAATCCGCAGCGGAGAACACGAGCATCTCACCGCCGCCATTGTGTCGGAAATAGTCGTTGCCCTGCTTGTATTTCGATGTTCGCGTCCAGTTGAGGAAGTCCTCCTTCTCACCCTGCGGTTTCTGGGTGAAGAGGTTATAGGCAATTCGGACGGTGAGCTGACCCTCGTCGGCAAGCTTCTGAATGACAGCGTAATCCTCCGGATAGTTCTGAAAACCACCACCCGCGTCGATCGCACCAGTCACGCCGAGCCGGTTGAGTTCGCGCATGAAATGGCGTGTTGAGTTGAGTTGGTACTCGAAGGGCAGCCTGGGTCCGTTGGCAAGGGCCGCGTAGAGAATGCCGGCGTTGGGCTTGGCCAGGAGCAGTCCTGTCGGATTGCCTTGGACATCGCGAACGATCTCGCCACCCGTGGGATTCGGCGTCCCCTTTGTGTAACCGATTACTCTCAGGGCGGCCGCGTTCAGCAACGCGCGGTCGTAAAGGTGCAGCAAGAAAACCGGTGTATCGGGCGCGATCGCATTGATCTCATCTATCGTCGGCAGGCGCTTTTCAGCGAACTGGTGTTCGGTGAAGCCACCCACGACGCGTACCCATTGCGGTGGCGGGGTGATCGCCACCTGCCGCTTCAGCATAGCCATCGCATCAGCGAGCGAGTTCACACCGTCCCAGCGCAGCTCCAAGTTAAAGTTCAGGCCTCCACGGATGATGTGAAGGTGGTTGTCGATGAGGCCGGGAAGCACCCGCCTGCCCTTGAGGTCGATGATCCTGGTACCGTGCCTGGCGAGCGCCATAACATCGGCGTCTCCGCCCACCGCGGTAAAGACGCCATCCTTAATGGCGACCGCAGTAGCATTCGGATTGGCGCGGTCAAGCGTGGCGAAGAGACCGCGATGGAGGATAAGATCGGGTGCCTCGTTCGGAGGGGTCATGCGCGGGACTCCGTCGCGTTAGGAGAGCTGTTCGGTCCGGTACCGCCCACGTGCTGCCTCGCGGATCGGGACGCCGGACGAGGCTTAGATCGAGACGCCTTCAGATTCAGAAGGCGCTCCGACGGTACCGGAGATCAACCGGTCGCCCGCCTATCGTGCGGCAGTGCCGCCGCCGGAACGATGTACTCGGGCAATTTAGTGGCCGGGGCGCCGTGCACCATGGTGTAGGCATACTCGACCCCGACGCCGTAGGCGCCACAGTGGCTCTTCACGATGTCCATAACGGCGTCATAGGTGTCTCGCTCTGCCCAATCACGCTGCCATTCCAGCATCACGGATAGTGCCGTCACCGGTTTCGCGCCCGCTTGAATGACACGCTTCATGGCATTGTCGTGCGAAAGGCGGCTCACGTCGCCGCAGCAGTCTTCCACGACATAGACTTCGTAACCATCGTGGAGCGCCTGCACGGTCGGCAGCGCCACGCAGGTTTCCGTCCAAAGGCCGGAAAGAACGATCTTACGTCGGCCCGACTTTTCAATCGCGGCGACGAAGTTCTTATCGTCCCAAGAGTTCATCGACGAACGCTCGATCGGCACCTGGTTCGGAAAGATCGCCAGAATTTGCGGCCACATATTGCCGCTGAAGGCTTTGGTTTCCACGGTCGAGAGCACCACCGGCACGCCGAAGACTCTTGCTGCTTTCGCCAGCACCAGGTTGTTGTTGATTATCGACTGCCGGTCGGAGTTCGCTACGCCAAACAGCATCTGCGGCTGCAGATCGATGATCGCGACAACAGCGTTATCCGGCGTCAGAAGCCCCTTTTCGCTGCGCTTCGTGAGAGTCCTCTGCTGCACCATGGCTCTTTCCTCCTAAACCAGAATCGAAGATGAACTGTCTTCGCGTGACTGGGATCATCGTGGGAATCGCTTTCAGCTTCTTGTCGAAATCGCTTGCTATTGTTGCGGAAAGCGCTCACGACTTCTTGCCTTCAGCGAGATCGCGTTGACTGCCAGATCGTCAGGGCTGTTCCGGGCATCTGGACCAGAATTCACGACGAAGGCCTCCAGACTTTAGAGAACATTACGAACATCCGCGTTCCAGTGATCGCGGCCGTCGAGTGGCGCGCTCATATCCACTCGGACTACGCGCTCCTTGCTACCGCCATCGTGGCAGCCGAGTGAATTCTGGTCCAAACGCCCGGATCGGCAACATCTCCGAACGATTGCCATTCTACATCCCGTCCGTGCACGTAATGACGACCATCTTGTTGGCTCGATCGTGTCCGATGACTTCGTGGCCGATATTGCCCAACCCGGCAATGCCGGGCCCCATGTCGCAGTGCGTCGCGCCGAGTGCCATCTGCTAGCCACCGCTTTGCTCGATGATGTCGCGCGCGTCGACAAAAATAGGCCATAGTGAGTTGCCCACTTCTAAGGCGGGCGACGGGGGCGGATGGGGCGATCTAGCCGTGCAGCTTGTTCGCCACGTCGGCGATCTTGCGCCCCTGGTAGCGGGGCGCCCTGCAGTTCATTGGCGGTTGGCTGGCGGGAGCCATCCCCGCCGGCGATACTAGTCGCGCCATAGGGCGAGCCGCTGGTGATCTCCTCCACGGTCATCTGCCCGGCATGGCCGTAGCCGAGGCCAACGATCACCATGCCGAAGTGCAGCAGGTTCGTGGTCATGCTGAACAGGGTCGTTTCCTGACCGCGGTGCTGCGTCGCAGTCGAGGTGAAGGCGCCGCCTACTTTCCCGTGTAGCGCGCCGCGCGCCCACAAGCCGCCTGCCTGATCGAGGAAAGCGGCAAGCTGCGAGGAAACGCGGCCGAAGCGAGTTCCAGAGCCGACGATTGCGTCGTAGTTGGCCAATTCCTCCACGCTCGCAATCGGCGCTGGCTGGTCCAATTTGAAGTGGGCGCCGCGCGCGATCTTTTCCGGCACTGTCTCTGCTACGCGCTTGACGTCCACCCGCGCGCCGGTCTCGCGGGCGCCCTCGGCGACTGCATAGGCCATCGCCTCGATGTGGCCGTAGGCGGAGTAATAGAGGACCAGAACCTTGGACACGGACATTCTCACTATGCAGCCGTTGAGGAAAGCACGGACCGCCCCTCTGGGGCGTCAACCAGCACGAACTCGCTGTCTTTAACCGCGGTGATGATCAGTCGCCGGACGCCCTTGATGGCGGCACCAACGCGCGCATCGATCTGAAGACCATTGACGAGCGGGCGCCCTACTGCCGGCATCAAGTAGAGGTAACGGTGTTCCCCGACTTCGTATTCTGCGGCCTGGTCCTGTATGAGCGTCGCGCCGAGAACCGTCGTCTCTGCGCGGAGGGGTAAGGCGTGGACGTCGCTGTCGTATCCGCTGGCTAGGACGACGAGGAGGCCGGCCCGATCCTGTTTAATAAATGGCTTCGTGCCCCAGGCCGGTGAGCCGCCGGTGACACGAAACAGCGTTGTCATCTCCGGAACATTGTCCGGGACGACAAGCGTCTGCGTTTCTCCAGCCGGCTCGAGCGCGTAGTCGCCGATCGACGCGACCCAGTCGCGTTCTAGATGATGCCACGTGCCACGAAGGGTGAATGCATGAACCGGTCCGTAATGGCGGTGGCGCGACAGAACGCCCGAGGCGAGCACTCGCAAGATGTTGATATGGTAACCCTGGCTGACATTTAGCAGCAGCGGCTTGAACTGCACAGTCGGGGATTGCGGCACCCAATTCCGCCCGTCACCGTCGAGCATGACCGCGCCCGCGACCGATACAGCAGGAACCATGCCCATCGGCCGCGGTAGCTGGTAAGCGATCTTGCTCAGGTCGATCGGACGGCGGGGCGACACCGTCGGCACGTCTCCGCCGGAATGCTCGGGAGTCATCGTGCGTTGTCCCGCGCTGCTCACTGTGACGATATGCTCGCGCTGGCGTTGCCCGGTAGGACGGCGGCAGGAATGGTCGATATTCCCAATGCGGCGATTGGCCCGCCACTTGCGCCCCGCGCTACTGCCGGGAGTGAGAATGCAGGCCCAATGACCGCGAGGTTGTGCGCTCTGGCCATCTAGACCGAGCTTCCTTTATCCAAAAGGGACTGGTGCAAAACTGGGGGTCAGGCGGCAACAGCGGTTGGCGGGCATGGGTCGTTGGTTGGATGGAATTTCTGTCCGAATTCGGAACCGAGCGTACCATTATAGACCGCGCACCGAACCTGAAGCAGTAGGTCGGCGCCGCGCCGTGACCAGCGCATTTGCTGACTCTGGGGTATCCATTTAACCGGAGTTGAGCGTGGACGGGGGCAATGGAACGTCCCCATGCCAACGACAACGCAGAAATCCGCCGAGCTTGGAGCGACCTTCGCCGATCCGCCCAGGGAGGCAAATCGCCTAACTCCGGTTAAATGGATACCCCAGTGCTGACTTTTGTTCATCCGGCGGTTCACCAGGAAATTGGCTGTCCCTTCCGTGATCGCGGTCCCGACCCTCAACCCGGCGCGGTGGCGTTCGGCGTAATTTACCAGCCACGCGCTCTGGCCGATCAGATACCTGTGCAGCGCCCATAGGGCCGTCCAAAGCTTTCGCGACGGCGCGATCGATTTCCGGCTGTCCCGCTCGCCCCGGAAAAGATGCATCACCGCGCGGATACGATCGATGCTCTTCCTCGCGTTCTTCGCTTTTCCATTCCAGATCCGCCAGTCCATCGCCGATTTGTTTGAGATGTTGAAGTCTTATCGCGATATGGAACCAGTCAAGAATCGGCGGTGCCAGAACGCCAGCATCGGCGAGAATACCCCGGAGTCCAGGACAACCATCGGTGAAGGCCGTCAGCGCGGTGTCGCTGGTGCCGCCAACCGCGTCGAGGTTCTTCCTGATCAGCCCTTCGATGTCTGTCCCGGCTTTCGCGACGTTGCCAAAAACTTGACGGCCGCCAGCTTTCGTTCCGACATTGCCTGCCCTCACCTCAAACCGCCTTTCTCCGTCCTCGCGGCTCCTTATGAAGGTGGAATCCACGGTGATCGTGATCGCCGGCGCCGCTGCCGGAGGCCTGATCGCGGCACGGTCGGCCAGTGCCGCGCCAGCTTTCAGGGTGTGGCGGC
>Ga0335074_10013421_pt1 | contig 11513 bp, 15 predicted proteins | sample Lox_Sample_23_FD_206715 | JGI IMG/M metagenome (GOLD analysis project Ga0335074, IMG submission 206715) | Soil microbial communities from Loxahatchee National Wildlife Refuge, Florida, United States - Lox_Sample_2.3 | ecosystem: Environmental > Terrestrial > Soil > Wetlands | place: USA...
CGATGGGCAGCCCGTCCCGCGTCGGCTCAGGCAGGTACGACCACTCCCGCCGCGCCCCGGAAAGATCAAAACCGTTATCCAGAACGTACCGTTGCGACTCATCCAGCGCCCCGCTGAACGCCGCCGCCGCGGCGGCGGCCATCCGCGCGGCCGTCTCCGGCGCCAGGTACTTCTCCATGGGGCCGCCTCGTTTGTCGTCACGTCGCGTGCATGTATAACGTAACGCCGTGACAGAAGAGCCGGCGGCGGCCGCGCCCGACGCGGCCGCGTCGGCTCCGCAGCAGGAGCCAGCGGGGGAGAGGCCGGCCCGCACCTGGGACGATCCGCGGCTGCCCTGGGCAGGCGAGCCTCGCAAGGTCGACATCCTGCTGTGGGCGGGAATCACGCTCAGCGGCATTTACTACCTGGCGCTGCTGCCGTTCCGCGCCAGCCTGGTCGGCACGCACCCCGTGCTGCTCGAGGTGCTGAACGGCTCGACAGAGGCGATCGTGTCCGGCGCGGCGTTCGCGCGCGTGGGGCACGGCTCGCTGGCCGTGGTCCTGCTCGCCGCGATCCCCGGGCTGATGAAGTTCGACCTGCTCTACTGGCTGGCGGGCAGGCTCTGGGGCGAGAAGGTCATCCTGCTGTTCTCTGGCCGGCGCAAGCACGGCCCGCGGTTCATGGCGCGGGTCGAACGCTGGGGCTGGCGGTTCACCTGGCCCGCCGTCGTGCTCGTGCCGTTCACGCCGATACCGAACGTGATCGTGTACGCGGTGGCCGGCTGGAGCGGCATGAGCTGGGTGACGTTCCTCATCCTCGACGCGATCGGCTCCCTGGCGTGGGCCGGCCTGCTGGCCGGTCTCGGGTACACGCTCGGGCACCACGCGGTCAGCGTGGCGCAGACCGTTTCCCACTATGGCCTGTGGGTATCAATCGGCATCGTTATCCTTGTCGTAGTCCTACAAATTCGCAACGCTCAGCTGCACCGTTAGCTGCACGATACGAATGAACGTGCATTTGGCCTTGCATCTGCATGGTTGCTCGGGCAGGATGGACCCAGCGTCAATCACCCGGATGACGCTGGATGCTCCCCGGGGTAACGATGAGCCTGAACCAGCTGGCACAGCTGCCCACCCGGACCAGGGTCGATCCTGCCTTGCGCAGGCCGCTGGACCTGTCCGCCCGGCACGCCGCGTGCGCGCCGCGGCGCCCGCGGGTGGTGCGCATGCCTTCCGACTGGTGGGATTCCCCGGCTACGGTGGGCTGCCCGCTGAGCCGCGGACCGCAGTCCGCGCGAGCGGCACGCCGCCTGACCAGGAACACGCTAAGCGACTGGGGCCTGTCCACCCTGGCGGAAGACGCCGAGACGATCGTCGGGGAGTTCGTCGCGAACGCGGTCACCCACGCCGCGGACGCCGCTCCTGACTGCAGGCCGTCGCCGGAGAACCTGGGCCTGCGCCTGCTGCAGCGCAGTGGTGAAGTGATCTGTGCCGTGCTGGACCCCAGTGACGTCGCGCCTGTGCTGAAGGAGCCGGCCAGCGTGGAGGAATCGGGCCGTGGCCTGCAGATGGTGGACGCGCTGAGCGACGTCTGGGGCTGGAGCCCGCTAGCGGGCCGCGGCAAGGCGGTCTGGGCGATCTTGTTCTGCGCCTGACCGCACGTGCTAACCGCCTGAGCCGCTGCGTGGAGGGGCGTGTCGGGTCGGGCGGTTAAACGTGACAGCCGGTGCTAATCTCGCATGACCGAAGAAGGCTGACGGAGCGAGAGAAAGGCCCGGCGGGATGCCCTGGACGTGGCGGTACGAGAAGGCGGATGGCGCGGTACTGAGCGGCGCGGGCCTGCAGGACGCGATCTTCGCCAGCCAGGGTGACGCGGAAAGCTGGCTAGGCGAGAACTGGCGAGCACTCCTCGACGCCGGCGTCGACCAGGTGAGCCTGCTCGACGACGACCGCAAGGAATACGGCCCGATGAGCCTCCACCCGGAAAGCTAACGCCCGGGTGTGAACTCGTCGCCGGGCTTCAGGCGGGGGGCCGGCGTGCGGAACCGGCGGATCTGCAGCGCACGCATCACCGCGTACGTCGTCATGCCGCGGGTGGACTCGTTGGGGTAATACTGCGCGGCTAGCTTGTACAGCGCCCGGCGGATGAAGTAGGCGTCGATCACGACGACCACGATGAGCACGAGCACGAGCGGCGAGACGTAGGTGTTCAGTGCCTTGTTCCGCGAGAGCAGCGCCACCAGCAGGATGATCAGCACGTACATGTAGTACTCGCTGGGCCGCCGGTGGCTGTCCACGTAGTCCCTGGCGAGCTTCTTGATCGGGCCGCGGTCGCGCGGGCCGAGCGCCCACTCCTCGCCGCGCCGCATGGCGGTCATCCGCTTGTCGCGTTCGGACCGCACCCTGGCCTTCTCCTCGGGGGTCATCTTGCCCCGGGGAGCGGACCCCGTGCTGGAACCGCGCCCGCTGGTGGTCGACCCGGTGATCGACTGGTACCTGCCGCGCTCGGCCTCACTGCGCTTGGGCGTGGGGCGGCCCTTGCCCGCCTGGGCGGCGGGCTTGTTTTTGGCCGGGGCTTCCTGGCTCTGCGTGGGCGAGGGTTCCTCCGCCGTGCTGCCTGACGACCCGGCGCTGCTGCGTCGGAACACGGGCATAGCTTAATAGGTAATGCCGCGAACTTCGCCCCCTGGCCGAACGGGGCGGACGCACCAGGACAGGGGCGTCCGGAGGGGAGAGGTTTTGTGGCTACTACTCGCAGCAGCGCGTAGGGTTGATTGCGATTAGCCGGCGGCAATCAGCCGTCGCGTGGTGGCGCCGTGCCGCCCGGGGCGGCGCTCAGCTGAATGAAGGGGACGGCCGCGTCTATGAGCGTGATGAAGCGAGTCTCGCTGATTTTCCGGGCCAAGGCCAACAAGGCGCTGGACCGGATGGAAGACCCTCGCGAGACTCTGGACTATTCCTACCAGCAGCAGGTCGAGATGCTGACGCGGGTCCGGCGCGGGGTCGCTGACGTCGCCACCTCCCGCAAGCGTGTCGAGCTGCAGATGAACTCGCTGCAGAAAGAGGTCGACCGTCGCGACAACCAGGCGCGCGACGCGCTCTCGAAGGGGCGCGAGGACCTGGCGCGGGCGGCCCTGCAGAACAAGGCCAGCCTGCAAGGCCAGCTCAACGACCTGCAGGGCCAGTACGCGAACCTGCAAGAGCAGGAAGAGAAGCTGACCCTCGCCTCGCAGCGGCTGCAGTCCAAGGTGGACGCCTTCCGCACCAGGAAGGAAACCATCAAGGCGACCTACACCGCAGCCGAGGCGCAGACCCGCATCAACGAGGCCTTCTCCGGCATCTCGGAGGAAATGGGCGACATCGGGCTGGCGATCCAGCGCGCCGAGGACAAGACGGCGCAGATGCAGGCCAGGGCCGGCGCGATCGACGAGCTGCTCGCCTCGGGCGCGCTCGAGGACCACGTGGGCGGCTCGCAGGACGCCATCCAGGCGGAACTCGACAAGCTCGGCGCGGACCACTCGATCGAGGCCGAGCTGGCCCAGATGAAGGGCGAGATCGCCGCGGGTTCGACGCCGCAGCTCGAGGCCAGCGCCAACGGGGACTCGAGCGGCTCGGAGGCCACGCAGGCGGCCGAGCGGCCGCAAGCGGGTGACGGGTCGTGATCGTCCGGATTCTCGGCGAGGGCCAGTTCCAGGTTGACGCCGACGTGGCGGCCAGGCTGACCGCGCTCGACGCCGAACTGGACGCCGCGGTCGAGAAGCACGACGAGACCGCGTTCCGCGCCGCCCTCGGCGCGGCGACAGGCCTGGTGCGGGACTCGGGCACGACGGTGCCTGACGACACGTTCGTCACCGCCGACTACATCCTGCCGTTCTCGGACGCGAGCGTCGACGAAGTACGCAAGCTCCTCGCCGACGGCACGATCCCCGGCGACTCGATCGGCCACCCGTAAGCGCATTCGCCAAGGGCGTAACGGCGGGAGCCCTTTTGGCTGACTCTGCGGGACGCTTCAGCTTTCTCCGAGCGTTCTTCAGGTAGATTCACCATAGCGCCAGGCAGAGCCCCCATAAAGGGACATAGCGACCTGGCATGATCGGAGGTGCCATATGGCGCGTACCAGGTATGCGCCTGACCGGGGGCTCACCGTACGGATGACCGTGACGATGTTCCTCCTGGGACTGGTATTCGTCGCGTTCGTCGCCGCCATTATCGGCATCTTGACGGCGGTTCACGCGTCGGGCGCGGCGATCGTGCTCTTCGCCCTTATCTTCGGCGGCGGCAGTGCCATCGCCTCGCTGTTCTACTCGGACAAGATCGCGCTGTCCGCGGCCGGCGCTCGGGTCGTTACCCCGAAGGACGCGCCGGAGCTGCACGCCATCGTGGACCGGCTGTGCGCGCTCGCGGACATGGACAAGCCGCGGGTGGCGATCGCCCCGACCGCCATGCCCAACGCCTTCGCGACCGGCCGCAACAGCAAGAACTCGGTGCTGTGCGTGACCGATGGCCTGCTGCGCAGCGGGCTCGACACCGAGGAGCTCGAGGGCGTGCTGGCGCACGAGCTGTCGCACGTGGCGCACAAGGACGTCCAGGTCATGACCGTCGCGAGCCTGCTCGCGATCGTGGCAGGCCTGCTGGTGCGGTTCGCCTTCTACTCCGAGCTCTTCGGCGGCGGACGGCGGAGCAGCAACAACAACCAGGGCGGGATCCCCGTGGTCCTGATCATCATGGCGGTATCGGTCGTGGTGTACGCGGTCAGCTTCCTGCTGATCCGGGTGCTGTCCAGGTACCGGGAACTGGCGGCCGACCGCAGCGGCGCGCTGCTCACCGGCCAGCCGAGCAAGCTGGCGAGCGCGCTGACGAAGGTCAGCCAGGGCATGTCCCGCATCCCGAACGAGGACCTGCGGGCTGCCGAGCCGCTGAACGCGTTCTACTTCGCGCCGGCGATGAAGCTCACCCGCGGCGGAGGCGGCGGAGGCGGCGGAGGTCGCAACGGAGGCGGCGGGCCGAGCCTGTCGCAGCTGTTCTCCACCCACCCGAGCCTGGAGAAGCGCCTGGAGCAGCTGGCGAAGATCCAGCGCGAGCTCGGCCAGCCGACCGCCGGCGGATTGAGCGCGGGCCCAGGCGACTGATGGGTTTCCTCGACACGCTGCTCGGCCGGACCAAGCCGGTCCAGCCGAAGCTCGACGACCTGTTCGCGCTGCCGTCCGCGGCCATCACCTTGCAGGCGTCGACGGGCTTCGTCCCGACGGGATCGGGCTCGGTGTGCTTCCGCTCGGTGGAAGGCAAGACGTTCAGCGACATCGAGTCCGAGGTCCGCGACCTGCTCAACATGGACGCGGGCAAGCCAGGCGGTGGCCTGCCGGTTGAGGTGACCAGGGACAGCTACGGCTACACATGGCTGGTCAGCAGCCACCTGAGCGACGAGCTCGACGCCCTCGTGACCGACCTGCACGCGGTGAACAGCGCGCTGGCCGACAACGGGTTCGGCCCGCAGCTGCTGTGCACGCTGGTGGCCTTCAGGGACGAGCGCGAGCGCAGGCTCGCGCTCGTCTACCTGTACAAGCGGGGGACGTTCTACCCGTTCGCCCCGCTGTCCGGCAAGGAGCGGGACAACGCGCTCGAGATCCAGGTCAAGAACGCGCTCGGCGACGACCTGAAGATCGAGCAGGACCTCACCAGGTGGTTCCCCGTGTGGGGCGCCCCGGGTATGTGACCCGGCCCTTGGGCGGCATTCCCGCCGCGTTGGCAGGAATGCCGTGCCTAGGCATATGGTTGAAGGCGTACGACGATGCCGCTCTCGCGGCATGACACGTAACGACAGGAGCTAGTCACAGATGACCGTTCAGGACGAAGTGACGCAGCAGGGGATTGTCCTCACGCAGGCCGCCGCCACCAAGGTGAGCGCGCTCCTGGCCCAGGAGGGCCGGGATGACCTGCGGCTGCGCGTGGCCGTGCAGCCGGGCGGATGCTCCGGGCTGCGCTACCAGCTCTACTTCGATGAGCGCTCGTTCGACGGCGACATCGTCGCGGCGTTCGGCGGCGTCGAGGTGGTCACCGACAAGATGTCCGCCCCTTACCTCAGCGGCGCGACGGTCGACTTTGTGGACACGATCGAGAAGCAGGGCTTCACGATCGACAACCCGAACGCGACGGGCTCCTGCGCCTGCGGCGATTCTTTCCACTGATCGCACCTCGCACCGGTAACCTCCCACAATGCGAATAGCTGTCACCGGGTCGATCGCGACCGACCATTTGATGATGTTCTCCGGGAAGTTCACCGACACGCTCATCGCCGAGAAGCTGGACAAGGTCTCGCTGTCGTTCCTCGTGGGCGACCTGGAGATCCGGCGCGGCGGCGTGGCGGGGAACATCGCCTTCGGCCTGGGCTGCCTCGGGCTTAACCCGCTGCTCGTGGGCAGCGTCGGCGCGGACTTCGCCGAGTACCGTGACTGGCTGGAGGCCCACGGCGTCGACACGTCCGGGGTGCGCACGTCGGCCACCAAGCACACCGCCCGGTTCGTCGCGACGAACGACACGGTGGGCAACCAGATCGCGTCGTTCTACCCCGGCGCGATGAGCGAGGACTGCGAGATCGACATCGCCAGCCTCGTGGCCGCCAACGGGGTGGACCTGGTGCTGATCGGAGCGGGCGACCCGGCCGCGATGCAGCAGTACACCAGCGACTGCCGCGCGGCCGGCGTCCCGTTCGCCGCGGACTTCTCGCAGCAGGTGGCCTTCCTCGACGGCGACTCGATGCGCACGCTGATCGAGGGCGCCGCGTACTTGTTCTGCAACGAGTACGAGGAAGCGGTGATCGAGTCGAAGACCGGATGGTCCAACGCGGACATCCTGGAGCGGGTGACGACCCGCATCATCACCCTCGGCGCGGCCGGCGCCCGCGTAGAGCAGAAGGGCGAAGAGCCTGTCGTCGTCGGCCCGGTCCCCGACGCCAGGTTCGTGGAGCCGACGGGCGCGGGCGACGCGTTCCGCTGCGGTTTCCTCGCCGCCGTGTCCTGGGGCCTGTCCACCGAGCGCGCGATCCAGCTCGGCAACCTGATGGCCGTGCACGTCCTCGAGACGGTCGGCCCGCAGGAGTACGAGCTCAAATCGACGACGCTCGCCGAGCGCGCGGCCACCGCCTATGGTGACACGGCCGCCACGGAGCTCACGTCCGGCCTGAGTTAACCACGTCAGCGATGTCCCGCCAGGAGCCCGCTCCTGGCGGGACATCCTCTTTTCAGGACCCGGCCTTCCTGGCCTGGTACTCGGCCAGCAACTGGACGACCCGTTCGCGGACGCCGTCCAGGTCCGCGCCAAGCGCGGCCAGTACCTGGGCGGCCACGCCTTCACCCTCGCGCAGCAGCCCGAGCAGGATGTGCTCGGTGCCGATGTAGCGGTGCCCCAGCAGCTTCGACTCGCTCAGCGAGAGCTCGAGCACCTTCTTGGCGCGCGGGGTGAACGGAATGTGCCCGGTCCGTACCTCCACCTGGCCCGGAGGAACGATGTCCTCGACGCGCTGCCGGACCGCTTCCATGCTGATGCCAAGCGACTCGAGCGCCTTGGCCGCTACCCCCTGGCCCTCGCCGACCAGGCCGAGCAGGATGTGCTCCGTGCCGATGAAGTCATGGTTGAGCGTCCTGGCCTCTTCCTGCGCCTGCACCACAGCCCGCCGTGCCCGGTCAGTGAACCTTTCGAACATTGCGTTCCCCATTCGCCGCGCATGGTTCCTGCCGCCTGTCTAACGAAAACCGCCCCCCTTACGTGCCTTGGAACGCGAGTCCGCAGACGACTTTGGAGCAGAAAACTACGCCAGAACGCTGATAACAGCAAGAAAAGTGCAGGGTTCTGCTCCTAAGTGGGGCGCGAGCGCACGGTGCCGGGGCTCACGGCGCCGGTGCCCCGGCGGGGCGGTAGCGTAGCGGGCATGGCGCCGCTCGCAGCTGGGTACACCGGGCCGCCGCAGCTGACCCTTGGACGCGCGTTCACGGAATGGACCGCGGACCCCGCGATGATCGCGCTCATCGTCGTGCTCGGCGGCTGCTACCTGCTCGCGGTGCGGAAGGTCAGGCGGGGCGGCGGCCAGTGGGGGACCGGGCGCGTGATCGCCTTCTGCGGGCTCGGCCTGGGGTTCCTCGTCATCGCCACGATGTCCTGGGTCGGGGTCTACGAGCCGGTCCTGTTCTACCCGCGGGCCGTGCAGACCGTGCTGCTGGTGCTGGTCGTGCCGCTGTTCCTCGCCATGGGCAAGCCGCTCACGCTGACCGAGACCGCGTTCCCGAGGACGTCGGGAAGCATGCGCGCCGTCATCAGGAGCCGGGCCGCGCGGGTCGTGACCTTCCCGGCGATCACCGCGCTGGCGCTGGTCGCGGTGCCCATGGTGATGTACTTCACGTCCTGGTACACGGCGGTGTTCCACAGCGTGACCGTCAGGGAGCTCACCTTCCTGGCGCTGATGATCCCGGGCTACGTGTTCTTCTGGACGCTGCTGCGCGTCGACCCGGTGCCGAAGGAGTACCTGTACGGCGTCGCCATGTGGATCACCGCGGCCGAGGTGATCGGCGACGCGTTCTTCGGCATCGCGGTGATCGCGGACAACAACCTGATCGCCGGCCCCTACTACCACGCGGTCGGCTACCCGTGGGGACCGAGCCTGGCCACGAGCCAGGTCATTGGCGGCGGCATCATCTGGATCCTCGGCGACTTCGTAGGGCTGCCGTTCCTCGCCGTCCAGCTGATCCAGATGATGCGCGAAGACAAGGCGGAGGCCGCCGCGATCGACGCGGAACTCGACGCCAGGGAGGCCGCCAGGGACGCCGCCCGGATGCCGGAGACATCGGAGAGCGGCGAGGACGTCCCCGACGCCGAGCGGCCCTGGTGGGAGAGCGACCCCCGCTTCACCGAGCGCTTCAAGAACGCCTAACGGCCGGCCGTCGCGCTGCGCCGTTCGATCAGGACCACATCCCGCCACTCGCCGTGGTGGCAGCCGATCCGTTCCCTGGTGCCGACGACGCGGAACCCGGCCTGCTGGTGCAGCCGCAGGCTGGCGCTGTTCTCCGGGAACACGCCGCTCTGGATGGTCCAGATCCCGGCCGCCTCCGTCGACTCGATCAGGGCGGCGAGCAGGGCCGCGCCGATGCCCCGCTGCTTGTGCCCAGGGTGCACGTAGACGCTGTGCTCAACCACTCCCGCGTACACGCAGCGGTCCGACACCGCGATGACGGCGGCCCACCCGAGCACCTCCCCGCCGCCCGCGTCGACGGCCACATGCCGGTGGGCGGGGAGCTTGCCGGCGTCGAAGTCCTCCCACGACGGGGCGGTGACCTCGAAGCTTGCGAGCCCGGTATCCAGCCCGGCCTGGTAAATCGCCAGCACGGCCCCGGCGTCGCCGTCCTCCATCGGGCGGATGAGCACCCCGTTCACGTCAGCGGACATGCACGCTCCATTTCCTGCCGGGCCCTGCATCACACGGCAGCGCCCCGGGGATTCCATGATCACGGAAGAAAAGCACGCGTATAGGATGCTTTTCTTCCGTGATAACGAAGAGAAATCGAAAACACGGGCTAGCTAATTCGCCAAGCTGGGGCTGCTGCGCCCCTTGGTGCGGATGTGACGCGGTTGAGTCACCACGGGCCCGTTCTGGATGAGGGAAGACGGGAGCGGGGGAGACGGGATCAGTAGCGGCGACGGATACCGAACGACCAGCCGGATGGCAGGTCCGTGCGGAACACGCACTCGTGCGACTTCATCTGGCACCAGGCCGGCACGTCGGTGTAGGCGGCGGGATCGTCGGCGAGCACGGCGATGACGCCGCCGACCGGCACGTCGCGGATCTGCTCGGCCAGCATGATGATGGGGATCGGGCACTTGCGGCCAAGCGCGTCGATGGTCACCTGCGGCTGCGGCTCGGGGGAGTACGGGGGGGCGGCCGGGGGGTACGGGAGGCGGGAATCCCCCGGGCGAGAAGCCAGCCCCTGCGTGCGCAGGGGGGGTCTGGGGGGGATCGCTCCCTCCGGGGCGACACTGCCTCTGCGGCCGAACCAGTTCACGTTTCCCATACTGCCCGCTGTCCCGGGCCGTTACGCCCGGGAATACGCAAGGAAGCCAGCCGAAAGCGTTCGGTAAGGAAAGTACGGTAGGGCGCCTAACGCCGGGGGGTCGCATGCGCCGCCGCCGGCGAGCGCGATACTGTTTCCACGACACGCTGTAGAAGACCGCGGACCGGCCCCTGGGCGGGTGCCGGGCGACCTTGTTGGGAAGGCGCTTCGTTGACTCGAAATCGTCGGCAGGTGATGCGCGCCGGGGTGCTTGCCGTCATGCTGCTTGCCCTGACCGGGTGCACGAACGACACGTTCACCCGCCTGGGCTTCCCTGACCCCATCACCACGCAGGGCAAGATCACGCTCAGCCTCTGGCAGGGCTCGTGGATCGCCGGGCTGCTGGTCGGTGCCGTGGTGTGGGGACTGATCCTGTGGGCCGTGGTCTTCCACCGCAAGCGCGGTGACAAGCTGCCGCCGCAGGTCCGGTACAACATGCCGATCGAGATCCTGTACACGATCGTGCCGTTCATCCTCATCGCGGTGCTCTTCTACTACACCGCCAAGGACGAGAACACCATCGACTCGCTGTCGGCGAAGCCGGCCGTGACGGTCGACGTAACCGGCTTCCAGTGGAGCTGGTCGTTCGACTACAACCCGTCCGGTTACCACGTCATCGAGGTCGGGCAGATGTGGAACCCGGCGCTGCCCGACAACCAGCAGCAGCTGCCGCTCCTGGAGATCCCCGACAACGAGACGGTCCGGTTCAACCTGTCCTCGCCGGACGTGGTCCACTCGTTCTGGGTGCCCGAGTTCCTGTTCAAGCGGGACGTCATCCCCGGCCACCCGAACCACTTCGAGATCACCGCCACGCAGACCGGCACCTTCACCGGCCACTGCAGTGAGCTATGCGGCCTGTACCACAGCAGGATGCTGTTCACGCTGAAGGTAGTGACGCCCGCGCAGTTCCAGACCTGGATCGCTCAGCAGCAGGCCCTCCAGGCCACGTCCTCAGGGAGCACCACGTGACGACTCTCGATCAGCCGGCCGCGCGCGACCTCGCCAGGGAGCAGCGCACCGAGCGGAAGGGCTCGATCCTCGCGAGCTGGCTCTCCTCCACCGACCACAAGATCATCGGGCACCTGTACCTGATCACCTCGTTCATCTTCTTCCTGTTCGCGGGGATCATGGCGCTGGTCATCAGGGTCCAGCTGCTCGGCCCGAACAACTCCATCATCTCCGACCAGCAGTACAACGAGCTGTTCACCATGCACGGCACGATCATGCTGCTGCTGTTCGCGACGCCGATGTTCGTCGGGTTCGCGAACGAGCTGGTGCCGCTGCAGATCGGCTCGCCCGACGTCGCGTTCCCGCGGCTGAACCTGCTGAGCTACTACCTGTTCACGTTCGGCGGCATCATCCTGCTGTGCAGCTTCCTCGCGCCCGGCGGCGCCGCCGCGTTCGGCTGGTACGCGTACGCGCCGCTGACCAGCGCGACGTA
>Ga0335074_10013422_pt1 | contig 11513 bp, 9 predicted proteins | sample Lox_Sample_23_FD_206715 | JGI IMG/M metagenome (GOLD analysis project Ga0335074, IMG submission 206715) | Soil microbial communities from Loxahatchee National Wildlife Refuge, Florida, United States - Lox_Sample_2.3 | ecosystem: Environmental > Terrestrial > Soil > Wetlands | place: USA: Florida...
ATCCGCGGGACGCAGCTGCGCCAGGCGCAGCTGCGCACTGAGGTCCAGCAGCATCGGCGCATCCATCTCCTCGATGCGCTCTTCGTCGGCAGCCATCGTGAGTGCCGCTTCCGCCTCGTCAAGCCTGCCCTGCGCGAGGCGGCACGCGGCGATCAGGCCACGGGCCACAGGATCGCCGCGGTATGCGGCTCGTGCTGCCTCGGCCACCGCAAGGGCTGGCGTAATCTGCCCTTGGTGGTAGAGGCTCCACCCGAGCCACCGTGCGGCGCCCGGAGGGCCGACGGCGTGGCCCGAGTCCGTGGCGGCCTGCGCGACCTCCACGGCACGCTCAAGCTCGTCAACAAACAGCAGCGACCCCGCGACCGCCGGCCAGGCCCCGGCGTCCCCGTTGGACTCGAGCAGGGCCCCGTCCCCCCAGGCGAGCTCTGCGAGGTCGACAACCGACTCGCGGTGTCCGTCGGCAAGGCTCTTTCGAAGCGCGACGTGCGCCGCCGCTGCCCGCGGCCCCTCGCTGGACGCGATCGGGCCTGGGCCGGCGGGTGCGAGCAATAGGAGCTCGGATGCGGCGCGAACCTCGGTGAGCGCCGCGGGGTCGGCGCTCGGCGCGTCGGGTCGTGCCGCGACGACTACCGCGATCGGAAGCCCTCGGATGCGTGACGCGAGATAGGCCAAGAAGCGAAGAGACGGCGCGTCCGCGCAGTCGATGTCGTCGACGATCAGCGCCAGCGGCCGACCCGGCTTGGCAGTGGCGCCCTCCGACGCCAGGACCCGCGCCAGCCAGAAGAGTCCATGGATGATGGCGTAGGCGCGCTCGCCGGCGTCCGCAGACCCCTCGGGAGACGCACCGGATAGCAACTCTCCGGCCGGTCGCGCCGGCCCTTCCAGCAGCGTTCTGCGCTCGCGCCCGCCGGCCGTTAACCAGGTGTCCTCGAACAACTGAATCGCTACCCCGAACGGGAACTCGCGCTCCAGCCTGCGTCCCCTTGCCTGCACGACGCGCATCCCGGCGGCCGTCCCAGCCTCAGCCGTCGCGTTCACGAGCTGGGTCTTGCCAACTTCGGGGGCGCCCTCGAGGTAGACAACGCACCCATCACCCGCGCCCGCCTCGGCCAACAGCAGCCGGATCCGACTCATTGCGCTGAGCTCTTCGGACGCATCGAGGCGTCCAGGTCCCATCGGTTCAGTCACTTGCATCCCCCAGAGGAGCGTTCCTTGCTCTCGGCTATAAGCGTACTAGGGGGATCCCCCTAGCGCAAATTGGTAGGTGCCTATTCGTCCAGTCGGCTCGGGGACGCCCCTACTCCAGTATTTCGCCGAATCTCAAGCGATGAAGCGGTCCGTGTGGCCGACGTCGGGCCCGGGTCTCGCGCTTATAACTAGGGGGGGACCCTGGTGCGAGGAATGATCACTCATAGCAAGCTTTAGCGAGCCCGATGGTCCTGGACGGACGTTCGGGCAGGGGCAAGCCGCAACGACGAACGGAAGCGTCAGAAACAAAAGGGGGTGAAGGCACCTCGGATCGCCGGCGCGCTGCGCTGGCGGAACGTGCCGGATCATGCAGTCCACATCAACTCAACACACGAAGACCGCCGGGTACCGACAGATCTCAGCATCCGGCTTTCGGGCGCACACCGCGCTGGAACCGGTCGATCGGGAAATCACCAACGCCGTTTTGAGGGCTCAGGCGGGCGACGATGACGCCATCCGCGTTCTCTACCTCCGCTACAAGGACAACGTCTACGGATACGTGCTCAGCTTCGTGCGCGACCAGCACGAGGCCGAGGACATCACGCAGCACGTGTTCTTGAAGCTGATCACCGTGATCCACAAATACCGCGCCCGCGAGGTGCCGTTCACCTCGTGGCTCTTGCGGGTCGCCCGGAACGTCGCGCTCGACCACATGCGCCGGCGGCGAGCCGTGCTGTGCGACGAGGTCTACGAATCGGGGCGACAGAGCGACGAATCGGGAGACGACCGCCGGCGCGCGCTCGAGCAGGCGCTCCAGTTGCTACCGGAGGAGCAACGCAACGTCGTCATGCTGCGGCACCTGGTCGGACTCACGCCAGGCGAGATCGCGACGCGCATGGGCCGCACCGAGGCTTCAATCCACGGCCTGCACCATCGGGCTCGCCAGACGCTGAAGCGAGAACTGCTCGCGATCGATTGCGGACCCGCGGCGCGTGCTGCTTGAGCGCGCGCCGCAGCCGTTCCTCTCCCTCAGTTAAGCGCAAGCTCGACGCCGTCGCCGACGTGCAGACGCATGGCTCGAGGAAGCGCGAAGTCGCGGAAGATCCGTGCGCTCCGACCAACCGTGCTGGCCTCGATCCGCCCGCCAACATGCATGATTCGTGCCCCGTCGGCGATGATGGACCGCTCGATCTCGGCGCCCTCGATCTCGGCACCCTCGCCGATCGACGTGTACGGGCCGATGTAGGAGTTGGACACGCGGGCACCCCGGCCGATGATCGTCGGGCCGAGGATGATGCTCGAGCTGACCTCGGCCGTGGGGTGGATGATCACCCGGCCTTCGATCCGGTTGTCGCCACCGTCGACTGCGTCGGCCTCCGGCGTCTGCTGGTCGAGCACGATCCGGTTGAGCTCGAGCAGGTCGAGCGGGTCGCCGGAGTAGCGCCTCCACGTCCGCACGAATTTCGTCCGCAGCGAGTGCCCGGTGCCCGCGAGGTGCTCCGCGATCGCGGTCAGGTCGAGTGTCTCCTCGGTATCCGGGACGTGGGTGCAGGCCAGGTGCAGCGCGCCCGGGCCGAACAGACAGACGCTCACCAGGCTCAGACACGTCTTCGATCCGTTCAGCTCAGAGATGCCGAGCAACCGCTGCGCCGCCGGACCAAGCCGGTCGCGCTTCTCGGCGGTGCGGTGCAGAAGCAGAACGAGGTCGGATGGATCCGACTCGAGGAGCTCCGCGAGTTGGAGAAGCTCGTGTCCGACCAGTCCGTCCGCGGTGTGGACCACGCACGCATCGTCGCCGACGAACCCCTTGGCGCCTGCGAAGGCGCCTAGCAAGTCCTCCCGGCCGGTGTATGTCAGGTGCGTGACCGAGCCGAAGCTGCCCTCCTCCTCGATGCAGCGGCGGATCTGAAAAGCCAATTCCGGCGGCGAGACGACCGCAAGCTCGTCGAGTCCGGCCGCCACGAGACCGTCCAGGACATGACACACGATCGCCCGGTTCGCGATTCGGCGCGTGGCGGCAGGATCATCGTATGGCCGGCGGGACGGATCCTCAACGGGGACGATTACGACTCCCTTACACCTCATGGGGATACAACGGCGACGGCCCTCGCTGGCTCGCGTGATCGTGCTTTATTCCGACTTTCTCCACCATTTATGTAGCCGTAATGGCCGCGCGTGGCACCGCGCGGGTCGGCCAGTGGGAGAGCGCTAGGGCAGGACCTCGGCCAGCAACCGTTCCACGTGCTGGCCGTATGCGGGCTCGTCAAAGCTGAAGCGCAACGGATAGAGGGGATGGTTCGCCAGCAGGTCGGCCACCTGCTGACGGATGCGACCCGGATCGGCCGTCCATCTCAGGGCACGTGCCAGCAGACGGCCCAGCCGGGCGAACTGCACCTCGGTCAAGCCACGACGCGTCAACGCCTGAGTGCCGAGGCGCAGACCGAATTCACCACCCGTCCCGGGAATGAGAACCGAGTTCGTCCGGATTCCGCATGTTGGCAAGAGTTCATTGGCGGCTTTGTTTGCGACATCCGCCGGGCCAAGGTGCACGTGGACCTGGTGGGTCTCGGTGCCGCCGTACTCGATTCCGGGCACGTTGAGGCCGTTTCGGTGAAGTACCTGGGCAAGCGTTCGTGCGTTTGCCAGCACCTGCTCGCCGTAGGCGCGGCCAAAGTTGGCGATCTCTTCGAGTGCGATGACGAGCCCCGGAAGACATTCGGGATGGCTGTTCGACTGCAACTGCGGGCAGATCGTTTCCCACATCGTCTCAGCCAGCGGATGGTTGCGGTCGGCGAAGGCGATCACACCCTTGTTTGGCCCCGGCAGCGTCTTGTGCGTGTTGAACGTGAGGATGTGCGCTCCCTGCTCCAAAGGCTGCGGCAGCAGTCCGCTCGCGATCAGGCCGGCCGTGTGACTGATGTCGACGGCGAGCGTCACCCGCTCGGGGAGGACGCTCGCGAGCTCTCCGATCGACTGCGGCCGGCGACAATGCGATGGCTGGACGAGCAGCAACCGAATGCTTGGATGCTGCTCGACAAGCCCGGCGGTGGCCTCGATGTCGATCAGATCGCCGTGCATTGGGAACGAGAACGCCTCGATGCCGAGCCTCTCCGCGAGGACCGCTGCGCCGAAGTGCCCACCGTCCTCGGGCGCCAGCTCGACGAACGCGTCTCCGGCTTGGCACGCAGCCATCACGACCGCCTGCTCGCACATCGATCCACCGTTCGGTCGCCAGTCGGCAATGTCAGCAGCGAATAACCGCTTCATCTGGGCGAGGAACTTCGCCTGCAGCGCGGGCAGCGTCCCGGACCGCGGAAACGACCATTCAGCGCAGTGTCCTGGGGTCGGGGCGTCGAAGAAGTAGTGCTCGCCGCCGAAGAAGGCAGCCGCCGCCCGGACAACCGTGCTCGGGTAGTTCTCGCTCGCCGTCAAGGTTGCCATGACCGAGTGGTAGTGCCGGTCCTGCGCCAGCATGCCGGCGAGCCAGCCGAGAACCTTGCCATCTGCGGCCGTCCTCTCACTCGGCAAGCACTCGGCGCTGTTAAAGCGATCCGGCTTTGCCCCCACCAACTCGTACGCAGCCATACGGAATCCTTCTTCGAAACTTCTGGCGGCTACTTAACGCGCGTGCGCGTACACAACTTCTAGTGTCTCCCAGCCTCTGGGACAGGTGCGACCACTCGGGATCAAAAGCGCGCCCACCCTTCGTCCGTTCATCTCACATGGCCGGACGATCGCGTCTGTCTGTGGGGCTCGTGCACGACTATCTGCTCGTGATGCGAGGCGCTGAGCGGAGCTTTGCCGCAATCGCTGATTGCTGGCCCTCGGCGAAGATCTACACCCTTCTTTACGACGAAGCCGGAACGCACAAGCGGTTTGCGGCTCGGAACGTCAAGATCTCGTATCTACGGAGGCTCCCGCTTCATCAGCAGAACTTCCGCCGCGCGCTGCCGCTGTACCCACGGGCGATCGAGCGTCTGCCGATCGACCGGCACGACGTCGTCGTCTCCAGCTCCAGCGCGTTTGCCCACGGCGTGAAGCTCGCTCCCGAGACGGTTCACGTCTGCTACTGCCATTCGCCGTTCAGATATGCCTGGCACGAGCGCTCCCGCGCTCTCTCGGAGCTCCCTGCGCCCTTGCGCCCTATGCTGTTGCGCTCGCTGCAGCGGATCCGGGGCTGGGACGTGCAGGCCGCGCAGGCAGTCACTCACTACGTCGCGAACTCGGCGGTGACACGTCTGAGAATCCAGGAGTTCTACGCTCGCGACGCCACAGTCATCCACCCGCCCGTCGACGTCGATCGCTTCTCGATCGGGCGGCCGGCTGATTACGCGCTTATGGTTACTGAGATCGTGCGCCACAAGCGCGTCGATGTCGCTCTGGAGGCCGCCCGGCGCGCGAGACAGCCGATCAAGGTGGTCGGCACGGGGCCCGACCTTGTTGCGCTTAGGGCGCAATTTGGCGATAGCGCGCAGTTCCTTGGCCGGGTGTCCGACGCCGAACTCACTCGTCTGCACCGGGAGGCCCGCGTCTTCTTGATGGCCAACGTCGAGGAGTTCGGGATTGCCGCCGTCGAGGCTCAGGCCGCTGGTCGTCCGGTGGTAGCGGCGGCGGCAGGTGGAGCGCTAGAGACCGTCGTGCCTGGGGAGACCGGGGTGCTGGTGCCGGAGGACGACGTCGACGCGATGGCGGAGGCGCTTCGCTACACCGATTTCGACCGCTTCAACCCGGAGACGGTCCGGCGGAACGCCGAGCGATTCTCTACCCAGGCCTTCCAATCTCGACTGCGAGCCGAGGTCGATCGGCTGACCGGACACGCCGTGCTCGAGCCCGAACCGGCGCTGGCGCGGGCCGCTTAGCGTCACATCCAACGAATCCAGAAGGAAGCGAACATGGCAGCTGACCGCGCACTCATCACCGGCATTACGGGCCAGGACGGCTCTTATCTTGCCGAGCTTCTGCTCGAAAAGGGCTACGACGTTCACGGTATGGTCCGCCGCTCGTCGACCGAGCGTTTCGACCGCATCGAGCATCTACGCGACCGCATCACCCTGCACCAGGGCGACGTGCTCGACCAGCGCTCGCTCACCGACACGCTGCGCGCCGCAGAGCCCACCGAGATCTACAACCTCGCGGCGATGAGCTACGTACACGTCTCGTGGATTCAGCCGGTGCTGACCGCCGAGTTCACCGGCGTCGGCGTCACGCGCGTACTCGAGGCAATGCGCGACGTGTGCCCCGAAGCGCGCTTCTACCAGGCGTCGTCCAGCGAGATGTTCGGCAAGGTGCGCGAAGTGCCGCAGACAGAGCTCACGCCGCTGTATCCCCGCTCACCGTACGGGGTCGCAAAGACTTACGGTCACTACATTACCGTCAACTACCGTGAGAGCTACGGCTTGTTCGCAGTATCGGGAATCTTGTTCAATCATGAATCCCCTCGCCGGGGCCTCGAGTTCGTCACTCGTAAGGTCACCAACGCGGCCGCCGCAATCAAGCTCGGGCTGCATGATGAGCTTCGACTTGGCAACCTCGATGCGGAGCGGGACTGGGGCTACGCCAAGGACTACGTCGAGGCAATGTGGCTGATGCTCCAGCAGGACGAGCCCGAGGACTACGTGATCGCCACCGGCGCCACGCACAGTGTGCGTGAGTTGGTCGAGCGTGCGTTTGCCCGCGTGGACCTCGATCCTGCTGAGTACGTCATCACCGATCCGACCAACTTCCGTCCCGCGGAAGTCGACCAGCTCGTGGGCGACTGCTCCAAGGCACGCGAGAAGCTTGGCTGGGAGCCGCGCACCAGCTTCGAGGAACTCGTCGACCTGATGGTCGACGCCGACGTCGAGGGGCTCCATGCCCTCCAGCCCGTCGCTCGTCTGGCTGCCTGATTCGGCCACATGTGCTGCAGACGTCCCCGGCTGGTGCTCCAGCAGGACGTTGCGGGGCGACTACGTCGTCGCAACCGGAGTGGCGCACTCGCTACCAGGCCGGCGCGGACAATCGATCGTCACGGGTGATCTCCGGCTGATGGTCGATCCTAACCATCGGCTCCTCAGCCGGGGCGGCCAGTTCGCCCCCGCGCCGTGGGCCCGGGCGCGATCGCAACCGAAGCCCGTTGCCGACCAGCTGTAGCGTGGCGCGAAGCGACACCCGGCATGCGCTCGTGACCGGCCTTACTGGCCAGGACGGGTCGTTCCTGGCTGAGCTGCTGCTCAGACGCGGCTATCGCGTGACCGGTATGGTTCAGCCTTCTTCGACCGAGGGGCTGGGTGTAGCGGAGCATCTACGAGGCCGGGTCGAGCTTCTGGAAGGCGACCTGCTCAAGCCGCCGAGCCTCCTGGGAGCGGTCGCGCGGACGCTTCCGGACGAGCTCTACCATCTGGCCGCGCCGTCGTTCGTCCCCAAATCCTGGCAGGAGCCTGCGCGGACGCTGGCCGCGATCGCGGGTGCGACCGCGACCCTGCTCGAGGCGGTGCGTGAGCACAGCGCCCACACAAGGGTTTTCGTCGCGAGCTCCGGCGCCATGTTCGGGGCCGCCCCAGACAGCCCGCAGCGCGAGGACACGCCGTGCTGGCCCGAAACGCCCTACGCAACCGCAAAGTTGGCGGCACACCAGCTCGTGGGCCAGCTCCGAGGGAACGACGGAATGTTCGCCTGCTCGGGCATTCTCTACAACCACGAGTCCGAGCGCCGGCCGGAGTCCTTCGTTACGCGCAGGATCACCCGCGCAGCCGCGGCTATCAAGCTGCGCCTCGCGGAAGGCGTTGAGCTCGGCGACCTAAGCGCAGTCCGCGACTGGTCGTTCGCCGGGGACGTGATGGAGGGGGCGTGGCTAATGCTCCAGCAGGATGAGCCGGATGACTACGTCTTAGCGAGCGGAATTGGGCACACCGTGTCCGAGTTCGCGGAGGCTGCCTTCGCGTGTGTCGGTTTGCGAGCCGAGGATCACGTCAGCGTGGACACGAGCCTGCGCCGTCCGCCCGAGCCCACACCACGGGTCGGGGACCCAACCCGCGCGAGGGAGCAGCTGGGGTGGCGCCCCACGCTGTCGTTCGAGCAGCTCATCGAACGGATGGTCGAAGCCGATTTGCACTCCCTGCGCTAGGTTCGCGCGACGGAACTCGGTTATCGAGTTTTATCGGCTCCTATTGATCAACGCCGACAAACTCCGATACGGCCGGAGTCGCGCGCTGCGGCGAAGGTCAGTCGAAATCTGATGGCGGGTGATTCCGGCGGATGTACTGCGCGAAGTGTGGGACGGTGAAGTCGACAAGCCCGCGGCGCGGACTCCAGATGAGGTCCTTCCTCAGCAGCCCATCGCGCGGCTCGGAGGCGCTGCCGCGTGTCCGATACCCCGCGCCCGCTATGTCTGCTGTCCGGTACGGGGCATCGGGAAGCTCAGCCATCACGGCGAGGTAGCGCTGCTCGGCGTCGCTGGCGGATTCGAACCGGTCCTTGAAGAACCGGCGGTCTAACTCCGAGATGATCAGGTCCCTAACAGAGGTGAAGTCCTCGACCGTGATCGGCGAGCTTTCGACCTCGCGCCACAGCACCCGTCCGTACTCCTGGATGAAGTACGGGTAGCCGCCACACTCGGAGACGATCATCCGCGCCGCGTCCTCCACGTAGCTGACGCCGAGGCGCTCCGCCGGCGTGATCAACGCGCTCCGCGCCGCCGGGTCCGGCAGACGATCGAGATCTCGGTACTGAAACAGCCGCTCCGCGTATGGCTTGGCTTCCCGCAGCAGTCGTGGCAGCTGCGGAAGCCCGGTCCCGACCAGCGCCACCGGGAGGTTCTTCTGGCTGACGCGGTGAAACGCCATGCAGATCGCGCCCAGCGTGGAGATGTTCAGGTTCTGCATCTCATCAAGCAAGAACAACGCCCCGGTGGCGCCGGTGCGTGCCACCTCCCCGATCTCCACCAGCAGCGCGGTCAGGTCACCTTCGGGATCGCCGGTGTCGGCAGTGCCCGACTCGACCTCTACGTCGATCCTGGCCTTGAACCCGCCCGGCGCCTCGGCAGAAAACGCCTTCAACACACCGAGCGCCTTCCGCGCCCGCTCCTTCATCCGCTCCCGTCGGCTCATCGACAGCAAGAGGTCAAGCGCGGTTTCGCTGAACGTGGTCCGGAAATCCGCCTGGCTTCCGACCTCGTGCACGTCAGTAGAGGCCCACCCTGTCTCACGCGCCAAGGTGTCGAACTCGATTAGCAACACGGTCTTGCCCACTCCGCGCAGCCCGGAGTAGATGATGCTGCGATCTCCCACCTCGCGGCTCACGCGGTGGATCAGGACCTGAAACTCCTCTAGGTCGGCATCTCGCCCAGCGAGATATCCGGGTGGTCGTCCGGAGCCGGGGGTATAGGGGTCATCACGACGATCCATCTTTGTCGCACTTTATCGGCGCTACCCGACAAACTCCGACAAACCGGGTGGCCGTTCCGTAGCCGTGGCGAAGACGCGCCCGTGTCGAACCCGACATAGAATCGGTCGCGTGCCATCACACGACGTGCTGATCATTGGGGCGGGCCTCGCGGGCCAGCGGGCGGCCCTGTCGGCGGCCGAGGCAGGCGCCTCGGTCGCGATCGTGTCGAAGGTCCACCCGGTCCGTTCCCACTCGGTGGCGGCCGCCGGCGGCATCAACGCGGCGCTCAACCCAGAGGACAGCTGGGAGTCGCACGCGTTCGACACGGTCAAGGGCTCGGATTACCTCGGCGACCAGGACGCGATCGAGATCATGACCCAGGAGGCGCCGAACGAGATCCTCTATCTCGAGCACCTCGGCGTCACCTTCCACCGCAACGAGACCGGTCATCTGGGGACGCGGGCCTTCGGCGGCGCGTCGGCGGCGCGCACCTACTACGTAGCGGACATCACCGGCCACGCCATCCTGCACGTCCTCTACGAGCAGCTGATGAAGCGCTCCGAGCAGATCGATCGTTACGAGGAGTGGTTCACGACCGATCTGCTTCAGGACGAGAATGGCACCTGTATCGGCGCGATCTGTCGCGACCTTCGAGACGGGGGGCTCCAGGTCTTCAACGCCAAGGCGGTCATCCTCGCCTCGGGCGGGTGTGGACAGGTCTACAGGCCCACCACCAACGGACTGATCGTGACTGGCGACGGGATCGCCCAGGCCTACCGGATCGGCGCCAGGCTGATGGACATGGAGATGATCCAGTACCACCCCACCACGCTTGCCGGCAACGGCCTGCTGATCACCGAGGGCGCCCGTGGCGAGGGCGCCTGGCTGCTCAACGCCGAGGGCGAGCGGTTCATGGAGAGGTATGCGCCCAACAAGTTCGAGCTGGCGTCACGCGACGTGGTGTCCCGCGCGGAGCAGACCGAGATCAACGAGGGTCGGGGCTTCGAGGACGGGACAGTGGCGCTCGACATCACCAAGGTCCCCCGCCGGCGGACGCTCGAGGCGCTGCGCGAGATCGTCAACATCGGTCGCGACTTCGCCGGCGTCGACATCACCCGCGAGCCGATCCACATCAAGCCGGGCATGCACTACATCATGGGCGGGGTCAAGACCGACTACGACGGCCAGACGACCGTCCCCGGTCTGTACGCGGCCGGCGAGGTGGCGTGTGTCTCGGTCCACGGCGGTAACCGCCTGGGCGCCAATTCGCTGCTGGACACGCTTGTCTTCGGCCGCCGCTCAGGAGTACATGCCGCCAACCGAGCCAGGAACATGACGATGCCCGCGACGCTGGCCTCCCGGGTGGCCGAGACTGAGCGCGACATCGCCGCGATCATGAACCGCCAACAGAACGGGCGGCGGATCGGCGCGATCAAGAACGAGCTCGGCGAGACCATGAACGAGTACGTCGCGGTGTTCCGCGACCAGGAGGGGCTGACCAAGGCACTCGAGATCGTCCGGCGCCTCAAGGAGGAGGCGGCCGTGGCCGGCATCGACGACCGCGGTTCGGTCTTCAACCAAGATGTGATCGCCGCGATCGAGCTCGGGTACATGATTGACGTGGCCGAGACGATCGTGGTCGGTGCGCTGGAACGCAAGGAATCCCGTGGCGCACAGTGGCGCCTGGATTACCCGGGCCGCAACGACGAGGAGTGGCTCAAGCACATCGACATCTCGCTGAACGGCGGCGACACGCCCCAGGTCACCTACTCGCCGGTGACGATCACCCGCTGGCAACCCGAGGAGCGGACCTACTAGGTCCGGAGGAGTGAGTGGATCCGTTAGATACACACGCGCGCGCGGAAGGACTCTCTGATGCCCGAGTACACGCTTAGGATCCGTCGCTACGACCCGCAGTCGGGCGGCGCTCCTCGCTGGGACAGCCATACCGTCGATCTCTCGCC
>Ga0335074_10013423_pt1 | contig 11512 bp, 9 predicted proteins | sample Lox_Sample_23_FD_206715 | JGI IMG/M metagenome (GOLD analysis project Ga0335074, IMG submission 206715) | Soil microbial communities from Loxahatchee National Wildlife Refuge, Florida, United States - Lox_Sample_2.3 | ecosystem: Environmental > Terrestrial > Soil > Wetlands | place: USA: Florida...
CTGATGGACAAGCACCCGGAGCGGGCGGTCGAGAAGGCGGTCCGGGGCATGCTCCCGAAGAACACGCTTGGGCGGCAGATGCTGCGCAAGCTCAAGGTGTACGCGGGTCCCGAGCACCCGCACCGGGCGCAGCAGCCGGTCCCGTTCGAGATCACCCAGGTCGCCCAGCAGGCCGGCTCCGGCCGCGCGGCGAAGTAACCGAGAAGGAAGCACGAGGAAGACATCGTGGCCGAGCCCACTGACGTGCAGGATCCCGCTACGGGAGCAGCCGCCGACGCGAAGGACGAAGCGGAGAACCAGTCGGAGTACACCACGGAGTCCGGCGAGGCGGCGGCCGCCCCGGGCCGCACGGCGCCGGCGCGCAAGCCGGTGGTGACCGGGAACGCCCTTGGCACCGGCCGCCGCAAGGAAGCGATCGCCCGGGTCCGCATCGTGCCGGGCACCGGCAAGTGGCTGATCAACGACCGGCCGCTGGATGAGTACTTCCCGAACAAGGTGCACCAGCAGCTGATCAGCGAGCCGTTCGTGACGCTGGGCGCCGACGACGCGTTCGACGTCGTGGCCCGGATCACCGGCGGCGGCGTCACCGGCCAGGCGGGCGCGCTGCGGCTGGGCATCGCCAGGGCGCTGATCCTCGTGGACTCGGAGAACCGGCCGAGCCTGAAGCGGGCCGGCTTCCTGACCAGGGACGCCAGGGTCAAGGAGCGCAAGAAGGCGGGACTGAAGAAGGCCCGTAAGGCGCCCCAGTACTCCAAGCGCTGATCTGCGGCCGGCGCGTTCCCACAGGAAGACCAGGAGCGGGTTCCGATGGGTCGTTTGTTCGGTACTGACGGTGTTCGAGGTGTCGCGGGCCGTGATCTGACGGCGCGGCTCGCCATGGACCTGGCCGTCGCGGGAGCGGCGGTATTGTCCGGCGCCGACGCATCACGGCGCCCTGTCGCCGTGGTCGGCCGCGACCCGCGCACCTCGGGCGAGTTCCTCGAGGCCGCCGTGGTCGCCGGGCTGGCCAGCTCAGGCGTGGACGTGCGGCGGCTCGGCGTCATCCCGACCCCGGCCGTCGCCTACCTGACCGACGTGACGGACGCCGACTTCGGCGTGGTGCTGTCCGCCAGCCACAACCCGGCCCGCGACAACGGGATCAAGTTCTTCGCGCGCGGCGGCCAGAAGCTGCCCGACGAGGCCGAGGACGAGATCGAGCGCAGGCTCGTGGCCGGGACCGGCGGCGGCGGTGTGCCCGAGCTCGGCTTCGGGCGGGTCACCGATGCTTCGGCCGAACGCGAGCGCTATCTCGATCACCTGCTTGCCACCCTGCCCGATTCGGCTGGCAGGCCGCCCCTGGCCGGGATGCGGGTGGTGGTCGACTGCGCGCACGGGGCCGCCTACGAGCTCGCGCCGCGGATGCTGCGAAGGGCCGGCGCCGAGGTCACCGCGATCGGCGTCGAGCCTGACGGGGACAACATCAACTCCGGCTGCGGCTCCACCAGCCTGGACGCGCTGAAGTCCGCGGTGATCGCGTACGGCGCCGACGCCGGCATCGCCCACGACGGGGACGCCGACCGGTGCCTCGCGGTCGACTCCAAGGGCGAGGTCATTGACGGCGATCAGATCATCGCCGTGCTGGCGTTCGCGCTCAAGGACGCCGGGGCCCTGCCCGATGACACCGTCGTGGTCACGGTCATGTCCAACCTGGGCCTGCGGCTGGCGCTACGGGACGCGGGCATCAGCGTGGTCGAGACGCCGGTCGGCGACCGCCACCTGGTCGCCGCGATGCGCGAGGGCAAGTTCGTGCTCGGCGGCGAGCAGTCGGGGCACATCATCCTGCTCGACCACGCCACGACCGGGGACGGCCTGCTGACCAGCCTGCACCTGCTGGCCACGGCGGCCGACCGGGGCCAGCCGCTGAGCGAGCTGGCCAAGGTCATGACCCGGTACCCGCAGGTGCTGATCAGCATCCCGGGGGTGGACCGGTCGCTGGTCGCGTCCTCGCCGAAGCTGGCCGACGCGGTGCGGGCCGCCGAGGCGGAACTCGGCGACTCAGGCCGGGTCCTGGTCCGGCCCAGTGGCACCGAGGCGCTCGTGCGGGTCATGGTCGAGGCGGCCGACCCGGGCCAGGCCCAGCAGCAGGCCGACGCCCTCGCCGCGGTCGTCCGCGGGCTGGCGTAGCCGGATCTCATCCCCCGCTCACCCCTGGTTCCGCAGGCCCCGAAGTGCCTTCCTACGCAGGCGATTTCGCGTGCACGGCGAGATGGCGCGCTCATGCTCAGCCGCTGTGGGTAGATTTCCTCACCCTCCTGACGGATGTTCCGGGCTAACGCGGCTGGCACAGTTTTTACTCACGTGCCGCGTTGGGCGTTACCGCCCGCCACACCGCCAGGGGGAACGACGTGTCTGATCCCGCGCCAGCGGTGGTGCTGAAGTTCGATCCGAACGTCATGCACCACGGCGGCCTCGGCGTGATCCGGAGCCTGGGACGCATGGGCGTCCCGGTCTACGGCGTGCACGAGGGACCGTGGGCCCCGGCGGCGAGCTCCCGCTACCTGCACGGCTGCTTCTTCTGGCAGCCGAACGCGCAGGACGTGGAGCGGGTGAGCGCCGGCCTGCTGCGGCTGTCCGAGCGGATCGGCCGGCCGGCCGTGCTGCTGCCGACCGACGACGCCGGCTCGATCTTCCTGGCCGAGCACGGCGAGGCCCTGCGGGAGCGGTTCCTGTTCCCCGACCCGCCGCGCGACCTGCCGCGCCGGGTGGCCGGCAAGTACTCGCTCTACGAGCTGTGCCGCGAGTACGGGGTGCCCAGCCCGCTGGCCCACGTGCCGGACACGCTGGCAGCGGCGCGCGGGTTCGCCGCCGAGGCCAGGTTCCCGCTGATCGCCAAGCTGACCACGCCGTGGGCCGGCGGCGGCCTGCGCAGCACCTCGATCCTGGCCGACGCCGGTGAGCTCGACGACGCCTACGAGGCGTCGGCGCGGGCCGGGGTGGAACTGATGCTGCAGGAGTTCATCCCCGGCGGCCCAGGGCAGGACTGGTTCTTCCACGGCTACTGCGACGGCGGCTCGCTCTGCCGCCCGGCCTTCACCGGCGTCAAGGACCGCTCATACCCGGCATTCGCCGGGCTGACCAGCATGGGCCGGTCGGTGCCCAACCCGCGGCTGGCCGCCGAGATCACGGCGCTGCTGCGGCGGGTGGGCTACCAGGGGATCCTGGACCTCGACCTGCGCTACGACCCGCGCGATGACCAGTACAAGCTGCTGGACTTCAACCCGCGGATCGGCGCCCAGTTCCGGATCTTCCGCGACGCCGCGGGAACCGACGTCGCCACCGCGTGCTACCTCGACCTGACCGGCCACCCGGTGCCCGCGAGCGAGCAGGTGAACGACCGCGGGTTCGTGGTAGAGAACTACGATCCGATCGCCGCGCTCAGCTACTGGCGCCGCGGCGAGCTGAAGCTGCGCCCGTGGCTGCGGTCGGTGCGCGCGGCCGACGAGACCGCCTGGTTCGCGCGGGACGACCTGCGGCCGTTCGGGCTCATGTGCCTGCGCATGGGCTGGCGGCTGGCAACCAGGCGGCTGGGCCTGCCGCAAGGCCGGGCCTCCAGCACCGACTTCAGGTTTTCTGGTGGCCGAGCGGCCGCCAGGAACGGCCGCGGCGCCGGGCGCTCGCGGCCGGTGACTCAGATGCAGACCGCGCGGCCTTCCCAGCCGCGACCGCCCAGGGAGGGAACGAAAGTATGAGCGACACCGTCGAGGTGGCGATTGTGGGAGCCGGCCCGTATGGGCTGTCGCTCGCCGCACACCTGCGCCAGGCGGGCGTCAGCGTCCGTCAGTTCGGCAAGCCGATGCAACTGTGGCGGGACTTCATGCCGGAGGGCATGTTCCTCAAGTCGCAGGGCTTCGCGTCGAACCTGTCCGACCCCGGTCACACGCACACGCTTGAGGCCTTCTGCAAGGCGACGGGCCGTCCCTACGCCGACTACGGCCTGCCCGTGGCGCTGGACACCTTCGTCGCCTACGGCGAGTGGTTCCGGGACGCGCTGGTGCCCGACATCGAAGAAGTGCTGGTCACCGACATCGCACGGGCCGGCGACGAGTTTGAGCTGACGCTGGCCAACTCCGAGCAGGCGCGGGCGCGCAAGGTTGTCGTCGCGATCGGTGTCGAGGCCTTCGCGTACGTTCCCGAGCCGCTGTCCGCGCTGCCGGCCTCGGTGTGCACGCACGCCTCGGCCCACACCGACCTGGCCACGTTCAAGGACCAGGACGTGATCGTGGTCGGCGCCGGCCAGTCCGCGCTCGAGACGGCCGCGCTGCTGAACGAGAAGGGCGCCGCGGTGACGCTCGTCGCCAGGAAGGACAACATCCGCTGGAACGGCGTGCCGCTGGCGCTCGACCGCCCGGCGCTGCAGCGGCTGCGGGAGCCGGAGTCCGGGCTCGGGTCCGGCTGGGCCACCTGGTTCTACTCCAACCACCCGGGGACGTTCCGGCACCTGCCGCGGTCGACCCGGGTGTACCGGGCGAGGACCGCGCTCGGGCCCGCCGGGGCCAGCTGGCTGCGCCCCCGCGTCGAGGGCCAGTTCCCCGCGCACACCGGCCTGTCCGTCAAGTGGGCGCGGATGCAGGACGGCGGCGCGCGGCTCGGGCTGGCCGGGGCCGACGGAAACATCCAGGAAATGGGCGCCGACCACGTGATCGCGGCCACCGGCTACCGCACCGACATGACCAGGCTGCCGTTCCTCGGCGAGCAGGTGCTCGCGGGCCTGCGCAACGTGCCGGGCACCGGCAGCTCGATCGTCGGGCGCGATTACCAGTCCACGGTCCCCGGCCTGTACTTCATGGGTCCGGCCGTGGCGCCGACCATGGGGCCGGTCATGCGCTTCGTGTTCGGCTCCGAGCACGCCGCTACCACGGTGGCACGTCAGCTGATCGGCGGCAGGGCGCCCAGCCGGTCCCGGACGGCTGTGGCAGCGAGCCGGTAATGACCGCTGATTACGGGCAGCGTGGCGCGGACACGGACGGGTTCCGTGCCGTTCCCGCTGCGCTGCCCGCCGACGGGGGACTGCACCCGCCGCGATGGCGGGTGCGGGCGGCGCAGCGGGCAAGCCGGATCGCGCCGGTCATCGCGATGCCGATGGCCGATGTGCTCGGGCTCGCCGCTGCGATCGGCGTGACCAGGCCGGGGGGCCTGAGACCCGTTTTTTACGCACTAGCCGTGCTGATTCTGCTCGCGGCCACCGGGCAGCACCGGCTGCGAATCTGCCTGCGCGTGTCCGATCAGGCCGGCCGCATCCTGGCCGCTGTGGCGCTCCCGCTGCTGATCCTGCTTCCGTGGATGGCGGCGGGGAGCGCGGCCCGGCTGGCGCTATGCTCCGCCGGGCTGATTTTCGCGTTCCGCATCGCGGTGTCGGCCGTGCTGCGGGCGGCGCACCGGGGCGGGCTGCTCACCGAGCCGGCGCTGGTGATCGGGGCCGGAACATTCGGGGCGCACATCGGCGAGCTGATGCGCGAGCACCCGGAACTCGGGCTGCGGCCGGTGGGTTACCTCGACCACGGCCCGCCCCGCAAGGACCTGGCGCTCCCGTCGCTCGGCGCCCCCGGCGACCTGGCCGAGGTCGTAACCCGGCTGGGCATCCGCCGGGTCATCGTCTGCTACGCGTCCTGCAAGGACGAGGACCTGGTCACCGTGCTGCGGGCCAGCCGCCCGCTGCGCGCCGACGTCTGCGTGGTGCCGCGGCTCTACGAGGTCGGGATGGCGGTGCCGCGATCCTGCCTGGACGAACTGTGGGGCCTGCCGCTGATCCCGCTGCGACGGCTCGGCCACTCCACCCTGGGCCTGGTCCTGAAGCGCGTCATCGACGTGGCGATCGCGCTGGCCCTGCTCGCAGCGGCCGCTCCGGTGCTGCTGGTCCTGGCCGTCGCGATCAGGCTGCGCACCGGCCAGGCGCCGCTGTTCCGCCAGGAGCGGGTCACCGGCAGCGGGCGGACTGCCTCGGTCATCAAGCTGCGCACGCTGACCGGGCCCGCCGACCCGGACACCTCCTGGGGCGTGTCGGCGCACGACTGCAGCGCCCTGGGCCGGTGGCTGCGGATCACCCACCTCGACGAGCTGCCGCAGCTATGGAACGTCCTGCGCGGCGACATGTCCCTGGTCGGGCCGCGGCCGGAGCGGCCGTACTTCGCCGAGCAGTTCGGGCGGGAGATCCTGCGCTACAGCGACCGGGGCCGGATGCAGGCCGGGCTGACCGGGTGGGCACAGGTGCACGGGCTGAACGGGGACACCTCGATCGTCGACCGGGCCCGCTTCGACAACCAGTACATCGAGTACTGGTCGCCGTGGCTGGACGTGGTGATCCTGACCCGGACCCTCGTGGCCTCGGTCACGCACCGACAGCAGGGGGACGAGTAGTGAAGACGACGAAGGCGATGGCGGGCGCGGGCATGACCCGCGCCGATTCGTGGCTGCAGGACGGCCATTTGAGCCTGCGGGAAACCCCGCTCGTCCTGATGTACCACGGCGTGGCCGACGCGCCCGAGGACCCGAACCACCTGTTCGTGTCCCCGGACCGGTTCGCGGAGCAGATGGCCTGGCTGCACCGCCGCGGTTTGCGCGGCGTGTCCATCAGCACGCTCGTGGACGCGATGCGGGCGGGCCGTCAGCGCGGCCTGGTCGGCATCACCTTCGACGACGGCTACGTCAGCGTGCTGGACACGGCCGTGCCGGAACTGGCGCGCTACGGGTTCGGGGCGACGGCCTACATCATCTCCGACCGCCTCGGCGGGACCAACGAGTGGGACCAGGGCCCGACCTGGCCGCTGCTGTCGGCCGACGGCGTCCGCGAGCTCGCGGCGGCCGGCATCGAGATCGGCTCGCACGCCGCCACGCACATGCGCCTGAAGGGCGCCGGCCCCGAGCATCTCTCGGCCGAGGTACACGACAGCCGAACCAGCCTGGCGGCGCTGCTCGGCACCGAGATCCGCGGGTTCGCCTACCCGTACGGGTCGATGGACGCGGCGGCCCGGCGGGCGGTCCGCGAGGCGGGTTACGAGCATGCGTGCGCCGTGGAGGCCTCGAAGGCCGAGATCGGGCTCATGGCGCTGCCCAGGATTTACGTCGGTCAGCAGGACGACGCGATGCGGATGGCAGCCAAACGGCTGCTCTACAGGGGCCGTATAGCACTGAGGTCTCGCCCGGGGGGCTCCCACCAGACCCCCGCGGCCGAAACCCGTCAAGAGGAGACACGTCCATGAAAGTGCTTCACGTCATCACCGGACTCGATGCCGGCGGGGCCGAGCTGCAGCTCGCGATGATCCTGCGGCACACCCGGCACGAGTCCGACGTGGTGACCCTCTACAACCCGGGGCCGGTGGCGGAGATGATCCGCGAGCAGGGTACGACCGTCCGCGACATCGGGATGCAGCGCAACACCGAGCTGGGCGCGCTGCTGCGGCTCCGGAAGATCATCAAAGACGGTCGCTACGACGTGGTGCACACGCACCTGTACCGGGCGCAGATCTACGCGCGCCCGGCGGCCCGGCTGGCCGGCACCCCGGTGGTGCTGACCACCGAGCACTCGATCGGCGAGACGCACATCGAGCGCCGCAAGATGACCCGCAGCGTGCAGGCGCTGTACCTGACGTCGGAGAAGTTCTCCGACGCCACGATCGCGGTCTCGGACATCGTCAAGGACCGCCTGGTGCGCTGGGGGGTGCGGCCCGGCAAGGTCACCGTGATTCCCAACGGGGTGGACACCGACGGTCTCGGCTTCGACGCCGATGCCAGGGTCCGGGTCAGGGAGCAGTTCGGGCTGTCGCCGGACACCTACGTGATCGGCGCGCTCGGCCGCCTGGACCCGAACAAGCGGGTGGATCTCACGATGGAGGCGGCCCGGCCGCTGCTCGGCGACCGGTGCAAGATCCTGGTGATCGGGCGCGGCGAGGACCAGGCGCGGCTGGAGGCGGCGGCCAAGCGGCTCGGGGTGACCGAGCACGTGATCTTCGGGGGCTACCAGCGGGACACCACGGCCATGCTCGCCGGCTTCGACCTGTACGTGGCCGCGTCGCTGCAGGAGACGTTCGGGCTGTCGGTGCTCGAGGCGCTGGCCAGCGGGCTGCCGGTGCTGTACACGACCTGCCCGGCGCTGGACGGCATCCAGACCGAGCGGGCCCGGATGGTGGCCGGCACCCCCGACGCACTCGGCGATGAGATCCGCAAGGAGGTCGAGACCGGGCCCCGTGCCCGGGTGGCTGACCCCAAGGTGTTCGACCGCTACGGCATCGAATCCGTGGTCCACCGGATCGACGATCTGTACGAGCACATCCTGGCCACACGCCCGCGCCGGGCACAGCGGACGGTGGCGCGCCGCCGGCCTGCGTCCGCGCCGCGGACGGCGACCCCCGAGGTCTCCGCGGCCGGCCAGGCCGGAAAGGGCACGGTCTGACCCCCAGCAGGCAGCAGCAGGCACCGTCAAGTCAGGTGACGTGAACTTACATGGACGTGGCACTCATCGGCGAGGGCACCTACCCGCACCAGTTCGGTGGCGTCAGCGTGTGGTGTGACCAACTCGTCCGCGGCATGCCCGACTACGACTTCTCGCTGGTGGCTCTGACCGCGACGGGTTCGGAGCCGGTGCGCTGGTCGCTGCCGGAAAACGTGACATCCGTGGCCAGCGTGCCGCTCTGGGGTCCGCCGCCTCCCGCGCCGCCTTCGGGCCGGCTGCTGAGGCGCCGTTCGCGGGCTGCGCTTCCCCCGGCACTGAGCGAGCTGATCGAGCTGCTGCTCGCCCCGCCGGGCGAGGCCCAGGAGCGGTTCTCCGACGTGCTGCGGGAGATGTTCGAGTTCGCCCAGAAAGAGAACCTGACCGCGAGCCTGTCCAGCGAGGTGGCGGTCGGCCTGCTCAGCGACCTGTGGCAGGACTGGCGGCTCGACTCGACCGAGGCCGCCCCCACGGTGCATGACGCCGTGATGTCGATGCAGTTGCTCGAGCACTCGCTGCGCCCGCTGTCGCACCCGCCGGTGCGGGCGGACGTGGCGCACGCGGTGACCAACGGGCTCGGCGCACTGCCCGCGCTGGCAGCCAAGTGGCGGTACGGCACCCCCATGATCGTCACCGAGCACGGCATCTACATGCGCGAGCAGTACATGCACAGCCGGGGCGGCCCGTTCCGGTGGCCGGTGCGAGCGCTGCACCTGCGGTTCCTGCGCCGGCTCTGCTCGCTCGGCTATCACGAGGCCGAGATGATCACGCCGGGCAACGTGTACAACAAGCGCTGGGAGGAGCAGCTCGGCGCCGACCTGTCCCGGGTGCGCACCGTCTACAACGGGGTGGACCCGGCCGACTTCCCCGTGATCGAGCGCGAGCCGGAAACCCCGACGATCTCGTGGGCGGGACGGATCGACCCGGTCAAGGACCTGGAGACGCTGCTGCTCGCGTTCGCGCTCGTGCACCACCGGATGCCCGAGGCGCGGCTGCGCATGTTCGGCGCGCCGCCCCCCGGCCAGGAGGAGTACCTGGAGCGGTGCCGTGCGCTGGTGGAGGAGCTCGGCATCGGCAAGGTCGCGAGGTTCGAGGGCCGGGTGCCCAACATCGGCGACGCCTACGCCGCCGGGCAGGTTGTGGTGCTCTGCAGCATTGCCGAGGGCTTCCCGTACACCCTGATCGAGGCCATGACCTGCGGGCGGCCGTGCGTGGCCACCGACGTCGGCGGCGTCGGCGAGGCGGTAGCGGACACCGGCATGATCGTGCCGCCGCGCAACCCCGAGGCGCTCGCGGATGCCTGCCTCGCGCTGCTGAAGGACGCGACGCTTCGCCGCAAGCTCGGCGCCGCGGCCCGGATGCGGGCGCTGGAGTACTTCACCGTTGACCGCGCGATCAGCGCGTTCGACGAGATCTACACGTTCGTCGGCGCCGGCCTGTCGCTGCCGACAGCGGAGATGGACGACGAGTCGGACGACCTCATGCCCGCCAGCCTGGCCGAGCGCGACGACGAGACCGAGCTCCTGCAGGCACTGGAGGCGGCGGGATGAGCATTCCTAACGACCTGATGCGGGTCAACGGGACGCACGTCAACGACGGCGGGCGGCTCGCGGTCGCCAACGGCCACCGCGCGCACGCGCCGCGCACGGTGGCCGCGCTCTGCGAGCAGTTCGCGGAGGTGTGCGAGTCGGCGGTCGACCCGCTGGAGATCGCCAGCGCGCTGGAGCTCGAGGGCCTGGGCGACCAGGCGGCGAAGGTGCGCTACGGCTACCGCGACGTGTTCGCGCTGGCCCAGGACATGTACTTCCGGGTGCCGCGCAAGCCGGCCGAGCCGGAGCCGCCGCCGGATCCCTGGGGCAACAGCAGCGGAGTGCGCCCGGCCCTGCACAGCCTGCTCTACGCTCTGCCCGGGATCTGCTTCCCGGCCGCCGTGACGCTGCTCATCGGCGGCGGCGTCGAGGTCACGCTGATCGTGGCGCTGCTCGCCGCCTGGTCGCTCGGCCAGGGACTGGCCTACCTCGGCTACACCCGGCTCGGCCGGACCCTCGACATGAAGCAGACCAAGCGGGTGCTGCGGGTCGGCCTGATCATCGGGTTGGCCGCCATTGCGCTGGCCATGGCCGGGACCGGCCGGGTGGCGCACGCGCCCACCTCGGCGCTGCTGTTCGGCGCCGGCGAGGGCGTGTACATGCTGGGCGCCGGCGTGCTGCTGGTGCTCGGCTCGGAGCTGTGGCTGATCCTGGCGCTGGCCCCCGGTGTACTCGGCAGCGCCGCGTTCCTGTACCTGGGCCGGCCGCCGGACCTGCAGCACCTGGTCTGGATCGGGCTGGCCGCCACCCCGGTGCTGGCGTTGCTGATCGCCCTGATCGGCACCCGTGGTTCCAGGTCCGCCGACGGCGGGGTGTTCCTGCGCGAGGAGTGGATCGGCGCGATCCCGGCGGTCGGGTTCGGGCTGGTCGCCGCCGGCCTGCTGATCTTCCCCGTCGCCGCAGGCCCGGACGGTCGCGGTGGCATCAACGTCGGGGCGCTGCTCGCCGCGCTGCCGCTCTCGCTCAGCATGGGCGCGGCCGAGGCGTGCCTGCTGTGGTACCGGCGGCGCACGCAGCGGCTGATGCGCACGATCAAGGACATCGGAGCGTTCGGGCTGCGCGCCCGGCTGATCTTGCTGGTGGCGCTCGTGACGTACCTGGCCGCCGCGGTGGTGCTGATGGCGGCCACGGTGGAGGTCGCGGGCAAGACCGGGCTGGCCACCCTGCATCCCGGCTACTTGCCGCAGCTCGGCGCCTACCTCATCCTGGCCGCCGCCATGTTCCTCGCGCTGATGCTCCAGGCCTTCGGCTCCCGCATCTTCCCGCTGCTCGCGGGTGCCTTCGCGCTGGCCTTCGAGATCGTGTTCCGCGATTTCGGTGTGCTGGCCCAGATCGTGGCCTGCAGCGAACTCCTGATCGTCGTCGGCGGCTACGCCGCCATCGTGCTGGCCAGGACGGTTCGTCATGCCTACTAGAGACGCGATCGCGGGCCGGTCCGGCCCCGGGACCGGGCGTTAAAAAA
>Ga0335074_10013424_pt1 | contig 11512 bp, 9 predicted proteins | sample Lox_Sample_23_FD_206715 | JGI IMG/M metagenome (GOLD analysis project Ga0335074, IMG submission 206715) | Soil microbial communities from Loxahatchee National Wildlife Refuge, Florida, United States - Lox_Sample_2.3 | ecosystem: Environmental > Terrestrial > Soil > Wetlands | place: USA: Florida...
GATGAAGAAGGCTAACGACATTTATGAGATGTATGGACATAGATATCTGGTCTATGTTGAAGATAGCGATGGCAAGCACATTTACAAGTCTTATAAGAACTGGTCACTAGACATCCACGTGGTAAATAAGTCGGTGTCTTTCCTCGCTGGAAGCGTAGGCTAATTGGTATGCAGCCTGCAAATCTATATCTTCCAAGTAATTTCATGACCCACGCGGAAGCCATGCGAGTCGCAGAGTCCGGCTCCCAAGTCACCACATTAGTAAGACTGCAAGAGTCCCCACCGGCGTTGAATCCATATGCAGTTGAGAACGTCCTTCACGCTACTCGTTTCTCACCTCCTATATCGTCGAATATGATTGCTTCCTCCTTTCTAGTCCCTGCTTCTGCTGCTGTCAGGCCTTCCGTTCACCCTCCGAGTAGACTTAAGACTCGTGCAGAGACTAGGCGATTGACTCTCACTGAGAAAGGGGATGTCTATGGCTTTTAAAAGCTAGAGTAGGACGATAATGTGCTTTTAATGAGCTCTTTGGAGGAATTCTCTAATAATAGCTAGATATTTTATGGAATTTTGTGGTCTATCTATGTTACTAGATCCTCGTTCTTTTCCTACTTTCTACTTTGCTTTCGCAAGCTTCTATCACTTTTCGGGCTTTATATTGATTTTGGATAAACTCTTAAATGTAATCAGCTGAAACCATGAAATATTCCCCACCTGGGTTGTTTACCATATAATCACTAATATCCTTATGTCTTATAGTCTTTAAGACTCCTCTATGTAGGGTTGCTATCACCCAGCCTTGTCGTCCTAGTAGATATCTTTCAATGTCGTATAAGTTGTGAATGTAATTTATAGGGTGTTGCCTCATAGTATGACGCTCTATAACATGAAACGTAAAGGGGCTTCGCGAAAGAGAATCATGGTCTCACATTAGTATTAATGCTTTATTAGAAAGAGTGAACGGTTTCCTAACGTGAGGTGTTCTTGGTGGTTTCGTGTTTTTTAGAGTATCACTTTTAAGTGGTAGAGTTTTAGGAGGTTTTCCAGGTGCGTCTTTCTGCTCGGGGGGCTTTTAAGGTTAAGGCTCTTTTTGCGGCTGTGATCCTTTTCGCGTTTGCAGTCTCTTTTGTAGCTGCGGCTGAACAGCACGCTCTATAGGCCCAGGCTCAAAACGCAATGTCGTGTCAGCCTGGCTAAGTCCATACGTTATTACTACACTGTTAACTCTTAGGCTAAGAAATGATTTGATGATATCCTGCTGGACAAAAAGAACTGATGGGTTCAAGGCTTCCTTCTCATTGATATTGGACAGGTTTGGGAGGAATAGATTCCTTTCGATATGTGTGAAAGAACTCGAGAATGGTCTACCACACTGACGATTTATATCTTCCCCGTTACAGTTCAATCTCGAGCTAGATTTCCAATCGCGTGGTCTAGTTGTTACTTGTTGTTTTAAACCGTGAAGAATCTTCTTAGAGGTGAATCCAACTGAGTGGGCAAGCCTTTAGAGCTGAATTTTACGAGCTGGATTAGTGCTTGCACTGGCATCATTAGAGGGATTTCTTCGTCTTTTGTCTAGTTGTAGCGCGCAATTGCTCGAACTAGGGAAGTGTTGTAGGACAAAAAGCTATAGTGTGATACATGCTAAAATAAACTGTTCTTGCTTGGGAACATTGATATGTTTAAGGATCCCTTCTCGAACCTCGACAAGACATCTCTCTAGCGGGGACTAGTGATCACGCATCGTTTCAAACAAGTCTGTTTTCGACTGGGTGTCAAATAACTGGGTCCTTAAGATTTTCGCCCCGATCTGGAAATAGCTGACATTCATATGAAATGTCTTGATTGTTGGTATTATCACGTCAAGCCCGAGTAATACCTCTTTGACTGACCGTCTCAAGTTTTCGTTGACGATTGCTGGAAATAGGATTTCGTTATCCATTCTGGAGGCAATTAAATCTCGGTCAATGCTACTTGAAGAGGGAGCCCTCGACTGCAATTCCTTAACGGTCTGTATATTAACTGCCTGCTGAATGGTAGAATTTCTGAGAGTGATCTTGTCCTAGGTGTTAAAAGTATGTTTTTAGAGACAAAAGAGCAACTACGTGTCACAGTGCAATACAAAGTGCTTCTAAACATTACCTAGTTCAAAGCCTTCCTACAAACTAGGAAATCGTTGGAGGTTGTCAAACGCTTTGACAAAATTTGGACGTTTGAGAAACTGTGAAAGGCAAACTTGCCCGCAGTCTGACAGGCGGATCTTCTATTCCTCTACAGCATTAGATTCCTCTCTCCCCATATAGTGTCTTACTTTATGATATATGTCTCTAGAAGAATAATGCGTCTGATAGTGGAAGTGTTCTCTTTGCTTTCAAGCGAACTATAAACGCTCCTCTGTTTGTATTAACAATAGCTTCTGTAGAAATAGAATGATGACCTACCATCTGATTTAGGGCAATATAGTTTGACTGTCCACCAGCTTTCTTTGGGATTGGTGCCGAAGAGGGTTCTTGCAGCTGTCACGCGATAAAGGCCTTGAAGGCAATATACCTTCTTGTGAAACTGAAGTCTTAGGTAATAACTACTCGCAAGAGAATTTCGAAGATCTTTACGAACTTGGGGGTCTTAAAGTAATAAATCTTGTTGCCTTAGGCTAATAAACCCTAATAGGAAGTGGTGAGGATTGTCCCTGTCGCATCTGCCCCCATCAAAAACTTTTGTTAGGTGTTGAGCGATACTTTGATCGTATCCTGTCAGTCTCCCATGTTCTTTGAAGGACATCCCATATTCTTTGAAGGACATAGACGATATGTCGGCCCTAACGATTCCAATCAATTCAGGCTCCATACTGCGTGTCAGTTACTGGAGCAAATAGATAAAGAGCCAAATTCCTCAATTTAAAGGAGGAGAAAAATGAGGAAAGCAAGAAGCGGATAATCGCTATAAGCAACCTCGAATTTCTATGTGAGGCTTCTATCTCCAAGTTTTAATTGGCTTTATCTTCGTACCCTAGCACTATGTTCGACAATTGTCGAACATAGCAACCTTTAATTAGCTCTAGGTTTGCACCCCAGCTCTATGTTCGACAATTGTTGAACATAGCAACCTTTAATTAGCTCTAGGTTTGCACCCCGGCTCTATGTTCGACAATTGTCGAACATAACAACTTTTAATTGGCTTTGCATTTGCACCCCGGCTTCTACCAGTAGAATCCTGCTCTTGTAATTGGCACGTGGAGATTTCTACTAGTAGAGCCCTGTTCATATAATTAGCACGTGGTGATTTCTACTAGTAGAGTCCTACTCTTATAATTGGCGCCATAGACCTTTCTACTAGTAGAGTCCTACTTATATAATTAGCGCCATGAAGGTTTCTACTAGTAGAGCCCTGTTCATATAATTAGCACGTGGTGATTTCTACTAGTAGAGTCCTACTCTCATAATTGGCGCTATAGAGATCTCTACTAGTAGAGTCCTACTTATATAATTAGCGCTATAGAGATTTCTACTAGTAGAGCCTTACTTATATAATTAGCAACATGGAGATTTCTACTAGTAGAGCCCTGCCCTTATAATTAGCACGTGGAGATTTCTACTAGTCCTACTCATATAATTAGCGCCATGGAGATTTCTACTAGTAGAGTATTTCTCATGTAATTAGCACGTGGAGGTTTCTACTAGTAGAGTCCTACTCATATAATTAGCGCTATAGAGATTTCTACTAGTAGAGTATTTCTCACGTAATTAGCACGTGGAGGTTTCTACTAGTAGAGTCCTACTCTTATAATTAGCGCTATAGAGGTTTCTACTAGTAGATCCCTCTGTTCTTAGAGCCTCCCGAATGCGGTATTCAAGAACTGTTTTCTACTACTAGTAGAGGCCTAATAGTTCATTACACCATTTAGACCTTTATTTGGTGAATGTAGGATACATATTGCAAAAATCTGCAAATAAGATATGCTGTTACCACTCATAGAGGTTCAGGCCATTGTATACTACAAGCTTTAGTTTTGTTGTTTGTTTAATTAATTATCAACATGTCTAAGTCGAACTCAATATGGATTGACATTTGTTAGAGCCAAGATGGCCTGCTACTCTAAGAGTACCACTTTCCTTATTAGGACCTTACTGGGCCTAAAGAGCTAGAGATGATTATGTTCATTAGAAGAAAGGGGAAGACCGCCGCAATGAGAAAATGGGGACTGTTACCAGTTGAAACCTGTGAACATGGCAAAATCCATCTTCGATCAGTCACTTGCTATACTAGCAATTCATGTCCATTATTGATTGCAGATTGCGAGTTACACAATAATCCATGCCTCGATAAAGCTTTAGAGGGCCCAATACCGCCATACATGAAGCAGCGCCCCCTAGTTTGGTCTAAATGTTCCGGAACTAACCTATATGCAGTTTCAAATCTCGTCTATTCAAAGCTTCTATATAATTTTAGCACTACGATTTGCCTATTTGCGAACGACCTAGGAGGGACACTTATAACAGCGAAGATCTTAGCATCCTAGCTCTAAAGTTAGAACAACAGACCTTTAGACATCCTGCATCCCTAGATTGTGATATTGAAGGAGCCGGATGGTCTCAACCTAAGTCAAAGGGGTTCCAATGTTTCCTTTATAGGTGAGCTCAGTCAGGCAGTCAGACTATTAAGCAAGCATAGCGGTCCTATGACTAGGGCTCATTTAGAGGCCCAATTAACCTAACGGTTTAGTGACGTAGAGGTTCTAACTATACCGTCTCATTCGAGGTCCCCCACCTGGAAATCGATTCGTTCCCGCATTATATCATCGTCCATGGCCATTCAAAGAAGGCGCTGAGAAAATCACATGGCTTTTTCTGCAGACCACTTTAAAGCGTTCTTTCACCTAGCCTGTAACCACTTCGCTAGGGATATCGTTTCTCTGTTCAGCTTTATAAAAGCTTTGAGAGGACCTAACCCAATTCCCCTGACTCTTTCATCCCATCTTACGTATTTCATAAAGAAAGTTAATGCATCAGAAATCCTTGACTTTGCTGTGCCTGTTATTGCATTTGCATTAACTCTTAACAATTACCCCCCCGGAATGCATTGTAAGTTTCGGGAATGGCGTCTTACAAGAATTTGTCTGATCATAGCCAGATTTTCAGCCCATTTAAGTCTTCTAGCAGCTCTACGGCGGAGTCTTTAGAGATCTCCATATGAACATCTACAGTGATAACAAGGTATCTTTCTTGGAGTTTGAGGCCGCAGTTGAAAATAGATTCTGCGAACAAGTGACCTAGAACACTCGGGATGGCAAGGAAAGCGCTATGACTCACAAGGTAGTACTGTCGCAATTCTGCAAGGCCTGGTTGAAGTTGTATAGCCATACGACTTGTTTCTCATGTTTTGCTAGAAAGTGCGAAAATACACTTAGTTGTCGACACTCTCTCTGCGATACGTGTATAATTATTTATGGCCTCACAGAGCCAAATGATCCTTGGAAGTTCACGCTACCGGCCTGCCCACTATGCGACATCCCTAACTTGATAAATTTCAAGTTGAAGCTATATACAGCAGGTGTTCGGTGCCTATCGCTTGATAGTGGAGGATGTCGTAGTATAATAGCATGCTGTTTCCTGTGGCATTTGCATAGAACATTGGGACTTCCAGTTCCAATTCAAGACCACTTTGATATCTTAGTAGGGACAAGCTTAGGTGTGTAGACTTTATTAGGGAGAATGTAGCTAATAATGAACTAGGTGGTTTGGTAGTGCTAGGACTCCACTGTAACAAGTGGTCAATTGATGAATGCATAGATCAATTCCACAAACTTTCAAGAACAGCCTTCCAGCCACGTAGGCTGACCTCTTGTCTACTGCTACAAGGCTTTCTTTTCTCACTCCTTGCGGACAGTAGATATCCTTCATCGGGAATCAACGCAGCAGTCAAGCAGGCCTACGGAGAGAAGCTTCTTTTTGATTGCTCCGGGAACGGCACGAAGATTGCAGTTACAGCTACAAGAACAAAAGACTCTTTGACATATCTCTTCACAAATTACAATGGATGCGAGGACAGACCTAACGACTGTGGTAAGAACTATCTGAAGATGTCTAAGCACAGCTGAATGACGTTTCTAGGCTATAAACTAGTTCGCCTAGAGATGGCCAGCGATGACCCACCTGTCTGGCATGCGTAGGTGTTCCAAATATTTTAGATCAACACAAACTTACTATTTTAGCGCACGTGCAACTTTAGCTGCTCCACTGTAAGTGACACAACTGGCATGATAGATCGCCCTCTAACGTTTAAAGCAGATATTTCAGGCCATTCTGTGGGTACAATGATGGAGCCCTTAGTGGTCACAATAATCCAATCATGGTAACGTTGTAGGAACAAGACCTAATATGGTCTCGCGCCAAAAAAGAGCCTGATCTTGTTATATCCCTTAGGACCGGCTTCAAAGCTAACGGTCAACTGGAGACAGAAAGCCAAGGTATACAAGGTAGTATTCTTTTGCTGCTTCAAGGCACTTCTATTCCTCGCTTGACCCGGTCATATATGTTACTCCTTGAAGCAGAAAAGAGGCATTGCGAGTACTAGAACAGCTTAAAACTAACAGCACAATCTCGATATCATCGAATGACTATTGAATTTCATGAGACGGAGCTGCCACTCGACGACATTAGAGCCATACCTAATATAGTAGCGCATGTAGAGAGCTTTGTGAACGCTAATGAAGAATTACTTAGACAGTGTGCTAATAATATGATTGCCTCCTTATTCTATATAACAAGCTCCGGCCTACCAGTCACTAGAGAGACTGGCGTCGTCTTTCAACTGAATATACACTGCCGCTGGGCACCTTCGCCGGCCCTACTCGCCCTCCTTTAGCAACTCTAGGAGATACAAGCCTGCTTTTGCTATAGCAATTAGAAGTTAATACCCTGTGTAGATGCACAAGTTTACTAGGACGTTAAAGGTGGAGCGGCTTTTCTAAGGTGTATAGACCTTGTTGTGTCTTCACTTGCAGATACAATTGACATAAAGCTTCATGACAGGTTCTAGAGGGGTCCATAGAGCATTAGCAATTGCCCTTATAAAGTTTCTGTACTAGTTCAAGATTAAGGGCTATCCTGTATGTTCGGACATAGGGACTATAAGCGGAGGTTTCAAGGTGCAACAGAACAAATAGCTAAAAGGCAGCACGTATAAGGGGCTTTTGATTTCTTTTAGAGAACATGACAGCACTAGCTGTTAATTGGTTTAAATTCTTATTTGACTTCTCGAGTTAAACTTAAGCACGATAGATGTAGCGAATATGGTCGCTTACTATATCTATATCGTATTCTCATCTACGAAAACTTTGATATCTTTATCTATTTCCTATAGAACTTCCAGCTCTATGCCCCTCTCTTTGCATGCTTGCTTCCATCTTTAAGAGGCTTCTCGCTTAGCCTTTGCCGGACCAGACAGAGCTGACTGCAATATATAAAGGCCCTTCCTTATGTCCTTGCAGCATATCTCTAACTGCTTGTCCCTTTCCTCGTAGTAAAGTAGCTTGTCACGTTTTAATTCATTCTCAATATTTAGTTGTTTGACCTCTGCCTTAAGAACCTCAACCTGCCTCTAGAGTTGTTCAATTTCGAGTTGCAAGTGCGCATTTCAAGATGACCCTAGAGGACGTAGAGGTAAAGCTCTATCCTAATAAGTTTCAAGGCTAGAAATTGGAAGCATCTTAATTTTGGATGACGTTTCAAGATATATGATACGGGTGAGGAATACTTTCAAGTCTTAGACCGATGTATAGCTTAATAGCTGCTGGAATTCGTAAATGGCATTGGAAAACTACAATTAGGAATAAACATGTTATAACTATGATTTCATTTCTGACTATAAGCCTAAGGGTCTTCCTCTCCGATGCCGGTGGAGCGCGAAATAGCTTTCCTTAATTCTTTACCCATTCCTAAGAGGTTTTCAAGTCCTATATGTCTTTCGATATGCCAATCCTCACCGAGGTAATCGGCGGCACCCAAAATGCCCTGAAATCTGATGAGGAACAGTCCTTTCTTATGTTTATATCAAAGGAGGCTCGAAGTAGTGCAAATGTCATTTAATGTGATAACAGAACACGGTCTGTACAACAGTTTGTATTAAAGGAGGCTTGCGAAAGACAACATGACGTACAATCTGAAGATAGAACACGGTCTGTGCAACACTTTGTATTAAAGGAGGCTGGCGAAAGACAGGATTCTGTGCAATTCGAAGACAGAACACGGTCCATCTAACAGTTCATATTAAAGGAAGCAGATAAAAGGCAGTATCCTATGCAATCCGAAGACAAAACACGGTCTGTGCAACAGTTCATATCAAAGAAGGCAGAGACGGCACAGCATCACATGTATCCTAAAGGTAGAACGCGGTCCGTGCAAGAGTTTGCATTAAAAGGAGCAGACAAAGGAAAGCATCCCGTACAACCTGAAGACAGAACACGGTCTGTGCAACAGTTCAAGTCAAAGAGAGCATATGTAACACAACGTGATATACAATTTGAAGACAGGCCACGATTGATACTAGACTTTATACCAAAACGACCAACATCAAACGAGGCATAGACTTGGGGCGATGTATCGTTAATGAAAGAGGAAATTGAAGATTCCTCATTGCCTCCTAGGAGCCATTTAGGAGCAAATACACCCCTCCTTGGGCCTACAGACGAAATATCGATAGATTCTTTTAATTATAAGTTTAGTATCCTAATTGGATATTCAACAGGTGTCTTCACTGAAATAGGAACTTTGAGGGACCACGTCGTTCAATTCAGCAGCAATAAAGGATGGCATTCAGCTCGTTCCCAACTAGTTGATATTGCTAAATGCAGCAGCTCCTCTCTAGTTCCTACGCGTTATGTTTTTCAATATTAAGACTATTACTTCATTTGCTTGGAGAGAGCAGATGCGTGTCTGGCTGATGTTATTGATTGCTCGTTCTTAATGACTGAAGATGCAGCTTCAGCGATACTAACTCAGGTAAGCTAACTCCGAAAGCTTTGGATTTTGCAACCTCTAAATCTGTTGTAGGTTGTTCACGAGCTGTATCGTTTAATGCAGAAAGGCATACAGTACAATAGTGTTAGGGCGTTAAATATATATATAACTGCAGTTAAGACTAGAGAGAACGACACTACAGACTACCGGGTCCAGCTTGGTAAGTTAACACTAGCAGCCTTTAACAATTATTCATATTTGTAGCAAATTTCGCTCCCCACCTGAATCCTACACATGTCGAAGCAGGCTGGTCCGGTAATTAGGACTGTATAGACGTTGGCTGGCTAGGAATCTATATATTGACAAGACGCAAAAAGCTGGAGCCGAATTCTAAAACTATAGGGCAGACAATGAAGGGACAGGGTCCATTCACAATTGATTTGAAGAGGATTAAACCTAGCGGAGACTTTCTGGATTTTTTAGACACGTGCGCGCTTGGTGACATACGTAAGCTTCTAAATGTGAGTAGAAACCAGCTATGGTTCAAGCAATACTAATGCCGTCTAGCATAAATTTCTGCGCGATAGTAAATCCATTTCTCTTCACCCGTATGTTGTAAATAGGGGATATCATTTAATGAAGCATGGATAGCAGGGTATTCATAGTTATTCAACTCTCATTCGCAGAACAAGACGCCCTTATTATGCGCTTGCAATAAACGATGTGTGAAATACAAGGATAATATGCATCCTCTACACGGGTGAACCATGGTACTAGAACCGATTATGGTCCCGAACACTTGTGGCCCGCATGTAAAATACAATTATGTGAAGAACAGCCTAAAAGCCCCACACACTAAGAGCCGGACTTGCCAACGAAATTCACCTCCTTCTCGTACCCAACGTCCATTCCAACCCCTTCTACTTTGCGTGAGAGATAAGACAGGGATGAGGATACATTCGTCTTCTATTGCTCGTGCATGGATCTCCATCGTGCTGACTCCGCCATGCTCTCGCATGAATCATCGCCTAGCTGGCTTAGTGCACGGGAGATGGCATGTAATTTTTTGCTTTGCTTCTCGACTGTTTCCTAGAGCGACTCGGTTATTTCGTGGACTGAGTCGAGGCGCTTGAGGATCTCCGTGAAGAGACTGTGCGTAGTTAGTAATAGCAAAATTCTTTAAGTAATTCCTCTTACCTCCCAACATTTAAAGGTCCAAGCCTAGTGACTGTAGAAACAGTCGTGGTTGGAGTGGGGTAAGCACATGCATCATCCTTGCTAGCGTTGTCGCCCCCTAACAAGGTGGTGTTATCATCTTGACCACTTGGATCGTCGAATCCAAACATTTCAATCAACTCGTCTATGTCTATATCTCTGATGGGTTGTGGGCTGCTATCAGACTGGAAGTTTAGCAGGTCGTCGTAATCAAAATCCGAGGTAGCTGAACTTTCCTTTATAGAAGAATTATTAGCAGCAGGATTCTCGCGGAATGGTTGTATGTTAGAGGCGGGGCTTCCAGCTTCGACTCTTCTTGGACTAGAAGTCTGGGTCTGGACCTCAGTCGTCCCAACCTCACGAGGAGTGTTAGGGGTAGAATTCATGACCTGATCATACATATCGTTAAAGGTATAGCATCTGCAGGCTCGAAGTAGCTGCTGGAGACCTTCATCATCTGTCCTGAGTGAACCGTCGGTGGGCATCTAGGAGTGAAGCCAATCATCGCTCATCTTTGGCTTTTGTGAGTTGTCAAGAAAGGGTTACTTATCGAGATGGGAGAAGGATGTCATTTAGATGCGCTAAGTATATCTTGAGTTTGAGAGTAGTTGAATATGGCACTATATAGGGAAAGACCATCTTATAGATGCTTTAAAGGTACAGATTCTAATATCATAATCACCGCAATTAACGCCTCTCCTAAGACAGGTCTGATGCTTCATCTGGGTTTCTGAATACCTATTCATAGACCATATCCCTCTTAAGTATTTGAAGAGAACTCATAGCATGCGCGCTTACCCAGTCTGTCAGGACGAATTCGATCGTGCCACCCTCTAATTTCTAATCATAGAATTCTAAACGCTTTAAGCTGCCATTTCAGGTTGTGGCGTTGCTTAGCGGTTTCTTGAAATCGATTTCTAGTCGAAATAATGCTGCAAACTGGTTCCCACATACCCAATTCCTTTCAGCTGGCACAACTATATCAGGTCACTTCGTGTGGGCAATTTTTCTCTTTATTTCTTCAAGCAATATCGATTAACCACTCTCTATAGGATCAAATAAATCATGAAAACATCAATTCTTTCTTACCATGCTCTCATGCTGCTGGCCTTTGGCGCTACAACGGTCATAGGGGGGCCGCCCCCAATATGTATGCTGAGTCCGACTGTTCTAATAGGAGCTGGGACTATTTCAAAAGCTACGTACGTAACCTGTCTATGGAAAGTCTTGCCTATGTACTAACAGCTTGATCCTTGGCAGCATTGAACAGGGGCGCCTTTGTACAGCCACCCTGATATTTTAGAACCCAAACTTTCTACTAGTTCACTTTGGTTTCACAC
>Ga0335074_10013425_pt1 | contig 11511 bp, 7 predicted proteins | sample Lox_Sample_23_FD_206715 | JGI IMG/M metagenome (GOLD analysis project Ga0335074, IMG submission 206715) | Soil microbial communities from Loxahatchee National Wildlife Refuge, Florida, United States - Lox_Sample_2.3 | ecosystem: Environmental > Terrestrial > Soil > Wetlands | place: USA: Florida...
GCCCTGGGAACGATTGCCCTCGATATCCCGGTGCTGCTCGCATTCTTCCTGTTGCTCGGGACGCGCTCCGGGTTGCCGCAATCCGCGCAATCATTCGAGCGCCTCAATCGATCGCGGCTGAGGGCGGGCAAAGCGCCGCTGCTCGCTCACATCGACGTGCGCGCACCGATCCTGCCGGACCTGCGGTCCGGCCCGGCATCTCAGGGCGATTACGGCAGACGCCGCCCGAGGCTGCATCACGTGCGCGGACATCTCGTTCGGCGCGGCAGCCAGCTTTTCTGGCGCGTCCCGCATCTGCGCGGCAGCGCCAGGCAAGGCGTGGTGCGCTCACGGACGGTTGAATGGACATTCGAGAGCGCCGCTCGACCGACCGCTAGCGCGCCTTCTGCGGGTAGGGCCTGCCGTCCTTGTGCGCGAAGCCCCCGTCCCCCTTGAGAAATCGCATGTCGATGTCCGGGTATTCCCCTTCGTCTTCCATCTTGCGCGACCCGACCTCGAGCAGCACGGCGTCGGCCTTCGAGCGATTCTGCAGATGGTGACCGTCCTTCAGGCCGGCCTTGAATCCGGCGCAATCCCCCGGCTTGAGAATCTCCTCGCCCGCATCGGTCACCAGGACCACCTCGCCTTCGAGGACGTAGACGAATTCGTCCTCCGCGCCGTGCCAGTGGCGCTGGCTCGACCAGGCAGCGGGCGCGAGCCGCAGCAGGTTGACCCCGAAGTCGGTGAGCCCCGCGGCATCACCGAGGCGCTGGCGGCTGCGGCCCGCGCAGGGCGCGTCGAACGGCGCGGGATATCCAGAGCCCCGGGCCACGGGAACTCGTTGCAACTCGATTCTCTTGCCCATCGCCACTACCCTCCCCAAGATTGCCCTCAGCCGCCGCCTTCGCCTACCCTAGCAGCGCAACAACGCAAAGAGTAGAGGTACGGCGCCACCACGCGGGTGGAGCGGCCGACGGGGATCGCGGAATGGGATATGTGGACGAGAATCTGCTGCCGAACGAGCACGTGACCTACCGGGCGAGATTGCATCGGATCATCTATCTGTTTCCGGTCGGCATGCTGGTGATCGCCGTGCTGGTGGCGCTGGCCGGTGGGGGATGGATCGCCGGCGCCGTGCTCGCCTTCATCGCTCTGCTGCTGTGGATTCCGCCATGGATGCGCTCGATCAGCTCCGAATTTGCCGTCACCAACAAGCGAGTTCTCATCAAGATAGGCCTCGTCCGCCGGCACTCCCTCGAGCTGCTGCTGCCCAAGGTGGAGGGGATCGGCGTCGATCAGGGGCTCATGGGTCGAATCCTCGGGTATGGAACCATCACGGTCTCCGGGACCGGCGGCACTCACGAGGCATTTCGGATGATCGCCAACCCGCTCGAATTTCGCCGGCAAGTCCAGGCGAGCATCGCTGCGTGAGGGGCGCATGGCGCCGCCGCCGGCGCGTCGCGCACCGGCGCCACCCTCATGGGCGGCGCCGGTCGCTCGCTACGGTTTTCGGTGGCTACTGAACGGCGGGCAGCGTGCTGGCGATGCTCTTGGCCGCGGCGCTGCAGAACGCATGACCCCAGCCGCTCGCGCTCACGCCGAGCTCGAGCCCGGACGCGGGCGTGATGTCGTACACGATATTGTCGGGGCGCGACGGATCTCCGCTGACACCCGCGGGCACGAAATCGAGCGACAAGTTGTGCCGCGTGCGCCAGGCGATATTGTGATCGGCACACGAGGAGTCGCCGCTCACGCCGACGGCGCCGATGAGCTCATGCTTCGCGTTGTACAGGGCCAGGCCGCCGCCGAATACGTTCACTCCGCCGATCTTCCCGCCGACCATCGGGTCGTCAGGCGTCCCATAATCGCGCGAGTCGCCGCGATAAGCCACGCGCGTGCTCACGGGATTGCTCGCCTGAAGACCGTACAAGCTGCCCCCGGGCTGCACGGCGCTGAACAGATTGGCAGTCGACAGGGACAGTTGCGGCAGGCTGAAGGCGTTGGCCGTGTTGGCCTTCTGCGCCGCGATCGCCCGGCTCCCCGGCCATTGCGACCCGCGGTTCGCTCCGGTGAAGGCGACCGCGCACACGATGCCGTCGCGGCTCACGATGGTGCCCCACATATCGAGATTGAATCCGCCATTCGGCTGCGCCCGGGCCGCGGCGAGCGCCGCATGCAGCTCGGCGTGCGAGGGAAGATTCTGGCACGCCCAGCCGGCTTGTTGGTCGTCGGCATTCGCAATCCCGATGCAGTTCGCGGCGCCGAGCGCCAGCACCGCGACTGCCATTCGCATCACTGGTGTTGTCATGACTAACTCCTTATCGTGATCCCTGAGTGATTGGTCGACAGACGCAGGGCGAGGTGAGACGCTGCGCATGATCCGGTCATAGCCCCGCATCGTTCTCGTTCGTATCGCTGCAGCGGCCGTCAGTCTAGGCCAGGCGCAGCGGGCCCGTCACGCTGCGATACCGCATCGCGCCTCAGGCCGCTGGCGCGCGCCCCGGGGGGCCGGCGGCGGGTCGCCGCCGGTGCCATCCGGTCGCGGACTCGTAGGCGAGCGCGAGGGCGAGGGCTTGCCGCTCCTGCCAGGGCGCGGCGGCGATTTGCAGCCCGATGGGCAGCCCGGTGTCGGTCCGGCCGCATGGAACGGAGATGGCGGGAATGGCAAGCGCATTGAAGGGACGCGTGTTTCTGAGGAGCGACGAGGCTTCGAGCATGAGCACCTCGTCGATGCTCTGCGGGTAATCGGAGATCCGCGGCGCAGCCACCGGCGCCGTCGGGGTCACCAGCACGTCGATGTCCGCAAAGCGCTCGCCGATGCCTCGCCGCAGCTCGGCGAGCTGCCGCCGCGCGAGGATATAGGCGCGCGCCTCGATGTCCTCGCCCAGGCGCAGCTTCGCCAGCGTCTCCGGCAGATAGCGCTCGGGCGCTCTGGCGATGTGCTCGGCGTGGGAAGCGAAGGCTTCGGCCCGGAAAACGGTGCGGTCCGTGCTCACGTCGAGCCGCGTCTCGACGATGCGGGCGCCGAGCCTGCGCAGCGTCTCGAGGGCTTCGCTGACGGCGGCCTGTACCGCAGGATCGAGCCCCTCGAAGAAAAAATCGCGCGGCACGCCGATCCGCAGGTCAGGCGCCTCCGGACGGGGGCGCAGGTCCAGGGGTCGATCCTCGCTCGAGATGTCGCGGGCCTCGTAGCCCGAGATCGACTCGAGCACGAGCGCGCAATCCTGCACGGTACGTGTGAGCGGGCCCACGTGGTCGAGCGATGGTGCGAGGGGCAGGACGCCGAGATTGCTGACGCGGCCGTAGGTGGGCTTCAGGCCGACGATTCCGCAGAAGGCGGCGGGCTGACGGACCGACCCGCCGGTGTCCGTGCCGAGTGCGGCGAAGCACAGGCCCGCCGCGACCGCCGCCGCCGATCCGCCGGAGGAGCCGCCGGCAATGCGCGCCTCATCCCAGGGATTGCGCGTCGGTCCGAAACGACTGGGCACCGAGCTGCCGCCGTAGGCGCACTCCTGCATGTTGAGCTTGCCGAGTAGCACCGCGCCCGCGCGCCTCAGGCGCGCGACCACGGCGGCGTCGGTCTGCGCGATGCGCTCTTCGAACTGCGCCGAGGCCGCCGTGGTGCGTACTCCGGCCGTGTCGATCATGTCCTTGAGCGCGATCGGCAATCCGTGCAGCGGGCCGCGCCACGCGCCGCGGCGAATCTCGCCCTCCGCGGCGCGCGCCTCGCGCAGGGCCGAATCCGCGGTCACGGTGATGAAGGCGTTGAGCCGCGGGTTGTGCGTCTCGATCCGCGCGAGGCAGGCATGGGTGAGCTCCACGGGTGACACTCGAGCCGTCTTCACGAGCGCGGCGGCCGCTGCGATGCTCAGGAACGCCAGCTCCTCGGCGGCAGCCGCGCGGGCGCCCATCACAGGCCTACGTGGGTTGGATAAGGCGGCGCGCTCTTCTGCGGAATCGGCTTTGCGGTCTTGAGCTCCTCGAGCGCCTGTGCAAGCGCGGCGTCGAGCTGCGGATCGCGGCCCTCGTTGACCGCGACCGGGTCGAGCGCAACCTCCACGTCCGGCGCCACGCCCTCGTTCTCCACGCGCCATTGCCCGTCCGGCGTGAAGAATCGAAAGAACGGCACCGTGAGCGTTCCGCCGTCGATGAGCGGCGGATTCGCGTAGATGCCGATGAGACCTCCCCAGGTGCGCGTCCCGATCAGCTTGCCCAGCCCGAGGCGTCTGAAGCCGTAGGGAAAGAAATCCCCGCCCGATCCGGCATCCTGGTCGATCAACATGACCTTGGGCCCATAGATGGCCGCCGCCGGCGTGTCGAATATCAACCCGTCGCGATCCTTCCATCCAGCGAGGTAGCGGCGGCTCAGCACGTCGAGGACGTAGTTGGCGGCCTGTCCGCCCGAGTTGCGGCGATCATCGACGATCAAGGCTGCACGGTCCGCCTGGGAGAAGAACATGCGGTTGAAGAAGGTGAAGCCCCCTGCGGCGGTGTCGGGCAAGTACACGTAGGCAACCTTGCCGCCGCTCTTGCGGTTCACGTAGTCTCGATTGCCCTCGACCCATGCCCATCGACGCAGTGCCGCCTCGCTCGGGATCGGAATCACCACCACGGTGCGCGCCGCCTGCGGCGTGCCATCACGGCTCAGGGTGAGCGAGACCTGCTTGTCGGCCGTACCGGCGAGCAGCGAGAAGATGTTCACGCCGCCATCGAGCGGATGACCGTTGATGGCGAGAATCGCATCGCCCGCCTTTGCGTCGACGCCGACGGCGGTGAGCGGCCCGTTGAGGAAGGGATTCCAGCGATCGCCGCGGTAGATGTGCTGGATGCGATACAGGTTGCTGCGCACCTCGAAGTCCGCGCCGAGCAAGCCGATGGCGGTGGGCCTCTCCTGCTCGATGTCGCCCCCGCTGATGCGGTTGTGCCCGACCTGCATCTCGCCGATCATTTCGACCAGCAGATCGTTGAGATCCTCGCGCCGCTGCACGAACGGCAGGAGCGGCTCGTAACGCGCACGGATCGCCTTCCAATCGAGGCCGTGCATGTTGGGGTCATAGAAATATTGCCGCTCCATGCGCCAGGCTTCGTCGAAGATCTGATGCCACTCCTCGCGCGGAACGACGTACATTCGCAGACCGGACAGATCGATCGGCTTGGAGTCGAGCTTCTCGCTCGCATCGGCGACCTCGAGCTTGCCCTCGCCCGCAGCGAGGAGAAGCTTCTTGCGATCGGCGCTCGCGGATATGTCCACCAGAGCGGAGCCCAATGTCTTCTCGGTGCGATCCTCGAAGCTGTAGCGGTAAAGCTGCGCATCGGCCTCATGGTTGCCGCCGGGCGGCTCGGTGCTCGATCCGGGCTGGGGTCTCGATAGGTAGAACAGCGCGCCGTCGGCGGCGACGGTGAGATCGTCGTAGTTTCGCTCGGCCACCGGTATGGGCACGAAGCGCTCCGCCAGACCGGCGAGATCGACGCGGGTGCGCTTGACCGCGGCGGCCTTCTGCTTCTGCCCGGCGCCGCCTTCGCCGGACTTGTCATCGTCGGGGCCGGCCGATTTGCCGCGCCGTCCCTTGCCCTGGTCGGCCGTCCCGGAGCCCGCCTGCTGGGCTTCCTCATCGCCGGTTTTCGGAGCGAGCGGTGATTTGCCGTCCGCCGCCAGGACCGCCGCGAAGATGGCCTTGCGCAGCGGACGCTCCTCGGTGGACATGTCGAGGTTGACGCGCGTCGGTCCCGCATCGATCGACGCGGTGAAATAGAGCAGGCCGGCGTCGGCGAACGCGGGATTGTCGGTTTGCACGAAGTCATCGGCGAGATCCGCCGTCTGGCCGTCGGCGAAGTGATGCAGCCGCACCTTGGTCAAATAATTCTCGCCGACCACGGTGTAGGCGATCCACTGCCCGTCGGGCGAGAACGAGATGCCGAAGTTGCCGCGCCGCTGGCTGGTGTCGATGAGATGCACCGCATCGTCGGCGAGATCGATCGCGAACAGATGCAGGTGGTTGTCCTGAAAGACGATGCGCGCGCCGTCGGGTGACCAGCCGAGCAGATTGAAGTAGCCGCTTTCGCCGAGCGCATGCCGCACGGGCGTCCGCAGGCCCAGCGCGTCGCGCACGAGCAGCGCCTGGGCGCCGCCTTCGTCGCTCACGTAAGCGACGCGCTGGCCGTCCTTGCTCCACAGTGCATCCGCCTCGCGCACGCCGGGGGTGGCGGTGAGATTTCGTACCGAGCCGTCCTTGACCGGGACGCTGAACACATCGCCCCGGGCGGTGATCAGCACCCGCTTGCCGGTGGGCGACAGCCACGCCGAGGTGATGAGTTTGCCGGCATCCTTCCACTGCGGCCGCGCCTCGAGGGATTGCGCGGCGATGTGCACGGGGATCGGCGCAGCCACCCCGCTGGCCACGTCCAGGGACTTGAGCTCGCCGCCGACCTCGTAGACGATGCTGCCGCCGCAAGCGCCGGCGCTGCGCACGTCCCAGGGCGCCTCGTGGGTGAGCTGGCGCACGGCGCCGCTCTTCGAGTCGTACAGAAACAGGTTGGCGGCGCCGTCGTTGCGGTCCGAGATGAAGGCCACGTCATCGCCGATCCACATCGGATTGCTGTCCGAGGCATTCACGTGCGGAATCTTGACGAGCGAATTTGCGCCGAGGTCGATGATCCAGATGGGGGGCGTGTCGCCGCCGCGGTGCTGGCGCCATCCGCTGGTCCCGCTGTAGGCCATGATGTAGGGGCGATAAGCGAGGCGCCGCGCATCGGGCGCCCACGCGCCTTCGACGGCGACGGCCTGCATGACCCTGCGCGGCAGGCCGCCCTCGAGGGCCACCTCGTACAGCTGACTGCTTCTGCTGTTGGCGATCTCGCGGTTGGAGGCGAACAACACGCGCTTTCCATCCGGACTCCAGCCGGTCACGACATCGGCGGCCGGATGCCAGGTGAGCCGACGCGGCTGGCCGCCCTCGACCGGCACCACGTAGACGTCGGTGTTGTTGTCGTAATTGGCGGAGAACGCGATCCATCTGCCGTCCGGCGAGAAGTGCGGCGCATATTCCGAGGCGGGATGCGTGGTGAGCTGCACGGGATGCCCTCCGTCGCGATCGCTAACCCAGATGTTTCCTCCATACACGAACGCGAGATGGTCCTTCGATATCGCCGGCTGGCGCAGCAGCCGGGTCGATGAGCTCTGCGCCGCGCGCAGGCTGATGCACTGGCAGAGCAGGGCGGCGGCGAAGGCGCCTCCCCAGAACACGTGATGCCGCATGGTCGACCTTTCGAGCTGAGCAGCTCCGGGGGATCGGAGCCGGTTCGAGACATTAACAAATGGGGCATCGAGCCGCATCGATTTCGCCCGAAACGTGCTCGAGGTCGCCGACCCGGGCGAATGGGAGGCTACAATCGGCTCGAGACTCGTTGGGCCGCGCCGGGCGGCCTGCAGGAAGCCCATGAATCGCCCGAATTTCCCATCATCCGAAGGTGCGACGCCGGCTCGAGCGGCGCGCGGCCAAAGCCGCCTGCAGAGAGTGCTCGAGGCGGGCCGGTTCGCGATCACCGCGGAGATCTCGCCGCCCGCCTCGAGCGATCTTGCCGACCTGCGGGCCAAGGCCGCACCCTTGAAGGGACTCGCGGACGCCGTGAACGTCACCGATGGCGCCGGGGCGAGAGCGCATCTGGAATCGTCCATCGCGGCGAGCGCGCTGCTCGAGCATGAGATCGAGCCCATCCTGCAGCTGACGTGCCGTGATAGAAACCGCATCGCGCTGCAGAGCCAGCTGCTGGGCGCCGCCGCGCTCGGCATCACCAATCTCCTGGTGTTGAAGGGCGATGACCCCAGCAAGGGAGATCAGCCGCAAGCGAAGGCGGTTTTCGACCTGGATGCGGCCGGACTTGCGGCCACGGCGGTCGTCATCCGCGACCGGGGCGAGCTGCCCTCGGGCCGAAAAGTCGGCGGCCGCGCGAATTTCTTCGTCGGCGTCGCCGATGCGCCCATCGATCCGCCGGCCGGATGGACTCCGCTGAGCTTGACCCGCAAGATCGACGCGGGCGCACAGTTCGCGCAGACGCAGTTCTGCATGGATGCCGCGGTTCTGCGGCGTTACGTGGCACGCCTCGATGAATGCGGCGTCGGCCGGCGGCTCCATCTCATCGTCGGCGTCGCGCCGCTCGCCTCGGCGCGGTCGGCGCGCTGGATCCAGCAGAATCTGCCAGGGTCGATCATCCCGGATTGGATCATCGAACGCCTGGACGAGGCGGCCGATCCTGCGGCCGAGGGGCGCGCGATCTGCCTCGACTTGCTCAAGGAGTACGCGCAGATACCCGGTGTCAGCGGGGCCCACATCATGGCGCCCCTCAACGAGCACGCCATCGGGCCGCTGATCGAGTCGCTGCGCGCCTCGACCTGAGGCGAGGCGCGCTCTCTACGATGCGGCCGCCGGCGGCGCGAGCTGGCGCTCGAGCAGGCGCGCCGCGTGCATCGCCTCGCGCCGCGCTCCGTCGAGGATCTGATGCCGGCAGCTCGTGCCGTCCGCGACCACGATGGCCCGCGGCGCGGCGCGAACCGCGGGCAGGAGCTTCAGCTCGGCCATGCGCATCGAGACGGCGTAGTGCTCGGCCTCGTAGCCGAAGCTGCCGGCCATGCCGCAGCAGGAGGAGTCGATCAGCTGCGGCTTCGCCTCGGGAATCATGCGCAGCACCTCGAGGATCGGATCGACCGCGCCGAACGCCTTCTGATGGCAGTGCGGATGCAGCAGTATCGGCGCCTGCGCCGGGCGCAGCTCGAGCGCCAGGCGACCGGCGCGCGCTTCGCGCGCCACGAACTCCTCGAACAGCCATGCATTTGCCGCGACGATCTCGGCGCGCTCGCCCAGATGCATCGCGCGCGACTCATCACGCAGCGTCAGCAGGCAGGAGGGCTCCAGCCCGACGATCGGCAAGCCGTGGCGCGCGAGCTCCTCGAGCGCGCCGATGAGCTCGGCCGCCTTGGCGCGCGCGCGCTCGATCATCCCGAGGCTCAGGTAGGTCCGGCCGCAGCAATAATGGCCGGCCCGCTTCGCGAGCGGATGAACGAGATAGCCGGCGGCGCCGAGCACTCGTGCGGCCGCAAGCGGATTCTCGCGCTCGAACAGGCCGTTGAACGTGTCAACGAACAGCACCGCGGCCTTGCGTCCTTGGGCCGCCGCCTCGAGGACCTGGGCGCGGCTCGCCCAGGGACCGTGCGCACGCCAGAACGTGTCCGCGCGCCAGCGCGGCAGCGAGCGCTTGGCCGACAGCCCGAGCAGGCGCTCGCTCAGCCGCTTTGCGCCCGGCAGCCGCTCGCGCAGGTTGAAAAGCCACGGCACCCGGCTCGCGGACGCCGCGTAGTCGGGGAGCCCCGCCACCAGGCGGTCCCTGAGCGAATAGCCGTGACGCGCCTTGTAGTGGGCCAGAAACTCGATCTTCATCCTCGCCATGTCCACGCCCGTCGGACATTCGCGCTTGCAGCCCTTGCAGGCCACGCAAAGATCCATGGCGGCACGCACCGCCGTGGCGGTGAGCCCATCGCTGCCGAGCTGTCCGGAGAGCGCCAGGCGCAGCGTGTTGGCGCGCCCGCGCGTCAGATGCTGCTCGTCGCGCGTCGCCCGATAGCTCGGGCACATGGTGCCCGCCTCGAATTGCCGGCACTGGCCGTTGTTGTTGCACATCTCGACCGCTTTTGCGAAGCCGCCGGTATTGTCCCCCGCGGTGCCCGGCGCCGTCGTCTTCTCGGTCAGCGGATCGTTCTGCACGTCCCACGGCGACCAGTCGAGCGCCGCCTTGAGCTCGATGGTGCGGTAAGGCTGGGGCGCCGAGGGCGGCGCAAAACGAAACAGCGAGACCTCGTCCATGCGCGGCGGATCGATGATCCTGCCGGGATGGAACAGCCCGATGGGGTCGAGCTCCTGCTTGATGGCGCGAAATGCCCGATAGAGTGCCGGCCCGAACTGCCACTCGATCCATTCTCCGCGGCACAGGCCATCGCCATGCTCGCCGCTGTAGGCGCCGCGGTAGCGCCGGACCAGCGTCGAGACCTCCTCGGCGATGGCACGCATCTTGTGCGCGCCGCCCGCCGCGCCGTCGCGGCGCATGTCGAGGATGGGCCGAACGTGCAGCGTGCCCACGGAGGCATGCGCATACCAGGTACCATGGGTTCCGTGGCGCGCAAAGATCTCGGTGAGCGCATCGGTGTAATCGGCGAGATGCTCAAGGGGCACGGCGCAATCCTCGATGAAGCTCACCGGCTTGCCGTCTCCTTTGAGGCTCATCATGATGTTGAGGCCGGCCTTGCGCACGTCCCACAGGTCTTTTTGTGCGGCGGGCTCGGTCGCCTCGACGACGCTGCGCGGCAGGCCGAGATCGCCCATGAGCTCGGCGAGCCGGCGAAGCTTGCCGCGCAAGGCCGAGAGGTCGCTGCCGCTGAATTCGACCAGCAGGATGGCGGCCGGACGCCCGATCAGCGCGCGCTCGATGAGCGGGCGATAGCTCGGGTTGTCGAGTGCCAGGTCGATCATGATGCGATCGATCAGCTCGATCGCGCTCGGCTCGAGGCTCACGAGCCGCTCGGGCGCCTGCATCGCGGCGCGGAAGGTGGGAAAGTTGACCACGCCCAGCACCCGATGAGGCGGTTTCTCGGCGAGCCTGAGCGTGAGGGTCGCGGTGAAGGCGAGCGTGCCTTCGGATCCCACCAGAAGGTGCGCGAGGTTCACGTCTCCATCGCGGCTGTAGGGACGCTCGCTCTGATTGTCGAAGATATCCAGGTTGTAGCCGCCGACCCGCCGCAGCAGCTTCGGCCAGCGCTCGGCGATCGCCGCGCGGTGCCTGGCGGCGAGATCGCGCACGAATTCCCCGATCCGCGCCGCCCGGCCGCTGAGCGAGCGCACCGGACCGAGCTCGATGCGCTCGCCGCTCGACAGCCAGGCGCTCATGCCGAGCACGTTGTGCACCATGTTGCCGTAGGCAATCGAGCGCGAGCCGCAGGAGTTGTTGCCGGCCATTCCGCCGAGGGTGGCCTGTGCGCTGGTCGAGACGTCCACCGGGAACCACAGGCCATGCGGGCTCAACACCGCGTTCAGCTCGTCCAGCACCAGGCCGGGCTCGACCACGGCGATGCCGCGCGCGACGTCCAGATCGAGCAGCTGACGCAGGTACTTGCTGCAGTCGACCACCAATCCGGCGCCGATCGTCTGACCGCACTGGCTGGTACCGCCGCCGCGCGCCAGCACCGGGACGTGCAGCTCGCGCGCGGCGGCGACGGCGACCGCGATGTCGCGCGCATCGCGCGGCACGAACACGCCCGCGGGCAGGATCTGATAGATGGACGCATCCGTGGCATAGCGCCCGCGCGAGGCAAGATCGAACAGCACCTCGCCGCGGGTCTCGCGGCGCAGCCGGTCTTCGAGGCGATGACAGACGTCGGGCGGCGGCGGCACCGAGCCGGCCGCCTGCGAGGGGCTCACGGGATCATCCATCCGAGCGCGTACCGCTGCAGCGCCACGATCAGGCCCGGCAGCGGACGGGCGTCAACAG
>Ga0335074_10013427_pt1 | contig 11511 bp, 12 predicted proteins | sample Lox_Sample_23_FD_206715 | JGI IMG/M metagenome (GOLD analysis project Ga0335074, IMG submission 206715) | Soil microbial communities from Loxahatchee National Wildlife Refuge, Florida, United States - Lox_Sample_2.3 | ecosystem: Environmental > Terrestrial > Soil > Wetlands | place: USA...
GCTGATCGCCGCGCCGGAGCGAACCGAGACCAGAAGGGGACGGTCGACGCCTCCGAACGACCGATCCGTCGCCGCTTCAAGCCGTCGCAGTGCTTCTTTGACTTCGTCCATGATTTCGGAACTGACCCTGTCGCCATTCGCGCGGAAATGATGAAACCCTTCCGCTCCGATGACGAAGGCCGGCGGAACCGGGACGCCAGCAGACATCATCCTGCTCAGGCCGCTGGCTTTGCCGCCATAGCGAGAGGCGTCGGACACCGCTTCGTCCGCGATGTCGCGGACGAAAGGCTGCTTCGCGGGGAACGGCGCCATCGAGCCCGCCTCAGAGGTCCCTGGGACGGCCGAGAACGGAAAGAATGTCCTCATGAAACTCAAACCAGACCGTGTGGACGGAGTCGATCGTTGGACCGCAAATGTAATCCCGTTCGCCCCGGTCGACCCGCCCTACGCCTTCAGTGAATCGGCGGACATAGTTCTCATAACGATGGATCAGGGGGACAATGTCGGCCAGCCCTTTAGTCAAGCGCTCGACCACCTTGAGAATCTTCGCCTTCGCCTTCTCGTCCTCTTCGTTAATCTGCCAGTCGCTGACCGCTTTGATGAACTGATTGTTCAGCGTCTCGAACCGGTCGTACCAGTCCTTGACGAAGGCGTCCTGTCGCAGCGGCCCGTAGAGTCGCCCGTAAGACTCATGCACCGCGGACGTGCCCTTCGGCAGGACCAGATACCGTCCGTCGACGCAAATTGCCCAGCCCTTTTCAACCGCCGTCGCAAGCTCCTCCTGCGCGACTACAAGCGGCACGCCCACCGCCGCCGCGATCGCTTCCGCAGCGGCCATCTTCTTCAGGTGTGCGCCGTTCAAAACCAGGAATGTCGCGTCTTCTCGTGCGGGCGACATACGGCCAGAGCCTTAACGTTCGAAACGAGTGGGCGGTCGGAATGGCGCGCCAGCAGCGAGCGCGCCCAGTACGTCCTACTTCCAGTAGTACTTGGACCGATTGAGGCTCACGTTGTCGGGGAAGGGCAGATAACCTTCGCCCGAGAAGATCTTCTGTGGAACCGTGGCCTGCGCGAAGCCGCGCTTCACAATGTCGAAATAATAATTGACCACACGCTGGTCTATTTCCCAGAACTCTAAGTCTTTACACGCCTTGTCGTAAGTTCCTGCAAGTCGCAGATGCGGTAGAATCATATCGATGTAATAGACATAGAGGCCGTTGTAGATGAGGGTTCGGCGCGGCATCTTCGAGAATTTCGAATAAAGCTTCAGCGTAGCCTGCTGGACACCTTCAAGGCGCTTGCCAAGCTGGGCGATCTTGATGGGGTAAACCTCGCCCATCGGGGTGTCCCACTTTTCACGCGCGAAGACTGCTCCACCGACGATGTGTTCGATGTAGTTCTTCGGTCGGGTGAAGGTGGTCGAGATGTCATTCACACGTATCTCGTCGAGTCCCATTTTTTCCGCGTCGATGACGAGACACAGCGTGTAACAATGCGGCACTTTCTCGTGGTCGCACACGTCGCTCCAGTCGTACACGTCCTCGTTGGTGAAGAGGTCGCGGATGATCATGATCCGACCGTCGCCGATCTCGTAGGGTCCGGTGTCCCCAAGGCCGAGCCGGCAATCGTAATGGTCGAGGAAGGACAAGAGTTCAGCGGCGGCGTTGAAGCGGACAAAATTGTCGAAGGCTTGGCTTTCGTGTTCGAAATATTCAATCTCGCCCTTGAGCTTCTCGATTACGTCCTTCTCGTGGATTTGGCAGCGGTAGCGGTCCTGCGAATTCAAGATGTAGCCGTCCTGCCGCTTGCCCCAGAGGATCCGCTGCATGAATTTGAGGATGATGTTGCTCTCTCGCACATAGTCTTGCGGCAGAATTGCTTCCAGCGCGAGTAGGCCGCAGCGGCCCATGCCGAAACCAACCGCGCCGATGCACCAGTCGTGCACGCAGTTGACCTTGGTCCCGATCTCTCGGCGGGCGCTGGCGCCGATCTCGACAATCCTCTTCGCGCCAACCTCGTCCGTGGTCATTTGGAGGATTTCGGGCCAGCGGTAGAATTCGTGCATAAACGCTAGGATCTCATACTCCTGTCTTGGGATCATGCCGGAGACGCCTTCCGTCGCCCGCATGACGAGAACATCCCAGATGTTCCATGCGAGGTAGTTATTGAGGTCGTTGAGCTCGTCGACTGTGAATTGGTCGCGCAGAACGTCCTCTTTCGCCACCTTTTCAAGCACTTTGCTCTTCGCGCGGCTGCGCATGACTTTGTCGCCGAGGATCCCGTCCGGAACCGGGTCCATTCCCTTGAAATTCCCCTGGTAGACGAGGTCCTGGAAGCGCAAACCGTTGTCGTTCGGCTGGTAGCGATTCTTGTATGTCGACATGGTCGTCTCGCGTGGTTGGGGGTTGGTGTCACGAACGGAGGCTAGCCAAGCAGCGCGACGCGGCCGGTCTCGCGGTCTTCGCAGTGCAGTGCGACACGCTTGCCGTCGAGCGCTTCGACCATGGCGGCGAAATGCGCGTCATTGTTGCCGCCGGTGACATACCGGGAGTCGGAGCCGACGAGATACGCGGTCATCACGCAAGGCATCTGGAATTCGCGAGAGAGGATTCCCAGATGCGATTCGGGCGCGCCGGACATGGTGACGACGCCGATCGCGCCCATACTGAGCGCTGGCGCCAGAAATGTCGTGGTGCCTCCCTGCACCAGCAATATATGCTGTTTTAGGTTGCCGCTCTGGATCAGAGAAAGAACGGATTTGGGGTCGGGCAGGTATTTGACGACGCCCGACGGGGTCTTCTTCGTTTCGAAACTGTTATAGCCTTCCGCTATGAATTCCATGTTGTTTCCTCCTCTCATTTTCGCAGATTGCGGCTTGACTGCCGAACCGCCGGCGTCGCCCGGAGCCTGGCCAACGAGCGCATTAGCGCCTCGTCCAATCGCCGCTTCTCTCGAGCCGCCGGAGGCGCCATGGCTGCGGGCATGGACTGAAGGCTCGAAGCGAGCGCGTCCGCGCGTTTGAGGCTTCGTTCGCGCCGCGCCGCGCCGGCTTTCGCGATCCCTGCATCATCGCAGCGGCAGCCGGCTTCCGAAGCCGCGCCGCAGCTGCAGGCGACGCTGACAGGCAAACCACAGGAATGCCCGCTGGCCGCTTCCGAGAGTAGGTGCGCGATGAGTTCCTGCGGCCAGACGGCGACGAACTCGGCGCCGGCCTCAAACAGGTCTTTTTCCCGATGCATTCCCCAGGCGACGCCGACGACTCTTACGCCGCACTCCCTTGCATGTTTCACGTCACCGGTGGTGTCGGTGATGAGAACCAGATCCTCGGCCGAGGCCTGACCAGGACGCTCTCCTTCGCGGTACGCCGGCGAGCAGTCGCGACCGATCAAATAGGAATGATCCGCTAGGAAGCACCGCACGACTGCGCGCTTATCAGGCTCCACGTCGCCGCCGAAAACGTGGGAGAAGCAGTGAGCGACCCCCGCTCTTGTGAGCAGTCGCCGGATTGTCGCAGTCGAATTGGAGGAGACGACGGCGAGCGAACAGCTCGCGGCAAGCGTCCGGGCGACGTCGGCTATGCCAGGGACGAAATCGGGCTCGTAGTTGGCTTCGAGCTCAGATAGGAAGTAGCGCGCGACTTCCTGGGAGTGCGCGTCGTCGCGGCAAAGGCCTCGGATGCCCTGGAACAGGTTGTCCTCCAGCAGACGGAAATAGTCCTGCTGCGACCCCACGCCGAGCTTGAACGCTTCATTGACCCGCGCAAAGATCTTCCACGAGGCATCGCGCGTTTGCACGAGCGTGCCGTCAAGATCGAAGAGGACGGCAAGAGGCGGCATCGGCGCTCAAGCCGCCACAGGCTTGCGCGTGGCCGGATCGGCGTTCAGCGCGGTGAGTTGGGGCAGTTCGAAGAAGTCCTGAATTTCGCCGTAGCCAACCAAATCGCCGCAGCGCCACCGCCCCAGCACGTTGAACGAGACCATGTTCGGCCAGCACTGCCACGGGAAGGTCGTCAGGCCATCGGCGACAAGTTTCCATTCGCGATCGGCGCTGTTGATGAGAACGAGATTGATTGATTCCGCGTAGCGTTCGCGACGCTTAGTTTCGCCGCGCCCGTCTTTGAGGCCTAATACCTTTCCGCGCTCGACGACATAGCCATGCGCCAAGCTGAGCGAGCCGCCATTCGTGACCGGATCGAAGCTAAAGATCGCGTGCATTGCCAAATCGCGAGAGAAATGGGCATGCAGCCAGCTCATATTCGGAGCCCCGCGCTCGGGCCTCGGTCCCCAGCTGTGATCCATCGTCGAGATGCAGTCGATCAGATAGGGCTTGCCGCGAACGTTGACTTTGCCGTGGAAATGACCGGTCTGGTCGAAATGCCCGTTGTAAGCCGTCCCCCAGGCGAACTTTCCCCCCGCCTCGGCGGCCTTGAGCGCCTTCGCCTTCATAGGATCCATGTCGGGGTCGTGGATATCGAATGGCGGCATGATCGAACGATAAAGCACGTCTATCGCCGTTCCTGCGCCGTCGTCATAATTGATCCGCCAGTCCATGTTCGCGTTCAGGCAAGCTATCGATAGGGAGTTATCCAGCTTGAACTCAGCCAAGTTGCGGGGCTCGGGAATCGGCATGGAAGCGCGCAGGTCGCAGAAATCGGCTTCCCAAGGCGTGCGGGCGAAGCCGGAGTTCATGCAGATTGTAGAGCTGACGATGCCAAGATTGGTTCGAAACAGCGCGTAGACCCCGATATTGAGCTTGGCTTCGGCATTGTAGAACCCGAAGAAATTGGTCTCCGCCCATGTCGGCACGCCAGGATCCGCGGCGTGGAATTGCGCGTCCTCGTCGCGAATCATGCGCCCTTTCCTCCCTGTCTCTCTTCAGGCATCCTTCTTGCGCCGCCCTTGAGCGAAGTGCGCAATCATCAGCCGACCGCTGACGGCGCGCTATAGCGCTCGCGGATAAAACGAGGCCGCGCGATTTGTCCCTGTGGTCGAATGACCACGAAAGTAGGCCGCACTTATCATCTCCTCAATTCGCGTTCTTTAGGGCGAGGAACACGACAGGGAGCGAGCGCCGTGGAGCTAGGGAGGGTGGTCGGCAATGTCGTCTCTACGATCAAGGCGGCGGGCCTCAACTCGTTTAAGCTGCTCCTGGTGTCCCCCTTCGATGGCGATCAAGAGCGCGACCCGCCCCAAACCGCTTTCGTAGCCATCGATCTTGCCGGCGCCGGAGAAGGCGAGGTCGTGCTTGTCACGAGGGGCAGCGCCGCCAGGATCGTTACCGGAACGCAAGCTGCGCCTACAGACGCGGCAATAGTCGCCGTGGTGGACACCGTTCGGATCGGCGATCGCACCCTCTACGCCAAAAGCTGATGGCGCCCAGTGAACAGGAAAGACCCAAGGCGCAACCCATAAGGTCGAAAATGCCTCGAGAGGAGACCGTCATGGCAGAAAATTCTTCTACCCCTGGAGCCGCCCCCAGAGGCGCATTGGGGCTGATCGAGACGAAAGGTCTGGTAGGCGCGATCGAGGCAGCAGACGCTATGGTCAAGGCTGCCAACGTGCGGTTGATCGGCCGCGAACAGATAGGAGGCGGCTTGGTGACGGTGATGGTCCGTGGAGACGTCGGCGCCGTAAAGGCCGCGACCGACGCCGGCGCGGCCGCGGCCGGCAAGGTCGGAGAAGTCATTTCCGTCCACGTTATTCCGCGTCCGCACGAAGACGTCGAAGGCATCCTCGGTAAGCTGTAAGCGCGGTCCCCCCGGGGCCTCTTCCGGCGGCTCTAGTGTCGAGGCATGAGCGTGTCTATGGAATTCGATTCGGATCTGTCCGCGCTGGCCGAAGCGCGCGCAAAGGCGCGAGACGCTCACAAGGCGTTCTCCGCTTTCGAAGGCGCGACGCAGGAAGACGTCGACGCGATCGTGCGCGTAATGGCGCTCGCCGGCACGGCCGCGTCCGAGGAACTGGCGAGACTGGCGGTCGACGAGACCGGGTACGGCGTGTACGAGGATAAGATCCTCAAGAACAAATACAACACGATCTTCGTGGCTGCGTCGATGCTGCCGATGCGTACGATTGGCGTGCTCTGGGTCGATGAACCCAACCGAATGATGGCGGTCGGATCGCCGATGGGTGTCATCGCCGGGATAATACCAGTGACGAATCCGACATCGACGGTACTGTTCAAGTGTATGGCGGCGGTAAAGTCCGGCAACGCTATCGTATGCGCACCACATCCGCGGGCCGTTCGCTGTTGCCTCCGTACGGCGGAAGTGATGGCCGATGCGGCCGAACGGGCAGGCGCGCCGCGCGGCCTTATTTCCTGTCTGTCCAAAGTCACCCTGGAGGCGACCGGCGAGCTAATGCGCCACCGGGACGTCGCTCTGGTGATAGCAACCGGCGGCGCAGGCATGGTTCGGGCGGCCTATTCGAGCGGAAAGCCGACGCTCGCGGTCGGCCCTGGGAACGTGCCAGTCTATATCCATCGTTCTGTCAAGGATGTGCGTGAAGCCGCGCTGATGGTCATCACGTCGAAGGCCTTCGACAACGGGACCGCCTGCGTGGCTGAGCAGTCGATTGTTATCGACGATCCCATTGCCGATGCTGCCCGCGCAGCGTTCGCCTCACAGGGCGTTGTGTTTCTCGCGGCCAATGAGCAAAAGCGTCTTGCCGCCGTCATCTTCACGGAGCGCGGCGAACTCCGACCCGAGGCAGTGGGCCTCTCCGCGAAGGAACTCGCTCGCCGAGCAGGCGTCGCTGCGCCGTCAGACTGCAAGGTGCTCGGGGCCGAGTTGGCCTCGGTTGGCCCGGACGAGCCGCTGTCGCGCGAGATTCTCGGGCCTGTCCTCTCATTCTACCGCGCCAAGGACGCCGAAGCTGGACTCAGGAAATGCCGCGAGGTGCTCGAGTTCGGCGGCGAGGGGCACACCGTCGGCCTCCACTGCGAGTCCGACGAGATAATCAGCTCCTTCTCGGCGCTTCCCACGAGCCGCATCGTCATCAATACGCCGACGCTTTTCGGAGGCATGGGCTTCAGTTGTGCAACCGACCCCTCCTTCATGCTCGGGACTGGCACCTGGAGCGGTTCGATCGTCTCCGACAACGTGACACCCCATCATCTCATCAACATCAAACGCGTGGCGCACGAGGCGAGGCCGTGGCGTTCGATTTATTCCCCGAATATGGGTCTGTGAGGCCGCGGCCGTCCTCGAGGGAGCGAGCCATGCGCGACCGCGACGTTCACGCGTTCTTGCTCGACGCCGCACCCTGCCTCCAGTCGCCATCCCCGAGACGAGAGGGCCCGTTTCGCTTCGGGGTCGATCTCGGGACGGCCACAATCGTCCTAACGGGGATCGATAACAACTTGCGCCCTGTCTATTGGAATTTCCTTCCTTGCGAAGCGGTGCGCGACGGCGTCGTTGTGCACTTCGCCGAGGCGGTCACGGCGGTTCGTGCGCTAGCGGCCGAAGCGGCGCAGGCCCTTGGCGTCGAGGTCGTCGAGGCCGCCACCGCTTTTCCCCCAGGGGTCGCTCAGGCTGAGGCGCGCGCGTGCCGCTACGTGCTGGAGAACGCAAGCGTGACCTGTCGACGCCTTGTGGATGAGATCTCCGCGGCGCAGAGGCTGCTCCAAATCAAAGACGGCGCTATCTCGGACGTCGGCGGAGGATCAACCGGCGTAGGCGTCGTCGTTAACAGCGAATTGGTGTCGCTCACTGACGCGCCCGGCGGCGGGCATCATCTGGATCTAATTATTGCGGGGGCGCTTCGCATCCCAGTTGACAACGCAGAGCGCCGCAAGCGCACTGGCGAAGCCGGGCTGTCGTCCATTCTGCGACCGGGCCTCGAGCGCATCGCGAATTCGATCGGCAAACAAATAGCGCCGAGAACCGTCGAGACGGTACATCTGGTTGGCGGCGCCGTGCGCGTCCCCGGCGCCCCCGAAGTCATCGGCCGCTATCTCGGGCTTCGCGCGGTCGGGTACGCTCATTCCGAGTTGGTCACGCCCTTTGGCATAGCTATGAGCTAGACGATGGAGTTTCAGCTTCGCACGTACGCCTTTATCGATAGCATGCAGCCGCAGGCAGCGGCGCACGTCGCCTCCACCTGCCAGGGCGACGTGCCGGTCGCGGGAATGTCCGAGCTGTTCATTGAAGTGGCGCCGGGCAATGAAATCTTTCGTTGCGCGGATGTTGCACTAAAAGCGGCGGACGTGCGGCCCGCGCTTCAGATCGTCGAACGCGAGTTCGGACTCTTGGAAATTCACTCCCGAACCCCTGCTGAAGTGAAGGCTGCGGGACAGGCGGTGCTCGAACATCTTGGCCTTAAGGAAGAGGACAGAGTCCGGCCGAAGATCGCTTCGTCCCAGTTCGTGACCAACGTCAATCCTTACCAAGCCCAGCTCATCAACAAGTGGCGAAAGGGCAACCTCCTGCTTCCGCGCTCGAGTCTGTTTGTACTCGAAGCGACACCCGCCGCCTATGTGACCCTCGCAGCGAACGAGGCGGAAAAGGCGGCGAGTATCAGCCTGATCGAGGTGAGGGCGGTAGGCCGCTTCGGGCGCTTGTTTGTCTCAGGCACGGAAAGCGAGGTTCAGGCGGCGGCAAGGGCGGGAATCGCTGCGCTCGAAGAATACGGAGGCCGCGAATGAGCGTGATCACGGCGACCGACGTCGAAAAAGTCAACGGCGTACTCGTCATCGCGAGCAAAGACATCGTCACTCCGCTCGCGGCAGACCGTGCAAAGGAGCTCGGCGTGAAGATCGAGCGCGCCGCGAAGACCTCCACGCCCTTCATAAGTGATCGAGACCCGAGCGCCGCAGCGAAGCGGACGCGAGCGGCTGGCTCCCCGGCCGAGGTACTGCGACCCTCCGCACTGCCGCCCCCGGCGGCGACCCAATCCGGCGCGTTGTACCGGCGCGGAGCGTCCGTGCCGCCCGCAATCCTGCCCGATCAGTCAGCCAATGCAGCCGCAACAGCCGCGAAGCCTTTCGCCGCCGTCATCGGCGCGGGCCATGTCGGCGCCATGACTGCGCTGCGCCTCGCCGAGACACCGCTTTTCGCGCGAATCGCGCTCATCGACATCGTTCCGGGATTAGCCGCGGGCCTAGCGCTCGACATGTGGCACAGCGCTTCGATTCGCGGCTTCACGACCCGAATCGAAGGCGGCATTGACCTGTCGGCAATCATGGGCGCGGACTACGTCGTGGTCACGGCGGGCAAACCTAGGCAGCCGGGCATGACCCGCACTGATCTCACCGGCGTCAACGCAGCGATCATTAAGGGGGTAGCGGAGGGCATACGCCGGTACGCTCCTTCCAGCGTCGTTATCGTGGTGACTAACCCGCTGGAGGAAATGACGCATTTGATGGCGAAGACGACAGGCTTCCCGCCACAACGTGTGGCGGGCATGGCGGGCGTACTGGACGCCGCCCGATTCAAGTCTCTCATCGCGTTAACCGGCGTGGCGCGTCCGCGAGATATCGCCGCCATTGCGCTTGGCAGTCATGGTCCGGAGATGGTCATCCCGCTCAGCCAAGCGACAGTGAACGGGGCGCCATTGCAGACACTCCTGCCGCCAGACCAGATAAACGCGATTGTTGAACGCACGAGGGATTCGGGGGCGGAAGTGGTCAAGCTGCTGCAGCAAGGCAGCGCCTATTTCGCTCCCGCCGAATCTGCGGCGGCGATGGTCGTTGACATGGTGCGGGAGTCCGACCGTGTTCTGGCGGCCTGCGTGCAATCCGGCGGCGCGTATGGGATCGAGGATACCCGCGTCGGATTGCCAGTCAGGCTCGGTCCGGGGGGCGTGAAGGAAATCGTCACACTGCCTCTGAATTCCACAGAGAAAGCCGCGCTCGCCAAGGCGGCGTCGAGCATTGCCGCCCGGGTGCGCGAATTAGGATGATGTGATGCGGGCGATCGTATTCGACCGACCGGACTGCGTCGCCCTGCGGGAGGTTCCTCCGCCCCAGCTTCGGCACGCTACGGACGCTCTCGTACGGGTCACAATGGCGGGAATATGCGGCACGGACCTTCATGTCGTGGCCGGTCACTTTATGGGCATGGAGCAGGGCGCGGTTATTGGGCACGAATTTGTCGGCGATGTGATCGCTGTCGGGTCCGGCGTGACCCAGCTTAAGGTTGGGGACCATGTCGTCGCCTCCGATTTCACGGCCTGCGGGCATTGCCGCTGGTGCGCGAGAGGCGAACATTGGGAATGTCCAGATCGCGCTTTTTTCGGCACAGGCGAATCCTTTGGTCCTTCGCTCTCCGGTGCTCAGGCGGAGCTCGTGCGTGCCCCGTTCGCCGACACGACGCTAGCGAAGATCCCGAAGGGCGTCAGCGACGAAGCAGCGATTCTGGTCAGCGACAATCTGGCGACCGCGTGGGCGGCGATCGAGCGCGCCCGACTTGAACCTGGCGAAAGTGTCGCCGTCGTCGGCGGCGGCGCAGTCGGGCAGCTCGTCAGCCTTGCTGCGCAGGCCGCTGGCGCGAGCGCGGTTGTGGTGGTCGAGCCGAGCGAAGCGCGCCGTGCTTTCGCAAGCGCAAACGGCGCGTTACCCGCCGATCCGCGGGAGGCGCGCACCTTGATCGAGCGACTGACGGAGGGGGATGGGGTCGACATCGTCATCGAAGCCGTCGGTTCCACTACGACGCTCACGAACGCTCTGGAGCTCGCTAGAAAACGCGGTCGGGTCGTTTCGGTCGGAGCTCATGCGACGACCCAGTGGCCGCTTCCGCTCGCTCGTTGCTTCGCCGACGAGATTACGTTGTCGTTCGCGATCGGGGACGCCATCAGACTGCGTCCGCGACTATTCGGGCTTATCCGTTCCGGTGTTCTCGACCCGACCCTCGTCATACAGGATCGTATGGTTCTGGATCAGGCTCCTGAGGGTTACCGCAAATTGAAGGGGCAGCAGATCCTGAAGGCGGTTATCGATCCCAGGCGGTAGCCATTATTGGGACATGTTCTGTGCGAACAGCGAGGTCGACTTGCCTGCCACCTTCAGCCTATTGCAAATTCGTAGTGTCACTGACGTCAGCGGCCATGCCAGCCTGCCAATAGCACGCCGGAGATGTGGGTTGCGGCGTTTGACCCGAAAGGGAGGAACGCGATGGCCGTTAAAGCGTCGGCCGTCAATGGGCAGTTGATCGACAGGCCGCAGCCGCAGGAGGTCCATCTCCTGCAAGACGCGATCGCGCTGCTGACGCGGGCCGCGGATCAGGGGCAGGACACGCTCTTGTCAGAGGCCCGAATCCTCCTCCGCAATGCGCTGATTGCCTTCGACGCCAGGATCGTTGTCCGATCCGCCGGCATATGGCGCGAGTGGAATCGTCTGGACAGCGACGATTGCCTCGAACCTGAGATCGCGTCCATCGCCGATGGTCTAGGGCCCAATGACGGTCCGGCTCGATCTGGCTCGATCGTCGTCGCTCCTGTCAGCTGCTCCGCGGTGGCCGTCGTCTTGGATATCGGCGATGCGCCAGAGTTCCGCACGAAGCTGCTGCGGAGTCTG
>Ga0335074_10013428_pt1 | contig 11511 bp, 12 predicted proteins | sample Lox_Sample_23_FD_206715 | JGI IMG/M metagenome (GOLD analysis project Ga0335074, IMG submission 206715) | Soil microbial communities from Loxahatchee National Wildlife Refuge, Florida, United States - Lox_Sample_2.3 | ecosystem: Environmental > Terrestrial > Soil > Wetlands | place: USA...
TCTGCCGACCGAGAGCCCGCGGATGTCGAAGAAAATTTTCGAGACCTGAGAATGTTCGAAAATCTGAACATGCGCTTTCGTGTAATGTTAGATAAATCGAACATCATCGTTCCTGCCAGAAAGTTAAGTGATTGATAAATTTCCTTTCATAAAACGCGACGATAAGCACGACACATACGCACATCATTAGGAACTTGGACTCTCATCTGTCCTGACAGCATGCGATCCGTCAAGATTTCTTCTTGCATGCTAAAATTTTCTCCTACAACAATCGACACAACTGGCGCGTCAAGCCCAGTATCGAACAGGAGGCAACAGAGGATGACAGGGTCCGTCGAGACAGCAAAAAAAATTCCTTGGTACAGAGAGCCGACGAAAGACCAGTGGTTGGCGTGGTGGGCAGCATGGCTCGGCTGGACCCTCGACGCGTTTGATTTCACCATGTTCCTGTTGATCATGGTGCCGATCTCCAAGGAATTTAACGTCCCGCTGACCGACGTCGCCTTCGTGCTCTCGGTGACCCTGTGGATTAGGCTCGTCGGCGCCGTCGCCTCCGGCTGGCTCGCCGATCGTGTCGGACGCAAGATCCCGCTGATGATCTCGATCATCTGGTACTCGGCGGCCAATTTCGCCGCCGGCTTCTCGCCGAGCTTCATGTTTCTGTTCATCTGCCGCGCGCTGCTCGGGATCGGCATGGGTGCCGAATGGCCGGCCGGCGCCGCCTTAGCGATGGAGACCTGGCCCACCCGCTCGCGCGGCTTTATGGGCGGCGTGCTGCAGGGCTCGTGGGGCATCGGCTTCATGATCTCAAGCGGCATCTACGGGTTGTTCTTCAACACGATCGGCTGGCGCGGGATGCTGTGGGTCGGCGTGCTGCCCGCGCTGTCGGTGTTCTATGTGCGCAAGTTCGTCAAGGAACCGCCGGTTTGGGTCGAGAACCGCCGGTTGCAGCGCGAGCACCGCCGTGAGGTTAAGGCGCCGCTGTTCGCTATTTTCAAAAAGGCGGTGCTGGGCAACACGGCGACCGCGTGCTGGTGGATGGCAGGCGGGTTCGTCGCCTATTACTCGATCAACGCGCTGTTCGCCACCCATCTGCAAAAGGATCTGGCCTTGAGCCCGGCGGCGGTCGCCACGCCGGTGTTCTTCGGCAATCTTGGCGTTTTCGCCGCGTCGTGCTTCTGGGGCTATCTGGCTGATCGCTGGGGACGCCGCTGGGCAATGATCGTCCCGGCCCTCCTGACCATCCCTCTGGCACCGCTCTATCTGTTCACCGGCAATCTGCTTTACATCATTCCCGCGTTTCTGGCGCAAGGGATGTGCGGCGGCGGCGGCATGCAAGGCCAAATGGCGCCCTACCTCAATGAGCGCTTCCCGACTGAGGTCCGGGCGACCGCAACCGCCTTCTGCTATCACCAAGCTTCGGTGATCGGCGGGTTTGTGCCGTTGATCCTCACCTTCTTCGCCAGCCACTACAACCTTGGATTCGCCATTCCAATGCTGATCGGTACGATTTTCGGCGCGCTCAACTTCGCTCTTGCGCTGGTCTGGGCTCCGGAGACGAAGGGCAAAGTCATGGTCCCCGATCTGGTCGTCGCTTGAGCACAGGGTGGCGCTCCGCGGTTCACGGGCAGGAGGCGGCAATGATCATGATCATCGTGTTCTTTGCCGAGTGGTTGGAGGCGGGCCGTGGCGCTGTGCGGCGCGCGCCTCGAACGCTCGATCGGCTGTTGTTCCCGCGGCGGGGTGATGACGCCGGCCCGCCGCCGGGATGGTTCAAACATCCGCCGCTCTAAGCAGGCGACGGACATGTAACCGACCAAGAATTTGTCATCGGGCCGCTCAAACACCGGTCACCGGTGCAGTCGAGAACGACAGGGAGATACGACCATGGCCAGCACGGTTGATACCAGGAATCCGATTCCGTGGTGGCGGGAGCCGACGAAAGACCAATGGTACGCCTACATCGCCGCGTGGCTGGGTTGGACGCTCGACGCCTTCGACTTTACCGTCTTCCTGCTCATCATGGTGCCGATCGCCAAGGAGTTTAACGTTTCGCTGACGGACGTGACGATCATCTTTACGATCACTTTGTGGATGCGCCTGATCGGCGCCTGCGCCTCGGGCTGGCTCGCCGACCGGATGGGCCGGAAAAAGCCCCTCATGATCTCGATCGCCTGGTTCTCGATCTGCAATTTCATCGCCGGGTTCGCGCCAAGCTTTTGGTTTCTGTTGCTGTTCCGTGCGCTGCTCGGCCTCGGCATGGGCGCCGAGTGGGGGGCCGGTGCCGCGCTGGCGATGGAGCAGTGGCCGATCCGCTCGCGCGGTTTCATGAGCGGAGTGCTGCAAGGCTCCTGGGGACTGGGCTTCCTGCTGTCGAGCGCGTGCTACTGGCTGCTATTTGACCGCTTCGGCTGGCGCGGCATGCTGTGGATCGGCATCGCCCCCGCACTGGCGATCGTCTACGTCCGCTTCTTTGTCAAAGAGCCGCCGGTCTGGGTCGAAAACCAACGCCGCCAGCGCGCAGCGAACCGCCAGGTTAAGGTTCCACTCGTAGCAATCTTCCGCCGCGGCGTCATCGGCAACATGGTGAACGCCTGCTGGTTCCAGATGGCCGGATTCATTACCTATTATTCGATCAACGCGCTGTTTGCGACTCACCTGCAAAAGGATCTCGGCCTCTCGACCGCGCTGATCGCAACCCCGATCATGCTGGCGAATATTTTTGTATTTCTCGCCAGCTCCGGATGGGGGGTGGTGTCAGATCGCATTGGCCGGCGCTGGGCGATGATCATCCCAGGCTGCATCTCGCTGGTGATCACACCTATCTATCTGTTGACCGACAGCACAATGGTGATCGTCGGCGGTTTTATCCTCCAGGGGTTCTTCGCCGGCGGCGGGATGTTCGGCCAGGTTCCCGCCTATCTGAACGAGCGTTTCCCGACCGAGGTGCGCGCAACCGCGACCGGCTTCAGCTACCACATGGGAGCGATCGCCGGGAGTTTCGTACCGCCGATCCTGACCTATTTTGCGATCAACTGGCACCTTGGCTTCGCGATCCCGATGTTGATCGGCACGATGTTCGGGCTCGTGAATGTCATCCTCTCATTGGCGCTTGGGCCCGAGACCAAAGATGTCGAAATGGTGCCCGATCTCGTGATCGCCTAAGGGCGCTTTTATTTCGTCACATGATGGAGCCGGTGCCGATGGCGGGCGCGAAGGAACATCACAACCCATCACAAAAAGCTGTGAACCGAAAATGACAAAAATGCAGGGAGGGAACCATGTCCGTCTTTATCGTCTTCCTCGCACATTGTGTGAGCGTGGTTCGTGATCGCGCGGTGGCGGTTCTCCGAGTAGTTGATTGGGTGGCGCCCCAGAACCGCTGGGGACGCTACCCCAATCAGCCTCCGCCCTCTTGGTTCAAGTTTCCCTCTCTCTAAGCAGCTTTATTTGAGGTGGGGACTTTGAGCGAACGCGTTTTCAGGCGATCCGCATCTGACCGCGGCGCCCTCGCGGGTGGACGGATGCACTTAAAGGACATCCTGGTTTTCCTCGATGCGAGCAGTGCCAGCGACGGCCGCCTCAAGCTGGCGACGACCATCGCCCGGCGCCATCACGCTCATCTCGAGGCCATCTTCCTGCCAGGCAATGAGAGAACCAAATCGCAGCCTGGCATCGGTGCACCGCTACCCGGATGGTCGGACAATCGGCTGGAGATCAGCGCGATTGAAATCCCGAGAACCGCCATGCTCGCGGACATCGCCGAGAGTCGGTTCCACGATCACCTTCGTGTTTCGGGGATCGACGGCAAATGGGAATGCCTCCTCGGTGCCAAGGCTGCTGATGTAATAGCTCTTGCGCAGGCAGCCGATCTCATCGTACTCGGCCAGACCGACTCCGACGCTCGCGTCGCGCCGGTATTGCAGCCGGAGAAAATCGTGGTGGCTTGCGGCCGGCCGGCGCTGCTTGTCCCTTATGTCGGTAACTACCCCGACGTCGGCTGCCGCGTCCTGATCGGATGGGATGGGTCACGCGAGGCTGTACGGGCGGTCAATGATGCCCTGCCGCTTATCCATCAAGCGGAAACGGTGACGGTTATGACGGCGCGCCGGAGCGAAAGAGAGTTCGAGCGCGATCGCTCGTCGATGGAACGTGTCATCGATCACCTGGCGCGTCACGGTGTTGTCGCGCGGCCGGATAGGGTATTTCACGGTAGCAGCCCGGTACACGACGTATTGCTGTCGCGAGCGGTGGATATAGCCGCCGATTTGATCGTCGCCGGTGCCTACCATCATTCTCAAATCCGCGAAGCCCTGATCGGCGGCGTCAGCCGTGGCTTGTTTCGCCACATGACAGTCCCCGTGTTGATGTCGCACTGAGGTTCTTTGGTGGACCAAGGTGGCCCCGCTCCGCAAAAACCGCTGGCCGCGCCGACGACAAGCGTGAGGCACGAGCCGCGGCCGACAGACGAACGCGCCTCGACCTCATGCCCGAGAAGATCCGCAGCGCTCTTGACGATAAAGAGCCCAAGGCCCAAGCCATCCTGGCGAGAGATGTCGATACGGCGGAACGCTTCGAAGATCCCGGTCAATTGGCTGTCACGCATTCCGACACCGTTGTCGCGGACTTCAATGCGGATCAAAGGACCGCGGCCTCGGCACGCGATGAGCACTCGACCGCCGCGAGGGGTATAGTCGATTGCATTGCGTACCAGATTGCGCAGCATGGTGCGCAAGAGAGCGCGGTGACTCCAAACGTTGACGTCTGGAGCGATCACACGCAACGTGAGGCCCTTCTCCATCGCTGCTTCGCGAAACTCAGTCGCGACCTCGGGAATAAGGATGGCGAGCCGGATTGCCTTTTGATCGCCTCCGCCCATTTTTTCACGCAGTCGCACTGCCTCCCCGAGTAAATTGATTGCGTCGGCAAGCTGCGTTGTCGCGTGCTCGGCTCGCGCCAGTAATGTGTGTTTCGCCCCTCGGCGCAGCATTCCGGCAAGGATGTCGTGGGAACTTCTGATGACCTGCAGCGGCTGCCGCAATTCATGACAGGCCATTGCCAGCAGCATGACATAGGGATCGCTACTCCGCCGCGAAGATGCAGCGCTCGCCGAGTCACCGTCGAGGCCTTGGGCATTCCCCTCGAATACAGGCGCGACACGAACCGATGTCTCGCTTTCAAGGCCACCTTGGCGAGGTGTTCGTTCCACCCGTATCGAATCCAGCCCCGTTTGTTTGTCGGGGTGGCAGTCCAACGCATTCGTGGTCATCGTCCCGATCCCGATTCGCCCGCCGCCGATGCACCATTCAACAAGGCAGCTGATCGGTGTGCGTTGACCGTCGTCAATACCCAGCAAACAGAGGAGACGCGATCAGGGTCACGGCTCAGAAAATGTGTGCAATGGTCCTGGAGGTTGGGCACATCCTTCCGTGAGCCCTGAAAAATGAAGGGCATTTTTCGGCGCGCCTCCGACACTCTGTTGAGATCGCCCAACAGTCCGTCATCGGCGCTTTGCGGTCCTCGGGCGGGCCGCCAGCGAGGGTCTGCTGCTCGACCCTGAACGGTCATTCGTTGCAGCGGCCTTAGCCGACGGTCATGCCCCTTTTGCGGCATTCCACGGCCGTGCGATTAGGCGTTTTATGCGACGGACGGTCGCAATGCGACGGTCGATCGCGTTAAGTTGAGGCGCCCGCAGGCGGCCCGCCCATAGGTCGAAAACCGCCAAGAGCAAAAACGGCCAGTAAATTATCGACTCGATAACCAGTCGCCGTGCGCTGGGCACAAGGACATAACCGGGTATGAGGTATAGCAGCAGGCAGGCGTTCGTGAGCCACAACAGCGCGAACGATCGGGCGAAACAGGCAAAGACGATCAGCCAGCAAAAATACCAAGGGTAGTGCGGCGAGACGAGAAAGATGAACGCGGCCGCCGACAGTCCGGCCAGGGCATAGGGCGGTGCGTCGCGCTTGCGCCGGAGAGCAGACCCGGCGCTCAATGCGGCCAATACAAACGCGGCTCCAATCGCGTAGCTGCGCGCGCTCAAATGCTCGAGGGGCGGCAAGTCGTGTAATAGCCCGAGAAAATAGAAGCCGGTGCCCGCCGCGTCGTACCCTTCCTGCCCGGCATATCCGGGGAGGAACCCCGCGATGTGGGAGCCGGCGGAAACGAAGGGGAGATAGGCGACGATCGCCGTCAGAGAAAAAACGGCCGGCATCTTCCAGTCCCATCGCCGATAAAGCGCCGATGCGAGAACCGCGGGGTAGAATTTCGTCAGGGTAGCGCCGGCCAAGAAGAAGCCCGCGAGTCCTGACCGCTGCCTCCGGACGGCCCAGAACGCCGCCAGCGAACAAGCAATCAGTGCGGCATCGATGTGGCCGCTCCCGGCGAACTCCCAGATGGGAAGGGGGTGCCACGCATAAACGAGAAGGCGGGACGCAGGCAGGCCCTCAAGCGCCAGAAGACGGGCCAAAAGGGCAAAGGCGATCATTTCGAAGATCACCATGGCCGCCTTCATCGCGATCACCGACTCGCTTATGCGGGTAACGATCAGGAAGATCGCTTCGGCCGTCGGCGGATAGATCGTCGGCGCGTATTTGCTGGCGACCTGCGGGTAGATGTCCTGGTCGCGCAGCGCTTGAAGCTGCGCATCGTCCGGGTTGTAACGATAAGGGTTGAACCCGGCGGCTTCGATACGTCCGTCCCAGACGTAGCGGTAGACATCGCTCGACAGGTGAGGCGGGGCAAGCCCGGCTGGCACGCGCATCGCAAGCGCGAGCGCAGCGATTCCCAGCACCACGCGCCGCCTCGATGAGCCGCCGTTCCAGCTCAACCAGACCGCCAACGAATAGGCCGCGCTCTGGAGCAGGGCGACGATGAGGAAACGGTCGAGGTTACCCTGTGATTGGAACTGCAAGCCCACGAAGGTCAGCCCGACCAGCATCGCGCCGCAGAGACTTACGGCTATGATGTGGCCGCGCCCCATGCCGCCATCGCCGCGGTCAAGCCGCATGCCAGTCGAGCACCGTGCCCCCGGTATCGAAGGCAAGGACCTTTACGTATTCCATGCGCTCCTCATCCGCTACGCGCTTTCGCGCCCGGCACGATAAAGTTGGCGACGATCAGCCGCAGGCGGTCGTCTTCGTGGGCGAGCAACACCTCGCGCAACGCGTGGATCGCTGCCCCGGTCGCGGCGTCGTTCCAGAACCAGTCGGTGAGCTGGCGGCTCGACGGTCTCGCGGGTCCCGCGCCCGCCGCCTCCAGGCAGTACGCCTTCAGGTCGTCGACGGCGAAGCGCAGGATCAACGGCGCGGAAAAGCCGTCGCGGGGGCTCGGGGGTTCCTTGCCGCGCAGCCAATCCGTGACATAGCTGGCGCAGTCGCCGATGGCGAGGCCGCTCAGTCCGAACGTGCTGCGGCCATGTTGGTCCATCCAACGCCGATGAGCGCCCTGAAGCAGCAGGATTTCCGCTTCCAGCCGCGAACCGAGCGTTTCGGCGGACCCGTTCGCGATTTCCGCCGGCATGAACGGCGGCCGCCATTCCGGATCGGGTCTCGCTCGCGGATCGTCGTCGGGAAAATCGATGATCCGCACCGGCCTGCCGCCTTCGACCAGCATATGGAGCGCAGCGAGGAGCACGCGCTTCTGGAATGCCGGGTCGTTCGGCGGCCCGAACGGCCGCCCCAGTTCGAACGGCACCCAGAGCGCGCGCGGCGGTTTCGTGTTCTCTGCCTGCGGACGGATCAGCACCACCGCCACCGTCGCGATCCCCTCTTCCTCGAGATAATGGCCGAGCGCGCTCACGGCGCGCGTGCAGACCGGTCAAACGGGGGCGAGAACGACGCTGTCGACCTTGTCCCGCTTCAAACGACCCGCGAGTTCACGGGCGTATGGCTCCATCTGCACAGGGTCGGTGGCGCCCATGAACGAATAATGGGTGTCGGCCATCGAGCCGATCGTGCCGTTGGCCGCCAGCTCGCGCAGTCGGTCGATCGGAAAGGCGACATTCCAGTCTTCCTGCAGCCCGGTGCGGTCGAAATTGATCGAAATGTGGCTACACAGCAGGTCCGCCAGCGCGGTGCTTGCGGGAATGGCGTGGTAGTGCGGATCGCGGCCGCGGAAGGGGTCCTGGCCGCGGACGACGAGGCCGGCGGATGAAACAATCGCGACGCGACGCTGTGACAGCGCCGGCCCCGTCACCCAAGGTCGTGTTTTGAAATCGGGGCACTCGACCTCGGCCAAACGTTTGGCCTGGTCGGGCGGCAGGTCGGTCAGTCTCGTCACCGCGCCTCTCCTCGCATCAACTCGCGGCGACGGCGCCACGGTCACGAGGAGCTTACCACTCGTTCTAGATCGATCAATCTAAAATTAACCGGGCACCTTGCCGAGAAGCGTTAAAGCCTCGCTAGCCGCGCCTTCCAGCACCTCGCGCTCCGGACGCGTGCGCGCCAGAACGCGGATGCCGAGCAGCACGCTCAGAAGCAATTTGGCGAGTTCCTCTGCGGGTCGCGTGGCCGTGATTGAACCTTCTTTCTGCCCCGCCTCGATGCAGCGACGAAAAAAACTTTCGATAAAGACCATTTCCTTAGCGACAAGCGTCGCGATTTCGGGGTCGTAGGGCGCGAGCTCCAGCGCGGCGTTGACGAGCATGCAGCCGCGACGCAGTTCGTCGTTGACCGAGTGCTCGATGATTTCGCCAAAAAATGTGTGGATTCCCGCGAGCGGCGGCAGTTTTTCGAACCGTACGATGCGTTCGTGGACCGTGCGGTCGAGATAATACTCAAAGGCCTGACGGTAGAGCGACCGCTTGTCGCCAAAGGCATTATAGAGGCTGGCCCCGGTAATCCCCATCTGCCCGGCGAGATCGCGTATCGAGGTCTGCTCGAATCCCTGCGTCCAGAAGCAGTCCATCGCTGCCTCCAGCACCGTCGTCTCGTCGAACTCCCTCGGCCGCGCCATCATCCGCCTCGCATCGACCCCCGTGATCGCGGCCGCTATGCTCATGATCGGTCGACGAAATTTTAGAGCGCCTGCGAGAGAACGGCAAAGCCATTGTCAGCCGGCACTTGGACCGCCATTCTAGATCGAACGATCTAAAAACTGGCAAGCCTGCCCCCGCCTAGATCATGGTGTTCCAGAGAAAGGACCGGTGATGATCCGCTTCTATTACCATCCGACGCCGAACCCCGCGAAAGTCGCGCTGTTTCTCGAAGAGACGGGGCTGCCCTACGAAATCGTGCCGGTCGATACGGCAAAGGGTCAGCAGCACGCGGCTGAGTTCCGCGCCATCAATCCGAACGGCAAGGTGCCGGCCATTGTCGACACCGACGGCCCGGGCGGAGCAGAAACCCGGGTCTTCGATTCGACTGCGATCCTCCTCTATCTCGGCGACAAGACCGGCAAGCTGATGGGCGCGCCTGCCGACCGTGGCGAGTTGCTCTCGTGGCTATTCTTCATCGCGACCGGTCTCGGGCCGTTCTCCGGCCAGGCGGTGCACTTTCAGCGCGCCGCGCCGGAGAAGCTGCCCTATGCGATCAACCGCTACCGGCGCGAGGCGGAACGCCATTACACCGTGCTCGACCAGCACCTTGCGGGGCGCGATTTCATCGTCGGGGCCGAATACACGATCGCCGACATTTCCGGCTGGGGCTGGATCGACCGCGCAAATTTCGTACTGCCCGGGAGCGACGATCCGCTCGCAGCCTATCCGAATATCCGCCGCTGGTTCCGGGCGATCGATGCGCGACCGGCGGTTGCCAAAGCACGCGCGGTCGGCACCGCCCATAGCTTCAAAAAAGAGGTCGACGAGGAGACGCGGCGGGCGCTGTTTCCGTCCAACTATCCGCCTGCGGCGGCGTGAGGCAGGCAGGCCTCCGGCGCGAGGCAAACGCGGAGGGCACCCGGCGGAGGCTGGGCGATGAATGATCCGGTTCCCGCGATCGCCGAAGCTTCCGCCACCGGGGCTGTCGCCGAACTCTTCGCCGACATCCGGCGGGTACTCGGCGTCGAGGTGGTCAACCTTATCTGGCGTCACCTCGCGACGATCCCGGACGCGCTACCCTGGACCTGGGGGATGTTGCGCCCACTTTACGCCGATAGCACCATCGCCGCGGAAGCGCGGGCCTTGCATGGCTGGCTCGCGCTGCCGCCTCTGCCACCGCTCCCGAGCGACCTTTTCGCAGCGATCGGCCTGGGCAAAGACGATCTTACGTCGATCCGCAACATCCTCGCCGCTTACGATCGCACAAACGCGATGGCCTTGGTCGCGCTATCCGCGCTGCTCTGCCGGCTCGACGGCCCGGCCGCGGCAGCTGGCCAGCGGGATGAGGAAAGGCCCCGATTGTCTCCGGACCCGCCGGCGCCAATTTCGCTGCCGCCATTGCCCGCTCTCGACGCGTTGCCGTCACCGGTCGGCAATCTTGTGCTGAGCCTGAACCGGCTCGGCACGCATAGGGAAACTCCTGTTCTCGCCAGCATGTATCGCCATCTGGCCTACTGGCCCGTCTATCTGGCGTTGAGCTGGGCGTTGATCGCACCGCTCGATGCGGATGGGTCTCTCGAACGGGCGATCGCAGATGCACTGACCGGAGCGCGGGCTCGGGCCGCGCGTCTTGCGCCGCAGCTTCGGGCGCCGCCCCTGGATGCCGCGACTGAAGACGGCATCCGGGCTGCAGTCGAACCGTTTGCCAGCGACGTGATCGCCAAGATGGTCGTGATCTGCGCGCTTTTGCGTAGGGCCACCGGGAGACCTGACAAAGAACGGCCCGCATGACGCTGACCGCGTTCGCCCGGGACGAGCGGCTGCGGAGGCGGCTCGCGACGGTGCTCGACCTCGGCAGCGCGGCCGGGCGCACGGCGACGCCGGTCTTGGACCTTCTGGTTCGCCTTGCGCTGGCAAAAGCTTTCTTCGCGCCGGGAATGTTCGCTGGCATCGGCACCGGCGATTTTCGCACGGCGTGGCCGATGATCGCCGTGCAGGTGGTTGGACCGGTGCTCTTGGCGGTCGGGCTTCAGGTCCGGCCGGTTGCGCTGCTGATGCTGGTGCTGACCCTGCGGTCGCAATTCTCGGGCGCGGCGCAGGACGAGCATCTGTTCTGGGCGGCATTATTCGGGTGGTATGTCGTGCGCGGTCCCGCTTCGCTGTCGCTCGACCGGTTGCTCAGCAACGGCATGAAGCATAGCCCTTTGCCTTGGGCGACCCTCGCAATCGCAGCCGGGGATTGGTTCGACCGTCAGATCGGGCCGCTCTATGTGCTCGCCATACGGCTTTGGGTAGCCGCCGGTCTCGCCGTGCCAGCGCCAACCCATACCATGCTGCCGGCCATGTTGGGCCGCATGCTGCCGTCGCCATTGCTCGTTATCGGCGCCGTCCTGCTGGCTTTTGGCTTGGGTACGCCGCTGGTGGCGGCCGTCCTCTTTGCGGCGGGATCTGAAATGGCGATGACTGGGTCAGGTCACGGCATGACGATCTATGAACCCCTGCTTTTGGCGTTGCTCGGGATATCCGGAGCTGGC
>Ga0335074_10013429_pt1 | contig 11510 bp, 8 predicted proteins | sample Lox_Sample_23_FD_206715 | JGI IMG/M metagenome (GOLD analysis project Ga0335074, IMG submission 206715) | Soil microbial communities from Loxahatchee National Wildlife Refuge, Florida, United States - Lox_Sample_2.3 | ecosystem: Environmental > Terrestrial > Soil > Wetlands | place: USA: Florida...
GCCAATAGCGGGTTGCCGGCGGCGCGCACGACCGCGCCGTCGGGCGCGGCGGCAGCGCCATACGTTTCGGCCATGGTCTTGCCGGTCACGCACAGGCACGCGCCGTCGATAAAGCCTGATTCGATCAGCGCGCGGATGATGACCGCGGTGCCGCCGATATCGTGCACGTCCTTTGCCGTGAAGCGGCCGCCCGGCCGCAGATCGGCGATGACCGGCGTGCGCGCTGCGATGCGCGCCACATCGTCGATGTCGAAGGCGATGCCGGCCTCGTGGGCGATCGCCGGGATGTGCAGTGCGGCATTCGTCGAGCCGCCGGTCGCCGCGACGATCGCGCAGGCGTTTTCCAGCGCCTTCCTGGTCACGATATCGCGCGGCAGCGGCCCGCCGCGCTCGATGGCCGCCATGCAGAGCGCGCCCGCATGCCGCGCATGGGCGGCGCGCTCGGCGTAGACGCCCGGCACCATCGACACGTTGGGCGCGCTGAGCCCCAGCGCCTCCGACACCATCGCCATCGTGTTGGCGGTGAACTGGCCGGCGCAGGCGCCGACCGACGGCAGGCAGGAGCGTTCGAGGCGCGCCAGTTCGGCTTCGTCCATCGCGCCGATCTCGACCGCGCCGACGCCTTCGTAGGAATCGAGGATCGTCACGTCGCGCCCCTGAAAGCGGCCGGGCAGCGCCGCGCCGCCATAGACGAACACGCTCGGCACATTGCAGCGCACCATGCCCATCATGACGCCCGGCAGGGTCTTGTCGCAGCCGCCGAAGCCGACGATCCCGTCATAGGCGAGGCCGTGCACGACCGCCTCGATCGAATCGGCGATCAGCTCGCGCGACACCAGCGAGAATTTCATGCCTTCGTGGTTCATGCTGATGCCATCCGAGACGGAGACGGTGGTGAATTCGCGTGGGCACCCGCCTGCTTCGGCGACGCCTTCCTTCGCCGCCTCGACCTGGAAGCCGTGCGTCATGTTGCACGGCGTCTGCTCGCCCTTCATCGAGACGACGCCGACCATCGGCCGGGCGATCGCGTCGTCGTCAAGGCCCATCGCCCGCATGAAGGCGCGGTGCGGCGTGCGGTTGAGGCCCCATTTCGTCACATCCGACCGCAGCTTCGGCATCGGGCGGCCCTCCCCCGCTACAACAGTTCGGCGACGGCGCTGCGATAGCGGGTGATCGCCGCGAGGTGGTCGGCGGCGGTGCGGCCGGCGATGCGCTTATGGTGCTGGTTGGCGAACGTCGTGCTCGCGGTGACGTGGGTGACGCCGGCATTCTTCCAGAACTGGAGTTCGCGCCGCCAATCGTCTTCGCCGCCGGTGCCGGGCGAGACCCACACCTCAATCCCCATTTGCGCGGGGTCGCGGCCGGCCTCGCGAGTGAGGCGGCGCAATTTCTCGAATGCCCTCAGCGCCTCGTCGTCCGCGCCATAGGCCAGCGGCATGAAGCCGTCGCCGTAGCGGGCGCAGCGGCGGAACGTCTGTTCGGCGTGGCCGCCGTACCACACCGGCACGCGGCCCGAAGCCGGGCGCGGGTTGATGCCGGCGTCGTCGATATGGTGGAACTTGCCGTCGAATGTGACGTGCGGCTCCCGCCACAGCGCTTGCATGACGCGGACCTGCTCCGCCGAACGGGCGCCGCGATTGTGGAAATCCTCGTTGAGGCCGATGAACTCGACCTCGTTCCAGCCGACGCCGATGCCAAGCCGGAAGCGGCCGCCGCACAACACGTCGAGCGAGGCGGCCTGCTTGGCGACGAGCGCCGCCTGACGCTGCGCCAGGATCAACACGCCGACGGCAAAGCCGATCTTTTCCGTGCAGCCGGCGAGGAAGCCAAACAGCACAAACGGGTCGTGATAGGCGCTCTCGGTCGTGCCGACGCGGTTCGACCCGTGCGGGCCATTCGGGTTGGCGCCGAGCACGTGGTCGGGCGCAACGAGATAGTCAAAGCCCAACCCTTCGGCTTGCTGGGCGTAATCGCGGATCGCCGCGGCGCCGGTGCCGATATCGACGACCGGGAGTGAGGCACCGAGCTGCATTTGTCGCTTCCCTTGTCCATGAGGCCTCAAGATAGAGGCATTTCACGTTGAACCGTCATGCCCGCGCAAGCAGGAATCCAGAGCCGGCAACGTGCGCTTGTCACCAGACCGCCGCCTTCGCCGGGGTGCCGGGAAGTGCTAAGCTTGGCGCCAACCTGTTTCAGGGAGAGCGGCCATGTCGAACCGACCGGAATCGGCTTCCGAACCGTGGCAGTGGCCGGAGGAGCACTGGCGCCGGCTGGTCGGCCGGGTGCGCGCCGGCCGCCCCTTGCGCCCGCGCGAGTGGCCCGGCGGGGCGCGCTGCGCCGTCGCGCTCTCGTTCGACAGCGACCACGAGACGAACGAACTGCGCGACGGCGGCAAATCCTTGGGACGGCTCGCCTGGGGCCAGTACGGCAACCGGGTCGGCGTGCCGCGCATCCTGAAAGTGCTCGACCGCTACGGCGTCAAGGCCTCTTTCTACGTACCGGCGGTCGCTGCTTTGATCCACCCGGACGAGCAGCGCCGCATCGTCGCCGAGGGCCACGAGATCGCCATCCACGGCTGGATTCACGAATTGAATTCGGTGCTGGAATACGGCGACGAGCGCGACCTGATGCTGCGCTCTGCGGACACGCTGGAAAAAGTCTGCGGCTTGCGCCCGGTCGGCCTGCGTACGCCGTCCTGGGACTTCAGCTGGCACACGTTGCAGATCTGCGCCGAGATGGGCCTCCTCTACGACTCGTCGCTGATGTCGGACGAGGATTGCTATGAACTGCTGCTCGACGGCGAGCCGTGCGGCGTCGTCGAATTGCCGGTCGAGTGGGTGCGCGACGACGCCGTCTATTTCATGATGAGCCGTTTTTCCGCGCTGCGCCCGTACACGCCGCCCGAAGGGGTGTTCGACATCTTCCGCCGTGAGTTCGAGGCGGCGTACGAGGAGGGCGGGTTGTTCCAGCTGACGATGCACCCGCATGTGATCGGCTACCGCTCGCGCATCTGGATCATCGAGGAGTTGATCCGCCTCGCGCGCTCGCGTCCGGCTGTGTGGTTCGGCACGCACGCCGAGGTCGCGCGCTGGGCGACGGAGCACGCCGGCTGAGCCGCCGGCCGGCGCGTCTCGCTGAGGCAAAGATCGCGGACGATCGAGAACGGCGATCGGCGCAGTACCGGTTGCGGCGCGGGCGAGGGTGTCCACCGCGTCGCTTGATGTCGCCCGCCATGACGGCTGCCGAGCGGGGCGGCCGTCTTGACGACGGTTTCGCGGCTCCCCTAATCTCAGGCGAGGGTGCAGAGAGGATCTTGCGATGAAGCCGACGGCGGTCAGCGATGCGAGCTTCGATACCGATGTCTTGAAGGCTGCGGGGCCGGTGCTTGTCGATTTCTGGGCCGAATGGTGCGGGCCGTGCAAGATGGTGGCGCCGTTTCTTGACGAACTGGCGAATGAGATGGACGGACGGGTCGCCGTCGCCAAGATCAACATCGACGAGAACCCGCAAACGCCGCGCAAATACGGCGTGCGCGGCATCCCGACGATGATGCTGTTTAAGGACGGCCAAGTCGCCGCGACAAAGATCGGCGCGCTGCCGAAAAGCAAACTCAAGGAGTGGGTCGAGTCGGTGCTGTAAGGCAATGCCGCGTCGCTTTACTAAGCGCGAGCCGGCGCCGGCGCGCAACGCCGTCCTTGGCGACAATTTTCCGGCAGGCGCATTGATTACGGCGGTCGGCTTCGCGCGCGCCGAACGCTCTATCGAACCCTCTTGCGGCATCCCGATGTAGCCGTGAATCCGGAGGGGCTGTCCGGGCCTACTGCGACGGACGGAGCGGACGGCGCATTGCGGCTTTACCTCGATCGCCCGCAACTGATCGGCGATGTCGCGCTCGCGGCCGTCGGCGACACGGTGGTGATCGACGGCCGGGCAGAGGCGGAAGGCGGGGTGGCCCGCATCGACGTTTACTTGGACGACGACCGGCTCGCCGTCGAGGTCCGCGACGACGACCGCTCCGGCACGACGGCGCCGCCAGAAGCGGCACCCGAGGCGGTGATGTTCGTCTGTCGCTGCCCGCCGGAGCGGCTGCGGCCCGGCGGCCACAGCGTTCGCATCGAAGTGCAAGCGAAGACCGGCCGCCGCATCGCGACGACGTTCTTCCTGAAAATTTACGGCGCACCGCTCGACGAGCCGCCGTGGCGGCCGCGCCGGAAAATGCCGCTGGCCGAAATTCGCAGTGCGGAGCGCGTGCTGAGCGGGTTGAACTGGCGGCCCGCTTTCGCGCTCGTTGTCGGCATCGGCGAGACCGACGCCGAAATCGACGCGGCGCGCAGGACGTTAACCAGCTTGCGGCGGCAGGTTTATGACCGCTGGCGAGTGGTCGTGCTGCGCCGCGGCCGAGTGCTTCCGGACGGCTGCGGCGAACGGCTGCTGCGCGGGTTTGACGACATCGCCGATCGCATCGATGTGCTGCTCGATGCGCCGCTCCCCGCGCTGCTGGCGAGCGTCGTCAACGCGGCGCGCGGCGGCGCCGCGGCCGACCTGATCGGCGTGTTGCTGGCCGGCGACACGCTTGGCTGCGACGCCCTGCTGGAGACGGCGGTCGCCTCCGGACTGCATGGCGAGGCTGAGCTGTTCTACAGCGACGAATATCGGATCAGCCCGGTCAGCGACGGTTACGAGGCGTTTCTCAAACCGCAATGGTCGCCGGACCTGCTGCTGGCGACCAATTACATCGGCCGGTTCTGGTGCGCCCTGCCGGGCGTTTTCACGCGCGCCGGGGCGAGCGTGGGCGAATGGGCGGAATTCGGGGATTACGATCTCGTCCTGCGCTGCACCGAGGCGACAGACGGCATTCGCCATATCGCAAAAGTGCTGTGTCAACGCGGCCGCCCGCAGCTTGACCTCGCGGAACAGGAGAGCGCCGCGCTGCGCCGGGCGATCGGGCGCCGCGCCGAAAGCGGCGAGGTGGTCTCCGGCAGGCTTGCCGGATTTCACCGGGTCAAGCGAACCGTGGCGGCGCGGCCGCTCGTCTCGATCATCATCCCGACCTGCGCGGCGGGCGGCCATATCAAGACCTGCATCGAGACGCTGCGCGCCCGCACGGCGTACCGGAAGTTTGAAATTGTCTGCATCGAAAATATCCCGTCCCAGGCCGATGATTGGAAAGGCTGGTTGCAACAGAACGCGGACACGGTCATTGCGATGCGGGAGCCGTTCAACTGGTCGCGCTTTAACAACCTTGCGGCGCAGCAGGCGGCGGGCGATGTGCTGGTCTTTCTGAACGACGATGTTGAAATCGTGTCGGAGGACTGGCTCGACGCCCTGCTGGAACAGGTGCAGCGGCCGGAAATCGGCGTCGTCGGGGCGCGGCTGCTGTATCCGGATCGCACCGTGCAGCATGCCGGGATCTTCTGGAGCCCCGCCGGCGGCCGGCACGCGTTCCGTTTCGCGGCAGAGGCGGCGCCGGGATATTTTGGTTTGGCGCTGACCGAGCGGAACGTGCTTGCGGTGACCGGCGCCTGCTTGGCAATGCGCCGCGGCGAGTTCGCGGCGCTCGGTGGGTTCGACGAGCGGCATTCGATCGTCAATAACGACGTCGATTGCTGCCTGCGCACCTGGGAGCGGGGACGGCGGGTCGTCTACACGCCCTATGCGGTGCTGATCCATCACGAACTGGCGAGCCGGCGCGGACTTAGCGACCGCTTCGATGAGAGCGGCTTTGCCGCACGCTGGGGCCGCAAACTGGCCGCGGGCGATCCGTTCTATCACCCGCTGCTCAGTCGCGATCGCGACGATTACACCTGCGATTTCGAGCCGGTCGAACTGGTGTACCCGGGCCGGCCGCTGCTCGATGACGCGCGCCTGCGCAACATTCTCGCCGTCAAGCTCGACCATATCGGCGATTTCATCACGGCGATCCCGGCGTTGCGTCGCTTGCGCCGCCGCTTTCCGGCGGCGCGTCTCTATCTTCTCGCCGCGCCGTGGAGCGCCGCCTTGCGCGATCTCGTTCCCGAAGTGGACGAAATCATCGAGTTCGAGTTTTTTCACGCGGAATCCCGGCTCGGTGAACGGCAACTGCTTTCCGACGACTTCTCGATGCTGCAGCAGCGTTTGGCGCCGTACGATTTCGACTTGGCGATCGACCTGCGCAAGGCAACCGAGACGCGGCCGCTGCTGCCGCTGACCGGCGCCCAGTGGCTGGCAGGCTACGACAGCGATGGCCAGTTTCCGTGGCTCGACATCGCGCTGGAATGGGAGACGGATCCGCGCGGCGGGCGCAAACGCTCGCCGATCAGCGACGATCTGGTGCGGCTTGTTGACGCGATTGCCGATGCAGCGCAGCCCGACGAGCCCTGGGCCGCCCCTCTGGCCGCCCCCGCGGCCGCGCCGCCGCGCATCGCCGGCGCGAGCGGTCGCCCGCGCGCCGCAAGGTTCATCTGCATGCATCCGGGCGTCGGCACGCCGATCCGGCAGTGGCCGGCCGGCTACTTCGCTGAATTGATCGACCGGCTGGTCGCGGCGCACGATGTCGAGGTTGCGCTGATCGGCCATGCGAGCGAGGCCGGGCTCGCCGCCGAGATCCTCGCGAACCTCGCACGGCCCGACCGGGTGCGTTCGCTGGTCGGCCGGCTCGAACTCGCCGAACTGGCGCCGTTGCTGGCGGGCGCCGCGCTGTTTGTCGGCAACAACAGCGGGCCGCACCATCTGGCGGCGAGGCTCGGCGTGCCGACCGTCGGCATCCACTCGGGCACGGTCGATGCGCGCGAATGGGGCGCCGTCGGCCCGTACGCCGTCGCGATCCGCCGCAACATGGTCTGCAGCCCGTGCTATTTTCACGATGCGGCGCTGTGCGGACGCGGTGTCGCGTGCCTCACCGAACTGCGCCCCGCCGACGTTTTCGCGCTGTGCGAGCGGTTGCTGGCGATCGGCGCGCCCGCCGCTCCCGCCGCCGGCCCGTTGGGATCGCGCGCGCAATCGTGTTACGAATAACCCCGAACCCGCAATGAGCCGCCAATGCCGCTTCCGCCGCACGTCCAGCGCCTCCTGCCCTCGCTCGCCATCGACGGCGGCTTCACGCCGGGCGCCACAGTCACGCTGAGCTTTGCCGATTTTCAGGCGCTGTTGAAGCGGGCGCTGGCCGATGTCGAGATCGATGAGGCGTGGTATCTGCGGCAATACTCCGACGTGCGCGAGGGGGTGGCCCGGGGCGACAGCGCCTCGGCGGCGGAGCACTTTCGCAACTGCGGCTATCTCGAGGGCCGCATGCCGGCCGAGCCGCAGGTCGACGAGATCTGGTACCGCGCGCGCAACCCCGATGTCTCGGCCGGCATCCGCGCCGGCACGTTCAAGGACGCGAAGGACCATTATATGCAATGCGGCTGGCGCGAGGGCCGCGCCCCCTCGCCCGTCGATGCCGCGCGGCGGCAGCGGCCGCTGCCGCCGCCCGTTCCCGGCCGGCTCGTCTCGCGCTGACCCAATGAGGCAACGCAGTGGCCGGAACTAGCGCGGCGCAGGCAGTCGCAGCCGCTGTCGCGGCGAGAGACCCGTTCGCGGACACCGCAGCGCCGCGCGAGCTGCTCGGTTTCGTTGACACCGCTGCGGCGCACCGGGTGACGGGCTGGGTGTGCGATCCCTCGCAGCCCAACACGCGGCTGACCGTGTGGATCGAGGTCAACGGCGCGATTGTCGGCAGCGGCGTCGCCGACCAGTTCCGCCAGGACTTGGCGCAAGCCGGCCATGGCGACGGCTGCCACGCGTTCAACATTCCGCTGCCCGGCACTGGGCCACACGCCGGCGACGAGTTGCGCTGCCTCGTCTCAGGCGCACCCGCCGCGTTGCGCCTGGGCCTGAAAGCGACACCAGAGCCGGTGCCGCTTCCGGAGGGCAAGGCGGCGACCCCCGTCTTCATCCTCGGCTCGCCGCGCTCGGGCACGACGATCCTCGCCGGCGCGCTCGAAAAAGCCGGATATTTCGGCTTCGGCGAGGGGCATCTGCTCGATCTGCTAGTGCCGATCAGGCAGAGCATCCAGGCGCATTTCTCGACAAATGGGATAAACGACCCGGGCCTGCTGATCGGGCATATCGATCAGGGCCAGCTACTCAACGGCATCGCGCGCGCGATTGCCGAGTTCCAGACCCGGTTCAACCCGAGCGAATTCTGGTTCGACAAGACGCCCGGCCCGGCGATGATCTATTCGGCCGGCGTGCTGCTGCGGTTGTGGCCGACCGCCTCGTTTGTCTTCGCGAAGCGGCGCGGCATCGAGACGATCGTATCGCGCCTGAAGAAGTTTTCGGGGCAGAGTTTCGAGCAGCACTGCCGCTCCTGGAGCGAGACGATGGCGGTGTGGCGCCGGGTGCGCGAGGCTAGGCTGCGCGCGATCGAGATCGATCAATACGACATCGCGCGCGATCCTTCCGGCACGGCGTCCCGGCTCGGCGCGTTTCTGCGCGTCGGCGAGGCGGCGACGACGCGGATTCGTGACGAGATGGCGCACGCGCGGCCGCAGCGCTCGGACGAAGGCAGCACCGAGCGGGTGCTGACGCTGGCGACGTGCGGCTGGAGCGATGAGCAGATCGCGACGTTCCGCAGATTCTGCATCGGCGAGATGCAGGCCTACGGCTATCGGCTGGATGACAACTATCGCGACGAGGGGTCGAGTGCGTAAACTCCTGCAAAGCCTTGCCGCCGCGGCTGTCGTTCTGCTTGCCTGCGCCGCATTTCCGTCGCCGTCCGGCGCGCAGGTGACGCCGCAAATCTGGTTTCATCCGCCGGACCCGGTGCATCGTCGCGCCTTCGCGCACGAGAGTGATCCGGAGTACGTAAAGCTGTTCGAGCCGGGCGCGCCGTGGCAGCAGGCAGCGGCGCATGTGCGCATCCTGAAGATCTATACGAAATATCTCCTCGAAGGGAATGAGGCGGATCTTCGGGCCCAGTTCGCCTGGCTGAAGCAGCACCATATCGGCCTCGCGCTCGAAGGCCCGATCATCGTCACCGGGTCGAGCGCGTGCGGGACAAAGAGCGAGGGCTACTCGACCAACGGTCTCGCGCCATCGGTTATCAAGAAGCTGAGGCTGCTGGGCGCCGAGCCGGATTATTGGACCGCCGACGAGCCACTGTTTTTCGGCCATTCGACCACCCCGCGGCCCGGCTTCGATCCGTGCCAACTACCGATCCCGAAACTGGCCGCGTTAGCGGGCAGTTTCACCCGGCAGATTCGGGCCGCCTTCCCCAGGATCCAGTTCATCGACATCGAACCGGCGTCAAATTTTCCGCAGGCGAATTGGCCGGCTCTGATGGGGCCGTGGCTCAACGCCTATCGCCACGCGGCCGGGGCGCCGTTTGCCGCCGTCATCATGGACGTGGCATGGTGGGTCAAAGGGTGGCAGCAACGGGCGCTTAGCCTCACGCAATATCTGCGCTCGGCGCGGGTGCCGACAGGCGTCATTTATGACGGCAACTCGCCGGAAAAATCAAACCGCGCCTGGCTTGCCGAGGCGCGCCAGCATTGGCGGCAATACGAGAGTCTTGTCGGTGGCCCGCCGGACATCGCGCTGTTCCAATCCTGGGCACCGCAGCCGGTGAAGCTGCTGCCCGAAACCTCAACCGATGCATTTACGAACGTGGTCCTGGACTACGCTCGCGCACATTGACCGGGAACGATTTGGGATGCCTACTTTTCCCCGCTATTTTATTTCAAACCGATGGGACCAGCTGGGCGGGAGATTGGTCCCGCTGCTGAATGCGCTGAACCTCGCTAAGAGGACAGGCTCAAAGGTGCTCTTCACTTGGCGGAGGGACCATCTCGTCGGGGACATCTCGGAGATCTTCTCGGGAGAATTCTGCGCCCCCTTTAACCCCGATACCAGCGCCGGCTGCGTTTTACCTGAAGCACAGCTTAGCGGCATGCTCTGGAGCGACGAAGTACAAACAATTATTTCCGATCGCCGCCCCGATGCGGATAACTCCATAGAAAACTGGGAAGGCGTCGTGCGACCAAAGTTTGATCCAAATCCGAACGTTGCCTATGTTTTTAATCGACGATTCGCCACATATCAACTAGATGATGAGTATTGCGAAAGAGAATCATCCCTCGATTTCGGAAGGGTATTTCAGAGCATACCAAAAAATGCCCAGATCGCCGATGCCTTTGAAGTCATTGATAAGCTGATCCCAGCCGGTAGATACGTAGCCATCCATGCTCGGCGAGCACACCTTCTGTCAGACACCCCTCACCAGAGGAATCGATTCGAGTCATATTGCTCTGATACGGTATTCGAGTCGCTTATTTCGAGATTATCATACGCAAAATTTGATAAGATTCTAATTGGGTGTGATTCTAAATTGTTTGTTACTGAATTCCGGCGTGTCTTTCCCAATCATCTCTTGGCATTATCTGATCTAATGGATCTGAGTCGTTTTACCGTTCTCCAAACGTCGTTGTTGGACATGTATTTTATTTCGCGGGCTGCCGAAATATACGCGCCTTTAAGTGCATTCAGTTTCTGCGCGGCTATGCTCGGTGGCGCCAAGTTCACGAACATTTTGATCTATGCAGCACGCCAGAATCTTCCGGGGGCCGATCCGACCGGCGCGATATCGTTCTACCGCGCGCGAGCACGGGGTCGAGCGCAGGAGCTTGCGAGACATATCGCTCCGGGTTCCGATACAGCGGCGCTCTATTGGAATCTCGCTCAGCTTTTACGGCGCTCAGATGGCAACCGAGACCTGGCATCCCAACTGGCCGCAAAGGCATTGGCGCTGCGTTTCGTAGAATACCCGGCGGCCGATCTCGGAGACACCAGGGAGTTTTGTCGGCAATGCATTGGGCTTTTAGGTACCACACCGGAATACCAAAGCACACTACACACGCTCAACGAGGCGATGGAAACGCGATCCCTCACTTCGTTAGCCAAACTGGTCGATGAGGTGCGGCGACTGGCCTTCGATGCAGGGGACACGATTTCGCGTTGGTTGAGGATAGCGTCCTGGGCGCTGGTTGGCGAGATATCTGCGTTGAACTGCCTACCTGACGAAGCTTTGCAAGCATATCGGTTGTGCCGGGAATTGGCAGCGGCAATGGGTCTCGCGGCGCGCGGGATTGAAATGCGAATAGCTGCGGTCCACCATTGTGCGGCCGACTGCGAGAAGGAGGTTGAAGCGTTGAAGGCGGCGGTCGCGTGCGATCCGTGCCTTGCCTGCACCCATTACTTGCTCGGTCGGGCTTTTGAGAGGGCCGGGAAGATCGAGGACGCCGACAGGGAATACCATCAGGCGACAGTGCTCGAACGTGATGACGGCCAGCCTTGGTTCGCCCGGGCGTTGCTCGCCAGATCCGGAGGGCGCCTGAAGGCTGCGATTGGGTACATCGAAGCCGCGCTTGGCTGCGATCCGATGAATGCGGGTTGGCGCAAAACGTTAGAAGATCTGCACGGATCCTTCGACGCAACGGAAGGAGAGTGTGGTGCCGGCGCTACCCGGTCCATCGAGATATCGGAGCAGCATTAGA
>Ga0335074_10013430_pt1 | contig 11509 bp, 11 predicted proteins | sample Lox_Sample_23_FD_206715 | JGI IMG/M metagenome (GOLD analysis project Ga0335074, IMG submission 206715) | Soil microbial communities from Loxahatchee National Wildlife Refuge, Florida, United States - Lox_Sample_2.3 | ecosystem: Environmental > Terrestrial > Soil > Wetlands | place: USA...
CAGGTACGGAGCAGCGGGCGTGCTGGGGGCGTATGGACTTGACGGCGTGTCCGTGCTGCCGTGACTGGCGTACGGGCTGCCGAACGAGTCGCTGGGCGCAGCGTGGCTGCCCGGGCGGCCGAACGAATCGGCCGGTGTATTCGGACTGCCGAACGAGTCGGCCGGTGTATTCGGCCCGCTGAACGAGCCGCTGGGCGTATTCGGGCTGCCGAACGAGCCGCTCGGGGTGCTCGAGCTGCCCAGGTAGTCGGAATAGCCGGCCCCGCTGGAGCCGCCTAGCTTGCTGGTGTTGGGGTCGAGGCTGGCCCTCTCGCCGCTGCCGGAACCGAGGTTCGTGGTGCGCGGGTTGAGCGGGTCCAGGCTGGCGGCCGAGCCAGTACGCAGTTTGCTGGTACCCGGGTTGGCGAAGTCGTTGGCGAAGTCTTGGCCGAGGGAACTGCCGCTCAGCTTGCTGGTGCCCGGGTCGGTGAACTGCCTGCCGCGATCGGCGGGCTCGCTCGCGGCGTTCGGGCTGTCCAGACCGTGGTTGAGCTGCGTCGGTGCTGAGTTGAACTCCGGCGGCGTGGCGGGCCCGCTGGCCTGGGGCCACCCCTGCGGCGCCGGATCGTCGTCATTGACCCACAGCTGCCACCCGGGAGGCGGCGGCGGCCAGGACGGGTCGGGCCTCCAGCCCGGCTGAGGCGAGAACCCCGCAGGAGCGGGCGGCCATCCAGGTGGCGGGTTGTAACGCAGGCCCACGTCGACCCCCTTGGCATCCGGGGTCCACCGAAACCCCCATAACGTACAAGCCGACTATCAAAGCCAAAACAATAGTACGTGACCTGACCGAATACATCCCGAATAGGACGTCACCGGCCATGCCGGCTACCGCGTCACCACCCCAGCAGCGCTCCGGGCTGGTCCAGAACGCCGGCCTGCCGCATACGCTCGATGACCGGGGCCCGCCTGGGGTGTGCGGCGGCATCGCCGAGCCAGTCCCGCCAGACTGGGTAGCGGTCGCGGTCGAATCCGCGAAATGCCTGCTCAAAGCCGTCGTTCATTGACCGCAGCGTCCGTTCACGCTCCTCGCTCGTCTGCGGGTTGCCCTGGTAGATGACCGTCCAGGCCAGGCGGTCCCTCCCGCCGGCCGTTGAATGCCAGACGTGCAGGTCGAACGCGATGACGTCGCCTGGAACGGTGTCGGCGACGTATCCGGGGATGCTCGCCTGGTAACAGGCGGCGTCGGCCTCGGTCAGGACCGGCATCTGGCGGCTTCGGTAGGCGGTGAGCCGGGCGTTCTGCTCCGGCTGATGCGAGCCCGGCACGAACCGCAGGGCCCCGTTGTCTGCGGTGAGCTCGTCGAAGTAGCTGGCGAACTTGACGCCGGTCACGCCGATGCCATCGTCGTTGTGCCAGGCGGCCTCGGCGAAATACAGCACGCCCTCGGGGCACTCGGGGATGACCGGCCCGCCGAGCAGTTCTGTCGCGGCGTCGATGAACCGGGGGTCGTCGCAGATCAGCGACCCGCTGACCGGTGTCAGCCGGCTGGCGGCAGGCAGATAGTGGCCACTGATGCCGTCGGAGTCGCGTTCTGTATAAATCGCGGAGTAGGCGTCGCGCAGCGCTGAGTCCACCTCAGTCCGCAGGGATCCAGCGCGGTCGGACAGGAAGCCGCGCAGCACGACGAAGCCGAACGTACGGTAAAAGTCGATCTGCTTGCTGGTGAGCATGAGGGTGTTCCTCCTGGGTGGCTGCTGGGACGAGTGGTTGCGACCATCCCGGCATCCCGGAGGAGCCCTAGCCTGGGTTCGCGATCAGCGCATGGCAGCAGGATACGCCGAGAAATGGGTCAGGAACGGCTGCCTGGTGGCAGTGGCGGCCGGCCGCGCCTGCCCGACATGACCGCGGCCGAGATGGCGAACAGCGCCGCACCGTACGGGCCGGCCACCCAGATCGGCCAGGGATATATGAGGTGGCCAGTGGTGCCCGAGACCAGGACCCAGATGACCACGTTGACCGAGACGGCGACCAGCCAGATCGTCCACAGCACCTTCAGCGCTGGCGGCAGCCGGCCGAAGAGTCCCGCCGGGACGACCGCTCCTTGCTGAGCCGGGACCGGTGCCGCCGACCGCGCGGGGACCGGTGCAACGTGCTCTTTCCTGGGCACCGGCAGGTCGTCGCACAGCCCGGAGAGGTCGTTGTAGGTCACTGCCTCGTACGCCTGCTCCATCCGGTGCAGGTACTCGTCCATCTTCAGGCGGCCCTCGTCGAGGCCGATCCGTAGCCGATCCACGGTCTCCTGACGGTCCGCATCCGAGACCCGCATGTTCTGACGGTCGTCCACCCGTGCCCTCCGCCTGACGTTAGGTGCCAGCAGAGCTACAGGATAGGACTGGGGCACTTGGCTAGGCTCCGGTGGCATGGGCTGGAACGAGGTGGCTGCGAACCTTTTCCACAGGCGTTACCAGCCGCTTGACGTTAGCGTGTGCGTCGTCCGCGGGGCGGACGGGTTCGGCGTGGTAGACACCCGGTCGTCCCCGCCGCAGGCCGACGAGCTGCGCGCTGACCTGCGGGAACTCGGCGACCTGCCGGTCCGCTGGGTGGTCAACACGCATGCGCACTTCGACCACTGCTTCGGCAACCAGCGCTTCACGCCCGCCCCGATCTACGGTCACGTCCGCATGCCCGCGCATCTCGACCAGTTCGAGCGGCCCGAGCTCGCTAGCCAGCAGGCCGAGGTGACCATCACGCCGCCAACCCACCTCATAGATCGTCAGAACGAGATAGCTGTTGGTGATCGTCTCGTCGAGCTGATCCATCTGGGTCGCGGCCACACCGACAACGACCTGGTAGTTCATGTGCCCGATGCGGCCGCATGGCTGGTCGGTGACCTGGTCGAGGAATCCGGCCCGCCGTCCTACGGCCCCGACAGCTACCCCCTGGAGTGGCCGCTTACAGTCGCCCGGCTGCTGACCCTAGCCAAGGGCGGTGCCGTCCTGGTACCCGGCCACGGCCAGCCGGTCGGCCCGCCGTTCGCCCAAGCGCAGCAGGCCCAGCTAGCCGAAGTAGCAACCCTGATCCGAGACCTGCACGCCGCCGGCATCCCCGCAGGTGAGGCCGTCGCGGCTGGCGGCACCCGCTGGCCGCTGCCCCCCAATGACCTGGGTACCGCCGTCGAGGTGGCTTACGCCCAGCTCGGACCCGTCATGGATGCCGGATAAATGCACACCCGACTACAGCAAAGCCACATTCATCGCCGCCGACAGCCCCGGCAGAGCCGTGGCAGCCAAAGGCCGAGGGTGGCGATCCGCCCCCTAGCGGCCCGCCTCGCCGAAGTCGAACTCGCCGTCCTTCGCCCCGCTGAGGAACGCCTGCCACTCGCTGTGCGTGAACATGAGAACGGGACCCTCATCACCGTTCTTGTCGTCGCGCAGCGCGACCTCCCCCGAATCCAGGAACGCAACCTCCAGGCAGTCACCCATGCCCATACTGAACGAGCTCTTGCGCCACTGGACATTGGTAAGTTCAACCACCGATGCCCTCCCCTCGACCTCTCGGCACCCGGGCGCCTCGCCGCAACCACTATCAGGTGGGCGACTTTAACAGCAGAGCAAAATCCTATGTGGAAGTATAAACGACCGCATGTGAACGTATCCCGACACAGCCGCACCAGGCATGCAGCGAGGGCCAGATGACGATGTAAGGTGACGCTGGCTGCAAACTCCGCAGATCAGAGATGAATATCGAACTCGCCGATCTTCACTCCAGCCAGAAACGCTTCCCACTCGGTTGGCAGAGGCATGAGGACGGGACCGAGTTGATGTTTACTGTCTCGGACCGCCACTTCGCCGGTCGTCAGCTGAGCTACCTCCACGCAGTCAGCTGAGCCCATGCTGAATGAGCTCTTGCGCCAGGAGGCGCCGGAAAGATCGGTCATGTGTGGCGCTCTCCCCAAATGAAGAGCACCGGCGAGGCTTCTTCAAGCCGACGCCGGCGCGGAGCCGCAAGATTCCGTGGGATCGTACCACCTTCCCCATCCGCCACAATGCATTCCCCAACACTTCTTCCCTTGTCGAGCTGCTGAATGCCTCGTGAGTCCCTTTATCTCCAGGCCTGCTCTGCGGTTTCGGCAATAAGCACCTTGGAATCAGCGCTAGACAGAGCTGATTTGATAATATATTCGAATGTCAACCGATACAGGTAAGTATCGGTCTCACCGTGGAAGGCGAGCGCGCTTGTGAGGTTCTCCGTCGACACCACGTCGTGGAACCCTGCGTCGTGGGCCTCACCGAACATGAGCAACGCGAATGAAGCTGCCATGATCGGCCGCTTGCCATGCAGAGGCAGGATGCGGATCGTGATATTCGGCATCTCTCCTATCTCCACCAGTCGCTCAAGCTGCTCGCGCATCACGAGCTGATCGGCGACCTGGCGTAGCAATACGGACTCGTCCAGCACTGCCGAGACTTCCAACGGGGGATCACGCGTCAGTATCCGCTGCCGGAGGATGCGCGCCTGTACTCGACGTTCCATGGCGCTTGGCGGCATGGCGGCCACCTGGCGGAACCCTTCATTGATCTCTCGTGCGTATTCTGGCGTTTGTAGCAGGCCAGGTACGCACTCGGCCTGCCAGATCAGGCATGACCGCGCCTCGTCTTCCAGGCCGATCAGGTCGGAGTACTCGCTGGGCAAGACGTCGGAGTATGACTCCCACCACCCCTTCGTCGTGGCCTCGCGGGCCAGGGCCATCAACTCGTTCCGGCGAGACGATCCAACGTCGTAGTGATCGAGTAGTGTGCGGACATCCGTCGGTTTTAGGCCTGTTCTGGCCAGTTCGTACCTGCTGATCTTCGAGGTACTCCAGCCGACCGCTTCGGCTATCTGCTCAGCGGTCTGGCCGGACTGTTCGCGTAGCCGCCTCAGTTCGGCCGCTAGCCGACGTCGCCGGACTGTCGGGGAGTAGTCGGGCACCGCATCTCCTGATGGAACAGGCGAGTTAGCTGAACTGTGTGCTCAATGGGCCGCGTGTGTCACGGCGACATGCCGCTATTACCCAAAAGTTCTCTCAACGGGCTTGTCAATGAAATTCTCAGTGCGCGTATCATGTAACCACTGGGCTCGACTCCCCGCAAGAAGGGGGCCGCGGCGATGCACGAGGGCCTGAGCAGGTCGTTAACCGCTCTGGCTCTTGCCTTTAGCCTGATGGCCAGTCCCAGGCACACCTTCCGAAACTTTGCTCGGCGCCCCTCGCATCTGCGCCAGCGGTCACACCGGGCCCAATTGGGGCCACCGAACCGCATTCGCGGGCCTCCACCGCCCAACTGCAGCCGAGACGGCGCCAGAAACGACGCCGGGCCGGATGGTTGCACCCACCGGCCCGACGAAATCACGTACCCCGGTACTCCCCCAGCCAGAGAAGCAGAGAAAGGACACGTGCACGTGATCCCTTACATTACCTCGCGGTTCGCCCTATTGGGAATGCCGTCCGCGCACTTCAGACCGTACCCAAACCCCAAGAGTTACCCGTGATCACCGGAGTCATCGTGCTGATCGCGATGATCCTCGGCGGATTCACGGGCTGCGTCCTGACGATGACCCTTGCCACCGCCGCCATCAGCCTCTGGTGCGAGTCGACGATGCGGAGGGTGCGCTACTGGAAAGCCAAAGCAATTGAATACCGGGAGGCCCTGGAGGACCTGCAGCACGAGAGTAGCTGCGAAACGCCAGGCGGGCGGAGATGAGATGACCGCCAGTTAGCGGGCCCAGGTGATGATGGACGGCCTCGTGGCGTCGCCAGCGCGAACGCCACGAGGCCGACTGGTGGGCGTTGATCCGCGCGGGCAGCGGCTCACCCTCAGCCTGCCGACATGAACGTCCGGGACCCGGGTAAGGGGGGCGAGTCGGGCGGCGGCGTACCAGAGGGAGACATACGAATGCCTGAACGGGGCCAGCTACCACTGATCGGGCAGTGGCCCGTGTACCGCCAGCTCACCGGGACCGACCGGCGTGGCCTGGGGGCCGCGGCGAGCAGCAGGCGCACCCGGGAGCTCACCCCGCGCACCTCTAAAGCCGACAAAGTGGTCAAGTCAGTCTGCCCCTACTGCGCGGTCGGCTGCGCCCAGAACGTCTACGTCTCGGGCGGCCGGGTCACCCAGATCGAGGGCGATCCCGACTCGCCGGTCAGCCGGGGCAGGCTGTGCCCAAAGGGCTCGGCCAGCTTGCAGCTCACCACCGGGGGCGCCCGCCAGTACCAGGTGTTGTACCGGCGGCCGGGCGGCACGAAGTGGGAGTACCTGGACCTCGACACGGCCATGGACATGATCGCTGACCGGGTCATCGAGTCCCGGCGCAAGGGCTGGCAGTGGGAGCACCAGGGCAAGCGCACCAGGCGGACGATGGGCATCGCCAGCCTGGGCGGCGCCACTCTGGACAACGAAGAGAACTACCTGATGAAGAAGCTGTTCACCGCGCTCGGCGCGGTGCAGATCGAGAATCAGGCCCGTATATGACACTCCTCCACAGTCCCCGGTCTGGGGACTAGCTTCGGTCGCGGCGGCGCGACGACGTTCCAGCAAGACCTGCAGAACTCCGACTGCATCCTGATCGAGGGCTCGAACATGGCCGAGGCCCACCCGGTGGGCTTCCAGTGGGTCATGGAGGCCAAGGCGCGGGGCGCGAAAATCATTCATGTCGACCCCCGGTTCAGCCGGACCAGCGCCCTGTCTGACCTGCATGTCCCGCTGCGCGCCGGATCCGACATCGCGTTCGTCGGAGGCCTGATCAATTACGTCATTCAGAACGAGAAGTACTTCCGCGCGTACGTACTCGCTTACACGAACGCCTCTGTGATTCTGACCGAGGACTTCGCCGACACTGAGGATCTCGATGGCGTGTTCTCCGGCCTGAACCGGGAGCACCGCACGTACGACGTCGACACCTGGCGCTACCAGGGCGGTGAGGAGATGGCCCCGGCCAGCGGCGCCCGCGGCATGGAGCCGGAGCACCTGGCGGCGGTCCGGCAGGCGGCCCGCGGCGAGGCTCACGGGTCCGGCGGGGCCGCCGCCCATCCCGCTCCGGACACCGACATGAGCCTGCAGCACCCGCGCTGCGTGTTCCAGGTGCTCAAGCGTCATTTCTCCCGCTACACCCCGGAGATGGTGGCGAAGATCACCGGCGTCCCTGAGCACCTGTTCCGCCAGGTGTGCGAGGCGGTCACGCAGAACTCGGGGCCCGAGAAGACGACCGCGTTCGTGTACAGCCTGGGCTGGACCCAGCACACGGTCGGCGTGCAGTACATCCGCACAGCGGCGATCTTGCAGTCGCTGCTCGGCAACATGGGCCGGCCGGGCGGCGGCATCCTGGCGCTGCGCGGCCATGCCTCCATCCAGGGGTCCACCGACATCCCCACGCTCTTCGACCTGCTGCCTGGCTATCTGCCGATGCCGCTCGCGCGCCCGGATGACGACCTGGATACCTACATCGCTGCCGAGACTGTGCAGAACGGGTTCTGGTCTGCCATCCGCGACTACATGGTGAGCCTGCTCAAGGCGTGGTGGGGCGAAGCGGCGACGGCAGAGAACGACTTCTGCTACGACTACCTGCCGCGGATTACCGGCAGCCACAGCACCTATGAGACCGCGATGGCACAGATCGCCGGCCAGTGCACCGGCTACTTCCTCTTCGGGCAGAACCCGGCTGTCGGCTCGGCCAACTCCCGGGTGCAGCGGATGGGGATGGCCAACCTGGACTGGCTGGTGGTCCGGGACATGGTGCTGATCGAGAGCGCCACGTTCTGGCAGAACGGGCCGGAGATCGAGACCGGCGAGATGCGGACCGAGGACATCAAGACCGAGGTGTTCTTCCTGCCTGCCGCGGCGCACACCGAGAAGGACGGCAGCTTCACCAACACCCAGCGGATGCTGCAGTGGCACCACACCGCCGTGGAGCCGGCTGGTGACGCCCGCAGTGACCTGTGGTTCACCTACCACCTGGGCCGCAGGATCCGGGAGAAGCTCAGCCTCTCTCTCGACGAGATGGACCGCCCGGTGCTCGACCTCACCTGGAACTACCCGCTGCTGGGCGCGTACCAGGACCCCGACGCCGATGCGGTGCTGGCCGAGATCAACGGCCGCGGCGCCAGTGGCGAGCCGCTCTCGGCCTATACCGAACTGAAGGCCGACGGGTCCACCGAATGCGGCTGCTGGATCTACTGTGGCGTCCGGGCCAATGGGGTCAACCAGGCGGCGCGGCGCAAACCCGGCCAGGAGCAGAACTGGGTAGCGCCCGGGTGGGGCTGGGCCTGGCCAGCCAACCGGCGCATCATCTACAACCGCGCATCGGCCGATCCTGACGGCAAGCCGTGGAGCGACCGCAAAGCGCTCGTCTGGTGGGACCCCCGCAAACGCAGGTGGACCGGGCACGACGTGCCTGACTTCATCGCCGACCGCCCGCCGTCTTACCGGCCACCCGAAGGCGCCACCGGTGTGGCCGCGATCTCGGGTACCGACCCGTTCATCATGCAGGCTGACGGGAAGGCCTGGCTGTTCGTCCCGTCCGGGCTGGTGGACGGCCCGCTGCCGGCGCACTACGAGCCGCAGGAGTCGCCGGTCCCGAACCTGCTGTACGCCCAGCAGCACAACCCGGTGCGGCAGATCATCAAATACCGGGAGGACCGGTTCAAGCCCAGCGCGGGCCAGCCCGGGTCGGATGTCTTCCCGTACGTCACCACCACCTACCGGCTGACCGAGCACCACACAGCGGGCGGCATGTCACGGTTCCTGCCCTACCTGGCCGAACTCCAGCCGGCGATGTTCTGCGAGGTCTCGCCGGAACTGGCCGCTGACCGGGGTCTTGAGCACATGGGCTGGGCCACGATCATCACCGCACGCAATGCGATCGAGGCCCGGGTGATGGTCACCCGGCGGATGACGCCACTGATCGTCGACGGCCGGCGGCTCGAGCAAGTGGGCCTGCCGTGGCACTGGGGACCCAACGGGTACACGACCGGCGACGCGGCGAACGAACTCGCGCACATGTCGCTCGACCCGAACGTGCACATCCAGGAGGTCAAGGCGATGGCCTGCGACATCCGCCCGGGCCGCCGTCCACGCGGGCGCGAGCGGCGCGACCTGGTCCGGCAGTACCAGCAGCGGGCCGGGATCACCGACGAGACAGGGACAGAGGTATGACATGAGCACCGGGCCTGGGGAAGCCGCCATCGGGCTGGACCCGGCAGCGGCGGCCGGCTACGACAGCCATCCGCCCCGGATGGGGTTCTTCACCGACACGTCGGTGTGCATCGGCTGCAAGGCCTGCGAAGTCGCCTGCAAGGAATGGAACGCCGTGCCCGAGGACGGCCTGCTGCTCACCGGCATGTCATACGACAACACAGCCAGCCTGAACGCCTCGACCTGGCGTCACGTGGCTTTCATCGAGCAGATCGGGCCGAGACCCGACGACGCCCGGGCGGACGGGCCGGCTCCGGCGCCGCCCGCTGACGGCGCCGCGGCCCATGAGGCAGCAGGCGGCCCGCGCTGGCTGATGTCCAGCGACGTGTGCAAGCACTGCACCGAAGCGGCCTGCCTGGACGTGTGCCCGACCGGGGCGCTGATGCGCACCGAGTTCGGCACGGTGGTCGTGCAGGACGACATCTGCAATGGCTGTGGCTACTGCGTGTCCGCCTGCCCGTTCGGGGTCATCGCGCGGCGCGAATCGGACGGCGGAGCGCACAAGTGCACGCTCTGCTACGACCGGATCGGCGACGGCCTTACTCCAGCCTGCGCGAAGGCCTGCCCGACTGAGTCGATCCAGTTCGGCGAAGTGGACGAGCTGCGGGAACGCGCTCAGCGGCGAGTCAGTGAGCTGCATGAACGCGGCGAGAGCCGCGCCCGGCTCTACCTCGAGGACCCGAACGACGGAATCGGCGGCGCCGGGGCGTTCTTCCTGCTGCTGGACGAGCCGGAGGTCTACGGCTTCCCGCCGGACCCCGTGGTCACCACTCGTGACCTGCCGCGGATGTGGCGTCACGTCGGTGCCGCCGCCGTGGGCCTGGCCGCCAGCGCCGCACTTGCCTGCCTCGGCTGGCGCCGGGGTCAGTCATGACCCGCGGTGGTGGTGCGGAGCAGCTTGTCGTGCCCAAAGCGCGCCCCGACTCGTACTACGGGCAGCCCGTGATCAAGGTACCGATCTGGGGCAGCCCTGAGGTCCCCGGCTACCTGTTCCTCGGCGGCCTGGCCGGCGCGTCGTCGCTGCTCGCCGCCTTCTCGCAGGCAACAGGCAACCGGGAGCTCGCCCGGGCGTCGAAGACCGGGGCCGCAGCGGCCATCGGCCTGTCACTGGGCGCTCTGGTGGCCGACCTCGGCCGCCCCCTGCGGTTCCTCAACATGCTGCGCGTGTTCAAGGTGACCTCGCCGATGAGCGTAGGTTCGTGGCTGCTCAGCGCTTACGGCCCGGCCGCAGCCGTAGCCGCCGGCTGCGCGCTGTCCGGCAAGCTGCCCCGTACCGGCGCCGCGGCCACCGCAACGGCGGCGACGCTCGGCGCCGGAGTCGCGACCTACACCGCTGCGCTGCTGACCGATACTGCCATACCCGCCTGGCACGACGCCCACCGCGAGCTCCCGTTCGTGTTCGCCGGGTCAGCCGCGTCCGCGGCTGGCGGCCTGGGCATGCTGGCGGTCGGCCAGCCCGCCGCCAGCCAGGCGATCCGGTTTGCCGTGCTCGGCTCGGCGGCCGAGCTCACAGCCAAGAGGATGCTGCTGCGGCGGCTGGGCGACGGGGCGCGGGCGTACGAGTCCGGGCGGCCCGGGACGATGATGCAGGCGGCCGAGATCCTGACCGCTGCCGGCCTGACTGGCGCGGTGCTGGCTGGCCGCAATCGCGCAGCGGCTGCCGCCTCCGGCGCCGCGCTGCTGGCGGGCTCAGCGCTGACCCGCTTCGGCGTGTTCTTCGCCGGCAAGGTCTCGGCGTGCGACCCTTCCTATACCGTCGGCCCCCAGCGCCGGCGCATCCAGCAGGGCTGAGAGTCTTTACCCTCTCGGCTGCTAGGTGAGTGCTAGGCGATTGCTACCGGCTCACGGCAAGCTGAGCCGCGCGCAACCGTCTGACTCGGTGAGGGAACATGGTCGCGAATGAGCAGGTGTCAGAACGGGTGCCCGGCCCGGCCGGGGTGCTCCGGCGGACCGCCCGGGCACTATGGCGGCACCGGCTGCTGACCGCGGCGGTGGCGGTGGTCGTGGCAGCGGGGGGCCTGACCGCCGCGCTGGTGCTGCCCGGCGGCTACGGCGAGACCATCAGCGGGCCGTTCGGCGCCTACCCGGCACCGCTGGCAGCGACGGGCCAGCCGCATATCGTGGCGCACTTCTACGGCACGGTGCGGCTGGACGGCGGGCTGGCCATTGTCGGTGACGGCAACAGCGTGCGCGCCCCACGCGGCTCCGGCACTACGGCGGTGACCGACGGGATCACCGCGGTGAGCCTGCGCACCGGCCGGCTGTTCTGGTCCTACCGGCGCACAGGCCACGAGGTCGTCTCG
>Ga0335074_10013431_pt1 | contig 11509 bp, 6 predicted proteins | sample Lox_Sample_23_FD_206715 | JGI IMG/M metagenome (GOLD analysis project Ga0335074, IMG submission 206715) | Soil microbial communities from Loxahatchee National Wildlife Refuge, Florida, United States - Lox_Sample_2.3 | ecosystem: Environmental > Terrestrial > Soil > Wetlands | place: USA: Florida...
CGGCTATTATATCTACAACTACCCCGGCAACTACTTTGCCGACCAGTACTACGCCACCGCAAAGGCAAGCACCACCTGCAACAGCAATTACTCGGAGTACGCAACCGGGAACACGGCTTCCACTACTGCCGTCGGCACTTACCCCTGCTACGAGGAGTACTTCCAGACCTACGGGAGTGACACTTATGCGATTGCCACGCTGGACTCTGGAGTCTTCGCCCAGGATAACTGGAAGTTTTCGCCGCGACTGACGTTTGAACTCGGCCTGCGCTGGGATAAGGAAACCATCCCTCCCGCGAATCCAAATTTCATCTCGGCTACCGGCAACTTTACCCCCTACAACGGTATCGGCAACAATCCCAGCGACAATCGTGAGTTCGGTCCGCGCATAGGCTTCTCTTATGACCTCTACGGTTCGGGAAACACAATCCTGCGCGGCGGCTATGGTATGTACTACGGACGCATCACCAACGGAAATATCCTGAACGTGCGGTTCGCGACCGGCAGTCCCAACGGCCAATACAACACCGAATACTACAACGCCCCCTACAAGACAATCGCCCAGGGCCCGAATCTTCCGCAAATCTTCAGCAATACCGGCGGCTCGGTTCAGGGCAATCCAACGTCCTTCTTCTTCGCTCCCAACCTCAAGAATCCCGAGGTTCACGAATTCGATCTGATGCTGCAGCAGGCGGTTGGCAGAGGAACCTTCTTCCAGCTCAGCTACCTTGGAGCTTTAGGACGTGATCTGCCCAACTATCTCGACGTCAACCTCAACCCTGCCAGCATCCAGGACGTGACGATCACAGTGGTGGACTCCACCAATTCCGGTCCTCTGGGCCCGAATGGCAAGGTTTATGCCAACATTCCGACTTACACCAGCTACGGCAACACCGCCCTTCTCGGCGCCAACGCCGCCAACTTCAACGCCATTACAGAGTACACAAGCGATATCACGTCAAACTACAACGCCTTCGTAGCAGAAGTCCTCAACCGGTCGCTGCGCAGCATTCAATTCGACGCCAACTACACTTGGTCTCACGCTCTGGATTACTCGCAGAATGCAGCCACGGGCGGCGAGACGAATTACTGGTACGACCCGTTCAGCAATCCGCGCATCAACTACGGTGATTCCGATTGGAACATCCCCAATCGTTTCGTGGCCTACGCGCTTTACAACTTCCCGAACATGGTTTCGGGCAGCATGCTGAAGTGGGTGACCAACGACTGGAGTCTCAATGACAGCTTCCAGATGCAGAACGGACTGCCTTGGACGGTTAGCGTCAGCGGCAGCAACTCCGCGGATGCCATCTCCAGCGACTGGAATGGCGCGGGCGGCCAGACGCTGATTCCCGGCATTGGACTCAATACGAAACGCTATCCACGGCACATCGTCGACGATTCGCGCCTGCAGAAGGTGATCCCCATCAAGGAAGGCAAGGATCTCCAACTCATGCTCAATGTATTTAATGTTGCTAACCACCAGAACGTCGATGGCATTGGCAGTACCGCCTACAAGCTGGCGAAGACCGGCTCCACCGGGCTTACCGGCTCTGCAACCTTCCAAAACTCCACCTTCGGCATCGTCACCAGCTCGAACAACAGCGGCTTCCTCTACACGCCGCGACAAGTTGAAATCGCCGCCCGCTTCAACTTCTAACCGGACCGCATCTGTCAATTTCCACAACGCGGCGGCTTCGGCCGCCGCGTTTTTTTCTTTCTCCCAACTGCCTTAAAAAAGGTTCAACAGTTCCTTGTAAGAGTCCTAGAATCCGTTATTTTGATAATACGAATAAGTTTTACACCGTATCGAAAGTAATATTACTTTCGTTCGTAACCTCTTTTTCTTCTTGTTGAAAACGCGGCCATAAACCCGTTAGATTGAATCACTCCCTCAATCTCTTTCGGGGATCGAGTCAGTATTTGGGTCTCCTGAGGTGCACATGGTCTGCCCGAAATGCCAATCTGCCGCTCTTTCCCTCGTGCCGGCAGAAGTTCGACTCTTTCGCAACAGTCCGCGTACGTTGAGTCATCCGCCGATGACGCCTTCCCCCGACATTCGGGTTTGCCTTGATTGCGGTTGGTCTGAGTTTGTCATTCCCCGCGCTTGGCTTTCTGCTGGTTGGTTGCGCTCTTTGCGTCCCCAAGCCGCTCCCAATGAAGGTGGTATCGCCTCTCAAGCTGCTGCCGCTCCAGCGGCGACAATGTAACGCGGAATCAATTCGTTTCTGCCCCACGTCGAGGCTTTGCGTTTGACGCCTAGTTCCAGGCTGTGCAAAACGGAGATTCCGTGCGTAACAAAAGGCCCCCAGCACAAGCTGGAGGCCTTTGTTCTTTAATCGCGACCTTGCTCATCTCCCATCACTCCATCACTCCATCACTCCTTCACTCCTTCACTTCTTCACGTCTTCACTCCCTCACTTCTTCACTCCCTCACTTCTTCACTCCCTCACTCCTTCACCCTTGCCGTTCAGCTAACACTTCCCCTTGCCGGGTGTGTAGAGGACTTACACCTCCAAGTGAGTGCGCCCTGCCGGGCGCACCAAACAAGAAAGCCCCCGGCTTTCGCCGGAGGCCTTTGGTTTTGAATCAATCAGTTGATCAATCAGAAATCAGCGCATCATTCGTTCCAACCCCTGATCCCTGATCAGCGACCCCTGGCCAAACCCAGGGGTCGCTTGCTCTTGCGCCGAAGGCGCGTCTGCCTCGACGGCCAGTCCTAGTACATGCCTTCCATGCCGCCGCCGTGGCCGGCCGGTGCTGCAGCCTTGGGCTCCGGCAACTCGACAACCAGTGCCTCGGTGGTCAGCAGCAGAGCCGCGATCGATGCCGCGTTCAGCAGCGCCGTCCGCGTCACCTTGGTGGGGTCGATGACGCCGGCCTTCACCAGGTCCTCGAATTTGCTGGTCTGCGCGTTGTAGCCGTAGTGCGCTTCCTTTGACTCCAACACTTTGGCCACAACCACCGCGCCTTCTTCGCCGGCATTGCTGACGATCTGGCGCAACGGCTCTTCCAGCGAGCGGAGCACGATCTGGGCGCCGGTCTTCTCGTCGCCTTCGAGCGTTGCAATCAACTTCTCCACTGCCGGCATTGCGCGAACCAGGGCCACGCCGCCGCCCGGAACAATACCCTCTTCGACTGCCGCGCGGGTCGCGTGCAGAGCATCCTCCACGCGAGCCTTCTTCTCCTTCAGCTCGGTCTCGGTTGCAGCGCCCACCTTGATGATGGCAACTCCGCCCACCAGCTTGGCCAGACGCTCTTGCAGCTTCTCGCGATCGTAGTCCGAAGTGGTCTTCTCGATCTGCGACCGGATCTCCTTCACCCGGCCCTCGATGTCACTCGCCTTGCCTCCGCCGTCCACGATCGTGGTGTTGTCCTTGTCGATGGTGATGCGCTTCGCCTTGCCCAGATCCTCCAGCTTCACGCCTTCCAGCTTGATGCCCAGGTCCTCGGTAATGGCCTTGCCGCCGGTGAGGATCGCAATGTCGCCCAGGATCGCCTTGCGGCGGTCGCCAAATCCAGGCGCCTTCACGGCCGCAACGTTCAGCGTTCCACGCAGCTTGTTCACCACCAGGGTTGCCAGCGCTTCGCCTTCCACATCCTCGGCGATAATCAGCAACGGCTTGCCGCCGCGCGCCACTTGCTCCAGCAACGGAAGCAGATCCTTCATCGCGCTGATCTTCTTTTCGTAAATCAACACGTAGGGATCTTCAAGAACGACCTCCAGCCGCTCCGCATCGGTTACAAAATACGGGCTCAGGTAGCCGCGGTCGAACTGCATGCCGTCAACTGTCTCCAGTCCGGTATGCATCGTCTTCGACTCTTCAATCGTGATCACGCCATCCTTGCCCACCACCTTCACCGCTTCGGCAATAATGTCACCGATCTCCTGGTCGCCGTTTGCAGAGATGGCGCCCACCTGCGCCACCGAGCCCTCGTTGACCGGCTTGGAGAGCTTGCCCAGCGCGCCGTCCGCGCTCCATTTGCCGTCCTTGTCGCGCGTGCCGATCACGGCCGTCACAGCCTTCTCAATGCCGCGCTTCAACGCTGTTGGATTGGCTCCTGCCGCAACCGTCTTCACGCCTTCGCGGAAAATCGACTGCGCCAGCACTGTCGCTGTCGTCGTGCCGTCGCCGGCTACGTCGCTGGTTTTTGAAGCTACCTCGCGCACCAGTTGCGCGCCCACATTCTCAAGCGGGTCCTTCAGGTCGATCTCTTTGGCCACCGTCACCCCGTCTTTGGTGATAGTGGGCGAGCCAAACTTCTTCTCGATTACAACGTTGCGTCCCTTCGGACCCAGCGTCGCTTTCACCGCGTCTGCCAGCGTGTTCACGCCACGCAGAATCGCCTGACGGGAATCTTCACCGTGCAAAATCTGCTTTGCCATCTCTATTTCTCTCCTGGTTCACAAAATCTTGGTTTGCGGTTCACAGTTCTTTGTTCACAGTTCTCGCTTGCTCCTCAGTTCGTTTCACCCCAAAACTGTGAATCACGAACTGCCAACTGTGAGCTTCGGTGCGCCCATGGCGCGCTTACTTCTTCACAATCCCGAGAACTTCTTCCTCGCGCATGATCAGGAACTCTTCACCCTCAATCTTGATCTCGGTGCCCGAGTACTTGCCGAAGAGAATCTTGTCGCCCGCCTTCACATCCAGCGGAAATACCTTCCCTTCGTCGTTCGACTTGCCCTTGCCCACGGAGATCACTTCACCCTCCTGGGGCTTTTCTTTTGCGCTGTCGGGGATGATGATTCCACCACGGACGGTTTCGCCCTCTTCCACGCGGCGGACCAGGATTCGGTCGTGCAGCGGGGTAAACGTCGTCGTTACGGATGTTGCTGCCATTGCTTCGCTTCTCCTTGAACGCAAACCAGGCGTGCCTGGCCCACGAGTTAATATGTTGTTGAAAACAAAGCTTCAGTCGGTTGCGGAATGCGAGCCAGCCTTAGCTGCCGGCGAGACCGGTGAGCGCTTCTCCTGCCCAATTGCTAGCACTCTCGCCTTCCAATTGCTAAAGATAGGGAAACCAAGGCACGTTTGTCAAGTACTTTCATTTAAATATGAGTGAATTACGCTCATATCCTATGCTCGCCCAAATAGCAATCGCCCTCATTCGACCGGTCTCACGACCCTCGGAGCCACAAAACGAGTGCCGCCACCTCGTTGCACGCAAAGATCGTTCCAAAAATGACCTTATTCCACCTCGCCAGCCACATCGGCAGATAAATATCGAAATTCGCCTCCCGATTGGCCGTAAATCTCCCTGCCACGTTCGTCAGCGGGCATCGGCCTCGATTTGCCGCAATTAAAGCGCATTCAAGCCAAACCACTGCGGAAAGCGCGGCCGCCAGCTGCCATCTGTGCCGCCATGCCGCCATGGGTATCGCCGCAATACAGGCCACTACGAGGGCCCAGACCAAAGTGTGCACAATCTTAATGAGCACCAGTGCGCGGTTTTGCCCCGGCTCCATCAGGTCCACCTGTCTCCCACACATCTGTCTTGGTCTTTGTCTTTAAAATACCGCTTCCGGCTCGCAAACCTGGCGACTTCATAACCATATTCATCGCCCCATTTCAAACGCGGTAAAATGGTTGCTATGTTTCACCGCTTCAATTTCCGCTCCGGCGTCTTGATCGCATCCCTCGTTCTAACGGTTGGCTCCATCAGTTTGCTCGCACAGGACGAAAGCACCGAGCACTTACGCAAATACAAGGCTCCGCCTCCATCCGCGCGCATTGAGGTCACCGTGGTGAAAGACTTCAACGGCAAGCCCATTCAGGATGCGCATGTCATCTTTCACCCCATCCAGGGCGACAGAGACAAAGGCGATCTGGAATTGAAGACCGACGAGGATGGCAAAGCCGTCATCGACGTTCTCCCCATTGGTGATACCGTCCGCATGCAGATCATCGCCGACGGCTACCAGACTTACGGCCAGGACTACAAAGTCGACAAGGCCGAAATGTCGATGGAGGTCCGCATGAAGCGGCCCGGCGCTCAATACTCCATCTACAAGAACAACTCCACGACTCTGAAATCTGGCAGTAACTCCGGCTCGGGTAGTTCCTCATCCGGCAAATCCTCCGGCTCCTCGCCGAGTTCCACGCCGCCCGCGTCCGGTGACAAATCTTCTGGCTCCTCCACCAATAACTCCGGCACGCCGTCCGGCTCAAGCCAGTCGCAGCAACAACCCAACTGACCCGCATGGCCACCGACTGTGGGTGTCCCACCCTCGCGACGCATCAGCTTATGTCGCTGGGGCGGGACTTCCTCTCACCACCCGGCTCCCAGTTCCCAATCAACCGCTCGCCAAGTATTCCGCGATGGCAACTCAACCACTAGCTGGTAAAACCGCCCTCGTCACCGGCGGAGCGCGTCGCATCGGCCGCTCCATCGCCATCGGCCTCGCGCACGCCGGCGCCGATGTCGCCATCACCTTCCTCAATTCGCAAACTCAAGCCACGCAAACCGCCGCGGAGATGACTGCCCTCGGCCGCCGCGCCCTTGCCACCCATTGCGACGTCCGATCCGAACCCTCCGTTCGCAACGCCGTTGCCGCCGTCATCGCCGAATTCGGCCGTCTCGACATCCTCGTCAACAACGCCGCTGTCTTCGCCTCCGCCGCGCTCGAAAGCCTCACTCTCGATCAGTGGGACGACGTTTTCGCCACGAATACGCGCGGCCCCTTCCTGGTCGCGCGCGAGGCTCTGCCCCATCTGCGCGCCTTCCGCGGCCGCATCATCAACATCGGTTCCCTCGGTGCCACCCACGCCTGGCCCGGCCACGCCCACTACTGTGCTTCAAAGGCAGCCCTTCACATGCTCAACCAGGCCATGGCCAAAGCCTTCGCACCCGAGGTCAGCGTCAACTGCGTTGCTCCAGGCTGGATTGAGATGAACCAATCGCCCGCCGCCTCCGGCTCAGGCGTGCTTCCGCCCTCGTCCGGCCAAGCCGAGCGAAGATTCGACTCGCAATCCGCCCGTTTCGCCGCAAAAACCCCCATGGGCCGCAATGGCTCTGCGGTCGATGTGGCGCAAGCTGTGCTCTTTTTCGCCTCGGGGCCTGACTTCATCACCGGCCAGACCCTCGCCGTCGACGGCGGCCTCGGCCTCTCATGACGCAAACCGGGCCTCGCCCTAAAATTTGCAGATCGCTCACCGCCCGGCCTATCCATTCGTCGGGGTTCCCCGTCAAACGATCCGCTTGGGTGAGACCGGAATGACAGGCTCCCGACGTTGACTCGCCGTCTCTCTAACTCCGCTGACACGCGCAAAGCCCGGCGACCTCCGCTGGCTGCCCCTCACCTCGAAAACAGCTTTCCCCAGAATCCCTTCTTCGCCGCCGTCTCCTCGCCATCCGTCACGTGTCTCGCCGCCCGTTGCGCCTTCGCCTTCGCTTCCGCGCTTCGCTCCGCAAACCGCAACGGCTCCTTCTCCCACAACCCCTTCGCTTCCGGCTGCTCCGGCCACTTCGCCCCATCCACCGCCGCCTGCGGATTGGTTACGCACAGCCGCTCCGCCGTCTCCTCGCCGCATTTCTCCGTCACATATTTGTAGGCATGCTTCAAATGCGGCGCGCGCCACACCGGATGGTGCGCGTCCGTCGCCAGAAAATGAATCCAGTTCCGCTCCAATAGCTCGTTGGCAAATGCCTCTTCCGCCTTGCCGAAGCGGCCATAGAGCGATGCTGCCGTCACCTGCACCAGGCAGCCATGCCGCATCCATTCGCTCAGCAGTTCCGGCTGTCGCAGCACCGCCGGATACCGCTCCGGATGTGTGATGATCAGCGTGTACCCCGCCGACTGCAGCCGGAACATTGCTTCATTCATCGAGGGCGGAATCACGTGCGACGGAAACTCGATCAATAAATATCCCTTGTCGTCGATCGAAAACCGCAACGGATGCATCACCGCGTCCACAACGTTGTCCGCAGTTAAATGGAAGTCGCACCCCAGGCTCAACTGCACAACGTCTCTCAGCTTTTCTTTGAGCTCCGCAAACCGCTCCTCAATCACCTTCGCGCGATAGGGGTATTCGTCGTTTGCGTGCGGCGTGCAGACGATGTGCGTAATGCCGTCTTCCGCCGCCCCCCGCGCCATGGCAATCGAGGCTTCAAGGTCCGGCGCTCCGTCGTCCACGCCATAAATCAGGTGATGATGAATATCGATCATGCGGCTGCTGGCTACCGGCTACTGGCTACCGGCTGCTTCTCCAACGCCTCGATCATCGACGCAAAAATCTTCCACCCATCCGCCGAACCCAGCAGCAGCTCACTCGAGCGATCCGGGTGCGGCATCATGCCCAGCACGTTGCGCCCCTCATTCAGGATCCCCGCAATGTTGCCCAGCGATCCATTCGGATTCGCCTCGCGCGTAATCTCTCCCGCGGGCGTCGCATACCGGAACGCAATCCGATCCTCTGCCTCGAGCCTCTGCAGTTCTTCCGGCTCGCAAAAATAGTTCCCTTCCATGTGCCCGATGGGAATGCGCAGCACCTGACCCCTTTTCAACTGATTCGTAAACGGGCTTGCCGTCGTCTCCACGCGAAGATGCACCTGCTTGCAGATGTATTTCAACCCTGCGTTGCGCATCAGCGCACCCGGCAGCAATCCGCTCTCGGCCAGGATTTGAAATCCGTTGCAGATTCCCAGCACCAGCCCGCCGCCCTCCGCGAACTTCTTTACTGCCTGCATCACCGGAGAAAACCGCGCAATCGCTCCGGTTCTCAGGTAGTCGCCGTACGCGAACCCGCCCGGAACCAGCACCGCGTCCGCACCCTGCAGATCGTCCGAGTCGTGCCACAGAAACACGACCGGTTGATGAGCCATTTCGGCAATCACGTTGTAGGTGTCGTGATCGCAATTCGAGCCGGGAAAAACCAGTACCCCGAATTTCATGCTCTTAGGGTAACAGCCCATCGCAGTCGGGCGCCGCCGTTTTCAAGAGCGAACCTCCATCGCCACGCGCGCTCGTCGGGCGCCGGAAGTCGCTGCATACATAGCGTCACGAACGGGCCCGGCTTCAAGACCTGCCGAAAAAATCGCCGGGTTGAAGCGACCCAGATTCACCCCCGTCGAACCGCCCGGGAAATCGACTCGGTCTTAACCTCCGGGGACGTTCTTCAACCGCGCAACACAGACGCGTCACCCCCCTAAAACGAGAACTGCGTCATGAACATGATGGTGCGGTTGCCCGGCGTCGGCGCTGAAAACTGTCCCGACGCCAGCGATTGCGACTTGCCAAAAAGCGGCGATTCCAAAACGCCGTTCGGAGGGGCCCAGTTCACGATATTGAGCACATTCAGCGCGACCGCGGCAAACGTGACATTGAACCGCCTCGGCGCCGTCGCATCCAGCTTCACCGGCGCTCCGCCGCCGCTCAGCCCGCGCCCGTTCACGCTGTTGTTCTGGAAGTTGTCGTCGCCGCCCTTTTCCGTTTGGCGCGGCCCCACGCCTACCACCTTGCTCACGCGCATGTGCAGCATAAAGTTCGCCGGCCCCGTTCCCAGGTCATAGGGAACCACCGCCTCATTTTTTCCAACCGGATCCGTATCGAAACATCCATACGCTGTCGTCACCACGCCGGTCGCGCCACATGGGCCGTACGTCGGCCGCGCATTGAACTGATTATTCCCTGTTAAATCGCTCCCGATCGTAAAGTTATACGGCGTGCCCGACGCTGCCGTAAACAACGGAGCAAACACGATGCCGTGCGGCGCGTTATACGTGCCCAGCAAAAACGCCCGGTTGCGGATGCTGAAGCTCGCCCTTCCGTAGTCGAATCCCGGGTCCTGCGCCACAGAAGGAAACGATGTCACTCCCTGGGTATCGCTCTTTGCGCTGTTCAGCGTGTAATTCGCATTCAATCCAAAGTGCTTGAAGCGCGCGCTCGAACTCACAATCAGTTGTTGCTGGCGGTAAACCCCCTCCGACTGAAACTGGTAGTTATATACCGGCGGCGTGGGCCCGACAATCGTATAGGTCGCCGGATCGAACTCCGGCGCTGTCACGTTATCCGACATGTACTCATGCACGCCCTGCGTATAGAGATATGTGATATTCCCCGTGACCGCCTTTGAAATCTGCCGGTCCACTCCGACCCCACCCTGCATATCGAGCGCCGCATGGAAGTGCGGATCAATCGTGTGATACGACGGCACCGACGTACTGGCATTCTGCAAAACGCTCTCCGGCTGCGCCGCATTCGGATTGTAAAAATTCGGACTTTCGACTACGTAGCTCTTCTGGTTGATCCGGTTGTCGTGAATCGTCTGGATCACATACGGTGTGCCCGAACCCGAGGTGAGCGCGTTTGGCACGCTGAACCGGTTATAAAACCACCCATATCCGCCGCGGATCACCGTCTTCGCCGGTCCCTTCCCCTGGTATCCCGGACTCCATGCAAACGCGATCCTCGGCGCCCAATCTGAATGATCGTTGATCCAGTTTTGTCCCTCCCATCTCAGCCCCATGCTCCAAACCAGCCCCGGACTCACCTTCCAGTCGTCCTGCAAAAACAGCGCTCCGTCGAACAAAATCACGCGTGCCACCGGATTGCTGATCACGGTTTGCGAATAGAGCGATGGGGCCATCGCTTCGTAATCACCCAGCGAGCTGAACGTGTACGTGCCGTTCGCACCCGACGTCGAGGAATTCGCGTCGCGGTAAGCTCTCAGCCGCGTGCCGAATCGCAGCGCGTGGCTTCCCACCGTCGCCGTCGAGTAATTCTGCAGCTCAAAGTTGTCCTGGTGGTCCTGCACCACTCCCGAACTGTTGCCGCCCTCGGTAAACGCGCCTTGCACGGTCACGACCGGCGTCAGATTTTCCGATGTTTGCTGGTTGCGGATATGCCGCCACTGAAAGTGCGTTTCATTTACCAGGCTCGGGCTGATCAGAATCGTATCCCCGAACTGCAGCGCGTTTTCCTTGTCGTTTGTGTTGATCGCTTGCTCCGGTAAATTCAGCGTCCCTACCCCGCTGCCGCTCGCAACCGACCGGTAAAACGAGTCACGGATCGTAATCGTATTGATCTTTCCCAGCTGAAAATCAAATCGCGGACTGATCGACAGGACGCTCGACGGATTCGCAAACGCCTCCGTGATGTTCTCCGACGTATCGGACGGATTCAACGCATCGATAATCGTTTGCGTCTGCCGTTGCATACCGAACATATTCAAAAAGTAAGCCGAGCTCTTGGTCAGCGGACCGCTCAAGTTCCCAAACGCGGCATAGAAATCGAAGTCCGGCTCCTGCGTCAGCAGCGGATTCTTGGTGTCCAGTTGTGAAGTGGTTCCCAAACCTGAAGCCATGCCCGTCAACTTCTGCGACCCAGGCTTGGTGATGATCTCCACGCGTCCGTAGCCGATGCGGTCAAACTCCGCCGAAAACGGATTCTGATTCACGCGAATCTCGAGAATCGACGACTTCGGCGGAATCTGGCCGCCTTCGAAACCATCTATATAAATCTGTCCGCCATTCGGCCCTGCCGCCGGTCCGGCCAGTGCCTGTAACT
>Ga0335074_10013432_pt1 | contig 11508 bp, 10 predicted proteins | sample Lox_Sample_23_FD_206715 | JGI IMG/M metagenome (GOLD analysis project Ga0335074, IMG submission 206715) | Soil microbial communities from Loxahatchee National Wildlife Refuge, Florida, United States - Lox_Sample_2.3 | ecosystem: Environmental > Terrestrial > Soil > Wetlands | place: USA...
CCGCCGACGGTCAGCGGGATGAACACCTGGTCCGCGGTCCGCGCCACCACGTCGACCATCGTGTCCCGGCCGTGAGCCGACGCCGTTATGTCCAGGAACACGAGCTCGTCGGCGCCCTCGCCGTCGTAGGCGGCGGCTAGCTGCACCGGGTCGCCCGCGTCGCGCAGGTTGCGGAAGTTCACCCCCTTGACCACCCGGCCGCCGTCGACGTCCAGGCACGGGATCACCCGCACGGCGACCGGCATCAGGTGACCCCGGTGTTGGTCGGCCCACGCTCGCCGCCGGCCTGGCTTGCCGCAGTGGCGGCGTTCGTAACGTTCAAGGCCTCTTCAAGGGTGAACGCCCCGGCGTACAGCGCCTTGCCGATGATGGCGCCCTCGACCCCGATCAAGCCCAGCCCCGCTATGGCCCGCAGGTCGTCCAGGCTGGACACGCCGCCGCTGGCGATCACCGGCCGGGCCGTGCGCGCGCAGACCCGGCGCAGCAGGTCCAGATTGGGCCCGCGCAGCATGCCGTCCTTCAGGATGTCGGTGACCACGTAACGCGGGCAGCCGTCAGACTCGAGCCGTTCCAGCACCTCGTCAAGCTCGCCGCCCTCGCGCGTCCAGCCGCGGGCGGCCAGGCGGGTTCCGCGCACGTCCAGGCCGACGGCGATCCGCTCGCCGTGCGCCGCGATGGCGGCCCGCACCCAGTCCGGTTCCTCCAGGGCGGCGGTGCCGACGACAACCCGCTCGCACCCGGTGGCCAGGGCGGCGGCCAGTGAGGCGTCGTCCCGAATCCCACCGGAAATCTCGAACGCCACGTCAACCTGCCGGACAATCGACGCCAGCAACTCGGCGTTGGAGCCGCGGCCGAACGCGGCATCGAGGTCGACCAGGTGAATCCAGCGGGCCCCGGCCCGCTGCCAGTCCCGGGCAGCGGCCAGCGGGTCACCGTAGCTGGTCTCGGTCCCCGCGGCCCCCTGGACCAGCCGGACCGCCTGGCCGCCGGCCACGTCAACGGCCGGCAGCAGAGTGAGGTCGCCAATCACCGGACCGACTCTAGCCAGTTGGCCAGCAGCGCCGCCCCGGCGTCGCCGGACTTCTCCGGGTGGAACTGGGTGGCCCACAGCGGCCCGTTCTCGACCGCGGCGATAAACGGCTCCCCGTGCGCCGACCAGGTGATCAGCGGGGCGGTCATCAGCGGGCTCTCGGCCAGCGGCAGCGCGGTAGCCGCGTAGGAGTGCACGAAGTAGAACCTGGTGCCGTCGCCGATCCCGGCGAAAAGCCGCGACCCGGGCGCCGCGTCGACGGTGTTCCAGCCCATGTGCGGCAGCACCGGGGCGTCCAGGCGGCGCACCACTCCCGGCCACTCGCCGCAGCCCTCGGTCCGCTCACCGTGCTCCACTCCCTCTTCGAACAGCACCTGCATGCCGACGCAGATGCCGAGGACGGGCCGGCCGCCCGCCAGGCGCCTGCCGATGATCATGTCGCCGCGGACCTTGCGCAGCCCGGCCATGCAGGCGGCGAACGCGCCCACGCCCGGCACCACGAGCCCGTCGGCGTTCAGCGCCGCGTCGTGGTCGGCGGTCACCTCGACATCGGCCCCGACCCGCTGCAGCGCCCGCTGCGCCGAGCGGATATTGCCGAAGCCGTAGTCGAGCACGACGACCTTGTTCCGCATTCGCCCAGGGTAACCGGGCCCGCTAGCCCAGCGTGAACCCGAGAGCGGCGGCCGCGTCGGCTGGCGGCCGCCCGGCCCACAGCCGGGCATAGTTGTCGGCCGTGGTCAGCGATCTGGACTCGGCCCGGTCCAGGTACAGGCGGCCGCCGAGGTGGTCGGCTTCATGCTGGACGATCCGGGCCGGCCACCCCGAGTACACCCGGTCAACGGGCTCACCGTGCTCGTCGAGCGCCTTGACCCGTACGGCGCGGTGCCGGGCCACCAGGGCGGCGAGCCCGGGGACGCTCAGGCATCCCTCGTAGAAGCCCGCCAGGCCGTCCCCGTCGACCGGGGTGACCGCCGGATTGACCAGGACGGTGAACGGCAGCGCGTCCCGCTCGCGGGCCGTCAGTTCCTCCTCGTTCAGGTGGCCCCAGCGCTCCGGGCTATCCTGCAGGACCGCGAGCTGCAGGGGCACCCCGACCTGAGGCGCGGCCAGGCCAACGCCGGGGGCGGCCTCCATGGTCACCCGCATCTGCGCGATCAGGCGCCGCAGTTCGGGGGTGCGCAGGTCGGCCGGGTCGACCAGTTCGGCGGCCCGGCGCAGCACCGGGTCTCCGCACTGGATGATCGCCAGCACATCCCGGTCGTTCTCGTCGCTCATGGGATCAGAATTCCAGCACCAGCCGCCCCCTGGTGCCACCGGCCTCCAGGATGCGGTGGGCCTCGGCGGCACGCTCGGCCGGGAGGATGCGGGCCACCCGGAGCGTCACCTGGCCGGTCTCGGCCAGCTGACGCAGGCGGTCGAGCTTGCCCTGCTCACGGGCGTAGCTACGGACCGTCACCGGGTGAAAGGTGATGCCCCGCTCCGCGTCCCGCTTGAAGCCCCGCACGGTGGCGATCCGGCCGCCGTCGCGCACCGCCGGGATGGCTAGCTCGTTCAGCAGGGCGGCGTCGACCAGGCCGTCGGCGCCTTCTGCGACGACGTCACGGACCCGCTCGGCGAACTCCGGGCCCCGCCCGACCGTGACGTCGGCTCCGAGATCCTTGACCAGCTGCTCGTCGGCTGGTGCGGCGTCAGCGACGACCCGCAGCCCGCTGACCTTCCCCAGCTGCACCGCGTAGCCGCCGACCGCGCCGGCCGCACCGGTGACCGCCAGGGTCTGCCCGGGCTCGAGGCCGAGCAGGTCCAGCGCCTGCACCGTCGTCAGCCCGTTCATCGGCAGGGTCGACGCCTCGGCGTACGTCGCGCCGGCGGGCACCCGGACGGCCGACTCGGCCGGGACCACCACGCGCTCGGCGTAGCCGCCGGTTTGCCCGTGGGGCACCACGATGGCCATGACCTGCTGGCCGACCTGCAGGTCCGTGGACGTGCCGGGGCCGATCTGCTCGAGCACGCCCGCGACATCCATGCCGGGAACATAGGGCGGCGGGACGTCCACCGCCCTGGCGCCGCTGCGCAGCCCGGTGTCGGTCGGGTTGACCGTGGCCGCGTGCACGCGGATGCGGACCTCCCCCGGCCCGGCCTCGGGATCTGGAAGCTCCACGACGTGCAGCGCGTCGGGCCCGCCGAACTCGGTCACACCAATAGCTTTCACACCTGCCGCCAACCGCCCGGCCAACGCGATATTCCCGCCCACCAACCCGACACCCCGCACCCCGCCCACCAACCCGGCACCCGCACCCCCACCGCCGACCCGACACCCAGCGCCCCCACCCACCAACCCGACATCGCACCCCACCAACCCGCCGGCCCACACCCCCAGCCGCCAACCCGACACCCACGCGGCCCCGTGCTGGCCCCTGAGCGAATCGTCGCTTTCTTCGCTAGGAGCAGATTCCGCTGATTACGGGCATCGGCGCGCGGCCGGCGCCCGTTCCGGCGGGCATAATCGGTGCGCATGAGGGTTGCTGTGCTGGCCGATATTCATGCGAACCTGCCGGCCCTGGACGCCGTGCTCGATGAGCCCGACGTGCTGGCCGCCGACGCCGTGGTGCTCCTCGGCGACATCGCGCTCGGCCCGATGCCGGCCGAGACGCTGGACCGGCTGGCCGCGCTCGGCGACCGGGCGGTGTGGGTCCACGGCAACTGCGAGCGCGAGATGGTCACCGCATTCGACGGCCGCGAGGTTCCCGGGCCGAACGCGGCCGACGCCTCGGCGAGCGCCGGCCTGATCGGCCGGGCCCACCGGGACCGGCTGGATCAGCTGCCGCTGACCGTCACCCTGGACATCGACGGACTCGGGCCAACCCTGTTCTGCCACGCCTCCCCCCGCCGCGACGACGAGATGCTGCTGGTCGACAGCCCGCCGGGCCGCTGGGCCGACGCGCTCGGCGGTGTCGACGCCGGAGTCGTGGTCTGCGGCCACACCCACATGCCGTTCGACCGGCTGGTGGGCGGACGCCGGGTCGTCAATCCCAGCAGCGTCGGCATGCCCTACGGCCACCCGGGCGCCGGCTGGGCGCTGCTCGGCCCCGGCGTCATGCTGCGCTGGACAAGCTACGACGCCGAGGCGGCCGCCAGGATCATCGGCGCCAGCCGGCATCCCGGCGCGCAGCAGTGGGCGGCGGAGTACGTTCTGAACCACTACTCCGACACCGAGGCGCTCGAGGCGTTCACCGCGATCGCCCGCGACCAGCCCTAGCCCGTTATCCACAAGCCAGCAGCGTTCCGCCGCTTATCCACAGGCCGCGGCACCGCCGAGCGAGGACCGGGCAATGTGGGCGAGCCTGGCGGCATGACCGCGAACCTGCCGGAGGACTGCCGCCAGCTGATCGAGCTGCAACGCGGCGTGCTAGCCCGCTGGCAGGCGCCGGACGTCGCGCTAAAGCCGACGGCCATCGACTCGCTGCTGCGCAGCGGCCGCTGGCGGCCGCTGCAGCGCGGGGTCTACGCGGCCTTCACCGGAGAGCCCGGCCGTGAGGCCGAGCTGTGGGCTGCCGTGCTGCGGGCCGGTCCGCACGCGGTCCTGAGCCATCAGACCGCGGCCGAGCTGGACGGGCTGACCAGCAGGCGAAGCGAGGCCATCCATGTGACGGTTCCAGACGGCAAGCACGTCCGGCAGATCTCGGGGATACGCCTGCACCGATCGGAGCGGCTGACGGAGGCGCGGCATCCCTCCCGCACACCGCCGCGCACCAGGGTGGAGGAGACCGTCCTGGACCTGACCCAGACGGCCAGGAACATCGACGGAGCCTTCGGCTGGCTCTGCCAGGCGTGCGGCTCCCGGCTCACCACACCGGAACTCCTGATCACCGCCTTGGAGAAGCGGGGCAAAGTGCGCTGGCGCTGTATCCTGCGCGGCGCTTTGGCGGACATAGACGACGGCGCGCTGTCCGTACTTGAAGTCCACTATGTACGCGATGTCGAGCGGCCGCACGGGCTGCCCCGGGCCAGGCGCCAGGCCCAGATGGCCAGGAGTTCGGGCCGCATTTACCTGGACAACCTGGTCGACCGCTACCGGACCTGCATCGAGTTGGACGGCAAGGCCGCGCACCCGCTGGCCGACCGCTGGCGCGACATCGCGCGGGACAACACCTCAGCCGCCGAGGGGCTCACCACCCTGCGATACGGCTGGGCGGACGTTGCTCAGCACCCGTGCCAGACCGCCGCTCAGATCGCAGCCGTGCTCCGCCGCCGCGGCTGGCCCGGCCAACCCACGCCGTGTGGCCGGTCGTGTCCGTCGGGCCGTTCATGATCCCGGTGACTTTTCAGGTCTATTTGCTGAAAACCCACCGGGATCATGAAGAAGAGTGCCTTTGGTGCTGGGGATGCCGGGGGCGCGGGGGTCCCGGGTGGCGGCGGAGCGGAGGGCGCGGGCGAAGGCCTTGAACTGGGCCTCGACGATGTGGTGCGGGTTGCGGCCGGTTAGCACGGTCAGGTGCACGCAGATTCCCGCCGCGATGGCCAGCGACTCGAAGAAGTGCCTGGTCAGCGTGGTGTCGTAGCTGCCGATCGTGGGCGGCATGCGATCCGGCTCGGTGTGCACCACGTACGGCCGGCCGGACAGGTCGACGGCGGCCTGGGCCAGGGTTTCGTCCAGCGGGACCAGCGCGTCGCCGAACCGGCTGATCCCGGCCTTGTCGCCAAGTGCCTCGCGCAGCGCCTGGCCGAGCGCGAGTGCGGTGTCCTCCACGGTGTGGTGCGCGTCAATCTCGGTGTCGCCGCGAGTGTGGACGACCAGATCGATGCAGCCGTGCTTGCCGAGCTGGGCGAGCATGTGGTCGAAGAACGGCACGCCAGTCTTCACCTCGGTTGCGCCCGCCCCGTCGAGGTCAAGTTCCACGACCACTTGAGTCTCCGTGGTGATGCGCTCGACTCGGGAGGTACGGCTATTCATTCCTCAGAACCTCGTCGAGCGCCGTGCGGAACGCGGCCATCTCGGCTGCCGTGCCGATGCTGACCCGGAGCCAGTCAGGCGGTCCCACCTCGCGGATCAGCACGCCGCGGTCCAGCAGGCCCTGCCAGACCGCGTGGCGATCTGGAAACGTGCCGAACAGCACGAAGTTGGTGTCGGAGTCGGCCGCGACCAGGCCGCGGCGCCGCACCCATTCCACGAGGGCGTCCCGTTCAAGGCAAATGTCGCCGACCGTGGCCAGCAGCTCGTTCGCGTGCCCGAGCGCCACCCGCGCCACCGCCTGGGTGACCGCCGACAGGTGGTAGGGCAGCCGCACGATCTGCACCGCCTGCACCACCGCTGGCGCGGCGGCCAGGTAGCCGAGCCTGGCTCCGGCCAGCGCGAACGCCTTGGACATCGTCCTGATGACGACCAGGCGCTCATAGGCGGGGAGCAGGTCGAGCCCGCTGCGGCTCTGGTCGCGGGCGAACTCCGCGTAGGCCTCGTCCACCACCACCATTCCAGGTGCCTCCGCGCACACCGCCTCGATCGTGGCCAGCGGCAGTACCGTCCCGGTCGGGTTGTTCGGCGAGGTGAGGAACACCACGTCGGGCTGTACCTCGCGGACGACAGCCAGGGCGCGGTCGGCATCGAGCCCGAACCCGGCGTCTCTGGCCCCGGGCACCCAGCGCGTGCCGGTGGTCTGCGCGACGATGGGATGCATCGAGTACGACGGCTCGAAGCCGAGCGCGGTGCGTCCCGGCCCGCCGAAGACCTGCAGGACCTGCTGGATGATCTCGTTGGAGCCGTTGGCCGCCCAGATCTGCTCCCTGGTCAGCCCGTGCCCCAGGTAGCCGGCCAGGTCGTCGCGCAAATCGGTGGCATCCCGGTCCGGGTACCGGTTGAGCGTGCTTGCCGCGTCGGCGACCGCCGCGGCGACCGCGCGCACCAGCGCCGGTGACGGCGGATAAGGGTTCTCGTTGGTGTTGAGCCGGACTGGTGCATCGAGCTGCGGCGCTCCATATGGCGCGCGGCCCGCGAGGTCGTCCCGCAGTGGCAGGGCCTGGCCGGTTGTCACGCGCCAAGCCTAACGGGCCTGGTCCGAGGCCCGGACCGCCCGGACCGCCCGTGGGCAGCCCGGCGCTGCCCGTCGGCTCGGGAGCGGCTGGCCGTGGCGGAAGCAGCCGGGTGGTGCAGCACGTGCTCCACGCTGCGAGGATTCACGCAGGCCACACGGGTTTGTACGCTTTATCAGGTGCCCGACTCCGCGCTCGCAGCCCCAGCCGCCAGGCGACTGCGCACCAGGCTGCCCGGTACCTGGCGTCCCTCGTCCGGCGGAGTCTCCGGTCCTCCCGCCTGGCGGGTGACGTGGTCGGCCCCGGCCGCGATGCGGGCGCTGCGCGCCACGATCGTGATGCCCGCCCTGTTCGCGCTGACCTACAAGGTCATCGGCGACCTGCAGATGGCCACGTTTGCCGCATTCGGGAGCTTCGCCACGCTGGTCCTGGCCTCGTTCGGCGGAACCAGGCGGGACAAGGCGATCGCACACCTCGGGCTCGCCGTGGTAGGCAGCGCGGTGCTGACCATCGGGACGGCGGTCCACGGGACCGCCTGGCTGGCGGCCATCGTGACCATCCCGGTGGCGTTCGCCATCTTCTTCGCCGGGGTGGCCGGACCCAACGCCGCCTCCGGCGTCACGGCCGCGCTCCTGGCCTACGTGCTGCCCGTCGCCTCCCCCGGCACGATCGCCGACGTCCCGTCCCGGCTGGCGGGCTGGTGGCTGGCGTCGGTGGCCGGCACGGCGGCGGTGCTGCTGCTGTCGCCGCGCTCGCCGGGAGACAGGCTCCGCGCGGCCGCGGCCGCCCTGGCCACGGCGCTGGCCAGCCACCTCGAAGCGGCCGAGCGCGGCGAGGCCACGCCAGCCGGCCGGGATGCGGCCGTCGCGGCCAAGCACGAGCTCATGGGCCTGTTCGCCGCCACACCGTACCGGCCGACCGGGCTGGCCACCGCCGACCAGGGCCTGGCCAACATCACCGAAGTGCTCGAGTGGGTCACTTCGCTGACCGCCGACGCGCTGGACGGGCACGTAGACGTGCGGCAGGCGGCGCCGGCCGACCGCGAGTTGCTCGGCGCGGCCGCCCGGGTGCTCGCGAACGTGGCCTTCCTGCTCAGCGACCAGGACATCTCGGCCGAGGACATCGCGCGCGACATCGGCCGACTGGAACGGGCTCGGGACGCCAGCTCCGCTGGTCAGCAGGAGCTGTCCGGCGACGCGGCCAGCGTCCGGGCAGCGGCCGAGCACGCAGTCCACGCGCAGGCGATCGCCGTGGCGGCGCGCAGCGCTGTGGCAGACGCCATGATCGCCACCCGGCGGGCCGACCCCGAGACCGTCGCCGCTCAGCGCCGCACCTGGTACGGCCAGGCCCATGACGGCACGCTGGCCGGAGGCAGGTTGGCTGGCCTGGCCGGCGCGGCCAGTCTCGCGGCACGGCACGCCAGCATCCGCTCGGTCTGGTTCCGCAGCAGCGCGCGCGGCGCGGTGGCGCTGGCCGCCGCGGTGGCCATCGCCGACATGACCGACGTGCAGCACGGCTTCTGGGTGGTGCTCGGCACCCTCTCGGTGCTGCGCACCAACGCGGCGGCCACGGGTGCGACGGTGCTGCGGGCGCTGGCCGGCACCGTCCTCGGCGTCGCGGTCGGCGCCGCGCTGATGCTGGCCATCGGCACCGGGCAGTACGCGTTGTGGATCGCGCTGCCCATCGCGGTACTGGTCGCGGCTTACGCGCCAGGCACGGCACCGTTCGCCGCGGGCCAGGCGGCCTTCACGGTCACCGTGATCGTGCTGTTCAACCTGCTGGCTCCGACCGGCTGGAAGGTCGGCCTGGTGCGAGTTCAGGACGTCCTCATCGGCTGCGCGGTGAGCCTGGTGATCGGGGTGCTGTTCTGGCCGCGCGGTGCCTCCACCGCGGTCGGCGACGACCTGGCCGACGCCTTCCGCTGTGGCGCGGCGTACCTGACCCAGGCGGTGGACTGGTCCCTTGGCCTGCGCCAGGAAGCACCGGACACGGCGGTCGCGGCGGTCGCGGCCTCGATCCGCCTTGATGACGCGCTCCGGCTGTTCCTGGCCGAGCAGGGGACCAAGCGGGCCTCCAAGCACGACCTGTGGAGCCTGGTCATGGCCACGATACGGCTCCGCCTCACCGCGAACTCGCTGGCCGGCCTGCGCGCCCACTGCCCGCCTCTGGGCGCGGACGGCCACCGCGATCCGGTGCGAGCGCTGCGGGGGCTGGCCGCGGACCTGGCCGAGTTCTACCAGCGGGTAGCGGTCCGGGTCGGGCCGCCGGGTCACGATGAGCTGGTGCCGCTGGCCGTCCCGGCGCTCCTCGCCGTTACCGGGCCAGACGGCGCGGGCGGCCTAGCTGGCACGGGCGGCCCGGACGGTGCCGGCGGCGCTGGCGCGGGCGGCCCGGATGGCGCAGAACACGGCGACGCCGCGCTGGCGCGGCACCGCCCGCATGCGTTCTGGGTCCGCGAGCACCTGCGGGAGCTCGGATCTCACGCGCACGACATCATCGGGCCGGCCGAGCACGTTGCACGGCTGCGACGCGTTCCATGGTGGCGCTAGGCGATTCCCCGCCCGGCTCCTCGCCCGACCAGTGCTCCCTGATCGTCATCACGAGCAGGCCGGGCACCAGGTCGGTGGACCGGCGCAGTACCCAGGCGGTCCCCTTGGTGGCCAACCAGCCGATCTCAGCCAGGCGGGTGGGCGGCGGGCTGGACGGCTCGGGGTCGGGCCGGGGGCCGGTGGCCAGGCCCGTCGCGGTGAGCTGGTCGTGGAACCGGCACGCGATCAGCCGGTGGCCGCGCTCGCTCGGGTGCAGCCGGTCGACCGCCCACATCCGCGGATCGCGGGCCTCCTCGTCCTCCGCGGCGTCATAGTGCAGCGTGCCGAAACGCTCGGCCAGCCGGTCCATCACCGCGTTCACCTGCTGCATCCGGCGGGCCAGCGGCCGGGCCATGGCGCCGGGCAGGCCGAGCATCTGGCCCGGGTCCGGCAACCGCATAGTCAGCACCTCGGCGCCCGCGGCACGCAGCGCGCCCACCGTGTGCGCGGCCGAGGCGGCGACCTGGCCGATGTCGAAGTTGGCCCGGAGCGTGTCGTTGACCCCGACGACGAAGCTGGCGATGTCCGGGCGTACCTGCAGCGCGGCCGGCAGCTGGTCACGCTCGACGTCGGTGGCCCGCGCCCCGCACGACGCGAGGACGTGCAGCTGTGGCTCGAGCAGCCCGCCGGCGAGCAGTGCGGCCCAGCCGCGCCAGGCCCGGCCCTGGCTCAGGCCACCACGTCGGCGCTCACGCTCCTGACGCACGGGGTCGCCGATGCCCAGTGTGATCGAGTCGCCCAGGGCTGCGAACGTCGTCATGCCGACACCTCGATCGGGCTCGCGGTCCGCAGGACCGCCTCGTAGTGGCCGATCAGCTCGTCGCCCAGGGCGGGCCAGGTCCGGCCGAGTACCCGTTGCCTGGCCGCGCGGCCCTGCCGGGCGCGCAAGCCAGGATCGGCGGCCAGCCTGGCGACCGCGCCGGCCAGCGCTCCGGGGTCGCCCGGCGGCACCAGGAGCCCGGTGACGCCGTCGCTGACCAGGTCGATCGGGCCCCCGGCAGCGGGTGCGACCACCGGCAGGCCACTCGCCGCGGCCTCCTGGAGCGTCTGCCCGAACGTCTCGTGCGGCCCGCTGTGCACGAACACGTCGAGGCTCGCGTAGATGCTGGCCAGCTCCTCGCCCTGGCGCTGGCCCAGGAAGACGGCGCCGGGCATGGCCCGGCGGGCCGCGGCCTCGGTCGGCCCGGAGCCGACGATCACCAGCCGCATCCCGGGCAGCGTCGCCACCTGGTCGAGCAGCTCGACGCGCTTCTCCGGGGCCAGCCGGCCCACGTAGCCGACCAGCACCTCGCCGTCCGGCGCGAGCTCAGCGCGCAGCCCGTCGCTGCGCTTGCCCGGGTCGAACCGGGTCGTGTCCACGCCCCGGCCCCACAGCCAGACCCGGTGGATGCCGCGGCCGTGCAGGCTGGCCGCGGCCGCGGTGGACGGGGCGAGGGTTCGGTCGGCGGCGTTGTGTATCTTGCGCAGGCGGCGCCAGGCGATACCCTGGCTGACCGGCCCGAGCCGGTAGGCGCGGGCATAGGCAGGCACGTCGGTCTGGTAGACGGCCACAACCGGCAGCCCCAGCCGGCCTGCGGCCGCGGCGCCGCTGGCGCCCAGGACAAACGGGCTGGCCAGGTGCACGAGTTCGGTCCGGTGGCTGGTGAGCGCTTCGCGCAGGCTGGCGCCTGCCCGGGCGATCCGGAAGCCGGGATAACCGGGCACCGGCAGTGATCGCACTCGCACCACCGGGTAGGGCACGTCGTGATCCGGCCGGGGCATGGAGCCGGGCGGCCGGGGTGCGATCACCACAGGCTGGTGACCTCGCCGGACCAGGTGCTCGGCTACTCGCAGGACGCAGTGAGCGACGCCGTTGACGTCGGGCGG
>Ga0335074_10013433_pt1 | contig 11508 bp, 10 predicted proteins | sample Lox_Sample_23_FD_206715 | JGI IMG/M metagenome (GOLD analysis project Ga0335074, IMG submission 206715) | Soil microbial communities from Loxahatchee National Wildlife Refuge, Florida, United States - Lox_Sample_2.3 | ecosystem: Environmental > Terrestrial > Soil > Wetlands | place: USA...
GGATGTTGAACAGGTCGGGATGCGCCTTCTCGATCTCGTCGAGCAGCAGCACCGCGTGCGGATGCTGGTCGATCGCATCGGTCAGCAGCCCGCCCTGGTCGAACCCGACATAGCCCGGGGGGGCGCCGATCAGCCGCGAGACCGAGTGCCGCTCCATATATTCCGACATGTCGAAGCGGATCAGTTCGATGCCCATGGTGGCGGCCAATTGTCGCGCCACCTCGGTCTTGCCGACGCCGGTGGGGCCGCAAAACAGGTAATTGCCGATCGGCTTCTCCGGCTCGCGCAGGCCGGCGCGGGCAAGCTTGATCGCAGCGGCGAGCGCCTCGATCGCCCTGTCCTGGCCGAACACCATGGACTTGAGGTCGCGCTCCAGGTTGCGCAGCGTCTCCTTGTCGTCGGCCGAGACGCTTTTCGGCGGGATGCGGGCGATCTTGGCGACGATCTCCTCGACGTCCTTCAACGTCACCATTTTCCGCCGCTTGTTCTCGGGCAGCAGCATGCGCGACGCACCGACTTCGTCGATCACGTCGATCGCCTTGTCCGGCAGCTTGCGGTCGTTGATGTATTTCGCCGACAGCTCCACGGCGGCGCGAATCGCCTCTTCCGTATAGCGAACCTTGTGGTGCTTCTCGTAATTGGCCTTGAGCCCGCGGAGGATTTTGACCGAATCCTCCAGCGTTGGCTCGTTCACGTCGATCTTCTGGAAACGGCGCACCAGCGCGCGGTCCTTCTCGAAATAGTTGCGGAATTCCTTATAGGTTGTGCTGCCGATGCAGCGCAGCGTGCCCGATGCCAAAGCTGGTTTCAGCAGGTTCGACGCATCCATCGCGCCGCCCGATGTGGCGCCGGCGCCGATCACAGTGTGGATCTCGTCGATGAACAGGATGGCACCGGTCATGTTCTCGAGTTCGGTGACCACCGCCTTCAGCCGCTCCTCGAAATCTCCGCGATAGCGGGTGCCGGCCAGCAGGGCACCCATGTCGAGCGCGAAGATGGTGGATTTGGCGAGCACCTCGGGCACGTCGCCCTCGACGATGCGTTTGGCCAGGCCCTCGGCGATGGCGGTCTTGCCGACGCCGGGATCGCCCACGTAAAGCGGGTTGTTCTTGGTTCGGCGGCAGAGGATCTGGATGGTGCGCTCGATCTCGAGCTCGCGGCCGATCAGCGGGTCGATCTTGCCGGCCACCGCTTTCTTATTGAGGTTGACGCAGTAGTTGGACAGCGCGTCCTGGTTGCGCCGTCCGGGTTTCTCTTCGCGCTCCTGCTCGTGATGGGACTCGCTCTGGCTGGCGCCCTGCACCGGCCGCTGCGCCGACCGGCCGGGCGCCTTGGCGATCCCGTGGCTGATGAAGTTGACCGCGTCGAGCCGGGTCATGTCCTGCAGTTGCAGAAAATAGACGGCGTGGCTCTCCCGCTCGGAAAACAGCGCGACCAGCACATTGGCGCCGGTCACCTCATCGCGACCCGAGGACTGCACATGGATGGCCGCCCGTTGCACGACGCGTTGAAAGCCCGCGGTTGGCTTGGGGTCGCCGGCCCGGTCGGTGGCGAGGCCGGCGAGGTCCTTGTCGAGGAATTCGCCGAGATCGTTGCGCAGCTTGTCGAGATCGACGCCGCAGGCGCGCAGCACGGTGGCGGCATCGGTGTCGTCGGCGAGGCCGAGCAGGAGGTGCTCCAGCGTGGCATATTCGTGTCGGCGCTCGCTGGCGAGGGAGAGCGCGCGATGCAGCGTCTGTTCGAGGTTCCGTGAAAGCATGCCGACGCTCCTAACCGCGCTGGTCGTCTATCTGAAACCCAAGGTGGGCGTTCCAGGCCAGGGAGTGAAGCCGTCGCGACCACCTCTTCTGCGACCTGTTGCTCACCGCCTTCACTCCTTCTCGATCGTGCATTGTAACGGATGCTGATGCTGGCGGGCCAGGTCCATGACTTGGGTCACCTTGGTCTCGGCGACCTCATAGGTATAGACGCCGCACACGCCGACTCCGCGCCGATGCACGTGGAGCATGATGCGGGTGGCTTCCTCGCGGGATTTCTGAAAGAATCTTTCCAGCACGTGAACGACGAACTCCATCGGGGTGTAGTCGTCGTTCAGCATCAGCACCTTGTACATTGCCGGCTTCCGGGTCTTTGGCCGGGTTTTGACCACGACGCCGGTGTTCGGTCCATCGCTGCCGCCACGCTTGTCGTTGTCGCTCATGTCGTCTGCTTCCGCGCCACCCGCACCGCCTGGGGCTCGTCTTCAAGGCGGCGAGCATATCGGAACCTGGCGGGGGGATAAAAGGGCTGCCTTCGACAAGATTGCGCCGGGTCAGCGGCGGCGGCAATGAAAAGGCCCGGGCGAGGGAGGATCGCCCGGGCCTTCCATGCGGCCGGGCGCGCGAGGCGCAGCCGGCCGGTCAACGCGAAGCGCGGTTCAGACCGGCTTCGCGAACGTCTCGACCGCCAGCGTCACCCGCGCGGTGAGCGGAGCGAGCGTCTGCTCGGTCAGCTTGAACGAGGCGTCGGTGAGCCGCCCCGACTCGGAGATCGCCTTCTCCATCGTCACGCGAGCGAGGCTCGTCTGCAGGTCGAGCGCGTCCTTCAGCGATTTTGCCGACGTCATCGCCTTAAAGGCGGACAGCGTCTCCTCGAACGAAGCCTGGGCGGTCGCGGCAACCTGCTTGGACAGGTCCTGCACGCCGGCGACCCAGATCTGGCCGGACTTCATGATTGCTTCCAGGTTGCCCTGGCCGAACGCGACGAACTCTTCGGCGGTCTTCATGGCCTTCTCCATTCCTTCCTTCATCCGGGCCTGGGTTTTCTCGAACCCCGCGGCCGCTTGTGACATGCCTTCCTTCAGCGCGGAGACGGTCTGCTCGATGCCCTTCGCGCTGTTCTGTACGCCGCTCTCCATGGCTTGATAGCCGCTGTTGACCATGGCTGCGGGAGCTTCCGGGATCCCGCCTCCCGTCTCGTCTGACTTGGCTTTGATAGCCATCGTGCTTCTCCTGGATCGGTCGCCCGTGCGGCGCTGGGTGCCTCCGGGCAGGGGTCGGTGGTCAGGTGTCAGCCGCCCGTCCGACGCCGGAATCTCGGGCGCTTTGCTGCACTGCAACACGGGATGGACATAGGCGGAAGCGACGCGGCGTTCAAGGGATTTTTTGTGCAGCGCACAATGGCCATTCAGCCGCTGTTTAGGCGGGGATTGCAGAATCGGCCGTTAAGCCGCTCAATTGCCTCTTGAATCCTCTGATTTCGGCTGGACAGCGATGCGCGACCCTAGCTAGAATTTCATTGGCAGGCGGGAGAAAGACGGAAAATGACAGCTTGGCGGCGCCAAGGGTTTGGATTTGTATGGTCGCTACCGCTTGCTTTGATCCTGATCGGCCTTGGCTGCGGCCTTAGCGCCGCCGCTGTGCCGCCGGACCCGGACCGTTATTCCTCGATCGTGGTCGATGCCACGAGCGGCAAGGTGCTGGAGGAAGACAGCGCCGACGCGCCGCGCCATCCGGCCAGCCTCGCCAAGCTGATGACGCTCTACATGACGTTCGAAGCGTTGCGCGATCGGCGGCTGTCGCTCGACGAGCAGGTTCCGGTCTCCCCGCACGCAGCTTCGATGGAGCCGACAAAGCTCGGGCTGGTGCCCGGAATGCCGCTGACGGTGGAGCAGGCGATCCTGGGCATGGTGACGCTGTCGGCCAACGACGCGGCGGCGGCGATGGGCGAGCTGCTGGGCGGCAGCGAGGACAATTTCGCTCAAATGATGACGGTGCGCGCCCGCGCGCTGGGCATGAGCAACACGACGTTCGCCAATGCCTCGGGCCTGCCGGCGGATGACGAATGGACGACGGCGCGCGATATGGCCACGCTGGCTCGCCGGCTGATCAGCGATTTCCCGGATGATTACCATTATTTCAGCACGCCGAGCTTTGTCTTTCACGGCCGGGTGATCTTCAACCACGACAGCGAGTTGAAAGCCTATCCCGGCGCTGACGGGCTGAAGACCGGCTACACGATTGCGTCCGGGCATAATCTGGTGACCAGCGCGATGCGCGATGGGACTCGTCTGATCGGCGTCGTGCTGGGGGCGCCGTCCAATGGAATGCGCGACGTCCGCATGACCGCTTTGCTGGACGACGGATATCAGCAGCTCGGGGTGCCGATCGTGCGCGTCGCTGCCCGGTTCCCGACGCTGATTCCGGTGGCTCGTGCCGAGGAGTTGCCGCATCCGGGAGCACGGCCTGGGCGGCTGCGCGAAGTCGCGCATGTGCAGGCTGACAGCGCCTGGGCCATCCAGGTCGGGGTTTTCCGCAGCGAACAGGCGGCGCGGCTGGCTGCGGTGCGGGCGCAGCACGCGGCTGACAGCGGCGCGGCGCGGATTGCCCACGCGCCGTTGCGTGGGCGGACGAGTTGGCGGGCGCAGGTCGTGGGGTTGACGGTGGTGGAGGCGCGTGATGCCTGCACAGCGCTTTCCCGGCATGGCACGCCCTGCGCGGTGATCCGTGCCGAGGCGGAGCGCAGCGTGGCGCGGAGTTAGGAGGCGGTTCGCACGGAGGATCACTGAGGAGCTGCAACCAACCGGGTAGTCGGTTGATTCTGTCGGCGGCTCTTATTCTGATAGTGGAACCAAAGAAAGATGCGGAGCTTCGCCAGTTTCTGTGTAGTGCTCTGTGTTTCCTTGTGTGAACCGTTCTACGTGATTCCAGGATTGTCCGGATCCAGGGCACGCAGCCGAAAATCGTCGGCTTGCGGCTGGTAATGGTTCCACAACGCGCGCAGCTCCGCGATCGGCTGCTCGTGCCAATCGACACGTAGGTCGACCAGCGGGAACATGTCGACCTCAACCACCAACAGATGCGTGCTGCGCACGGGCTGATATTCGCCGCCGGCGGCGAGACCTTCGTCCAAAGCATGCAGCAGCCGTTCGGCTAACGGCACGTGTGGCACCGCCTGCAGGCCGCGCAGCATGGCGGCCGGCACGAGCGGATTGGCCAGGATGTTGCCGATCGCGCAGACATTCTGAGCGGCGGCCTCGCCCAGCTCCGGCTTGGTACGGGCACCACTGAATGCCGCGGTGTTCCCGGTCGCATCCAACACGGCGAGCTGACGCCAATGCGCCAGCACAGTGGAGGCGGTCAGCGCCGCAAGCGTCTCCTGCGCCGTGCAGCCGGACCGCAGCAGCGCCAGACCGCGTGGCCCGAGCCGCGGATCGGTGCGATGCTGGGTCAGGACGGCGCCGACGCCCGCCGCGCAATACGCCACGCGCGCACCCACGGCGATCGAGGAGGTGGCAACAGCGGCGCCGATCTGGCCGGTTCGAGGACAGCGCGCAACGATCGAGAAGGTCATTCCGATACCTATGTCACGAAGGATTCATGCCCTGCAATCCACGACCGGGAACATCGAGACGAGCGCGCTCCCGGTCCGCGGTCTGGTCACGCTGTTCACATCGGTGCTGCTGCTCAGCAGCGGTTGGCCGTTGACCAAGCTGGCCATCGACCTCGGCAGCACGCCGCTTTGGTTTGCCGAAGGCCGGGCGGTGTTGTCGGGGCTGGTGGCGGCGACGTTGCTGGCGGCCTCGGGCCGGCTGCGTGCCCCCTGTCGGGCGGACATGCCGGCGGTGGTCATGGTCGGGCTGTTCCAGCTCGCCGCCTTCTTCGCCTTTGCGCATCTGGCCGTCGCCTGGGTGCCGGCGGGACGAACCGCGGTGCTGGCGAACACCACGACGATTTTCATCGTGCCGCTGTCGTTGCTGGTGCTGCACGAGCCGATCCCCACCCGGCGCTGGCTGGCGACGGGTCTCGGGATCGGAGGCATCGTTGTGCTGATGGGTCCGTGGGCGATCGACTGGACCTCCGATCGGACCTTGATCGGCAATGCCTTTTTGCTTGGCGCCGCGCTGTCATGGGCGCTGGCGATCATCACCGTTCGCCGGGCCCCGCCGCAATCCAGCATGTTCGAGCTGCTGCCGTGGTGCTTCCTGGTCGGCTCGCTCGCGCTGGCGCCGCTCGTGGTTTGGGAGGCGCCGCATGGCAGCTTCGGATCGCATCCGGGTGCGTGGGGCGCGCTGGCTTACATCGGACTGGTTGCCGGGCCGCTCGGCACCTGGGGCGTGATGGAGGCGGCGGTGATCCTGCCGGCTGTGGTGTCCTCGGTCGGCTTCCTGGCGACGCCGGCGGTCGGCATCCTGCTGTCGAACTGGATCCTGGGCGAAAAGATCACCGCGGATCTGGTGGGGGGCACGGCGCTGATCCTGGCCGGCGTCGGGCTGGCCGCCTGGCCCGGGGGGCGGCGTGCATGATCCTGCATAGCGTCGAGGTGGGCGAGGGGCCGCGGCTTGTGCTGTTGCACGGACTGTTCGGCTCGGCGCGCAATTTCGGCGCGGTGCAGCGGGCGTTGGCAGCGCGCCACCGGGTGATTGCGCTCGATTTAAGGAACCACGGCGCGAGCCCGCATGCCGCGGCGATGGACTATGCCGTCATGGCCGCCGATGTGATCGAGACGCTGGCGCGGAATGACGCGCTGCCGGCGGTGGTGCTGGGCCATTCGATGGGCGGCAAGGTGGCGATGCGGATGGCGCTCGAGCGGCCTGACACGGTCTGCGCGTTGATCGTGGCGGACATCGCGCCGGTGCCGTATCCGCCGCATTTCTGCGAGTATGCCGAAGCGATGCTGGCGGTACCGCCCGGATCCACACGGGCTGCGGCCGACGCCCGCCTGGCTTCTGCGGTGGCGGATCGGGCGATCCGCGGTTTCCTGCTGCAAAATCTACAGCCGGCCGCCGCCCGGCCCTGGCGCATCGGGCTGGCGGAGATCGCGGCGGCGCTGCCGGCCATTGGCGACTGGGACGATCGGGCGGGGGGGACATTTCGCGGACCGACCCTGTTCATAGCGGGGGAGTACTCCGACTACATCCGCGCCGAGCACCGCAAGCCGATCCGCGCGCAGTTCCCGAGCGCCCGCTTCGTGACGCTGCGCGGCGCCGGCCATTGGCTGCATGCCGACAAGCCGAGCGCTTTCACCGCAGTGGTGGAGGGTTTCCTTGCAGCGGCCGAACACGGAATGGTCGGCACAATCAAGTCGATGACCGCAGCGCCATCGAACATCCTTTCGTAATTGTCAGAGTCCAATTGCGGACTGCTTTGCGATTGACTCTCCGAGGCCAGGAGCGGACCGTCATTGCGCGACGAGGGCCGGCATATTGTGTGGCACGTTTTCCGGCAATTGGAGGGAGGGGTCTTGTATGTTCAACGTGCGCGCCGCCTGTGTCGTGGTCATGCTCAGCGCGGCCTCGGCTCCCGCACATGCCCAGGCCGTGCTCGTTGCCAGTGCCCCGGCGGCTGGTGCGAACGTGTCGGCCGGTGAGTTCGCATTCCATCTGCAGTTCAACGGTCCGATCGATCACCAGCAATCGCGGCTCACGCTGATGCACCCGGATGGCAGCGCGGAGTATCTGGTGATCGCCAGAGCGGGTCCGCCCCAGGAACTCAATTCGCTGGCCCGGCTGACCGATGGCGCATATGTGCTGCGCTGGGACGTACTCCCGATTGGAGGGCCCGCCACGAGCGGGTCCCTGCGCTTCACGGCCGGCGCTCACTGACGGGGTCTTCGGCGTGGTTGGAAGCCGGCAAGCTGACGATCCGCCGCGTAACGAGATCCGTGATATCGCGCTCGGCAAAACCGTGCTGGCGCAGAATTTCCCTGCTGTGCTGGCCGAGACCGGGAGCTACCGCGCGCACCTCGCCGGTACCGAACGGCACGATCCCGATCAGATTCGGCAGCGGCATTTTCTGCGCCACCGCCGGATGATCCACCCAGGCGATGGCCCCGCTTGCCGCGGTGTGGGGATGGGCGAGGAAATCCGCATAGGTGTTGAGCCGCTCGTGCATAACCTTGCGGGCGGCCAACTGCTCCGACCAATGCGCTACGGATGCCGAGGCGAAGACCGGACGCAGCAGGGCACGCATGGCATCGGCATTCTCGACGCGCCCCTCCTGAAGGGCGTAACGCGGATCGTCGGCGAGCCGCGGGAGACCCATGGCATCGCAGAACGCAAGCCATTCGTGCTGGCGGGGAACGGTGACCGAAATCCAACCATCCGCGGCCTGGTAGACACCGCTCGGTCCGGCCGGCGGTCGTAATGCTCCGGCTTCGAGATATTGCTGCATCATGCGCACCACTTGCAGCCCCGCCGCGGCCTGCAGCAGGCTGGCTTCGATCAGCCGGCCATGTGCGGCGTCGCGCCGCGCGTACAGCGCCGCGGCGACAGCGTTGAATGCATAGAGCGCAGTGGTCATGTCGATGGCAATGATCGGTATCCGATGCGGCACGCCGTCCTCACCGATGTTCTCGGCGATCAGGCCGGTGAACGCCTGCAGGACAGGGTCCATGGCCGGCCGCTCGGCCAACGGCCCGTTGGGTCCGAAACCCGAGATCGAAACATAGATCAGGCGCGGCTCGCGTTCCGCGACGGTTGTGTAGCCGAAGCCGAGCCGCTCGATCACACCGGGACGAAAGCCTTGCAGGAACACATCGGCGCCGGCAACCAGTCGCCACAACACCGTGCGCCCGTCGTCGGATTTCAGATCGAGTGCCAGGCTGCGCTTGCCGAGATTCACCGGAATCGAATACGCGGTCTGGTCGCCGTACTTTACGCCCAGGCCGCGGCTCCAGTCGCCGCCGTCGGGCGGTTCCACCTTGATCACGTCCGCGCCGTACTGCGCCAGCAGCATGGCACAATAGGGACCCGCCACGCCCTGGCTGAGGTCGATGACCTTGAGCCCGGCATAGGGCTGCTCGTAGCTCATTCGGTGGGGTCCGTTGCTGCTGGAACAGAGAGCACCCGCAGGACCGGTGTGTCACCGGTGGGATCAACCTCCACCAGCGCGCCGTCGGGCACTGCCGCGGTGATGTCCTGTTCGAAGCCGGAGATCATCGTAAAATCCGCCAGTGCCGCGCCCTGAACCATGATCGGATTGACGCGGTTCAACACCAGCGCCGCTGGCGCCATGCCCCGCGCGGCCATCTCGTGCAGCATCCAGGCGGTCGCCACGCCGCCTTTCGCCGCATCCAGCACCAGCACGCGACCGACGTAACCGCGGCCGGCCAGCTTGTGGTCCGGGCGAGAGAACACGCCGCGCGCGCGATCGAGGTCGTAGCGGGCGGAGAATCCGTCCTTTGCAACCAGCGCGTTGCCGCGCACACGAATACCCATCCCGGATTTCGCCTGATAGACGGTCATGATCATCCGATCCGCTTGCCACACGCGGCGTCGATGCACTGCTCCATCGACCGCAGCATCGGCCGATAGCCGTAGCCGCCGAGGATGTTGACCAGCTTGGCCGAATTGGTCGCAAGGTGGCGCCAGCCGTTCGCCTCCGCCATCTCGCGTGCGTAGCTTTGGTAGAAGCACATGCCGGCCAGCACCAGTCCACCAGCGGACTCGATGCGCGCGGTCAGTCCGAGGCGGTCGGCATCCGGCTTCACCTGCGGACTGGTGACGACCAGCAACGGCACCGTCGCGCGGCGTCCGTCGAGCAGCGCGGCGACCGCATGCATCTCGATCAGGCTGAGCTGCGGAGCGGCGAACACCACCACGTCCACGTGGTCGGTGTCGCCGATTTGGCTTTGCCGGAACGCTTGCAGGTCGGCCTGTCGGATTGTGGCTCGGACCTGCATGGTTGCCGGCACAACATCTTTCCGGCGAACCGCTTCGGGCGTGATCCCGATCAAGTGGAACAGCGCGACCGAGCCGTAGCTCGCCAGCGCTGCACCGAAGTGCTTAAGCTCGTCGGAGTTGGGGACGCGATCGATGCCGAGCAGCGCCGGTACCTGCCAATAGTCGCCGGCGAGCCGGCCGACGAGCGCGCCGAGCGCGCCCCATTCGTGCAGCGCACGCGGGGTCTGTGCAACTTCGATGAGCAGCGTGGCGTGCCGGTGCTCGTCCAGGTGATAGCCGTAGCGCGGTGTGCGGCCGGTCAGGCCGGCGGCCAGCGCGGATGGGCCGCCCTCGAAATTCGATCGCGCGCCGAGCACGCTGTTGGAATAGATCACTACACCGGTGTCACCGAAGGCCATATGCTCGCCCCGCACGGCCGGCATGATGGTCTGGTAGTTGATGCAGGTGTCGGTCATCAGGACGCCGAGCGCCTCGAAGGCGGCAATGGCGCGCCGTTCCAGCTCCAGCATCCAGGGCTGCTGCTTGAGCCGGGCGGCGGCGGCGAAATCAGTGCCGCGCGGGTCGGTGATGGTGGGAACGCGGACCCGTCGCTGCGCTTCGGGCAAGGCAGCGAGACGTTCCAGCCACTCGACGCCCGCGGGTCCAAGCGATTCGGTGTCCGCCATGATGTGGGCCTGCGACACGGGCACGAGGTCGGCGGCGCCGAGATAGGTGCCGACCCGCATCTGGTGCTCGATGGCCCACTGACGCGCCTTGCCGCCGGTACCGGCGAGCAAGGCACGCTCCTCCTGATCGAGGCGCATGGCGGGAATGATGGCGACGGAGAGGCGGAGGTGTCAAAGCGCGCCTTCGCAGGATTGCGATAACGTCTGTGCGGGAGAGGTCGCGGCGCGAAGCGTGGGTGCCGCGACAACGAAGACCCTCGCCTCCGTCATAATTCATTCACACGTGAGCCGGTTTGCCATAACTGAGGACCCTGTGTAATCGAACCGTGAAGACCCGGTATTGAACCCAACTCAGGTATAGCCATGACGCGACACGAAATCCTGTCCACCGCCCTAGGCGCAGTCGCCTTGACTGCTACCGCCTGGCAGCCGCATCCCGCCGCGGCGGCCACCGCCGGGGCGACTGCCCCGGCCAGCCTGACCAGCCCAGGGCCACAGGATACGGCGCCGACGGCGACTCCGATCAAGCATTTAGTTATCATCTTCAATGAAAACGTCTCGTTGGATCATTACTTCGCCACCTACCCGTCGGCCACCAACCCGCCCGGCGAGCCCGCATTCACCGCCGCCCCCGGCACGCCCAAGATCGATAATCTGGTCACCGCCAATCTGCTGACCAACAACCCCAACTTCACCAACCACGCCAACGGCGCCGATGCGGCGGAGCCGTTCCGCCTCGATCGGACGCAGGCCAACACCGCTGACCAGAACCACGCCTATACCGCCGAGCAGCAGGCGTATGACGGCGGCAAGGCGGACCTGTTTCCGAAATTCACCGGCAAGGGTACGCCTGGCGGCGTCGGCGCCTTCGGCACCAAGGGTCAGGTGATGGGCTATTTCGATGGCAACACCGTCGGCGCCATGTGGCAATACGCGCAGCATTTCGCGCTGAGCGACAACGCCTATACCGACACCTACGGTCCTTCAACGCCAGGTGCGCTCGAGGTGGTTTCCGGCCAGACCAACGGCATGCGGATCGTCGAGACAACCAAGAAGCCGTCCACCCTCGCCAATGTCTCATACTACATCAGCGACGGCCAGGAGGGATGGACGATGATCAACGACGTCGATCCCGGCTACGACGCCTGCTCCGTCCCGACGGACCAGGCGATGATGCAGGGC
>Ga0335074_10013434_pt1 | contig 11507 bp, 7 predicted proteins | sample Lox_Sample_23_FD_206715 | JGI IMG/M metagenome (GOLD analysis project Ga0335074, IMG submission 206715) | Soil microbial communities from Loxahatchee National Wildlife Refuge, Florida, United States - Lox_Sample_2.3 | ecosystem: Environmental > Terrestrial > Soil > Wetlands | place: USA: Florida...
CCTCGGGATGCGCCGGCCGCTCACAGCCTCGATCTGCGCTCACCGGCGGGATCAGTGCCTGGCAGGCAGCGGAGCTTCTGTAAAAATCTGCTCTTCGGGCATCCTGGCGACCCGTTCGGCGGCCGCGGCCTGCCGGTCATAAGGAATATCCAGGAAGCGTTTCAGAAACTCCGGCCGAATCCGGAACACGAGCCGCTGGCCGGTCCTTCGGTCCTGCACCACAGTCTCGAAGCCGCTCACGGGAGCCTCTACAATGTGCAGGCTGAGCTTCCCGGCGCTCACCCCGGTTGCCGCCTGCCATCCGTCGGCGACGCAACTGTACTGAACCTGCAGGGGGGTTTTATGAGTGACATCCAGATCGAAGCTGCCGCGCCGTTCGCCCAGATCGCGTAAGGCGCGCTCGCCCATGCGATAACCGGCCACCGCGAAGACCCCGGCATGGCCGTGAAACTCCGTCACCACTTTGAGCATATCGGGTACGCTCACGGTAGCTTGTCCACCCACGTGAGATACACCCCCAAGCGCGAAAGCCAGAATTGCACAGCATGTAATTCGCATATTGCCTCGCTGTCCCGTTCCCTGAATTAGACCGGCGGGCCGGGCAGGCCCTCCTCCATCGCCTCGCCAATGAGGGCCCGCAGCACATTGGCATGCTCGGGAAAATCCCGGTCCCCGGCGCCGTAGCCGGATGCGGTGATTTTCATCGCCGGGGACGGTCCGAAACTGGTGGCCAGGGTGCATGCCAGGGCAGCGCCCGTGGGGGTAGTCAACTCCACGGCGGGACCACGGCAGTAGACCGGCCGGCCGTACAGCAGGCGCGCGGTTGCCGGAGCCGGAACCGGTAGCAGGCCATGCTCGGTTTCCACCGTTCCCGACCCCACGTTCAGGGGCGAGCTAAACACCCGATCAATTCCGAGCAACACCAGAGCCAAACATGCGCCCACGATATCGCAAATCGAATCCACGGCCCCCACTTCGTGAAAATGCACTTTCTCCACGGGGACCTGGTGCACGGCGGCCTCGGCCTCTCCCAAAACCCGGAACACCCTGGAGGCGTCCTCCTTGGCCAGATCGGGCAGATCGGCGCGTTCAATCATTTGGAGGATCTGCTTCAGGTGCCGATGCGCGCGAGTTTCGCCTCCCTGCACTTTGAACCTGGTTGCAGCGATGCCGCGGCGCGTAGTTTTCTCAAATGTGAGCGTCGCGCCGGTGCCAAGGGACGCCAGGCCTTCCTCGATCCGCGAGGCATCCGCTCCGGCATCCACCAGCGCCCCTACGGTCATATCTCCGCTGATGCCGGAGAAGGCATCCCAGTAGCAGATTCTCAGGCCTGCGCCTCGTGCAGGCTGCACCGTTTCCGATCCCTCATTTGGCATTCGTCACTCCGCGGGAGCTTGTCCCGCCAGGACTCATCGTAGCACCTTGGAAAATTAAGTGCTACTGGACGCCGGCGAGGAAGAGGGTTGGAACCCAGAGGGACCCAGTGTGCCGCGCAATGATCGGCCGCACAGCGTGATAAGCTAAACCCTGTTTCCGGTTTACTCGCCGATGTCTGAACTCAGCCGCATTGGTGTGGCAATCGCCACGGATCTTCTGGCCAAATTCGATGGCCTTATCGAAAAGCGCGGTTATACCAACCGATCCGAGGCGTTCCGCGATCTGATTCGGGCGGAACTGGTGCGGGAAACCTCGAGCCAGCCTTCGGGCCGTGTAGTGGGGTCTCTCACGGTGGTCTACGATCACCATGTGCGCCTCCTCGAAGAGAAGCTCACCGAGCTGCAACACACCCACAGCCGCCTGATCGTGTCGGTGCTGCACGTCCACCTGGACCACGACAATTGCCTGGAGCTGATTGCCTTGCGGGGTCCGTCCGCCGACGTGCGGCGCTTTGCCGACACGCTGTCCGCCATCAAAGGCGTCAAGCACGCGCAGTTGGCCATCACTGCCAGCAGCGACGCACTGTAGCGTACCAGATCCTCGCTGCACCAAAGTCCAGCCGAAATTCCTACGCGAACATCCAAAACCGCCGCCTCCATCGTAGTTATTTCTTGAAATTCGTAGCACGCCAATGCTAGTATTACGCAATAGCAGTTCGTGCTACGCAAGAAAGGGAACCGCCGATGCCGAATCACCCTGCCGGATCTTCCTGGGCGCGTGTCTTCTGGCTCCTCGCCTCCGCCGTGGTGCTGTGGGCGGCGGGTGGCAGCATCTCGGGAATTCTGAAAGACGAGAGCGGCGGAGTGATTCCGAATGCCAAACTCCGGCTTGTGGACACGGCCCTCAGAGCCGAGTACCATGCCAGTTCGGACTCTCGGGGATTCTATTCGTTTCCCGCCCTCCCCGTCGGCCGCTACGATCTCACCATCGAGGCCACCGGATTCCGCCCGCAGAAAAAAACCGCCATCACGGTGGATGCCGACGCTGCCGTAACGGTCGACGCGACCCTGGAAGTGGGGCAGCAATCGCAGGAAGTCACGGTGACCGAGACCGCGGACAATGTCCGTACCCAGGTGGATACCGTGGCCACGCATCTGGGCGAAGTGGTATCGGACGCCCAGATCGCCGCGATTCCCTTGAACGGCCGCAGCTATACGGACCTGCTCGCCATTCAACCGGGCGTCAGCCCCATCACCACCCTCACGCCCACGTCGGTCATCATGGCGGGCGTCACCGGTACCATCAATCCATCGGGCGACGCCAACCCCGGCGATGTTTCCATCGATGGCCAGCGCGAATCGGCGAACGGGTTTATGGTCAATGGCGTGGATGTCCAGGAAGCCATGAACGGCGGCACATCGGTGATTCCGAACCTGGATTCGATCCAGGAATTTCGCGTGCTCACCAACAACTTCGATCCCGAATACGGCAACTACAACGGTGGAATGGTCAACGTAGTCACCAAATCCGGCAGCGACGCCTATCATGGCGACGCATTCGAATTCCTGCGCAACACCGATCTGGACGCCAAAAATTACTTCGACAGCACGCGAGGAGCGTTTCGCCAAAATCAGTTCGGAGGAATCCTGGGCGGGCCAATCCGCAAGAACAAGGCGTTCTTCTTTGCGGACTACCAGGGCACGCGCACGGTCGAAGGCATCACCTCGCCCGAGACCGCCGTTCCCTCACTCCAGGACCGCACCGGCAATCTCAGCGATGCGGCCAACACGTTGACGGGAACGGTGAGCGGTCCGTATATCGCCAGCCTGCTCACTAAGGAACTCGGCTATGCCGTCGCACAGGGTGAGCCGTACTACACGCCGGGCTGCACCAGCGGCGACCAATGCGTGCTTCCCAACGCCGTGATTCCGGCGAGCGCCTGGTCGGCGCCCGCGCAACACCTGCTACCATACATTCCCACGCCCAACATCGGCTCGGACCTCTTCTCCACTTCCGCCTATCCCGAAACCGTTCGCGACGACAAGGCCGGCGGCCGGATCGACGCCAACACGCGCTGGGGACAGTTTTCCGGCTATTACTTCATTGACGATTACCGCCTGGATAATCCCTATCCCGGCGGCCAGGGCGGGGCCAGCATTCCGGGCTTCGACGCCTTGACCATCGGCCGGGCGCAGGAATTCACGCTGGGAAACACCAAGGTTCTGGGTTCCACCACGGTCAACGAATTTCGCGCCGGTTTCCTGCGCAATGGTAACAATATTGGCCAGCCGCACGGAGGGTTAGGCGTGACGCTGCAATCCCAGGGCTTCGTCACGGGAGTGGGGACGCCGGGCATCGTGGTCCAGGCGCCGCAGTTTGAAGGCGTCATGAATATTGTCTTTCCGTCGTTCGTCATGGGCGTTCCCATTACCAATGTGGACCAATGGAACAATACGCTCTACCTGAACGAGACGCTCTCCAAGGTGATGGGAAGACACACCCTGAAACTCGGCGCGCAGTTTCATGCCAACCAGGTCAACGAAAATCCCAACGCCACCTTCAACGGGACGTTTAACATCGATGGGACCGAGACCGGCAATGCGTTCGCCGATTTCCTGCTCGGCTTTCCCAGCAACTTCACCCAGACTACCGGGCAGCGATTCTACCTGCGCGATCATTACGCAGGAGCCTTTGTGGAGGACAGTTGGCGGGCTCGCCCCAGTCTGACGTTCAATTTCGGGTTGCGCTGGGATCTGATCCGTCCGTGGTCCGAGAAATACAACAATATCCAGACAATTGTTCCCGGCGCGCAGTCCGTCCTGTATCCGAATGCCTTGCCGGACCTGGTGGTTCCCGGCGATCCCGGCATTCCCTCGACCCTCTCTCCCACGAAGTACCGCAACTTTGCGCCGCGCATCGGACTGGCTTATTCGCCCGGCTTTCAGAGCGGCTTTCTGCGCGCCCTGTTCGGCGATTCCGGAAAGAGCAGCATCCGCGCCAGCTACGGCATCTTCTACACCGCATTTCCGGGCCTGACCGCGGGGATCATGTATGGCGTGCCCCCGTTCGGTTATAACTACCTCAGCCCCGGGCCGCCGCTGTTCGCCACGCCCTTCATCAACGCGGGCGATGGCACTGAAAATACCGATCCGTTCCCGCTGAACTTTCCGCCGCACAACGTCTCCGCATCCAATCCGTTTACGGCATTCAATTTTGCAGCCGTTACGCCCATCGCGGCCGATCCCTTCTTTTACTATCGAAACAGCGTTCCCTACACCGAAAACTTCATGTTTTCGATTCAGCGCCAGCTTGCCGGCAATGTCTTGCTGACGGTGAGTTACGCCGGAAATGAGGGCCATCATATTCTGGTTCTGGTGCCGCAGAACATCGGGAATCCAGCCTTGTGCCTGAGTCTGAGCCAACCCGGCGAAGTCGCGCCGGGCAGCGCCACCTGTGGACCGTTCGGCGAGGACGCTGCGTACACTTCGTCATCCGGCCAGGCGATCCAGGGCACCCGCGTTGGCCTGGGTCCGGACTATGGCTCGATGACCGCGCAGAAAACCATCGGTAACTCCAGTTACAATGCGCTCGAAGGGAACCTTCGCTCTACGCTGGGGAAGCGGTCCACCATCTTAGCCGGTTACACTTACTCGCGATCGATTGACGACGCGTCGAACCTGGGAGAGCAGACCAATCCCTTCAACTTACGGCTTTCGCGGGCTATCTCTTCCTGGGATATGACGCATAATTTTGTAGTGACTTACAACTACCTTCTGCCGCTCGAACGCCTGTTGGGCCGCCGCCGTCTGAGCGCGGGATGGAGCCTCTCGGGCACCACCCGTTTCAGCACCGGATTTCCGGTCACGCTCTTTGACGATTCGGACCGCTCTCTGCTGGGCACCCTGGGCAACGGGGTGAATAACCAGTTACTCGATACGCCGGAGGTGCTGCCGGGGCCGCTCCAGATCAATACCAACCCGCGCAACGGCAGACCGGAATTCAACACCGGCGTGATCGTTCCGGAAGCGCTTGGGCAGCTTGGCGACGCCGGCCGCCGTATTTTTCACGGTCCCGGAATCCAGAACTTCGACATGCAGATCAGCCGGAGTATCGCCTTTACGGAAGCGAAGTCGCTGGACATCCGCGTGGAAGCTTTCAACGTATTCAACCACGCCCAATTCTATGGACCCTCCTCGGTGGATGGCGAGGTCAACGATCCGAACTTTGGAAGCGTGGTGAGCGCCGCCGCGCCCCGGTTGGTACAAGCGGCGGTCAAGTTCCATTTCTGAATGGGCTGCCCTTGTCCGCCTGAGGGGTTAGGTGGAAAAACCCAGAGTAGTAAGACGAATTGCCGTTGATCCCAAGCGTCTCACGGGCGTTAAATTGTGGTTGCGGGAACAAATGGACCCTTCGGAAGCCGCAAAAAAGCGGGATACAATTCGGGTCTTCTGGCTCGACCGCGGACACTTCGCCGCCCCGGAGTTCGGCTCGCTTGCCTGCGCCCTCGCGTATGCGCAATCCGAACATGCGAGCGCCAGTTTCCACCAGGGCGCCACGGTACTCGCCTCCTGGGATGCCGCCGGCGGTTACAAGGTTTACTGCCAGAGCGCCGCGGCCAGCGCCTATTTCGCGGTGATGGTGGTTTCCGCGCCCTGAAGGCCTGGCGCGGAGACCCGCAGCGTGATCCGGCCGGGGCTCGCGGCGCGGACGATGGCCAAAGCGCGTCCCTCATACGGTTTCCGGTGGCCCGACTGCACCGGCGTCAGGTCGCGCAGGTCGCCGGTGTCGAGCGCAGCCAGTTCCCCGGCGCCGGAAACTTCGGCCGCGATTTCCTGATCGGCGCCGTAGACCCTGCGGCCCTGCGCGTCCACCACCCGGATCTCGAAGTTGGCCCCGTCGCCCACATCTATCCGCGGCGCGGCGGGATCGGCCACGATTTCCAGCCGTTCGGCCGGCCCGGCCGTCGCCAGCTCGAAATGGGCCGATTCGCTTCCGGCTCGTTTGCCAATGGCGCGCAGCACACCCGGCTCATTCGGAACGTCCCATTGCAACTCCGGCCGCAGCCGGTCCACCAGCGGCTTTTCGCCCAGCGAGCGCCCGTTCAGGAACAGCTCCGCCGAGTCGCAGTTCGTATAGACCGTCACCGCGATGCTCTTGCGCGGGTCTTTCCCCCAGTTCCAATGTTCCACCAGGCCTCGCCCTCCGGCAGTTTGCGCGGCGGCATAGACCATCGGACGGGTGCTCCAAAGCGCCTCGCGCTCGTACGATCGAGGCTTGCGAAACCCGCACAAATCGAGCAGTCCGGCGCCGCTGCCTCGGCTCGGGTATCGCCCGGCTTCCCCCAGGTAGTCGATGCCGGTCCACAGGAACTGCCCGGCCACGTATTCGTTCGCCGCCACCGCGCGCCACGCCTCCAGGGAGTGCGCGTTCTCGCTGCCCAGAATGATTCGCTCGGGGTAGGTCCGGTGATCCCGCGCGTAATACTGCTCCAGGTAGTTGTAGCCGGTCACATCCAGCAGGTTCGCCAGGCCGGTGGCATTGGATGCCAGGGTATCGGCCAGCGCCTGCGTCACCGGCCGCGTTCCGTCCAGGCCTTTCACGGCCGCCACCAGGCGCCGCGCCACGGACGGCAGCACATCGGCGTTCTGCATTCCCGGCTTCAGTCCGTCACGCCCGCGCGGGTGCCCGAACGGATCGCCGGGGTAATCGATTTCGTTGCCGATACTCCACAACACGATGCTGGGATGATTGCGGTCCCGCTGCACCATATCCTGAATGTCGCGCACGGCCCACTCATCGAACACCTCGTGGTAGCCGCGCGTGCCGGGGGTTCCGACGTTCCATCCCTCGATCCACTTGTGCTTGCCGCCGGTCCACTCGTCGAACGCCTCGTCCATCACCAGCACGCCCAGGCGGTCGCACAGATCGTATTCCTCGGGCGCCATGGGGTTGTGCGAGCAGCGGATGGCATTCACTCCCAGGGCCTTCAGCGCCTTCAAACGCCGCTCCAGCGCGGCCGCCGAGAAGGCCGCTCCCAGGCCTCCCAAATCGTGGTGCAGGCACACCCCGCGGAGCTTCTCCGGCTCTCCGTTCAGAAAGAACCCGTGATTGGCGTCGAAGCGGATGGAGCGGATGCCGAACGGCGTACGGTATTCGTCGCTCAGCGCGCCATCGGCGTAGACTCGCGTAACCGCGGTGTAGAGGTTGGGTTCCTCCGTGGACCAGAGGCGCGGGTTGGCCACCACGGCCTGCTGCGCAAAGGCACGCTCGCCGGCGGCCGCAACCGGTTCCTCGGAAGCCGCGCTGGCGGCCTCTTTCCCGGCGGCATCTTCGATGGTGGTGACCACCCGCACCGCGGCTGCAGCATGGGAGCCGTTTTGCACTCTCGTCTCCACCGAGACCAGCGCCTCCCCGGCGCCGGCCACCGGCGTATACACGTAGGTTCCCCAATGTGCCACGTGCACCGGCTGCGTCACCGTGAGCCACACGTTCCGGTAGATGCCCGACCCGGTGTAGAACCGCGAATCCGCGTTCACGCTGTGGTCCACGCGGACGGCCACCACGTTGGGCGTCGCACCGAAAGTGACGTAGGGTGTAAGTTCATACTCGAACGACGAATAGCCGTAAGGGCGATGGCCGAGAGGATGCCCGTTGATCCAGACATCGCTATCGCGATACACGCCATCGAAGTCGATATAGATTCGCCGCCCGGCGAGCGACTCGTCCAGCGGAAACGTCTTGCGGTACCAGCCGATGCCCCCCGGCAGGTAGCCCGTAGCGCTGGCATTCGACGCGCTGTAAGGGCCCTCGATGGACCAGTCGTGAGGCAGGTTGAGCTTGCGCCACCCGGCGTCGTCGAAGCGGGCGCGTTCGGCGCCCGGCGCATCGCCCTTGTAAAATCGCCATCCGGCGTCGAAGTTCAGCCGTTCCCGAACGGGCGCCGCGCACCAGGCCGGCAGCAGGGATAACGGCACCAGCCAAAACGCTGCTCGCATCATTCGATCGCTCCTGGGAGATTTCCATTATCGCGCGCAGCGTTGGCCGCCGCGTGGACGTGCGTCCGCCCGTCAGGTCGAGTGATAGACGTGCACGCCCGGCCGGAAGACTTTGGTTCCCTCCAGCGTCACGCCCGGCAGCCCAGTAAGGCGCACTTCGCGCAGCGCCGGCAGCCGCGCGAGGAAGGGAAGGCCGGCATCCGTGATCTTCAGGCATTCGTAGAATTCGATCTGTTCCAGCGCCGGCATGCCGCCAAGAATTTCCAGGCTCCGGTCGGTGATCTGCGTCAGCCCGGCGTAGTAATACCTGATCGCGAGATCGCGGATGTGTTCGGTCGCCCGGTCGCCGGTCTCGCGGCAGTACATGCACGTCAGCTTTTCCAGGTTCCGGCAGCGCCCGATGTGCCGGAAGCCGTCGTCCTGGAAGTCGATGGGGGTCAGCTCGCGCAACGCGGGGAACTCCGGCAGCCTGGCGAGCGCCGCCCCGTCGACGTTCCGGCACCCCATCCCCAGATTCCGCAGCGAGGGCATCTGCGAGAACGCCACAAACCCGCGGCTTCCGAAATTCGGGCAGACGCGCCCCCAGATGCCCTCGATGGTCTGCGAGCGGGCCAGGGCCGCAAATCCCTCGTCGGTCGCCACCGATTCCTGAATGCGCAGCCGCTTCAGCCGTGGCAACGCCGCGATGTGCCGCAGCGCAATGTCGTCGCTCAGTTTGCCATCGCAGCCCAGCACCTGCAAATTGGGCAGGTGGACCAGGTGGGCGAAGCCGTCGGTGGTGATGCGATCGATGTGCCAGAACAGGTCCAGGTCGAAGACCCCATCGAGGCCGGCGAGCGCCGCCAGGCCGGCATTCGTGAATGGCCCGTCGATCAGCAGCCGCGCCCCATCGGCATCGGCCGCTCGCAGCAGCGGGAAATGGTGCAGCAGCGCAATGCCGGCGTCCGTGACGAGCCTTCCGCTGCTGAACCGGCGCAGTTTCGCTTTGCTCTGGAGCGCCTCAATGGCGCCGTCTCCGGTGGGCGACCCCATCAGGTTCACCTCCTCCAGCCGCTCGCAGAAGCGCAGGTTCGCGATCCCGCGGTCGGTGATGCCGGCCTGCCACGTCATGGCAAACTGCCGCAGGTTGGGCAACTGCCGCAGCACTTCCAGGCCGCGGTCGGTGAGCTTGCCGCCGGGATACTCGTTCAGCTCCAGGCGCTCAAGCTGCGGCATCCCCGCGAGATGCAGCAGGCCGTCGTCGGTGAGTTCGCGCGACCCGCCCAGGCTCAGACTGGTCACGAAGTCCAGCCGGGCAACGCGCGCCAGCGCTTCATCCGTCATCAGCCCGTTGGCGTCCAGCGCGGGAATGCGCTGCTCCCGCATCACACCGGTCAACTCTTCCCAATCGACGGCCGATAGCCGGCGGCGCGGCCCGATGCGATGGTCCTTGGTGTCGATGGCGTAGGGCGCGCCCTCGGGCGGCGTCCCGGCGGCCAGGCCCTGCATCAACTTCTCCCAACTGCCGAAGCCGGCGTCCTGCGCAATCAGGCTTCGTGCCTCTTCGATGGGGAAGTAGTTCTCCGGGACGCGCGACGACCGCTGGCGATAGGCGTAATCGCGGCGCCAGATTTCGGCCTTCAGATCGGCCAGGCTGAAGGACCGGCCGTAGTGGCGGTTCAGCCGCTCCAGCGCCGCGGCGTCGCCCGTGAAAGCGCCGGCGAAATCGCGCGCGGCCTGCTCGTACGCCTCGCTGGTCCGCACCCGCGCCGCCTGCTGCACGGCCAGCTTCAGCTCCTTCCAGTTTTCGAAGCCGTGCTCGCGCGCGAGGGCATATTGCACGTCGCGCAGCACGGGCGTTCGGGTGTGTTTCGGGCAGGCGCGCTCGAATCGCTGGCGCGCTTCCGCTTGGTTTTCGCGCAGGCCCTTGAGCCAGCGCCGCGCTTCTCGTCTCAGGTTGTCGAGAGTGGTGGCAGAGGTGAGTTTTCGCTGCATGTACCTTCCTTCCGTCATTGCCCAGGTCCGCTGAGCTCAGGGCCGGAGGAAAGGTCCGTGCCAAACGCAACTCGAAGATCGGGTGGGAGCAATCTCCCTTGCCGCGGACAGGAGGCGCCCCAGAGCGCGCTGAGGCTAGATTCTCACACGCCCGCACGGCTGTCAATCACGTCGCAGCGCCACCACCACCAGCCCAAAAAGAACAACACCAGCCCCACCACGCGATACCCACGAATGCCCTCCCGGTCACACCGGACCATGCTCTCGTTTCCCGGTCTCTCGACCATTCGGCGATGGCGCCCCACCGCGCCCGCACCCATTGCGCACGGCCCCAAAGCATGTTACCCCAGTATCGAAAGGCGAGCCATGCAACGACGGAGTTTCCTGAAGACGGCGGCGGCGGGCGGGTTGACCATCCTGCGCAGTGGCCTGCTGCGCGGCCAGACGGCGCCCAGCAACCGGCTCCACATCGCGCTGGCCGGCGTGTGGGGCCGCGGAACCGCGCACTACAACGTATTGCGCAATGAAAACGTGGTGGCGCTGTGCGACGTCAACGACCTGCGCACCAAAGAGGCCCTGGCCCTCTTCCCCAAGGCGAAGACCTATTGGGATTGGCGCCGCATGCTGGAGCAGAAGGACATTGAGGCGGTAATCATCTGCACGGCCGACCATCACCACGCCTTCCTGGCCAACTGGGCCATGAACCGCGGCCTGCACGTCTACTGCGAAAAGCCCATGGGCATCACCGTGGAGGAGGTCCGCACCCTGCGCGCCAATTACCGCAAGAACCGCGCCAAACTGGTCACCCAGCATGGCACGCAGCGGCACGCCTATCCCAATTTCGAGCGCCTGCGCGAGCTGATTCTGGATGGCGCCGTGGGCGAGTTGAAGACCATCCACGGGTGGGATAGCCGCCAGCTTCCCCGCCCCGGCTATCCCCAGGCGGCAGGCGCCGTGCCGGCGGCCCTGCATTACGAGCAGTGGATCGGCCCGTCGCCCTACCATCCCTACAGCCCGCAGTATTTCGGAGGTTCCAGCGGCCTGAACTGCCTGTTCTGGAACATGTACCGCGATTTCGGCGTGGGCCAGATGGGCGACATGGGCGCCCACACCATGGACCTGCTGTGGAACTCCATCGACGCCGGCGCGCCCACGGCCATC
>Ga0335074_10013435_pt1 | contig 11506 bp, 10 predicted proteins | sample Lox_Sample_23_FD_206715 | JGI IMG/M metagenome (GOLD analysis project Ga0335074, IMG submission 206715) | Soil microbial communities from Loxahatchee National Wildlife Refuge, Florida, United States - Lox_Sample_2.3 | ecosystem: Environmental > Terrestrial > Soil > Wetlands | place: USA...
ACGCGGCCAGCGCGGACGGGCCGGCACCGGTCGCGACGCCGGTCTGCTCCGTGAAGTTCGCCTCGGCGGTGGCGCGCCCGTCGTAATAGGCGATGACAGTGCCCGGCGTCATCCGGACGGCGGTGACGCGCACGCCGCGGGCGTCCCACTCGCCCGGCCGCGGGCTGAGCGCGGTCCCCTGCCAGGTCCAGGTCAGGCCGTCGGCACTGAACGCGTAGTCGGTGGTCATCCGGTCGGTGTGGTCGGGGTCGGTCAGCGGGTGCACCGACGCCCAGAGGTGCCACTTGTCTCCGTCGTGGATGATGACCGGGTCCTTGACGGCGCTGGCGGCGTCTCCCGGCAGCACCACCCGGCTGCGGCGCGGGTCGAAGGCGCCGGGATGGCTGGCCTCGAGCATCTCCACCCGCCAGTGCTTGGTGCCGGGCGTAGCGCAGCTCAGGTACAGCCGCCAGCCGCCCTCGGGGAGCGCGACGAGCGCGGGCCGCTCCAGCGACTCCGCGCCTAGTTCCGCACGGCCGATGGTGGCGACGGTCTCGAAGCGCTCGCCGTCGGCCGACCGCGCGACGACGACCGCGTAGCCGCGTCCCAGCCCTTCCGGACGGCGCACGCGGTAGGCCAGAAAGATCTCGCTATCGCTGCGGGCCACGCTCGGCGCGCCCGCCCATGTCCCTTCTCCTAGCCCGGGGGGCGCGACCGCTACGACAGAGCGCTCGGGCCGCGGCATGAGGGTGGCCACATTCGCCACGGTTTCTTCAGGGATCACAATCGGCACTTTAGATGATGAGCAGCGATGCTCAGGGCCGATCGCGGCCAATGGCACCGCCTCTGACCTGGGCGCGGGCCCGCCAGGAGGCCAGAAGCCAGAAGGGTTGCCTGGTCGTCGGCGTGCTGGCCGGTGGCATGCCGGCCGGTTTGCCGGGCAGTCTGTTGTCCATGAGCCCGCATCCCCCGCCGGGCGCCCCCGGCGCGGCGCCGCATCCCCGGACCTGGCACACTCCGGCCGTCGTCATCGGCGTTATCGCGCTCGCGGCGGTCGCATCCGTGGCCCTGAGCGCTGCGACCGGGGGTTCCGCTCCCGGCCGGGGTGGCCGGACCGCCGCGGTATCGGTCACCGCCGGATCCGTGGCCACGGTCGACCTCCAGGACGTGCCAGGACAGCTGACCATCGTGACCTCCGGGACCGGCCGGGTGACGCTGACCGGGCACCTGGACTGGACCGGGCATGGCGCTGCCGCCGGCACCGAGTCCAGGTCCGGGCGCGTCCTGCACCTGTCCTACCGCTGCGCCGTGGCCAGCCCGTGCACCGCGGACCTGCGGCTGACCGTGCCGAAGCGCACCGCGATCACCTTGCGCCAGCCGTCGGGTCACGTCGTCATGTCCGGGCTGGCCGGGCCGCTGCGGATCACCGCCAGCAGCGTGGACATCATGGCCACGGGCCTGCGCTGCCCGTCGCTCGATGCCGCGATCACCTCCGGGCACCTGGGCGCCTGGTTCGACGGCGCGCCGCGCCAGGTGAACATCTCGCTGACGTCGGCGCAGGCCACGCTCTGGCTGCCTGGCGGCGCTCCCTACGCGGTAACCGATCAGGTCACCTCAGGCTTCATCCATGTCGGCATCCCGCAGGCCAGCGGCGCACCGCGCTCGCTCGCCGCGCGCGTCACGTCCGGGGAACTCGACCTGCAGACCCGCTGAACCGACCGGCTCAGCCGGCCGCGGCCGCGTGTTCGGCCGCGCGGAGCGGGTCGAGCGGCGCCAGGTCGATGCCGGGCGGCTGGGCCAGGGCGACGCGGGCGGCGACGGCGCCCGCGTACGGGCCCATGGTCAGCCCGTTCGCGCCGAGGCCGCTCGCCACCACCAACCCGTCGACGCCGGGCACCGGCCCGAGCAGCGGCCGGGCGTCGGGGCCTACCGGGCGGAAACCGACCCTGGTCTCGAGGTAGCTGGCGCCGGCCAGACCGGGCGCCGCGGCCAGCGCGTTCCGCAAGACCTCCGCCAGGCCGCCGGCCGTCACCCGGTTGTCGAAACCGGCGCCCTTCTCGCGGGTGGCACCGACCACCACCCGAGACCCCTCAAAGGCCAGCAAGTAGTGGCCGCTCCCGGCGGGCAGCACCACGGGCCAGCGGCCGGTGTCGGCGGGCGCGACCGACAGGTGGACGATCTGCCCGCGCTGCGGCGTCACGGCGACCGGGACGCCGGCCGGCTCCAGGAACGCCCCGGTCCACGCGCCGGTCGCGGCGACAACGGCGTCGGCCTCGATGACCTGTCCCTTGACCATCACGCCGGTCGCCCGGCCCCGCTGGCAGACCAGTTGGGCGCGGCCGGCGGTTATGACCGCGCCGCGGGCCACCGCGGCCCTGGCCAGGGCCTCCGCCAGTCGCCGGCCGTCCACCCGGCAGGCGCCCGCGACCGAGACGGCGGCGCGATCCTCGCGCAGCGGCGGGAACAGGCCACGGGCCTCGGTGCCGGTCAGCGCGGCAACGTCGCCGATCTCGGGTGCTTCGGCCCGGCGAGCCAGGAGCCGCTGCCGCACCTCTCGCTGCTCGTACCCGGAATGGACCTGGATCAGCGCGCCGACCTGGCGGTATCCGACATCGGCCGGGCCGCGCTCGGTGAGCTCGTCGACCAGCCCGGGAAGGTACCTGACCGAGGCGCAAGCCAGGTCGTACCAGACCGGGTCGTCCGCCAGGGCCGACGTCCACGGGCACACGATCCCGGCGCCTGCTGCCGTGGCCTGGCCAGGCATGGCCGCGTCCGCGAGCAGCACCTCCGCCCCGAGGCGGCTGGCCGTGTACGCGCAGCTGGCTCCGACAATCCCGGAGCCGACCACGATCACTCGCATGTGGCCTCCTCCCGGCGTGGCAAGCACCCGCAATGGGCATCCTGCCCGCGCCGGTGGCCGCCCATGCACCGGTTAGCACCAATGCGCCGGATTCCGGTGGCGCGCCCGTAGTTCTGCGGACGCGCCACCGGGCCAAGCTGCCGGGGCGACCCTCAGCGGCCGGAGACCTCCGTTCCCGGCGTGAACGACACGCCGCGCAGGACCTCGCCGAACCCGGCCGCCCTGACGATCCGGAAGCTCTCGGCGGCCGGGACGGTGGTTGCCGGCAGGCTGTCGGTGATGGCGACCAGCTTGTTCGGGTCCGCGCCCTGGTCGCCGCCGCCGCTGACCGTGGAGGTGACCGCGTAGATCGTCACCGTGCCGTTCGGGTTGACCCGGCCGGTGATGTTGCGCAGGCCGTCGGTGGCCGGGGCCCACGGCAGCCCGGTCGCGGCGTTGTCGCCGGTCGGGTAGCCGGGCACGGTGTACGGGTCGCCGAGGTTGAGCCCGGCGGTGAGGGTGTAGGCGAGGTCCCAGCTGGTGCCGTTGAACACCCACTTCTGCAGGCCGGCCGTGGTCTGTGCGGCGGCCCCGGTGTAGGTGCCGGTGCTCGTCGAGTAGGTGTCGTCCCCGTTGCCCTCATCGGCCACGTACACGGTGTCCTTGTTCGCGAACCACATGCCGAACGGGAACGAGGTCGTCGACTTCGCGAGCGTGGTCGGGAACCCCTGCAGGACGCACATGTTGTACGGCGTCACGCCGTCGGTCTGCAGCAGCGAGGCGTTGTAGGCGATCGGCGAGGTCGGCAGCGGCGCCCCGGGCTGCGGCACGCCGGCGCCGTTCGGGCATGCCTTGCCGGTCGTGTCGATGAAGTACACGGTGTTGACGCCGTTGCTGCCGCTGCCCTTGGTCAGGTACACGACGTTGTCATAGACGGTCAGGCCGCGGAAGTTGGTGTCCTTGCCGATCTTGTCGGCCTTGTCCCCGAGCTGAGTGACATTGAAGCTGCCGACCGGCGCGGGCTGGCCGGGCTGCTGGACGCGCTCCGGCTTGAACTGCGGCGTCGCGATCTGGGCGCCGGCGCCGAGGATGACCCCGTCGGGCTGCGGGTTGCTGCCATTGCCAGCGTTTCCGGCCATGTAATACACGTTCTGGCCGTGACTGTCGTTGAGGATCGCGGCGCGGCCGTTGTCGCCGCTGTAGGCGTTGGTCTCGGTGAACGAGAACCGGCCCTGCTGGTCGAGCTGGACGACCGCCCGGTAGTACGCGCCCGGGACCGGGTTGGTCGGGTCGATGACGGCGGGCGTGTTCGCGTTGGAGACGTCGACTGTGCCCGGCGTGGCGACGTATCCCATCATCGTCACGTCCCGGCCGTCGGTCGACAGGTTCAGCGCCAGTTCGGACTTGGAGGAGAAGCTCGTGACGGCGTGGTCGCCTGGCCTGGTGCCGTCCGGCACCTGGATCCGGCTCACCAGGCGGCCCGACGGCGTGATCTGGTCGAGCATTATGGGCGTGGTGATGCCGAAGCTGGGGTCGACCAGGACGTTGTTGAAGACCTGCGGGTACGCGGCGTTATTGGTCGCGGTGACGCAGCCGGTGGTGCATCCGGGCGGCAGGACCGTCACGCCAGGTACCAGGGCGTCCGGGTTCACGTCGTAGTACGAGCCGCTCACCAGCAGGTTGCCCGGCCTGAGGAACGAGTCCTGCCCCGGACGCGGCGACGCGCTCGCGCTGCTGGCCACCGCAAGCGAGCCGCAAGTCAGCGCGGCGATCGCGAGCCCTGACGCGAGGCGCCACCGCGAACGGCGCACGAGCGCACCGGCCGACCATTCCTGTGTCATCATCCACCCTTTCGGCGAGGCCGGCAGCATGCCAGCCAGATGACGACCACAGTGGCCATCGGGCACAGCCGGCCCGCCAAAAGCCGGTAAACGCCGAGTGAACATTCCCGTCTTCGGTTCAGGCGGCGCGACGGCGGACCACCCAGATGGTGCCGGCGATGAGCAGCAGCGACAGCACCAGCAGCCAGCCGGCCTCGATGAACTGGAAGTGCCAGTACCGGGCCTCCGGCTGATAGATCGTCCACTGGGTATAGCCACGCTGCGGGCGGTTGATGAGCTGGATGATCTTGTTCTCGCTGGTGATGGCCTGGCCGTTCGGACCGACCCACCACTGGTGGATCACCCAGGGCGACTTCCCTGGCGCACCCCCGCTGCCGTGGGCGGTCAGCGCGGCCTCGTAGTGCGGGCGCAGGTACAGGATCGTCACCAGCAGCAGCCCGGCCCAGGCGGCCATGGCCGCGGCGATCGCGGGGACGACCTTGCGGACGAGCACCCCGGCCAGGCCACCGATCGCGAACGCGGCCAGCGTCCAGGCGGCGAAGGCGATCCCGGTCAGCTCGAAGTACTGGGGGGCGAACGCGCTGTCGGCGGGGAAGGCGAAGAACGGGTAGTAGAACCAGCCGAACAGCTGGCTCAGCGCCGCGGCGGCGGCGGTGACCGCAACCGCCGGCACCGCGAGGCGGGCCAGCGTCCACCGGGTCCGCCCGGCGCCCTGGGTCCAGGCGAACCGGAACGTGCCGGCCTCCAGCTCCCGTCCCAGCACCGGCGCCCCGGCGAACACCCCGACCAGCACCGGAACCGCCAGCATGAAGGCCGCGGTGGTCTCGCCCCAGACGTGGTAACCGCCGAACAGCATCAACGCGGTCGTGCAGGTCTGCGAGATGTGACTCTCCGTCAGATGACACGAACCCAGGCTGGCGTAGCCGCTGCGGACCCGCAGCCCCACGATCAGCAGATAGGCGGCGACCACACCGAGGAAGACCGCCGCGCCGGCCGCGGAGAACCGGTACTGCCGCCAGCTAACCCAGGCCAGCCGGCGCCACGGAACCGGCCGGGTGCTGGTGCCGGGACGCGATGGTGCCGGGGCGTTCAGAATGGTCATCGACTTACCTCCGTGGGCTCGGACGTGCGGGTGCGGGCCGGGCCGGGCAGCGTCGCGGCGCCGGGCTGGCGCAGGTAGGCAAGGACGACCTCTTCCAGGCTGACCGGGTGTGACTCCCAGCCAGGCGGCACCGGATCCCCGGGCGTGCTGGTCCTGACCAGCAGATGGGCCTGCGCCTCCGCCCGGCGGGCATGTACCACCGCCTGCTGCTGGCCCATCAGGTCGGCCTCGGCCGCCGGGCCGGTCAGCACCCGGTGGGTGGCGAGCAGGTCGTCGACCTCACCAGCCACCTGCACCCGGCCGCCGGACACCAAGATGAGGTAGTCAGCGACTCGTTCGAGCTCGGTTAGCACGTGCGAAGACAGCACCACCGACATCCCGTCCTCCGCGGCGGCCGCCATCACTGTGGCCATGAAGTCATGGCGGGCCAGCGGGTCGAGGTTCGCCAGCGGCTCGTCGAGCACCAGCAACCGCGGCCTCCGGGCCAGCGCCAGGGTCAGCGCGAGCTGCGCCTGCTGCCCGCCCGACAGCTTGCCCGCCTTGCGCTTCAGCGGGATGCCCAGCTCACCTAGCCGTTCCCGCGCGTAGTCATTGTCGAACCGCAGGTTGAGGGAGCTGGTCAGACGCAGCATGTCGGCCGCCGACAGGTTCTTGTAGAGCGGTGCGTCCTGCGCGACGAACGCGATGCCGTCCAGCGCGGCCGGTGACCCGGCCGGCTCGCCGCCGAGCACGGTCACGGTCCCCGCGGTCGGCGCGGACAGGCCGACCGCCAGGTTCAGAAATGTGGTCTTTCCCGCGCCGTTGGGTCCGACCAACGCCGCCACGTGCCCGACCGGGATCGCCATGGTGCAATCGCGCAGCGCCCAGGTACTGCCGTAACGCCGGCCCAGGGCGCTCGTTTCGATGACGTTCATGCGACGCCCTCCGTTTTGTTATCGGGTGTGCCGCGACGCTCCTGAACGCCGCCGCGGCGCTCAAAGAAATCCCGCAGCGCGCTGGTGAACAGGGCCACGATCCCGTCCTCGTCCAGCCCGGCCGTTTCGGCGGTGCTGAGCCAGGCCAGCAGCGACCGGCGCAGCGTGGCCAGCTCCGGCAGCACGACCTGGCTCAGCGTGGCCTGCACGAACGTGCCCTGACCGGGCCGTCCCACGGCCAGGCCCTTGGTCTCCAGTTCCTTGTAAGCCTTCAGCACCGTGTTCGGGTTGATCGCCAGTGATGCGACCGCGTCCCGGACCTTGGGCAGCTGGTCGCCGGGCTTCAGGTAGCCCAGCCGCAGCGCGTGCTCCACCTGCTGCACGAGCTGCAGATAGGTCGGCACGCCGGACCCGCTGTCCAGCCGGAACTCGATCGGCGACGCGAACCCGCCCGTCGGCGGTTCATCCCCCTTCCCGCCTTGCCCGTCGGCCGCGCCGGCTCGCGGCGGAACGTCGCCGGCGGTGTCCGGCGAGCTGATCCCTTTATCTATATCCATAAGACAAGGGTACATGGAGCGGTGCGAGTGTCAAGGCAGCCCGCCGTTCGACCCTGCCACTGGCGAGCCGGACTACCTGTACGCGCGCATGGCTGACCACCTGGAAGCACGGATCAAGGCCGGGGACCTGGCACCAGGCGCCCGGCTCCCGGGCGAACGCGACCGATAGTCATGTCGCGAGCCTGGCTTGCCGGCGCTGCTATTAATCGAGGTCAGCCGCCACGGCCTTCGAGACCTGGATTTGCTCCTCCTCGAAGCCAAGCCTTTCGTAAAAGTGCCGCGCCCGGTGATTACGCGCCCCGGTGTCGAGGATGATCCGCGAAAGACCCCGCCCGGCCGCCCATTGCTGCGCCGCGGCCATCAGCGCTCGCCCGGCGCCGCGTCCCTCGAGTGCCTCATCGGTGATCAGCTCACCGACGTAGGCGTCCACCTGGCCGGTGAAGTGTCGCCGCTCGACCAGGCTGACAAAGCCTGCGACACGGCCGTTGAGCAGGGCGACGAGCGCGGCATGGCCGTCTTCGCGTGCGGACGCCAGGGAGGATTCGATCCAGCCCCTGGCCGCGGTCGCGAACCCGGCCGGATCACGCCAGGGCGCGGCGCCGATGGTGAGCCGGGGGCTGAGCTTTAGCAGGGCGTCGTGGTCCTCTTCACGAGCCGGACGGATGTGAAAATCTGCGGATTCAGACATGCGCCGAGTATTGCATTTCCACCTTGATTAAAAAAAGACGTTCATCACAATTTCTTGCGCGCCATATTTTAATAAATAAATTATGGCGAGCACCTGCTGCCCTGAGGAGCAAATGACGGGTCAGGCACGTCGGCTGAGAGTGACATGGGTGACGCCGCCGGGGCTGTTCACGGCCTCGATCTGGAAGCGGTCTTCGAGCGCCTCCAGCCCGTCCCAGAGCCGCTCCCCGCGGCCCAGCACGATGGGCACCACGACGATGTGCAAGTAGTCGATCAGGCCGGCGGCCAGGAACTCGCGGATAGTGGACGGGCCGCCGCCGATGCGGATGTCACGGCCAGCGGCGGCCTGGCGCGCGTGCGCCAGTGCCTGGGCGGGGCTGGCGCCGAGGAAGTGAAACGTGGTGCCGCCGTTCATCTGGACCGGCGGCCGGGGATGGTGGGTGAGAACAAAGACCGGGGTGTGGAACGGCGGGTTGTCCCCCCACCAGCCGTTCCAGTCCTGGTCCGGCCAGGGGCCGTGGTGGGGGCCGAACTTGCCCCGGCCCATGATCTCGGCGCCGATCCCCAGGTTCCAGGCGCTGGCAAAGGCGTCGTCGATGCCGGTGCTGCCACCGGGCTGGCCTTGCATGGCGTGGAATGTTCGCGTCGCGAAAAGCCACTCGTGCAGCCGGGTTCCCGCATGACCGAACGGGGCATCGAGGCTTTGCCCCTCGCCAGTGCCAAACCCGTCCAGAGACACCGAGAAGTTGTGCACCCGTACCTGCGACACAGTGACCTCCGCACACGTTGGCTGACCGCGAGCGGAACCATTACCGCACCCCGCCCGGGTGAAGACGATCCGCCGGGCACGAAATCATCGCCTGCGACTGGCCACTGAGCACCACCCGCCGCGGGTCAGAAACGACCAGCCTTCGCTGTGGTTACCCCAGAATCAGCTCGGCGACCTCGCGCAGCGCCTGGGGCCGCGGCGGCACGTGCACCAGCAGCGTCGTCAGCAGGGAGTCGCTCCAGGCCGGCAACTCGGCACGGATCTTGCCGGCCGGGCCGATAAGCGCGAGCCGCTCCACCAGCCAGGTCGGAATCGCGGCGGCCGCTTCCCGCTGACTTCCGTCCCTCCAGAGCTTGCCGACCCTGGCCACGATGTCCTCATGACCCATGCGGACGATGGCCTGGGCGTGGAAGTTCCGGCCGGAAGGGCCGATGAAGCTGGCGAACAAGGGGCGGAGTTGGTCGGCCGCGGTCTCGGTGTCTTCGTGCACGAGCATCGGCACCGCGCCCATGACCTCGAAGTCCTCGTCCCCGCGCCGGGCCCCGGGGCGGGCCGCGCCTTCGGCGAGCGCAGCGCGGTAGTGGCTGTCCTGGTACGGCGAGTAGAAGGTGGCGATCCAGCCGTCGGCTATCTCCCTGGCCAGGGCCACGTTCTTGGGCCCCTCGGCACCGAGGAGGATCGGCAAGTCAGGGCGCAGTGGCTGGACCATCGACGGCAGCGGCCTGACTGCTTCGCTCCCGATCCGCAGCGGCAGCGACAGGTGCCGGCCCTCGTACGTGACCGGACCATCGGCGGCCAGGACGCGCCGCACGATGGCAAAGTAGTCGCGCGTACGGCCGAGCGGGGGGTCGAACGGCTGGCCGTACCAGCCCTGGACGAGATCGGGCCCGGACAAGCCAAGACCGAGCGTAAAGCGTCCCGCTGACAGGTGATCGACGCTGAGCGCCGCCATCGCGGTAGACGCGGGGGCGCGGGCCGCCATGTGCATGATGGCGGTACCGAGCCGGATCGTGCTGGTATGGGCACCGACCCAGGCCAGCGGGGTCAGCGCGTCCGAACCGTGCCCCTCCGATGTCCACACCGACTCGTAACCCATGGCCTCGGCCTCCCGCACCGCGGCGGCCAGGCCCGGCGGTGGCCCGTCGGCGTTCCAGAACCCGAGCAGCAAACCGAGCTTCATGCCCGGAACCTCCCTTTATGCACAACGGAACGAACAGCGTTCGTTAGCGAACATTGTACGCTACCGAACGCCGTACGTACACTCACGGTATGGAGCCAGGGGCGCATGAACCGGTCAGCCGCCGGGGCCGGTCAGCTCGCCCGGCCCTCAGCCGGGCCGCGATCATCGAGGCAGGCCTGGAGGTCGCCGACAGCGAGGGCCTGGATGCCGTCACCATGCGCCGCGTCGCCGGCAGCCTGGACACCAGTGCCTCTGCCTTGTACGTATACATCCGAGGCCGCCAGGACTTGCTGGACGCCATGTTCGACCAAGTCATGGCCGCGGTCGCCGAAGCTGCCATTCCCGAGGGCACCTGGAAAGAGCGCCTCAACTGGCTGCTGATCACGTCGGTCGAGGCCGCAGGCGGCCACGGCGGGCTGGCTCAGGTAGCCCTGTCCCGCATCCCCGCAGGGCCCAGCGCCCAGAAGATCACCGCCGAGGTACGGGCACTGCTGGCCGAGGGGCACATCAGCGAGTCGGCCATCCCCGCCGCGCTCGACCTGCTGGCTCTGTTCGTCACCGCCGCGGCCCTGGACCGAGTGCCCGCCGCGTTCCTCACGCCGCAGCAGCAGCATGACCGGCTGCGCTGGCAGATCGACGTCGTGCTCGCGGGCCTCGTCGCGCTGCGGTGACGGTCCCGGATGCCTACGTCCTGAAAAAGACCCGAGGACTTGCTGGCGGCCGGCCGTCGCCGGTGGCAACATTAATGCTGTTTTACAGAGATATACGACCATTCCCCGCGTGGTCGGCCGCGTCACGGATTAGCTCGGCCAGGCATCCCTGGGCCGAGGTCAGGCAGATCACACATGGGGGTCATGATGGGTCGTTCCTGGGGTCGTGCTGCTTTCATTCTTCTCCTCGCGGTGCCGCTGGGCGGCGCCTCCGTGGCGGCGGCCGGGCCGCCGGCGCTGGCCGCGTCCGTTCATCCATCCGCGACGACGGCTCGCGGCGGCGACCTGGCAGCGGCGAGCAGCGCCGCGCAAGGAGAGAGTCTGCTCGGCGTGAGCGCCGCATCGGCCACCGACGCCTGGGCGGTCGGCTACAAGTGCAGCAACGCCGATTGCTCGCCACCGAACCTGACGTACAGCACGCTGATCGACCACTGGAACGGCAAGACGTGGTCGACCGTCGCGAGCCCAGACTCGGGCACGAGCGACCAGCTCACCGGGGTGAGCGCGGTATCGGCCACCGACGCCTGGGCCGTCGGCAACACGAACTCGGGTCCGGTCAACACGGTCGCAGGCCCGGCACTGATCCTGCACTGGAACGGCAAGAAGTGGTCCAAGACCCCGATCCCGGAAGCCAGCACCACCGACTTCTTCCTGCGCGGTGTGAGCGCGATATCGGCGACCGACGCCTGGGCCGTCGGAACCTGGGACGCCTACGGCGTCAACGCGCACGCGCTGTTCCTGCACTGGAACGGCCGGAAGTGGTCGAGGGTCGTGAGCCCGAGCCCGGTCGGCAGGGCGTTGTTCGGCGTGAGCACGGCCTCGGCCACCGACGCCTGGGCGGTCGGGCAGTACACCAACTCGGCCGGCGCGGACGCCACGCTGACCGAGCACTGGAACGGCAAGAGGTGGTCCAAGTTCGCGAGCCCGG
>Ga0335074_10013436_pt1 | contig 11506 bp, 7 predicted proteins | sample Lox_Sample_23_FD_206715 | JGI IMG/M metagenome (GOLD analysis project Ga0335074, IMG submission 206715) | Soil microbial communities from Loxahatchee National Wildlife Refuge, Florida, United States - Lox_Sample_2.3 | ecosystem: Environmental > Terrestrial > Soil > Wetlands | place: USA: Florida...
GGAACCTTAATGGTCGAGTGGCGCTCGAGCCAGACCGGCACCGGTAGATTTTTCTCTCGCAGGAACGCCGGATTAAACAACTTCGACTGATAACGTGTGCCATAGTCGGCGAGTATGGTGACGATGGTATGGCCTGGGCCAAGCTCCTTCGCCAGCCGCACTGCGCCGGCGATATTGATGCCGGACGAGCCGCCGAGACAGAGCCCTTCGTGTTCGAGCAGGTCGAAGATCAACGGCAGCGCCTCGCTGTCCGGAATCTGATAGGCGGTGTCGATCGGAGCGCCCTCGAGATTTTTGGTGATGCGACCCTGGCCGATGCCTTCTGTGATCGAGGAGCCTTCGGATTTCAAGATGCCGGTCGTGTAGTAGCTGTACAGCGCGGCGCCCATCGGATCGGCGAGCCCGATGCGCACCGCTTTACTGTGCGATTTGAGCGCCATGGCGACGCCGGCGAGCGTGCCGCCGGTGCCGACGGCGCAGACGAAGCCGTCGACCTTGCCGTCGGTCTGCCGCCAGATCTCCTGCCCGGTCGTTTCGATGTGACCCTGCCGATTGGCGATGTTGTCGAACTGATTGGCCCAGATCGCGCCGTTCTGTTCAGCCTTGGCAAGTTGGACGGCGAGCCGGCCGGAAATCTTCACGTAGTTATTCGGATTCGAATAGGGCACGGCCGGTACTTCGATCAGTTCGGCACCGCATAGCCGCAGCGTGTCCTTTTTTTCCTGGCTCTGCGTCTGCGGGATGACGATGACGCTGCGGAAGCCCATGGCATTGCCAACCAGAGCGATGCCGATGCCGGTATTGCCTGCAGTCCCTTCGACGATGATGCCGCCGGGCCGCAACTCGCCCCGCTTCACCGCGTCCTGAATGATGAACAGAGCGGCGCGATCCTTGACCGACTGGCCCGGATTCATGAATTCGGCCTTGCCCAGAATTTCGCAGCCGGTCGCGGCCGATACGCGGTTAAGGCGAATGAGCGGCGTATTGCCGATGGCTTCGAGAATTCCGTTGCAAGTCTGCATGGGCGCAATTTCCACTGTAACGGACCCTAAATGACGAAATCCCTCTAAACAAGCCAAGCTCGAATGCGTCGTTCGGCGCAAGGTTGCCGAAACCATACCGGCGCAAGCCGGTCAGTTCGCTCCGAGCATTCACCTATTCTTTGCGGCCGCGGGGTTAAGCGGACGGACCGCCGGAGGTTGTATCCGGTGATGAGCCCTGTTTCGGTCATTGGTCGAACGCGATGAATCTCGATGTCAATACACTCTTCCTCGTAACGATCTACGTAGAAGTGATTCTCGGATTGCTGTTGCTGTTCGCCTGGGTGCAGAACACGGCGATCACGGCTGTGGCCTGGTGGGGCTTTGCACACCTGCTGCGCGCCGCGTCGGTGGTGCTGTTCGGCCTGTACGGTTCGGCGCCCGACGTGATCACGATCGACCTCGCCAACGCTCTGCTATTTACCGCCTTTGCGCTGACCTGGACCGGCGCGCGTGTGTTCGATCACTTGCGGCCGCAGCCCATCCTGTTGTTCGCCGGCGCCGCCTTATGGCTGGTCATCTGCCGTGTGCCGGCGGTCGAAGCCTCTTTCAATGTGCGCGTTCTGATCTCCTCGGGAATCATCACGTCTTACACCTGGGCGACGGCCTACGAATTCTGGCGCGGCCGCAGCGAGCCCCTGGTCTCGCGCTGGCCGGCGATCTTCATGCTGTTCGCCCACGGTGCGCTCTATCTGCTGCGCACGCCATTCGGCGCCATGCTGCCGTGGTCGCCGACCGGCAACGAGGTGTTCGAGAGCGTCTGGCTCACGGTGCTCAGCTTCGAGGCGCTGTTGTTCACCATCGCCATTGCCTTCATTCTGCTGGCCATGGCCAAGGAGCGCACCGAGCACCGTCACAAGACAGCGGCTCTGGTCGATCCGCTCACCGGCATCGCCAACCGCCGCTCGTTCCTGCAGGACGCCGAGGCCCAGCTCAAACGGCAACTGACCGATCCGCGTCCGATCGCGGTAATGCTGCTCGATCTCGACAACTTCAAATCGATCAACGACCGCTTTGGTCACGCCGTGGGCGATCGGGTGCTGCAGCATTTTGCCGAGGTAGGTAACCGCTCGATACGGCGCACCGACCTTTTCGGCCGTCTCGGCGGCGAGGAATTTGCCGCTTTGTTGTTCGATACGACGCGCGACCGCGCGCTTGCCGCCGCCGAAGAGATCCGCTCGGGCTTTGCCAGCGTCACCAGCGAAGTCGACGGCCGGCCGGTCGTTGCGACCGTCAGCATCGGCATCGTCATCAGCCATGACGCCGTGCTCGATCTGTCGGCGCTCTTGGCGCAGGCCGATCACGCGCTTTATCGCGCCAAGGACAACGGGCGCAACCGCATCGAGATCGCCTCGATCGAACTCATCCTCGAGCGCATCAAGCGCGCCACCAGCGATCGTCCGGCGGCGCTCGGCGCCAAGGCGGCAGCCAAATCCGCCGCTTGAGTTTCAGCCTCGTTTTTGGCGCCGTCGAGCCCGCCATACGGTCCAGCATGAGATGGGGTCTCGCCCATTGCGGCCGGTCGCAAGCAAAAAAGACAATCCGATTTGGCATTGACGGCGCGGTGTCGGATTGCTTCGTTCTGCCCGGGAAACGCGACCAAGAAAGCACAAGGGCATGAAACGCAGCACCGACCGCATCCTCACCACCCATGTGGGCAGCCTCATTCGTCCGCCGGCGCTGCAGGAATTTTTGCGCCTCAAGCAGGCCGGCAAGCCGTATGACCAGGCGGCCTACGGCGTCTGTCTGAAGGAGGCGGTCGCCGCGGTGGTGCGAAAACAGGCCGAAGTCGGGATCGCCGTCGTCAGCGACGGCGAATTCGGCAAATCGATCTCGTGGTCGCAATACGTGCTTGAACGCTTAAGCGGTTTCGAGCGGCGCCCGATCAAGCCGGGCGCCAATCCGTTTACCCGTGGCGTCGATCGCGAACAGTTCGCCGAGTTTTATGCCGAACTCGATGCCCGCGAGGGCGTGGCGACAACGGTCGAGGCGGTCTGCGTCGGGCCGATCAGTTATACCGGTCAGGCGGAACTCCAGCGCGACATCGATAATTTCAAATCGGCGCTTAAGAGCGTCAGTGTCGAAGAGGCGTTTCTGCCGGTCGCCGCGCCGGCAAGCGTCATCCCGGATCGCAAGAACGAATATTACCGGAGCGACGAGGATCTGATCCGCGCCATCGGCGCCGCTATGCGCACCGAATATCGCATGATCATCGGTGCCGGCTTTTTGCTGCAGCTCGACGACGCCCGCGCGGCCGTCACCTACGACCGCATGGTGCCGCCGAAAACTTTCGCTGATTACCGCGACTGGCTTGCGCTGCAGGTCGCGGTCACCAACGAGGCGATCGCCGGGTTACCGGCCGACCGCATCCGCTATCACGTCTGCTGGGGCAGCTGGCCGGGGCCTCATACAACCGACGTCCCGCTCAAGGATATCGCCGACATCATTCTCGGCCTCAAGGTCGGCGCGTTCGTCATCGAAGGCGCCAATCCGCGCCATGAGCACGAGTGGCACGTGTGGGAAAACGCCAAGCTGCCCGAAGGCACGGTGCTGATACCGGGCGTCATCAGCCACGCCACCAACGTCGTGGAACACCCGGAACTGGTCGCCGAGCGCATCGTGCGGCTCGCCCGTCTGGTGGGTCGCGAGAACGTCATCGCCGGAACCGATTGCGGCTTCGCGCAGGGGCCGTTTCACCGCCGCGTGCATCCGTCCATCATGTGGGCCAAGCTCGCCGCCTTGTCCGAAGGCGCGCGGCTCGCCGGTGCTGAACTGTGGAAGCATGCCGCTACCGTGTGAAGGGCGGCGGCCGCATCGCTATTCCGCGGCGACTGCGTGGACCGGTTCGGCCGCTTCCTCGACCGGACCGTGCTTGGGACCGAACAGCCAGGTCTGCAGCCGGTCGAGATAGAGATAGACGACCGGGGTGGTATAGAGCGTGAGCATCTGGCTCACCGCCAGGCCGCCGACCATTGCATAGCCGAGCGGCTGGCGCATCTCCGAGCCGGCGCCATTGCCGATGGCGAGCGGAATGCCGGCCAGCATCGCCGCCGCCGTGGTCATCATGATCGGACGGAAGCGCAACAGGCAGGCTTCGCGGATCGCGGCGCGAGGCGGCATCTGGCGCTGCTGCTCGGCGGCGATGGCGAAATCCACCAGCATGATGCCGTTCTTCTTGACGATGCCGATCAGCAGGATGATGCCGATGATGCCCATGACCGAGAGGTCCATGTGGCCGAGCGAAAGCGCAAGCAGCGCGCCGATGCCGGCCGACGGCAGCGTCGACAGGATAGTGAGCGGGTGAATGAAGCTCTCATAGAGCACGCCGAGGATGATGTAGACCACGATCAGCGCCGCGCCGATCAAAGCCGGTTCGCTCCTGAGCGAGGTCTGGAACGCCTGGGCGTTGCCCTGGAAGGTCGGGATGATGGCGGCGGGCATTCCGATTTCGCGTGAGGCTTGGTTGACGGCCCCGACTGCCTCGCCGAGCGCCACCCCGGGCATCAGGTTGAAGGTGATGGTCACCGCCGGGAATTGCGCCTGGTGCGAGATCAACAGCGGGCCGACGCCGTTACTGTCGACGCTGACCAGCGCGGACAGCGGCACCGCGCCGCCGGTCAGCGGCGATTTCACGTACAGACGATCGAGCGTCGACAGGTCTTTTTGCAATTCCGGCAGGATTTCCAGCACCACAAAATAGGTCTTGAGCTGAGTGAAATATTGGGTGATCTCGCGCTGGCCGAACGCGTCGTTGAGCGTGTCGTCGATCGCCTGCGGCGAAATGCCAAAGCGGGAAGCCTGATCGCGATTGATCGTGATCTGCAGCCGCGGCGCACTGGCCAGAAGATCGCTGGTCACGTCGGCGAGCAGCGGAACCGTCTTAAGCCTGTCGAGCAGTTTCTGCGACCACTCGTTCAGCTCTTCGATGTCGGTATCTTGAAGTGTGTACTGAAAGCTGCCGCGGGCGATGCGGGCGCCGACATTGATGTCCTGCGCCGGCTGCAGGAACAGGTTGGCCCCCTCAACCTTGGCGAGCTGCGGCCGCAGCCGGTCGATGATCTGCGAGGCATTGAGTTTGCGTTCGTCGCGCGGCTTGAGCGTAATGAAAAAACGCCCGGTATTTGCCGATTGCGCGCTGCCGGTCGAGCCGGTCTGCGAGCCGAAGCTTTGGACGTCGGGATCGCGCATGATGACGTCGCCCAGCTTGTGCATCAGGCGCATCATTTCTTCCGGCGAGGTCTGCTGCGCCGCCTCGCCGAAACCCTGGATCAGTCCGGTATCCTGTATGGGAAAGAAACCCTTCGGGATTTTCGCGGCCATCACCAGGGTCAACCCCATCGTGGCAAAAAACACGCCAAGCGTAATGGCCTGATGGCGCAACACGACATCGAGCGTGCGCCGGTAAAAATTGAGCATGACGGTGAAGCCGCCCTCGATGGCGCGGTAAATCCGCCCGTGGGCGTCCGGTTCGCGTTTCATGAAGCGCGAACACATCATCGGCGCCAGCGTCAGCGACACCAGCGCCGAAACCGCGATCGAGGCGGTGACGGTCAGGGCGAATTCGCGGAACAGCCGGCCGATGATGCCGCCCATCAGCAGCAACGGAATGAATACCGCGATCAGCGAGCAGGAGATCGAGACGACGGTGAACCCGATCTCGCGCGAGCCGCGCAGCGCCGCCTCGAACGGCCGCTCGCCGTGCTCGACGTGCCGATAAATGTTCTCGACCACCACGATGGCGTCATCGACCACGAAGCCGACCGCGATGGTCAGCGCCATCAGCGACAGATTGTCGATGCTGAAATGCATCAGGTACATCGCCCCGAACGAACCGGCGATCGCCAGCGGAACGGTGACGCTGGGAATGAGGGTCGCCCAGAAATTGCGCAGGAACAGCAGGATCACCATCACCACGAGGCAGACGGTGAGGAGGAGCGTGAACTCGACGTCGGCGACCGAAGCGCGGATGGTGACGGTGCGGTCGAGAATGATATCGGTCTTTACCGCCGGCGGGATGCGCGCCGTCAGTTTCGGCAATTCGGCTTTGATCTGATCGACGGTTTCGATGACGTTGGCGCCGGGCTGCTTGAAGACCGCGAGGATGACGCCGTCCTTGTTGTTCTGATAGCCGGCCACCGTACGGTCGACCGGTTCGGCAACGGCTTGCCCGACGTCGCGGACTCTGATCGGGGCGCCGTTGCGGTAGGCGAGCACGACGTCGTTGAACTTGGCGGCGTCGGTGATCTGATCGTTGGCGGCAATCGAGAAGCTGATCTTGTCGCCGTTGATGGTGCCCTTGGCGGCGTTGGTGGTCTGGCTGACCAGCGTGCCGCGGATGTCTTCGAGCGTGACGCCGTTGGCGGCGAGCTTGGCCGGATCGACCTGAACGCGGATCGAGGGCGTGCGGTCGCCGAATACCAGCACCTGAGCCACTCCGGAGACCTGGGAAATCTGCTGCGCCAGAAAGATATTGGCGTAATCGTCGACGTTGATCAGCGGCACAGTGTCAGAATGCACCGAGATCAGCAGAACGGGAACGTCCGCCGGATTGACCTTCTTATAGGCCGGCGGCGTCGTCAGCGACTGCGGCAATTGTTTGGTGGCGACGGTGATCGCGGCCTGCACGTCCTGCGCGGCGGAGTCGATGTTGCGGTCAAGGTCGAACTGAATGACGATGGTCGAGGCGCCGAGCGAGCTTTGCGATGTCATCTGCGTGACGCCGGCGATCTGGCCGAACTGCAGTTCGAGTGGAGCGGCGACCGAGGTCGCCATGGTTTCGGCGCTCGCCCCGCTCCACGTGGTGGTGATCTGGATGGTCGGAAAATCGACCTGGGGCAGGGGCGCTACAGGAAGAAAAGGAAACGACACGATGCCGACAAATGCCAATGCCGCCATCAACAGCGTGGTCGCTACCGGCCGTCGAATAAACGGTTCCGACACGCTCACGATTGGCTGCCCTGCTTGGCGGTGGCGTGCGGGTCCACGATGCTGACGGGTGCGCCGGTCTGCAGCTTGTATTGGCCGTCGGTGACCACGCGCTCGCCGATTCTGACGCCGGTGGTCACGATGGTGACGTTGCCGGTTGTGGTGCCGATCCGAATGGACCGCGGCTCCACCGTGTTGTCGGCCTTGACGACCCAGGTGAACAATCCGTGCGGGCCGCGCTGAACGGCGAGCGGCGGCACCACCGCGACAGCCTGATCAATCCGCAGGAGGAGGCGAGCATTGACGAATTCGCCGGGCCATAATTTCTCGTCACTGTTGGCAAACATCGCCTTGAGCCGGTAGGTCGCGGTCGATGGATCGATGAGGTTATCGATCGTCGACAGCGTGCCGGTGCTCAGGAGGCGAACATTGTCGCGATCGAAGGCGGCGACAGCGACCGGTCCGCGTGCCATCGCCGCGCGCACGTCGTCGAGCGTCTGCGCCGGCAGCGTGAACAGCACGGCGGTCGGCTCGGTGTGCGTCAGTACCGCGATGGCGCCCTGATCGCTGGCATGCACGATGTTGCCGGGATCGACCATCCGCACGCCCATGCGGCCATCGGTTGGCGCGACGATATCGGTGTAATCGAGGTTGGTCTGAGCCGTCTCGATTGCGGCCGCGTCGGCATCGATCGAAGCGGCGGTCTGATCGACCTTGGCCTGCTGAAGATCAAGGTTCTGCTGGGTTTCGGCATTTTTCAGGACCAGCGTGCGGAAGCGCGCCAAGTCCTTCTGCGCTGCGACCAGAGTGGCCTCGTCCATGGCTTTGTGCGCTTTGGCCTGATCGAGCGCGGCCCGGTAGAGGCGGGGATCAATCTTGGCGAGCACGTCGCCTTTCTTGACCCGCTGCCCTTCCTTGAAGAAAACGTCCTGAAGTTTGCCGTCGACTTGAGCGTGGATCGCAACGGTGAACAGCGCCTGCACGGTGCCAAGGCCGGTGAGATAGATCGGCACGTTCTGCTGTGAAACGGTCGCGACGCTGACCAGAACCGCTTGATGCGCCGGCTTGCGGGCCGCCAGCGGCGCGTTGGGGTCTGCGCCCCAAAGCCGATAACCCACCCCTGCGCCGGCAATTACCACGCCGATGGCGACCGCCAAGCCGACGCGCCGCCGGCTGCGCCCGGCATCGCTCGCATTCGTCTCCAAGGATAGCCTCTCCGGCGCGGCGTTTTGCCCTAAGACGCATTATTGTGGAATGTGTTCGTATCCTATAGCTGCGGAAAAAACCTACTGGAAGATAAAAGCGCAGTTATGCTGCATTGCGGTACTGTAAATTTCTGCGCTAAAAACATATCCATCGCATAACCGCGATCCCGTTTGATTCAACAAGCGAAGGTTGTTGGCGCTATCTCGGAACGTGCCCGCAGCGGGTTTCCCACGCACGGTACCGGGTTCATTCGGGAACGCGAGTTTGCTAGGCTGGTTGCCGAATATGAGCCAATGCCGCGAGGAGACTGAATTATGCTCGATATCACCAAAGGATCGACGAAAGCTCCGTTCGACACGGCGCGGCTCGATAGGCTGATGGACGAGGCCGGGATCGATCTCCTTTTCGTCACCTCGAAACACAACGTTCAGTATCTGCTCGGCGGTCATCGGGCGTTCTTTTTCGAGTCCATGGACGCCATGGGCTTGAGCCGCTATTTGCCAGTGTTCGTCTATGCCAAGAGCAGAGCGCAGAACGCCGGCTTCTTCGGCCACCGCATGGAAAATTTCCAGAACGAGGTGAAGCCGTTCTGGGTGTCGGAGGTCAATTGCAGGAGTTCGGGTTCGGTCGACGTGATGGAGAAGGCCGTCGATTACGCACGCAAGCTCGATCCGAAGCCGAAGCGCATCGGCGTGGAAGTCGCCTTCATCCCGGCAGACTCTGCCGCGGTCGTGCGCAAGGCCTTCCCCGACAGCGAGATCAAGGATGCGCTCTTCGTGCTCGAGCGCTTGCGGGCGATCAAGACGCCGGAAGAGCTCGACATGCTGCGCATCGCCTCCGATGCGGTGATCGATTCGATGGAGGCCGTCATCAAGACCCATGGCGCCGGCGCCACCAAGAACCAGCTTGTCGAGGCCCTGCGCCGCGAAGAGACGTCGCGCGGGCTCACCTTCGACTATTGTTTGATCACGGCAGGCTCAAGCCTTAATCGCGCGCCGTCCGATCAGCGATGGCAGAACGGAGATATTCTGTCGCTGGATTCCGGCGGCAATTATCATGGCTATATCGGCGACGTCTGCCGTATGGGCATTATCGGGGAGCCGGATGCGGAGTTGGTCGATCTGCTGGCCGAGGTCGAAGCGGTCGAGCAGGCCTCGATGAAGCCGATCCGCGCCGGCGCTTTGGGCAAGGAGATTTATGCGGCGGCGAATGCAGTCCTGCATAGATCCAAAGTTCACAATCACACTCATTTCCTCGCCCACGGCATGGGGCTGGTGAGCCACGAGGCGCCGCGGCTGACCAATTCGGGTCCGGTACCTTACGACGCCTATGACGCGGAGCGGCCGCTCGAGGCCGGCATGGTGGTTTCGGTGGAGACCACGCTGCAGCATCCCGAGCGCGGCTTCATCAAACTCGAAGACACGGTGGTGGTCACCCCGGACGGCCACGACATCTACGGCGATCGCATTCGCGGCTGGAACCGCGCGGGACTGTCGTAGCACGCGAACGCGGGTGGCGAGATCGGGCTTCGGCTGCGCTGCGGAACTGGTGCGCAGCGCCGACTGCCGTTTAGCCATGCTCAGAATGAATAGAAAAATTCCAACTCGCGGTCCGCAGCTTCTCGCAGCGCGTGAAGGCATTTTTTAAAGTGCAGGATTTCGTCGGCGGTCAGGCCGCGCTGCCGCTGCTGAGCCTCATGCAGCAATTCCTCGACCGCGCGCGCGGCTTGGCCGGTAGACGGAAAGCCGACTGTCGGCCCGACGCCCACCACGCCGTGTATGGAGCGGTAGGTGGCGGCGATTGATGCCGGCGCCGAAGGTGTGCCGTCCGCCAATCCGGCGATCGATTCGTATGCATCGTCGATCTTGCTCTCGAGCGTCGATACAAATCGATGACGCACGCGAGCGAGCCGATCCGCGAAACTGGGGACGCTCATGACGGTATCCGGGACAGCACAAAAGAACTGCAAATCCCGGTAAATCAAATCCGTTATCGAGCGATGAAATCCCCATCGATTACGTATTAGCACGCAGCCGTGGCGTTATGCTCTCACACGGAGGAAAAATGGCAGGCAGCCCATAGCGAGCCCATGACGAGGGCAAGCCGCGGCACCTCGGCGCGGGTATGGCGATTAGGCTGCTATCGAGCGACCCATCGAACTGCGTGTCGACTGTGTTTCCTGCTCTTTGCGTGCCGGGCGCAAAGACGTTCGCGACGCTTGAGGCCTCGCCGAGTTCGCTAAGCGCTCAATTCGCGGCTCATGACAATGCGCACCAGATCGACGGAGTTCTTGGCTCCAAGCTTTTGCATGATCCGGCTGCGGTGCACTTCGACAGTACGCGGGCTGATTCCGAGATTCCTCGCGGTCTCCTTGTTCGAAGCGGCTGCAGCGATCTGCGACAAAACCTCTCGTTCGCGGGGGGTTAGCCGGTCATGGCCGCGAAAAGTCGGCAGCGCGCGTGATTGTTCGGGCTCGCGGAGACTTTGCCAATCATCGATTGCGGCAAGCAGCCGCGTCAAAATCGCGTTGGCGGCGAACCGTTTCTCGATGAAGTCGAAGGCTCCGTATTTCATCGCCCGAACGACGTTGAGGACGTCGCCGCGGCCGGAAAGAACGACGATCGGGGCCGGATAGGACTTCGCGTCGAGATCGCGCAACACGTCCAACCCCGAAGGATCGGGCATGCAGATATCGAGCAAGACGCAGGCCGGCCTTTCGTTCCGCGCGACGCGCAGAAAGGAGCGCCCGTCAGCGAAGTCCCGCGTCTTGTAGCCCGAATTGCCGAACACCGCACTCAGTGCTTCTCGCATGTCGCAGTCGTCGTCGACGACGAAAATTTCGCTCATCATGGTTGCGTTCCGTTTTGCCTTTCCAGCCGTCCTTTCCCCGTCATCATCAGTTCTTACGCTACTCGTTGCGCGGAAACGTGGCCTTCTTTCCGCGCGACGATCGTAGATTCGCGGGTCTTAAAGTCGTGCGAATCAAATCACCCTAGATCGTCGCCACCGTATTGCCACGTACGGAACAAAAACGCTGTTCAAAATTCAACAGCGAACCATGGATTCACGTACGTAGTGACACGAGGACGCATCGGTGTGCGAAATGCGCGTCGCATCGCGCGCCGATGGCGAAGACGGCTCAGCCAGAAAAAGCGAAAGTCAAGCCGGCGAGCCACGATCGCCGTTCTGCGTATCACTACCGGTTCCGATTTCAGGCGAACCTTCAACGACGCTGCGCAGGGATGCGCGAACAACGATGCGGCCGTTGTAGTCGATATGTCCCAAGGCACGAAACCTGTTCATGAAATAGTTGACGCGTGATCGCGTGGTGCCGA
>Ga0335074_10013437_pt1 | contig 11505 bp, 11 predicted proteins | sample Lox_Sample_23_FD_206715 | JGI IMG/M metagenome (GOLD analysis project Ga0335074, IMG submission 206715) | Soil microbial communities from Loxahatchee National Wildlife Refuge, Florida, United States - Lox_Sample_2.3 | ecosystem: Environmental > Terrestrial > Soil > Wetlands | place: USA...
CAAACAGCAAACTCGAATCGGCCTTCCACAAAGCCGACCATTCCATACGTAACATCATTCAACTGCTCGAAGCTGCCTGAATTTGTTGAAGTATTTCTGTTTACGAATAAAACGGTAAGAATCTAACCGCACCCACAGTGTTCGCGCCCGACGTTTCCACTAGTCCTGAAACCCGCTTTATTGGGCGGCTCACCACGAAGCCCTCGCCGACTGTCGTTCCTTCAACGGACGATGAAGAGGCAGCGTCCATCGAAATATTTGCCTATGGGACACCATTCCGGCCAAAGGCCCTGACTAGATACGCGCCAACAGGCTTGGAAGAAACTCCGCCGCGGCTTATTCATGCAGCACATGCGGTATTTTATTATTACGGCCCGGGTGGGGGTGGCGTTGACTATCCCGATGTCTTCTTCTTCGGAATTCGCGGCAGTACATTCACGATCGACTTTTTTGGACCGTATTCCAGTGACAAGACCCCAGCCCCGGAGACCAAGAGAATTGAGCCAGCGGTGCTGGCCAGCTTTCGCACATTCTAATCGTGCCGGACGTACGGCGGCAGAATCGTTGTGGGAGTATAGTCGGCAATTCGGAAGTATCGAAACTTTGAGATACCAAATGAAACCGCAGATCCCTCACTGCGTTCGGGATGACAGCGCGTTGGAAAGAAGCGAGAGGCATTGTCGGTGTCCGTTTAGCGGGCGAGTCGTCGCCTAGCCGACAGCTATCAAGTAATAATTGCCGGTTCACCGCCTACTTGCCCTGGACCCCAAATTAAGACTCCTGACAAACGGTTCTTTCGGATCGCTGCCCGGAGCTCAACGTTGAGGCTCACATAAATCTGGGACGCGGTCTACGCCGCGTTCTCGTTGGCCTGATTCGAGCGCACCTCGCGCACCCGGTAGTGCGCCATCCGGATCGAAAGCGCGCGTTCAATCTTGCGCAGATCGTTTCGCTCGGCGGGTCCGGCAAAGGTGGAAGCTACGCCTTTGGCTGAAGCGCGGCCGGTGCGACCCACGCGGTGGACAAAATCCTCCGCAATTTTGGGAAGATCGAAGTTGACCACATGGGCGACGTTGGCCACATCGAGGCCGCGGGCGGCTACGTCGGTGGCCACCAGCACGCGGTGCCGGCCCTCAGAGAAGTTGCGCAGGGCCTGGTTGCGTTGCGATTGCGAGCGGTCGCCGTGAATCTGGATGGCCGCATGGCCGGAGCGCATTAGCCGCCGCGCTACGCGGTCGGCGCCGTGCTTGGTGCGCACAAATACCAGGAAGCTTCCCGTCTCCGCGTTCAGCAGATGCTCCAGCAGCTCCTGCTTCTTGTCCGCATCCACGCTGAAGGCGCGCAGCTCGACGTTCTCGGCCGGCTTCATCGTCGAGCCTACCTCGATGCGAACAGGATTCTTGAGATAGTTGCGCGCCACATCCCTGACCTGGCCTTCGAGCGTGGCCGAGTAGCACAGGGTCTGGCGTTGCGCGGGAACCATGCTTGCGATGCGGCGAATAGCCGGCTCGAAACCCATATCGAGCATCCGATCCACTTCGTCGAGCACCAGGATCTTTACTTGGTCGAGGCGAACGAGGCGGCGCTTGAGATAGTCCTCGAGGCGGCCGGGCGTGGCGACGATGAGGCGGACGCCGCGGCGAAGAGAATCGATCTGCGGACGCTCATTCATGCCGCCGACTACCAGCGCCACCGAGTACACCGGACTGGGCCGTACGGCCTTGAAGGCCTGCTCGACCTGCATGGCCAATTCGCGGGTAGGCAGCAGGATGAGCGCCTGCGCTCCAAGTCCTTCCATCCTCTGCGAGTCGGGCTTCTGCAGCATTTCAATAATGGGAATGAGGAAACTGAGGGTCTTGCCGGTTCCGGTCTGCGCCGTGGCCAGCACGTCGCGGCCTTCGAGCGCGGGAGGAATTGCGCCGGTCTGTACCGGTGTGGGAGTCTTGAATTGGTTGGCCTCGAGCCGGGCAATCAAGGCATTTGAAAGTGAAAACTGTGAAAACTGATTCGTCAAAATAGACAATCTTCCTGTAGCTCCGCGAGCCCAAGATTTCATTGAGGCCTGCAAACGGAGCCGGACAGAGGAGGCGCGCAAATCCATCAACAGGCGCGTGCCTTCTCAATAAAATATGCGTAAGGAAGAACCGAAAACCGTCCTTTGGACTAGCGGCAGGCATTCAAACATGCCCGCGGCCCGGAACTGACCCACGCTACACGAAACGCCAATCGGCACAATGCCGATCGGCTCCCTTTTGCTGCGCATTGGAATGCGCGGTCCCGAGGCTGCTGCCCACGCACTCTAGCGTGACAAGGCAGCTCGACATTCCCGATCCTTTACGGCATCGAGAGATAAGTCGCCGGGACGGCAACTCAAGGGCTACGCTGTAGGGGCTTGGGGAAATCTGTGCAAGGCAGGGTTGCCTTAAGGAAGGCAAAACGCCGCTCACGACCAAATCACTGAGCGCAAATACAGTATAGCACGATTCCATATTTCACTTGCGGCCGGGTAGCAGTGCGGTGTGAAATTCAAGCGTATTCGATGATGCTGAAGCTCTTCTGATCGCGGGCCGACGTCTCGCGGACGCAGATCCCATTAAGCGATTCAAAGGCTTTATCGAGTCCATTTGGGGCGCCGGTGATCAGTGCATTTGTGCCGATTAAACGCGTCCTCTATTGCCTTTGTCGGTACATTCGGTATCACTTCGAGGCGCTGCACGAACGGTTGCGACCACGCGCAATCAGAACATCGCCAATTTGCGGACTCCCTTGTAGGCAATAGGATTGTCCGCGCAGTTTCGGTCATACCTTCAACTCTACTCTCATTTCCAAAGCCGGTCCTGCGTGCCCGTAAGAAGTCCTGCGCGGCCGGTAAGAATCTGAACCTCGAACACCGTTGTTAGCGAGCCTCGATCCAGGGCTGGATCTTAGAGGCAGTTAATTATCGGCGTTCCAGCAGACGAACGCCTTTCAGCGTATTCTGAGAGCACACCTCGTTTTTCCTTTCTCGCCTTCGGCATTCCAGGTGTTGCTCCAGACGAGCGCCCTCGAAACAAGCAAACCATCGACAGGAGCCGCTATGAGCAACGTCAGGCAAAGCGACGTGAAGAACCACTTGTCCCCCCGCTTCCGCACGAAAATACATTTGTGCGAGCCCAATACCCAGTCCGATGCGGCCGGTGTCTCACAAGAGGAATTCGCTGGCGCGGAGCCAAAGGCGCACGATTCGATGGAAGACGCGCCCCATCTCTCTTCAACCAGTGGTCGAAAGCCGATTGCGATTGTGACTCCCGAAAGCGTCCGGGATTGATACCGCGGATTGATGCCGCGCTCCAGTCTATTTGCAGCCTGAATCCAGGCTGGGGAAACGGAAGGTGCGGGGTGATGCGTGCCGACCTTTCTCAGAACGAAGGCCCGCGGTGAATCATGCGACCATAATGTGGCCGAATTGGCTGCCACGCGTGCTGTGGGTTCGGCGAGTTTGCCCTTGCTGCAACTCGAACCATTTCCAACCGGCTGAATCGCGCTTCCTGGACGAACTCTGCGCGATGTTTGCTCTTCGCCCGATTCGCTGCACATTCTGCTGGCGACGCTACTACCGGTTTTCGATTCGAAGCACGGATTGAGCAATCCAATATAAGATTGGCTGCATACATCGAAGGGCAATCGCTGCACTTGCTTATGGCCGGCCTTCTTCAATTGCGGCGCTCGGGTGAGTGCTCATCTCAGGCATACAGCCCCTGCTGAAATGCGATAGAGTCAATCCTTCAGATCGCGCGTTCAGGTGGCGCCCGCCGCGCGACGGAGTCAGCCGGCGGCGGAGTTCCCCATCGAAACGTACCGGAAGGGGCCGGCCGGCAAATTGCGCAACAAGGGAGAGAGGATGCAGTCGAACCGGTCGATTCCGAAGTCCACAGTCATTCCCGTGTTGGCGTATTCCGATGTCATGCAGGCGGCAAAGTGGCTGTGCGAGGCCTTCGGATTCACGGTTCGGCTCACCATCGGCAATCATCGCGCGCAGCTCAACATTGGCGATGGGGCGGTGATTCTGCGCGAGAAGCGGGCCGAAGAGGAGAACGCGCCTCTGGGCATCGGGCACTCGGTGATGGTGCGCGTGGAGGACGCCGACGCCCACTGCAACTGCGCCCGGCAACATGGCGCCCGCGTGACCCAGTCGCCGATCACTTATCCCTATGGGGAAAGGCAGTACACCGCGATCGATATCGCCGGGCATCTCTGGACCTTCTCGCAGTCGGTGAAAGACGTGCATCCCGCGCTGTGGGGCGGAAAGCCGGATACGATGTAGCCGGCTGCGTTGCTTTACTCGTTCAAATCAACCAGTCAACATGTCAGTCGCGTCGATCCGTACCGGCAGCGGCGCGCCTTCGAGCACATAGACTCGCTGCGGGGCACAGCAGGCCCGGTCCAGGCGAGCGAGGTCCGCTTTCATGGCTTTGTCGTTTCCGAGAACGGACAAAGTGTCGCGGATAATGGTGGCCGCGCCGGTGTTGGGCGGCACGACAATTCTGTAGTGCATCCATCTCCCGCTGCGCCGTGCGGCGACCACCCCGGCGCGCCGCAGGTAGGCGAGATGCCGTGAAATCTTGGGCTGGCTCTGGCCGAGAATCTCAACGAAATAGCAGACACACACTTCCCTGCCGTCCATCAGATTCAGGAGCCTGAGGCGGGTACGATCAGACAGCGCCGCAAACAGGCGAGCGAGGTCGCAGCTTTTTGGGGAGCGGTCCACATGCTGATTATATACGTTTTGACAGATATGACTGGAAAGGAATACATTTGCGTAAGCGTATGTGAGGAGGCGCAAACATGGAATCGATTGCCAGCCTGCAGGAGCAGGTGAAGGAGAAGTACGGCAGCGTGGCGCGTGCGGTTGCCGAGTCGAACGGCATTCAGGCATGCTGCGATCCCGGGCTGCGGTGCTGCGACCCGATTACAGCGAACCTTTACAGCCCCGATGAGAAGGGACTCGTTCCGGAGAATGCGGTCCGAGCTTCGCTTGGATGCGGAAATCCCACCGCGCTCATCGACCTCAGGCCCGGTGAAACCGTTCTCGATCTTGGCTCCGGCGGCGGAATCGATGTGCTGCTTTCGGCCCAGCGCGTCGGCCCCGCGGGCAAAGCATACGGCCTGGATATGACCGACGAGATGCTGGCGCTGGCGCGTGAAAACCAGCGGCAGGCGGGTGTGACAAATGTCGAGTTCCTGAAGGGCGAAATTGAAAACATTCCACTGCCCGAAAACTCGGTGGACTCGATCATCTCGAACTGCGTGATTAATCTTTCGGCCGATAAAGGCCGCGTGCTGCGCGAGGCGTTCCGCGTTCTGAAACCGGGCGGCCGGTTTACGGTGTCGGATGTGGTGGTGCGGGGCGATGTGCCGGACAAGGTGCGCAAGAGCATGCTGCTGTGGGTTGGCTGCATCGCCGGGGCGCTGGAAGAAAGTGAGTACCGGGCGAAGCTGGCCGCAGCGGGATTCGGAGACATTTCGATCGAGCCAACGCGCGAGTACAACGTTGAAGATGCGCGGCATTTTCTAACCGAGGCCGGAGTGGACGTGGATGAGATCGCTCCCCAGGTGAACGGGAAATTCTTCAGCGGATTTGTACGCGCAACCAAGCCCAAAGCCGCTTGCTGTCAGCCTGGTTGCTGCACCCCGACTCTGTCAGGGGCAAAGGAGTAAGCACATGGCCGATCACTACAACGTCCTGTTTCTATGCACGGGCAACTCGGCGCGATCGATCATGGCGGAGGCAATCCTTAACCGCAAAGGCAAGGGCAGGTTCACGGCATACAGCGCCGGGAGCCACCCCTCGGGCCAGCCGCGGCCCGAAGCCCTAGAGCAGATCGAGTCGGCAGGACTCTCCTCTAACGGGCTACGCAGCAAATCGTGGAACGAGTTTGCGGCGCCGGATGCGCCGAAGCTCGACTTCGTTTTTACAGTGTGCGACAACGCCGCCAAGGAGCAGTGCCCCTACTGGCCGGGCCAGCCCATGACTGCCCACTGGGGCATCGCCGATCCTGCCGCTGTGAAGGGTGCGCCGGAGGAAATTGCGCGGGCTTTTCGCAATGCGTTCACGGTGCTGGACCGCAGGATCGGGCTGTTTCTCTCGCTGCCCTTGAGCACGCTGGACGAGCTTGCGATCAAGCGCGGGATTGACGAGATCGGGCGCTCATAACGCGGCAAGAAGCTGTTTCTCCTGAAATCCACTCACTTGGTGCGCCTGTTCAGTTGGTTTAGGAGGTAGCCCCTCCCTTTGCCGATTCGAAGAGCAGCGTGAACTCGCGATACCGAGCGGCGATTTGCGCCACTGCTTCGTCGCGGCTCTTTTTGCCGTCGCGCCACGCGACCAGTGGATCCCAGAAATCGGTGCGGCCCACGGCGAAGCCGATGAAGCCGTGCACCGACGCTGCGGTCGACAGCCACTCGCGCACCTTGGCGTCGTTCTCTCCGCGGCCGAGGATGATGCAGCCCACTTTCTCGCGGCCGTCGCGTCGCGCAACTGCGACGATCTTCTCGCAATCCTCGCGCCGGTCTAGTCCCTCGATCTTCCACACGTCGGGCTCCACGCCCGCCTCCTGCAGTTCGCGGATGGTTTCAATCATCAGGCCCGGCCGCAGCTCCAGATCGTATCGCCCCTTGTCGCCGCCCACCTGCGCGAGCTGCGATTTTTCTGCCGGAACGAGCAGCTCAAACATGAAGAGGCTGCGATTGGCGGCGATGAGATAATCTGACAGCCGCTTGAGGCGAACGCTCTGCTCGCGGTTGAGCACGGCGTCGCCGCCAGGGTTGTAGCGGACGAGAACCTTCGAGAACGTTGGATGAAACTTCTCGATGTGGGCGGCGAAGTTGTCGCCGTACTCGAAGTCGAACTCTTCCTGACCGCTCTTTTCGGCGGGACACGCGATGATGTAGCCCTCGGCCGCCGCGTCGCTCAGAATGGATGCGCCGAACTGCTCGTCGACAAGCAGGCCGGCGTGCTCTTTGGGCAGGCCTGATGCGAGCGCAGCGCGAAATCCATCGTAGATGACGCGCTTGGCCTGGGCGATGCGCGCGGTCTGGTCGGTGTCGAGCTCGCCGTGCCAGCCGAACATCCCGGTCTCAAACGAGCCGCGATGATCGAAGGGAAGGATGTAGAGTGGGCGATCGTATCCACGCGGGGCCATGCGTCTCTCCTCGAGGTGAGGTTGCGGCTTGAGTCGATCCTTCTTCGGGCCGGGGAAGAGAATGCCTGTGGGTCGGACTATTGTCGATCTTAGCGCGCGGCTTTAAAGCCGCGCGCCCGAAGAACAGTTTACGCTTTAGTCTTGCGGTAACGCCGAATCAGATTATTGGTCGAGCTGTCGTGATTGAGCGCGGGCTCGACCGGGTCCTCAAGCTCGGGGATGATGCGCTGCGCCAGCGCCTTGCCCAGCTCCACGCCCCACTGGTCAAACGAGTTCACCTGCCAAACGGTTCCCTGCACAAACACGCTGTGCTCGTAGAGCGCTACTAGCTTGCCCAGTACGTCGGGCGTAAGCTCGTCCGTCAGGATCACGTTTGACGGCCGGTTGCCTTCGAACACTCGATGCGGCACGAGCCACTCGGGCGTGCCCTCGGCGCGCACCTGCTCGGGAGTCTTGCCGAAAGCCAGCGCTTCAGCCTGCGCAAACACGTTGGCCAGAAGCATATCGTGATGGCGCCCGAGCGGGTTGAGAGTTTTTGCGAACGCGATAAAGTCGCAGGGGATGAGCCGCGTGCCCTGGTGAATCAACTGGTAGAACGAGTGCTGGCCGTTGGTGCCGGGCTCGCCCCAGTAGATGGGGCAGGTGTCGTAATTCACGCGCGCGCCGTCGAGCGTCACGTGCTTGCCGTTGCTCTCCATGGTGAGTTGCTGCAGGTAAGCCGGGAAGCGCTTGAGGTACTGCTCGTAAGGCAGAATGGCGACGGTGTTGGCGTCAAAAAAGTTGATGTACCAGACGGTGAGCAGGCCCAGCAGTACGGGCAGATTTTGCGCAAAGGGTGCCGTGCGGAAGTGCTCATCCATCTCGTGGAAGCCGGCCAGCATGGCGCGAAAATTTTCGGGTCCAATGGCGATCATGGTCGAAAGGCCGATGGCCGAGTCCATGGAATAGCGGCCGCCGACCCAGTCCCAGAAGCCGAACATGTTGGCCGTGTCGATGCCGAATTTGCTCACTTCGCCGGCGTTGGTCGATACCGCGACAAAGTGCTTCGCGACCGCCGACTCGCCGCTGCCCAGCTTCTTCAGCAGCCACTCGCGCGCGGTGTGCGCGTTGGTCATGGTCTCGAGCGTGGTAAAGGTCTTTGACGAAACGATGAAGAGCGTCTCATCCGCGTTGAGGCCCGCCACGCACTCGGCAAAGTCGGTGCCGTCGACGTTCGAGTCAAAGCGGAAGGTCATGGAGCGGTCGGAGTAGTGGCGGAGCGCTTCATAGGCCATCACCGGGCCAAGGTCCGACCCGCCGATGCCGATGTTGATCACGTTGCGGATGCGCTTGCCGGTGTGGCCCTTCCATTCGCCGCTGCGCACCCGGTTGGCGAAGGCGGTCATCTTGTCGAGAACCTGGTGAACACCGGGCACGACGTTCTCGCCGTCGACCTGGATCACTGCGTCTTTGGGCGCGCGCAGGGCCGTGTGCAGCACGGCGCGCTTCTCAGTGATGTTGATCTTGTCGCCGCGGAACATGGCGGCAATGCGCTCGGCGAGGCCGGACTCGTTGGCAAGACCGATCAGCAGATTGAGGGTCTCGGCAGTGATGCGGTTCTTGGAGTAATCGAGGAAGAGACCAGCGGCTTCGGCCGTGAAGCGCTCGCCGCGCGCGGGGTCGTCAGCAAAAAGCGAGCGCAGGTGAACACCGCGCAGTACATCTGCGTTCGATTTGAGCGCGGCCCACGCAGGACGCTCGGTAAGGGGCTTGCTCGGGGTTCCTTCAAGAACGGTCGTCGACATAATATGAGTCTCCCTGTTTCTTGGGATGCGAACAAATGATTTCGGTTTCGATTGCGGTTCGAATTTTCGGGCGTTCACCGTCAGGTCAGACCCGAGCTGCCGCTGTTTTGCCATGGTAATTCAAGGGGGCGGCCGGGAGGTGAACGGCAGGTTGAATCGGTGCCGCATGCAGCTAATTTGGACGGGCGACAGCCACCATCAGCCGATCGAGAAACGGCTCTTGCGCGGCCAGGATGCGGGTACGGGCCTCGTGAACTGGGAACCAGGCGGCGCGATCGACTTCGGGAACCCTGATACGGCGGCCGGAGCGGGGCGGCCATTCGATTTCTGCCAGATTGCTTGAGATTCTGCTCGCATCCACATCGAACTCTACGGCCCACGCCGTCACAACTTTGCCGCTGTTCTGGCGAACCGAGCCGAGGGTAAAGAATGCACTCTCGGGCAGCGCCGCGACCTCACCGAATCCCGTCTCTTCCCGGAATTCTCGCAACGCCGCGGCCAGCGGCTCCTCGTCCTCGCGGTATTCGCCCTTGGGCACCGACCAGGCACCGAGATCCTTCTTTGCCCAGAATGGTCCGCCGGGATGGACGAGGAAGACTTCGAGTCCGGCGCCGGGCGCGGAATCCGGCCCGGGGTCAAGCCGGCGAAAAAGCAACAGTCCTGCGCTCTGTTTGGACATGTGAGCTTACCACCGTCGATTGTAGGCGACGGATCCGTCCATTCGATGATGCGTAAAGGTCGTCAACCCGCACCGCTGGCGTAGAATGGCTGCGACCGCGGAACCGCCAGTCTTGCAGCGCTGAAGATGATGCGCAGGCACGCCGGATTCCGAAAAACTCCGCAGAGGAACAACGAAGAATACTCGACCAGGGAAGAAGGATATGACACGTTTCGTACGCATAGCGCTGGCCGCTATCGCAGCCGCCAGCCTCCTGCACGCCGGTCTTGCCCAGAGCGCGCCCCAGAACGCAATTGAGATCGGGGGCGAAAAGCTGGTCACGCTGACCCGCAAGCCGGTGAGCACCACCACTCCTGAGTTCACCAGCGTAACCCTTATGCCCGGCCGCGGCATGGAGCTGCTCTCGATCACGGCGAACTTCCCCGGTAAGGGAAACGTTGACGTACTCTACACGCATCCCGCCGACGTCGCCAAAAAAATGCTCGACCAGCAGGACACGTCGTTCGGCGATCTCGGCTACCGGTTGGGCGCGGCTTTTTTGTTTCCCTATCCGAACCGCATCATCGGCAAGCTTTCGCCGGATGGGAAAACGCTTACCACTTCGTGGAACGGCCGCGAGATCACGCTGCCGGCAAACAACTCCGGCCCGCCGCCCAACGGCATAAAGCACGCCATGCACGGGCTCATCCTCAAGGCCAAGGCCGAGGGCATCCGGGTGACCGATACGCCCGGCGGCCAACAGGTGACGGGGATCATCCATTGCGGCAACTTTGACGGTCACTGGTTCGGAAAGACCGACCTAGTGATTACGGTAACGCTCACCGCCGGGGCAGTGGACGCGACGGTGGTGGCGCACAACGTGGGCAGCCAAGATGAGCCGGTGGCCATCGGCTGGCACCCGTACTTCAACCTGCCTTCGGGCGACCGCACCCAGGTGCGCATCCATATTCCAGGATCGATCAGGGCGCTGGTGAATGACTACGGCAACGTCTTCCCCACCGGCCAGCTTGTGCCCGCCACCGGCCAGTACGATCTGCAGGCCGCGGGCGGTGTGGCGCTGGACAAGAACTTCTACGACGACAACTGGAGCCACCTGACCTGGAAGAACGGCGCGGTAACGGTGAAGGTGATCGATCCGGCTGCGCATTACGGCGTGGCCATCGAAGGACTGTCGCCCGAGATCAAGACCATCCAGATGTACGCCCCGCCCACACAGCAGTTCGTGGCCATCGAGCACCAGTACAACTTTGCCGACCCATTCGGCAAGGAGTGGAAGGGCATGGACACCGGCATGGTGACGCTCAAGCCGGGCGAGAGCACGAAGTGGCATGTGAGGCTGCGGGTGTTTGTACCGTAAAGGCAGCCAATAGGGACTAGGGAATAGAAAACATCGGGCGGAGCGCGTTCATGCGCTTAGCCCGATTTTTTCGTTCCGGGACGAAAGCGCCGACGAGCAATTCTATTTTGTGAATGTCTGCTCCACGCGTATTGAATTCATGAAGTAAGGAATCCAGATGACCGTATAGATGAACGTGCGCACCAGCGTGAGCGAATGCGAATTCAGATGCAGGCTCACCGCTCCGAAATGGTCGGCCCCGATCAGGACAAGGTGAATCGCAAGGTAGGCGATCATCAGCTTGGGGAAGATCTTCTTTCTTGTATAGAAGAGGATGTTGAGCCCGATGATCGCAAGTAGGAATAGCGTGTTGGTGCTGGCTTCAAACAACACCAGCGCGGCTAGCCCAAGTTCGTCATGACTCGGGTCAGGGATTCGCTAAGTGATTTGGAATCAGATCAGGCAGTGGCGAAGTCTGCACTACATTCCTGATCGAGATGGAGGCGGTCGGGGATGGAGATGTGG
>Ga0335074_10013439_pt1 | contig 11505 bp, 7 predicted proteins | sample Lox_Sample_23_FD_206715 | JGI IMG/M metagenome (GOLD analysis project Ga0335074, IMG submission 206715) | Soil microbial communities from Loxahatchee National Wildlife Refuge, Florida, United States - Lox_Sample_2.3 | ecosystem: Environmental > Terrestrial > Soil > Wetlands | place: USA: Florida...
AGACGGCCGCGCTTGATGTGAATCTGATGGTTCAGGCTGGCGAATACGTCATCCAGGTTATGCACCGCCATCACTTCGCCGACTCCCGTGTAGTGGTCCAGGATGGCTTTGCCGGCATCCACTCCCGGCTTGAAATAACGCAACCCGGTTTCCGGGCGGCCGACGAATTCCGCATTGCTGTAGACCACCAGCGGCGCCTCCGGGCTGTTGATGAAAGCTTTCCAGAAGATCTTCAGCGCGGGAGGCGGCGGGTCGGTTTGGGGCGCCGGCGGAGGCATCATGAAACGCGCCAGCGCGAAGCCGCCGGCCAGCACGACCAGCACGCCAATGCAGATCGAAATAAGAAACCAGGAGAGCGGGTAAGACCGCTGGCGAGGCGCCGGCGGAGTCTTTGGCAGTATGGGCAGCGGAGGAGCGGCCACGGGCGGTGGCGGTTCCACCACGGGCCGGAAGTGGTAGGTCAACGAATAGGCGCCCTTGGGAATTTCCACAACTAACCGGTCCGACGCGCCTTCGGCGGCATAATACTCGGCCAGCTTCGAACGCAACCGGCCGGTTTGCACGCGCACCGTGGAATCGACGCGGGAGTCGAAATCCGCTGGACGGCCGAACACTTCGGTCGCAATCTGGTACTCCTTCAGCGACGCTCCCGGTGAATCGAGCGAGTGCTCGCCCAGGTATCGCAGAAGTTTGCAGAGCGATTCCGAACCGTGCAGAATGGCGCTGCGATTCAACTTCTCGATCTGGGCGTGCAGTGCCTCCCGTTCGGCGGTAGTGACCCCTGTATCCTTCATTTAACCATTTAACGCGAGATTAACAATACCGCTAAGTCTATGCAAAAGTGGACGCGGAGTCAAGTAACAACCTGCACACGCGGGTGACCCGCGGCACATGGCTCAGACCACTCCATAGCGTGCACACCTTTGCGAATCTAACCCCTACCCGTCCAGTATAATGTAGCCAAGTGCGAATTTTTAGGAGGCCGCGCAAGACGGCGCGAAATGGGCGCCCCTTTGCGTTCTTGGCAATAGTGCCGGCGCTCGCACTCGTTTGTCTGGCGGCCGATACGCCACAGGATCTAGAACAACGGGGAGCGGCGCTGATCGCCAAGGGGGACGCCGCCGGCGCGTTGCAAGTTTTTGAGAAAGCCGCCGATCTGGATCCGCGCTCTGCTCGGTTGCAGGATGAAATCGGATTTCTGCTGGCGGTGCTGAACCGGCGCGATGAGGCCATCCATAGTTTTCAGAAGGCGCTCGACCTGGACGCAAAGTTTGCGCCCGCACAGTATCACCTGGGAGCGGCCTATTGGCTCGAAAATAACCCGGGACTTGCCATTCCCCATCTGCAAACCGCGGTGGCTCTCGACCCCGGAAATTTCGACTATCAATTCCGGTTGGGAGAAGCCCTGCGCGTCCAGGGCGAGTATTCCGACGCGCTGCCGCATTTGAAAGCCGCCGTCGCGGTGGACGCCAGACATTGGGATGCATGGAACGCTCTGGGCGTGGTCCGGCAGAGCACCGGCGATCTGGCTGGCGCGGTGGACGCTTACCATCACGCCGTGGACCTCAATCCCGCGAATTCCGACGCGCGAAACAATCTGGGCACCGCGCTGGTGAAGACGCGGCGCCCGGATGAAGGCATCGAGCAATTTCAAAAGATCCTGGAGACGGACCCTTCCTATAATATGGCGCGCGTGAACCTCGGGTACGCGTACATTCAGAAAGGCTATGCCGATAAAGCCGTGGAACAGTTGCAGGAGGCCGTGCGGCGCGAGCCGAATCTGGCGGGCGCGCATTACGACTTGGGAATCGCGCTGAAGAGCAAAGACGATATCGATGGCGCCAAGGCCGAGCTGCAGCGCGCGCTGGATCTTGATCCCAGCATGGCCGAAGCGCACTACACGCTGGGTATCGCGTACTGGCAGACCGGCGATTTCGACAAAGCCGCCAAGCAGATGCAAGCGGCCATCGCCCTGCGTCCGGATTACGCGCAAGCCTATTTCATGATGGGAACGGCGTTGAAACAGAAGGGAGATCGCGCGGGCGCGGAAGCCGCGTTGCGCACCGCGATCAAGCTGAATCCGGAAGATCCCGGTCCTTATAATACGCTGGGGCAGTTGTTACGCATGAAGGGCGACATCGCCGGCAGCCAGCAGGCCTTCGCCAAAGGCGCGAAGGTGCGGGAGATGAAAGAGAACGAACTCGGCAGGATGCTGCAATCCGGCCCGTCGAAGTAATGGGTGATGGGGGACAGGGGATAGGGAACGGGTTTTGATCAGGCGCGTGCCGGCGGACGCGCCTGTGGCAGGCCGCGCTACGCGCGTCGCGCAGCCGTGGGTGAGATCAAAACCCTGGCTCCCATCCCCCGGCCCCTCGTCCCCGGCGTTGGGCTACGGCTGCTTCTCTAAATGCGCCTGCGCGGCCCGTAGATTGTGCCGCGCGGCTTCGAATTGCGGATCGAGCTGGAGCGCGGCTTCGAATTCCGGCACGGCTTCGCGAAAGCGTCCGAGACGCGCCAGCACCGTGCCCAGATCACTGTGGAGTGCCGCATCATCCTGGCGGTAACTCAGCGACTCCCGCAGATGCGTGGCGGCTTCTTCAAGCTTGCCTTGGCGCGTGTTTTCGTCGCCCCACAGGCGCAGCACTTCGCCCAAATGACGGCGCGCGGCCTCATCCGCGGGATTCTCCACCAGCACCTGGCGGAATTCCGCGGCGGCGCGTTGCCAATTCTGCTGCTCGGCAAGCGTATTCGCCAGGTTATAGCGCGCGTTGGTATAGCGGCTGTTGGCCGCCAGCGCCCGCTCGAACAATCCGGCCGCCGCGCTGGGATTTCCGCTCGCATCGAGCGCCGCGCCCAGCGTATTCAACGCCACCGGATGATCGGGGCCCGCCGCCACCGCCGCACGCAGCATGGGAATCGCATCCGCGCTATCGCCGCGCGCCATCATGAGCGCGCCGAGATTGAACTGCGCCGTGAAATCGCCCGGATATTTTTCCAGGCGATGGTGCATGATGGCTTCCTGCAGCTCCATGCGGCGGTCGACACTTCCGCGCGGCAGTACTTGCAGCCACAAATGCGCCATCTCGTCGGTCGCCTGATTGCCTCCGCGCACGCGCTTGGGCGGCTGATTGGGATTACGCGGATTGGCCGCGGAATTATCGTAGTGATATCGCATGGAAATCACGGTTCCTTTTGGCAGGAAAACGGGCTTCCGGCAGCGGTAGACGGCCTGCCAGTTGGGGTCCCAATCGGAAATGCGAATAAGCCACTGGCGCGCGCCGCCGGGCAGCGTCGCGTAGCCTTCGAGAACGTGGCCGAGATAGTGGGCGTGCGGATAGATGGCGAGAACGTCCATATCCATGGGCACGGTGAAATCGTCGCCCACCTGGAAATCGCTCGCGCCGGGCGGTATATCGAGCGCGCCATCGTTTTCAAGCTGCAACAGCATCGGATATTTCGTGGCGGGTTTATCGGTGAAGTATAAACCGATGGAAGGCTGCACCAGCTCGGGCTTGCCGGTAGTCTGCATGTGGACGTTCAGCACCAGATCATCGCCCGGATCGGCGCGCCAAGCCATGCCATCCGGCTCGATATAGGGAGCGCCGCCGGGCTTCCAAAACAGAAAGTGGCTGTCGGGATCGAAGGTGTCCGATTCGATGCTCAGGTCCATGCCCGGAAAGCCCGCGCCCGGTGTCTTTTCTTGCGTGCGCGCGGAACCGCTGCGATCCACCAGCACGTTGGCGTGATGCACGGCGCGCCGGTTGCCGGGGCGGATCTCGATGGCCTTCACCCAGCGCGTGCCTGGGATGCGCAGGGGCAGCACAAAATTCCAATACTCATCGGGACCGCTGGCCGCGAGATGATAAGGCGCGGGAGCATCGATCACCAGATCAGGTTCGCCAAGCTGCCATCCGGGAACGAATTTGGGAGGAGGCGGACCGTCCTTGGGCGTACCCTCCGGCCCGCCCGCGCGCACCCACGCCTCGATGGTTTCGATCTGCGCATCGGTGAGGCGCCGCTCTTCCTGAAAATCGCCGTGTCCGGCTTCCGGCAGCCAGGGCGGCATGTAACGCCGCTTGATGACCGAGACAATCTGCCCGCCGCGCTTGCGGACGTCGGTGTAAGTGAGCAGCGGAAAGGGACCCGGTTCGCCGGGACGGTGGCAGGGCGCGCAGGAATGGTAGACGATGGAAGCGATCCGCGGGTAGAAGGTGATCTCGCCGGCTTGCGCCGCGTTTAGGGCGGCGTAAGAGAGAATGAGCGCGGAGCAGAGGCGGCCGATGGCCGGCATAGGAACATTATCGCAACACCGCAGAGGGATCTGCCTGCGAGTCAGGATCTGGTCGTACTGCGAATTCGATCAACCCGCATCTATCGACTTTCATCATTGTCCCGGCATCCAGCATGCCCAAACGCCGCACCAGCCGCTGCCGGTCCACACTTCGGATTTGGTCGAGTCGAATGGAAGAAGGAACATCCAGACCGTTAGATGCCGTGGGATCGACCACGACCTCGACCGGGCATGGGGCTTCCGAGATGCTTGAGGTAACCGCTGCGACGATGGTCGGGGGCTGTAGCGGTTGCCGATGTCGTTCTGGATTACCAGGACCGGCCGGGTCTTCTTGATTTCGTGGCCGACGGTCGGGTCAAAGGAGCAGAGACATATCTCGCCGCGGTGGATATGGCTTAATCTGTGCTTTTGGCCTTGCTCTTGGCGCGGGGGCTCTGCCATGCTTCATCCTCAAGGGGAAACCACTCTGCGGCAATCCTCAGGCTTTCTTCGGCGTTGGCCATATATCCGGCCTTAAGCTGCTGGCGCAGACTCTGCTTACCCCGAGTTTCCACCTAGTGCAGGACCGCGTCCGAGACGAAGCGGCTGCGGTTACCTCTCGGAGCCACCCGATCCAGGACCGCGAGCGTCTTTTCCGGCAGCATGATGTTGATGCGTCTGCACATGGAAGTTTTCATCATTTCTCAGCTGTAGTTTACACACAGATAGTGTGGATACCAACGTTAACACTTTGTCGCTGTCAACACCTGGAGCTGCGTGCCACGCATTAAAGATTGTACGCTTATACCGCCGGTTGAAGCCTTTCGCGCCCGCCGTTACGTCATTATAAAAGTGATGCGCCATCTGTCCGCTATCGCCCCGTTGTTGGCTTTTCCTCTATTGGCGGCGTCCAGTGCCCCCACCAAAACCGCCGACACCAAGCCCCCCAAGCATGCCTGCGTCGGCAGCCTCATGCTGGCCACTTTTAAACTGTCGGTGCTGTCCGCCAAGGGCAGCGCGGCGCTTTCGCTGAGCGAGGTGAATACGCTCTCGAAAGGCGAGAAACTCTACTACGAGCCCGTGCATATTCCACCAGGCGAGAAAAACAAAGCGGAGATTTCCATTCTGCTGGCTCCGGCGGCCAATTCGCAGGCTGCGCTCGAAGCGCTGAAACCGGAGTTGGCCTCCAAACCGACCGTCTGGAATCTGCCTGCCGATACTGCCGTGGTGGCCTTGGTCTACGGTCCGCAAGGGCTCAGCATGCGCAAGGTCAAATCGTTAATGCAGCAGAACGATCAGGTGCTTTCCGAATTGGCGGATTATGCCGACGAAACCGAGCAGGTAAGCGCGCTCATTCAGCAGTTGCAAACATCGGAGGATTCCGGAACCACCGTCTCCGCCGCGCTGGCGGGATTTTCCGCGCAATCCGGCGTATCGGTTCCGGCCCCCGCCGCCGGCACCACCACCAATCAACAGGCGGCCACTCTCCTGCACGCGTTGTCGCCATCAATGAGTTCGATGGATCCGCTGACCGGAACGAATACCGCGGTAGTCCAACAATCCACGGGATTGGCAACAGCGGTAGCCAGTCTGTTTTTCGGCAATCCGGTGGGGTTGGTGGCCGGCGGCGCTTCGCTGTTCGAGAACATGCACGCCATGCTGTTTCCGGAGACGGAGTTTCAATCCATCCTGGCGCAGACGGCTCCGGCGAACGGTATCTGCCTGTGCGCCAAGCCGCAAAATAAGGCGCGCACACGCGTGGCTTATCTGTGGGCGCACCGCCTGCCCGATCTCAAGGAACCCAAGCTTTCGTTGGCCGCCACCGTGCACATCCCCATGGGCGCGAAATCGGGCGTAGCGGTGCATGCCGATACCGGCGAGAAGGCTATCGCGCGGCTGCGCGAATGGCGGCTTACGCCCGCCAAAGGTGGCGCGGCCATCACCGTTCCTTCCAGCGTGGAAAAAAACGGCGAGGTTCAACTGGATCTCAGCAAGGCAAAAACCGCGCCCGGTGAGTATCATCTCGCCGCGTATTGGGATTGGGACGAGTTGCATGTATCGGGCGACGTTTATCTGCATCCGTACGGCGATCTGAAGCTGGCCAAGCTGTCCGCGGATTCGCGCGACAAGCTGGTGGAAGGCAGCGGGCCGGTAAAGCTCAAACTCAGCGGGACGGATTTCGAATTCGTCGACAAGGCCGAACTGGAGTCAGCCGCGCCGCATGCCGGCACGCCCGTGAAAGTAGCGTTTACTCTACCGCATGGAGAGCGCGGCGGAGATCAGCAGTCGGCCGAGGCCGAAGTGGATACCACCGCCCTCAAACCCGGCCAATATAAATTGCTGCTGGCGCAATCCGGTGGAGCTTCACAGCCAGTTCCGGTCACGGTATTGCCGCCGAATCCGAAACTGGAGGATTTGCCGTTGCGGCCGAATCTGGATGAGCCATCGCAGAAGCTGATGTTGCATGGCAGCGGTCTCGACCGGATCGAAAAGCTATCGAGCGCGGCGGGAGTGATCGAGTTGGCTCCCGCGCGGCACGCCACCGAGACGCGCGAAGCCACGATCAAGCTAGGCAAGGACGTGCACGAGGGCCAGGAATTTGATCTGAAGATGACGGTGCAGGGCATCGACGATCCGATTACCATGGCTGACGCGGTGCGCGTGCGCGGGGCGCGGCCGCATATCACCGCCGTGCGCAATTCCTTTCCGCAGAGTTTCGGACTGACGTTGAACGCGGGCGAGATCCCTTCGTCCGTCACGGCGAGCTTCGCGCTGGAAGTGGCGCATGCGGGCGACGCTCCGCTGGTGAACGTGACCTGTGCCGATGCGGGTTCGCGGCGGCAGCCCCTCGAATTAGCGGCCGGGGATCGCAAAGACGGCGCGAGCCTGGATATGGCCGGCGAAGGCGAACTGTTTTTGTCGTTCCAGCCGGGGACGGTGGGCCGGTCGGGATGTATGCTGCAGGCGCGCGTCACATCGGCCGAGGGCGTCAGCGACCCTTATCGCCTGGGACGCATTCTGCGTGTGCCGCGCATTGAACAATTTGTGATGAGCGATCAGAAGTTGAGCGATGGCTCGTATCAAGGCACGCTGACCGGCGAGGATCTGGATCTGATTCAGCAGACCGGATGGGACGCGCAGCACGGATTACCGGTGCAGTCGATTCCGGATGCGGTCGCAGGGGACGCGCGCAAGCAGGTGTTGAAGATCGAGATGCCGTGGCCGGCGCCCGCGCCGCACGCGCCGGTATTTGTGTGGCTGCGCGGGGAGCAGACGGGACGTGCGACCGGCGTGCAGTATTGAGCCTGCTTAGTGGGGCGGGCAATCCTGCCCGCAGCCGGCCTGAAAGGCCGCCCCACAAAAACTGTCATTTCGGCCAGGCGTTGACCAGATTCGTTACGTTCACGCTGCCCAAGCCGGTGGCGAAATCCCAACCCGGTGTCGCGCCATAAGCGATGTTCTCTTCGGTCGTCGAGGTAGATAACACCCCGAACTGATCGCCCGCCGCGCTGTAGCAGTCAGGGGTGCCGGCCTGGCAGGGAATATCGTTGTCACCCGCGGTAATGTCGTGAAAGATGCACGTCGCGCCAACTGTGTTGCCGTTGCTCGCATTGCAACTGCTCAATTTGCCGGCATTGCTGTATTCCTTGGCGGCCAGCTTATACAGCACCGTATTAGGATTCCCCTGCCGTGCGCCGGTTTTCTGATCCACCAGCGCCAGAATCCCGGCGAACGATGGCGCGCTGCAGGAAGTCCCGCCGCCGCTCGAGTAGAAAGTATCCTTCGGATTACTGTAATCGCAAGGTACGCCGTCTTCGCTCGTATCCGACATACAACTTACAATCGATTGATTGTATACCCCGTCCGAAGCGAAGAGAGACACATCAGGTATGTCGCGCCGCCCGTCCTTCTGAGCTCCCAGCACACCTACTTGCCAGGCAGGTTTGGCGAAGACCTTACTCGGTCCGCCGCTGCCCGCATCGGATACCTGCTGATAATACTTCTCTTCACCCACCGAGGTGTTACAAAAATCGAGGCCGTTTTGATAACCAAGATACACGGCGAGGATATTGCTGGCGCAGGTGCCGTTCCAAGGGATCTCGGGCATATAGGATAACGCGGAACCGAGCGTGGGACTATTCGTGGTGCTCCAGTAGTCCGCCGCCGCGCCGCTGGGCACATCGGAAAAATCCGTGCCGCCCACAGCTACATCATACGGCGTGGACGCCGTGCCGTCGATGCTGATTCCAGTGGTGGCGTAGCGTTTACCGTATCCGCACTCATCCGCGCCTTCATCGCCCGCCGCCACGAATACCGAGACGCCTTCCGCGACAGCTTGCTGCCAGGTGGAAGCGATCAGCGACTCATAAGCCTTGGTGGTTTGATCTTCACATCCGCCATAGCTATCGCTGAAAACATCCGGCGGATTGGCTTCGTTGAGCAGATTCGCGGCCGCGGTGATATCGCCATCCGTGGTGCGCGTCGAGGGGCAGGCCGCCACCACTACGGCCGCTCCGGGCGCAAACGTACTGACGCCTTCGGCATCCACGGCCACTTCAATCTCATCGCCATTCCTTCCCGGATCGGTACAATCCGGATTGCTCGCAGTGAACGTGCCGCCATAAGACGATAAACCGAAGGTGCTGACGAACGTCTCCCAGTCACTCTCCAGCATGTCGGAATCTTCCAGCACGGCCACGGTGATGCCCGCGCCGGTAATTCCGGAGTTCCATAGCGGCGTGACATTATATATAGTCGCGAAATCGGTGGGCGCCACATAGTATTCCGTCATGCCGCGGTAGATCTGCGTGTAATGCGGCCGGCTTACGTGCGCGTGCCGATGGAAACTATTCAGCGAAGCCGGGCCCGCGATGACCGGCGCGAGCTCCGCCGGAATTTGCGGATCGCTCGCATTGGCCGTGTACGTCACGCCATCCACCAGATAGCGGTGGATCTCGGTGTGAAAAGCGGCGCGCACCTGCCCGGCATTGCCGGCGAAATCGATCAGCATGCCGCTTTTGTAGATCTTGCCGATGGCGAAGCCATGCGATCGCAACCAGTTGGCGACGGCATCGATATCGCGCGGCGCCGGCTCGAAGCGGCGGCCGAATTCCCCGGCGGTGAGCCAATGGTGGAAGTTGGGCGAGGAGGGGTCGTGCAGGCTGTCGATGAAATCTTCGAGCGCCTGCTCGCGCGCCGGACTGCGCTTTAGCTGAAGCTGGATGTGGGGCATGAAAAAATCGTCCGGCACGGCGCCTTGATCGAATTCAGGCCGCGCCGCCGGATGCGTATTGCCGGAAAGCGTCACCAGCTTGCTTTCATCTGCCGCGTTCGCAGCGAAGGCGAGAAATAGGAAGAGAGGGAGTGCCGTCAGGTATCGAGACATAACCGCTATGGTATCTCTTCCAGGCGGCGTGCCTCGCGCGACCAGACGAAACGGCGTGCGCCGGCGGGAACGGCTGGTCCGCGTGGGGCATACACACGCGCGGCATTTTGTCCGGAATTCATCTCCACGCATTCCGGGAACCCGTTGAAGAGAAAGTAGACGCCGTCCAATCGGTCGGGCAATCCGGTTACGAATACGGGGCGCGGATCTTTGGCCAGTTCGCTTCCCAGGCCGCGGCAGACGGCCGCGGCGGTTTCCGGAGTCGTGCGCCATGGACGCAGATTGTGTTCGAGCGCGGCAAGATTGAACAGGATCAGCACGGCGGCTGTGGCGTACGCCAGCCGCCGATGTGCGGAACGATCCACCAGCACGGCCCAGAAAATCGCAAAACCGATGACGGGCAGATACAAAACCCGCGCGCCCGCGAAATCGAATTGAAAACCGAGGAGGTGCTCGACGGGAATCGCCGCGGCCAGCACGAACGCCGGTCCGGCCAGTAACTGGCCCACGAAGTCAGGGCGGGACAGGCCATCGTTTTGTGTGGCCTGTCGTTCGCAAACGCCGAATAGCACCAGCATGGCAAGGAATGAGACGCCGGCTACGCGCAGCCACCATTCGAGAGGCGCCAGCCAATTGATCGGAAAGAACAGGAATGCCCATTGCCGGAATAACATCGCCTCGGAGGTATGCAATGGCCGCGAGCGCCAATAAATGCTGACGCCCGATGGATCTTCGTAACCGCCCAATCCACCCAGCGCCCACCATCGATAGGCAAACAGAATCGCGCAAACCAAACCGAGCGCCACGCTGGCGGCGATGGCGCGCCGCCATTGCGGACGCGGCAGAAGCGGCAGCAGCGCCAGCGGCAACAGCGGCAAACAGAATGCCGATTCCTTGGTATATACGGCGAGCGCCGCGCATCCGAGCACTGGCGCGAGCCACCACCGCCGTCCATCGCGGCAGAATTTCAAAACGAACAGCAGCGAACACAGCGCGAAAAAGCACGCTAACAGATCGAAGCGCGTGTCAGTCCAGGAGACCGCTTCCGCCCGCGATCCATCGAGACCGAACACCAGCGCCGCGATGGCCGCCGGGACGCGGCTAATTCCAAGTCGCATCACCAGCAGATAGACGAGGCATGTGTTGACCACATGCACGCCCAAGTTCCACAAGTGCCAGCGAATCGGGCTTACGCCCGCCCATTGATAATCGAGCCAATAGGAGATGAAGCCAACCGGGCGAAAGAACGAATCGTGGCTGCCGTGTACGGGTGCGAAGGCATCGCCGAGAATTCTCCAGGTGGTGTGGGAAGCTTCCAGGACATGTCCGTAAGCGTCGCAGACGAATGGTGTTCGCAGGTTTGGGAGGAATGCCAGCGCCGTGAAGGCAGCGAACATGGTCACGACAATGCCAGTGGGGCACCCTCCCAGACTGCGCGGGACTCCCGACCCTGCGCTTGACGGTTGGAGCAGAATGAGCAGCAGGAATGACACACCGGCGGCGGCCGCGACGTTCACGGGCGAAAACGGCGCAGCCAAAAATCGGATCGCCAGCAAAATCGCCGCAACTACCAGAACAGACAGCGTGATTAGAAAGACGAACTTGCGCCATCGTTTGGTGGGGACTGTCTTTTGCAAACTTGGGTTCATAGCTTCCACAAAATCTGCCGCAGCATCCCCATTATTACCGGCGCATCGTGCGCGCCCAAATTCAACCGGCGCACCAGCCGCCGGATCTTGACCTTCGAGGATGCCTCCGTGAGCGGTTTGATGTATCCGCTGCGCGCGAGCGCTTCCACCAGCATGGCCGTGATCTGCTCCGTATCACTCGCGGCCGCTGCCTTGATTGC
>Ga0335074_10013440_pt1 | contig 11505 bp, 12 predicted proteins | sample Lox_Sample_23_FD_206715 | JGI IMG/M metagenome (GOLD analysis project Ga0335074, IMG submission 206715) | Soil microbial communities from Loxahatchee National Wildlife Refuge, Florida, United States - Lox_Sample_2.3 | ecosystem: Environmental > Terrestrial > Soil > Wetlands | place: USA...
GGGGTGGAGGTCGGCACGCATGCGGTGCGCATGATGGCCTCGGGGCTGTTCGATCGTTTCCCGAAGCTCAAGATTTGCATCGGTCACATGGGCGAGGCCGTACATTTCTGGTCCTGGCGCCTGACATTCATGAACAGCCGCGCTCAGAAGATCGGGCGTGCGCCGCGGACGCAATTGACGATCGAGGAGTACTTCAAGCGCAATTTCGTGATCACGACGAGCGGGGTCGAGGACCCGCTCGCGCTCGAGTTCTCCGTAAAGAAGATCGGCGTGGAGAATGTGATGTGGGCGATCGACTATCCCTACCAGCCGACCGCTCCGGCCGTCGCCTTCATGGACGGCGCACCGCTCTCCGATGCCGATAAGGCGAAGGTTTACGGCGGAAACGCCCAGAGGATTTTCCATATCGGCGACCGATAGCTGCGATTTTCCCTGTCGATTTCAGGGGCCGGCGTCATTGCGCTATCGTAGACTTCGGGGTTTGGCGAGGCGACGTGGCGCGCATGACAGCGAAAATCATCGATGGCAAGGCGGTTGCGAAGTCGATCCGCACCGAGATCAAGGAGCGGATCGACCGGATGTTTGCTCGGCACGGGGTGCGTCCGGGGCTCACCGTCGTTCTGGTCGGAGACAACGCCGCCTCGAAGGTCTACGTGCGCGGCAAGATCGCGGCATGCAAGGAGGTCGGCATCCGGTCCGAGCAGATCGACCTGCCGGCGGACACCTCCCAGGTGGAGCTGCTCCGGCGCATCGACGCTCTCAATGCCGACCCCTCGGTCCACGGCATCCTCGTGCAGCTGCCGCTCCCGCCGCACATCGAGATGCGCGCGGTCCTCGAGCGGATCGCGATCTCGAAGGACGTCGATGGGTTCCATCTCTACAACGTCGGGGGGTTGATCACCGGGAACACGATCTTTCCACCGTGCACTCCGTACGGGGTGCAGAAGCTGCTCGAGCACGAGGGGATCGACGTCGAGGGACGCAATGTCGTCGTCGTCGGGGCGAGCAACATCGTCGGCAAGCCGCTGGCGCTCATGCTCATGGCGCAGGACGCGACGGTGTGCATCTGCCACAAGAAAACCCGTGACCTCACACAGTTCACCTTGCTCGCCGATATCCTGGTCGTGGCTGCGGGCGTGCCGGGGCTCATCCTTCCGCAGATGATCCGCACCGGAGCGGTGGTGATCGATGTCGGCATCAACCGCTTGTCCGACGGGCGCATCGTCGGCGACGTGGACTTCGAGGGCGTCCGCCAGAAAGCCTCGTACATCACGCCCGTCCCGGGCGGCGTCGGTCCGATGACGGTCGCCATGCTCCTGCACAACACGGTGCTTTCGGCGGAGCGGACGTTCGGCGAGCGACCGAACAGCATCAAGCTTTCCACGGCCACCCCTGCCGCCGTCACCGCCTGATTCGAGACCGCGCATGGCTTTCGCCGCTGCCGAGACCTTCGATTTCGTCATCGTAGGAGCAGGCACGGCCGGCTGTGTGCTCGCGGCTCGCTTAAGCGAGCAGCCGGATGTCCGTGTTTGCTTGATCGAGGCCGGCGGCCCGGACCGTCACCCCTTCATCCACATCCCGGCAGCGGTTGCCGCGGCGATCGGCCGGCGCGATCTGAACTGGGGTTTCCTCACGGTGCCACAGTCGCATCTCGGGGGAAGGCGCATTCCCGTGCCGCGGGGCCGTGTCGTGGGCGGTTCGGGCTCCATCAACGGCATGGTGTATTTCCGAGGCCAGCCGCGCGATTTCGACGAGTGGGCGGCCGAGGGGAACGAGGGCTGGAGCTGGCGCGAGGTGCTGCCGTATTTCATCCGCTCCGAGTCCAATCCCGACTATGCGGACTCGCCCTTTCACGGCACCTTGGGGCCGATGCGGGTCACGCACATCAGGCGGCTCAATCCGATGAACCTGGCATTCTGGGATGCCATGGCTTCGCTCGGCTTCACGCGCTGCGACGATTTCAATGGTCCCAACCCCGAGGGCTACGGCCCGCGGCAAGGCACGATTCGCGACGGAAGACGGGAATCGACCGCGACCGCGTACCTGCGGCCGGCGCTCAAGCGCCGCAATCTCACGGTCATGACCGACGCCCTTGCGCACCGGATCGTCATCGAGGGCCGGCGCGCGGTCGGGGTCGATGTCGAGCGCGCGGGGGAGGTGCGGCGTGTTGCCGCGCGGCGCGAGGTCGTGATTTGCGCAGGCGCTGTGCTGTCGCCACAGCTGCTGATGCTCTCCGGGGTGGGCGACGGCGCAGAGCTGCGGCGGTTCGGCATCGAAGTGAAGCTCGATCTGCCCGCGGTCGGGGCGAATTATCACGATCATCTCGCGGCGGCGGTGCTGATGGAGATGCGCAATGCCGCGTCCTATGGCATCTCGCTCAAAGCGCTGCCGCGCGGGGCCTGGAACGTGCTCGAGTACGCGCTCGCACGGCGCGGCCCCTTCTCGAGCAACGTGTTCGAGTCGAACGCGTTCGTGCGCAGCCGTGCGGAACTCGACCGTCCGGATATCCAGATCGTCTTCCAACCCGCGCGGCGTAACCCCCACACTTTCCCGCTGCCGCTCGGCCATGGGTTCGCGATCAGCATCGTCGGCATTTATCCGCAAAGCCGCGGACGAATTTCGCTCGCGAGTCCGGACCCACGCACACCGCCTAACATCGATCCGAACCTGCTCGGCGTTCCGGAGGACATCGAGCCGCTCGTACGCGGGCTCGCCCTCGCGCGCCGCATCGCGTCCGCGGCTGCTTTCGCGCGCTATCGTGCGGTCGAGGTGGCCCCGGGTACCGCCGTGGCAGGGGAATCGGCGCTCGCCGATTACGTGCGGCGCAGCGCCGCCACGGTGCATCACCCGGTGAGCAGCTGTCGCATGGGCGTCGGCACGGACAGTGTGGTAGACCCTGCGCTGCGCGTTCGCGGAATCGAGGGGCTGCGAGTCGCGGATGCCTCCGTTTTTCCGAGTGTCGTCGGCGGCAACACGAACGCGACCGTCGTGATGATCGCGGAGAAGGCCTCGGACCTGCTTCTCGGCCGGCCAGCTCCGCAGCCGTTCCAGGTGACCGAGGCGGTCGCACGGCGCTCGAGCCGCGTGCCGCCCGAGCCGAGCACCGCCTGAGCGCGAGGTATTTCTATGGCCGTCGAGCACATCAAGCACTGGAGGATCGGGGACGTCGAGCTCGCGCGCATCGTGGAGGTGAACAACCACCGTGACCCGATGTCGATGCTGCTCAAGGAGGCCACGCCGCAGTTCGTGCAGCAATTCGACTGGCTCGCGCCGCACTTCGCGACACCCGATGGGGAGATGCTGATCTCGTTCCAGTGCTTCGTGCTGAGCTCGCGCGGGCGGCGCGTCATGATCGACACTTGCATCGGGGCGGACCGGCAGCGGGAGTTTCCGATCTTTTGCAACTTGAAGTCGACGTTCCTCGAGGATCTCGAGGCCGCAGGATTTCCAGCGCGCACGATCAATACGGTGCTCTGCACGCACCTTCATTTCGATCACGTCGGATGGAACACGCATCTGGTGAACGGGCGCTGGGCACCGACCTTCCCCAATGCGCGCTATCTTTTCGGGCTGCGCGAATGGGAGCACTGGCAGCACTTGAAGCGCACGGGCGGCTATCACGATTTCGGGCACCTCACCGACTCGATCGAGCCGATCCTCGAGGCGGGACTCGCCGATTTCGTCGGGTCCGAGCATCGCATCACCGAGGAGGTGTGGCTCGAGCCGACTCCCGGGCACACGCCGGGGCACGTGAGCGTGCACATCTCCTCGCGCGGCGAGGAGGCCGTGATCACCGGCGACATGATGCATCACCCGATCCAGCTCGCCGTCCCCGAGTCGCACGGAAACTTCGACATGGACCCCCCTCTCGGGGCGAAGACGCGGCGCGCGTTCATCGAGCGGTATCAGAATCGCAAGGCGCTCATCATCGGAAGCCACTTTTGCGATCCGACCTCCGGCTGGATCGTGCGCGATGGGACAGCATGGAAGCTCGCGCTCGCCTGAGGCGTCCGTCACGACGCATCAACGGTCGGTTCAAATGACCTACGACCTCTCCGATCTGGCGGTACTCGTGACCGGTGCGGGGCGCGGCCTCGGACGGTCGGTTGCCGAAACCCTCGCGGGGCTCGGCGCGACGGTCGCCGTCGTCGATCTCGATGGGCCTGGCTGCGCGGCGACAGCCGCAGCGATCCGGGCCGCGGGCGGCGCCGCGCACGAGTACGCTGCAGACGTGGCGGACCGGGCCGCATTTGCCGCGGCGGCGGCGGACTTCGCGGCCGTGCGGGGCCGCATCGATGCCGTGGTCAACAATGCGATGCTGCTGCGGTACGAGCCGATCGAGCGGGTCCAGGAGGTCGTGCTCGACCGCATGCTCGCGATCGGCATCAAAGGCTCGGTCTGGGGCGCGCAGCTGCTGCTCGCGCACTACGATCCCGAGAGGGGCGGAGCGCTCATCAATATGGCTTCGCCCGTCGCCGAACGCGGTTACCCGAACACCTCGATCTACAGTCTCGTCAAAGGAGCCCTGGTGACATTGACGAAGACGCTGGCGGCCGAGCTTGGCCCGCGGCGCGTACGCGTGAACGCCGTTGCGCCGGGCTCGGTGCCCACACCGGGCGCGATCGGTCTCAACGATCCCGCCGAGTACGAGCGTCGGGCGCGGACGATTCCACTGCGGCGCCTCGGGCGCGAGGCGGATAACGCGCAGGCAGTGGCATTCCTGCTGAGTCCGGCGGCATCATTCATCAACGGGGAGATCCTGCACGTCGACGGCGGCATCGCGGCGGCGGGCTGAGCGACCAATGGATACAACACCTGTTTGTGACGTGGATGTGTTCGGTCCCGAGGCAGTACGCAACGCCCGGGCCGTGGACGACCAGCTTCGGGAGCTCGGCCCGGTCGTGCGCCTCTCCCGCGAAAACATCACGGTGCTCGGTCGTTTCGAGCACGTGACGGCATCACTCAGGGACTGGAAGACATTCTCCTCGAAGTCTCGGCCGTGGCACGACCCGCAATCGGTGCGCCCCGAGATACTGCTGACCGACGACCCTCCCAGGCACACCCAGGTCCGTAACGTCATCGGCAACGCACTCTCCCCGCGCGCCCTGTCGCGGATGGCGGATCACTTCAATGCGGAGGCGGACGCGCTTTTGCGGCAGGTAAAGGAATCGAGCGGCGAGATTATCGATGCCGTCGGCAAGATCACCCAGGCATTCGTCTATAAGGTGCTGCCCGATGTACTCGGACTGCCTCAGGCGGGCCGCGAGCATCTGTCCGCGTTCGGCCACATGGTCTGGGCCACGATGGGGCCGCCAAACGAGCTCTTTCAGGAAGCGATGCAGAACACCGGTCCGGTCATCGAATGGGTCGAGCAATGCTGCGAGCGCCGCAATCTCGATCCCGACGGGCTCGGCATGCAGATGTTCCGCGCCGCGGACCAGGGCCTGATCACCGAGGCGGAGGCGAAACTGCTGGTGCAGATTCTGCTGTCTGCGGCGGCCGATACGACGGTGATGACCATGGCGACGGCCATTCGCGCATTTTGTCTGTTTCCGGACCAGTATCAGCTGCTGCGCGCGGACCCCTCGCTCGCGCGGAGCGCGTTCGAGGAAAGCCTGCGCTGGGATTCGCCGTCGCGACTCGCCGGGCGCATCGCGGCGCAGGACGTCGAGATCGGGGGGCACGTGATTCCAAAGGGGGAGCGGTGCGGGCTGCTCTTCGCGGCCGCGAACCGCGATCCGCGCCGCTGGGCCGAGCCGGAACGCTACGACATTCGCCGCGACACCAAAGGCCACGTCGGCTGGGGCTACGGCATCCACGCCTGCGTCGGGCGCGTGCTCGCCCTTCATGAGGCCGAGGCGCTGCTCGGCGCGTGCGCGCAGCACATCGGGCGGTTCGAGCCCGCGGGCGATCCCGTGCCCTGGATGACGACGATCGGCCACGGTCCAGCTCAACTGCCGGTGCGATTCGCGGCTGCGGCGTAACCTCGCCCGCGCGCTCGAGCTCGAGCTCGAGCGCAAAAATGCAGCGCCTTCCAAAAAATGCGTGTCTCGGTCGGTTGCGTTGCTGTCTGACTTTGCTAAGAATCAACCGCCTGAACCGTGCTGGTGCGATACAGGGGGGATGATGTCACCGGGGAGAGTCGCGCACCTCAGGAAAGCGCCGGAGCGAAAGGCGGATTCGGTCTCCGCGGTATCAGCCGGCGCAGAGCTCTTCTCGCTGTGTCAAACGGCGGCCGCGGACGGTGTCCTCACACCCCGCGAGCTCGAGCGTCTGCGTGCGTGGTACGAAGCCAGCGGCGATCTCGAGGTGCCCTCGCGGGCTTTCGTGCGCGGGCTGGTCGAGCATATCCTTGCGAGAGGCCGGGTCACGCCGGCGGACCTTCAGGCGCTCGGGCGCGTTCTCGAGCCGAGTCTGCCGCCGCCGCTGCAGCGTGGGCCCGCGGCGCTGCGGCTCGTGGGGAGCGACAGGATGCCCTACTCGGATGAGAGCGCAACCGAGCGCGTCAGGAACGAGGTCCTCGCTTCCGCCTGCTTCATGCTGGCGGGGTGCGGAAATGAGCGACGGGCACCCACGCCTCCTCGCGCCGCGCGGGCCGGTGAGCCCGTGCTTCTCGTGCGCGAGCGCAGCGCGCGGGCCCTGACGGGCGAGCAGACGATCGAGGTGCGCACCGCGAATGGCAAGCTGCTCGGCTACGTGCCGGCGCACCGCGCGGCCGAGCTCGCGCCGCTTCTCGATCGCGGCGCGCGCTACCGGGCGCATCTGATCAGCGTGTTCACTGGGACGCACACGCCCGTGCTGATCGTGCAGACCTTTCTGTATCGAGGCGATGCGGCGCTCGGATTCCCCCATGCGGGCTCGCGGCGGATCGCGCCACGGCGGCTTTCGCCGCGCGCCTGGATGCTGCTGCGGGTCACGATCGCCCTCGCCATCGCCGCTGCCGTCGCGTTCGCTCTCAGAGTGTGAGACCTTCCGCGCCCCGCGCGACCTCAGCGGGGATCTGCGCGGCGCTGTTTCTCACGGGAGCCGCGGTGCGCGCTCAAAGCGTGCCCGCGGGGAACGTTGCAACCCCGTCCTCGCCCCCGCCGGCATCGCCTCTGCCATCCCCGCCCGCGCCGGAATCGGCACCGACACCGGCCAGCTCATCGGAAATCCCGCCGGAATCGATCGGACCGCCTGCTGCGGAGCGATATCCGTGGCTCGATGACATTCACGATTTCGTTTACAACGGCGTCTGGGAGTCGGCGATGCACGTCGATCGGCTGTTCGGTTCCGAGGAGCCCGACGTGGCCTATGAGCAGGCTTCAGGCAGCGTCGCACCGGCGCTGCTGTGGGACCGATACAACCACTGGCAAACGCTGCTGCGGTTCATCGGAGACGTGCCTCTGCCGCAGCTCTCGGAGAGCTTCCATGCGTTTATCGGAAGGCTCAACCCTCAGGAGTTCGTCTCGGAGAGCCAGGCGCCGTCGGGCGCGCTTCCGAATCCTTACGCCCCGTACCCGCAGGATCAGACGCTGCTCGGGATTCAATACTACCAGCCGCAACGTCAGGGCGCGCAGTGGGATGGGGGCGCCGGGCTGCCCGTCACGCTTTCGCACTTCGATCCCTTCGTGAAGGGCGGCTATCTCTATCAAACGGGCGACCAGGAGCACGGTGTGCTGCAGTGGCGGCAGGACGCGTTCTATCAGGACACTCAGGGCGGCTTCGGCGTGACGAACCGTCTCGATCTGCAGCGCCTCCTGAGCCCGGGGCTCCTTGTGACGTGGACGGGCTCGACGACTTACGCGCAGCGCTCCTATGGTTGGAACAGCTGGTCGACTCTCGATGCGTATCTCGCCTTTCCGGACCGTCGCGCGATCGACGTCGAGCTCTCGGTGAACGGCCAGACGCAGGCTCCCGTGCCGCTTCAGGATTACGGCGTGAAACTCGCCTACCGACACAGCATCTTGCGCGATTGGCTGGTGCTCGAAGTGCGCACGAGCCTCGATTTTCCGAGGTACTACCTGTATCAGGAGCGCATCGCGAGCTGGGGCCTCGGAGTGGGTTTCGAGATGATGTTCGGATCGGACGTGTTTCTCGCTCGCCCAGTCACCTTTTGATGAGAGCGGTAGGCGCTGGCGGCACGGGAACGCCAGCCTGGCTCCGGTGTTTTGGGGTTGGGTAAACTGAAAACCCATGGCAGTGAGACCGGTTTTGAAGATGGGGCATCCGCTGCTCCGACAGATCGCCGCGCCGGTCGGCGCGTTCGGGAGTGCGGAGCTGCGCGAGCTCGTCGCGGACATGGACGAGACGATGCGCGCACTGTCCGGCGCCGGAATCGCCGCGCCGCAGATCGGGGTGAGCTTGCGCGTCGTGATCTTCGAGGTGTGCGAGAACCCGCGTTATCCGGATGTCGGGCCCGTGCCGTATACCGTCCTCGTGAACCCCGAGCTCACGCCGATCGACGACGAGCAGGAGGAGGGCTGGGAAGGATGCCTGTCGGTCCCCGGTATGCGCGGGCTCGTTCCGCGCTATCGCCGATTGCGGTACCGGGGATTCACGCCGGAGGGTGATGCGATCGACCGGACCGTCGAGGGCTTCCACGCGCGCGTCGTGCAGCACGAGGTGGATCACCTCGACGGTATTCTGTACCCGCAGCGCATCCGCGATCTGAGGAGTTTCGGATTCGAGGACGCGCTCGCCGGACAGATGACGCTTCTGCCGGATTGAGGCGCGAACGGCTCAGGCGAGCGAGTGGAACACCCGCTGGACGTCATCATCCTGCTCGAGCTTGTCGATGAGCGCGAGCACTTCGGTCGATTCGTTCTCGGGGAGTTCCGTCGGAGCCATGCAGATGTACTCGTGCTCGGCGGAAAGCGGTGAGATGCCGCGCGCCTCGAGAGCCTCCTGCACACGGCCGAAATCGGCGAATGCCGAGCGGATGACGAGCTGCGGTTCGCCCTTCTCGCCGGTGCTCTCGCCCATCTCCTCGAGGCCGTGATCGATCAGATAGAGCTCGAGATCGTCCTGGTCGATCCCCGTCGGGTCGAGCCGGAACACGCCCATCTTCTTGAACAGGAAACTCACGCTGCCGCTGGTTGCGAGATTGCCGCCGTTCTTGGTGATGAGGTTGCGTACCGCGGCGACGGTGCGCGTGGGATTGTCGGTCGCCGTCTCGACGAGCAGCGCCACCCCGTGCGGTGCGTATCCTTCGTAAATGATCTCCTGGTAATTGGCCGCGTCGCGCCCGGAGGCGCGCTTGATCGCCGCCTCGATGCGGTCTTTCGGCATGTTCACCGCGCGGGCGTTTTGAATCTGGCGGCGCAGCGCAGGGTTGCCGGTCGGATCGGTGCCTCCCGCCTTGACCGCCATGGTGATGTCCTTGGCGATGCGCGCGAACTGCTTCGCCATGCGGTTCCACCGCGCGAACATCGTCGCTTTGCGGACTTCGAAGATGCGGCCCATGTGCGAATGGTTGCATGCCGGGGGCAGCTGCGCCAGATCGAGGCCGGACTGCAGTTGCGAAAGCGCCGCGCCGCCGTGCGCGCAGGGGCGACGCGCGCTGCCGCGCTCGCGGAGCGATCAGCTGGGGTCGGCGGGGGTCAGCGGGTCAGGCGATCTGCGCGCGCAGAGACCGCAGCCGTCTGCGCTGCACCTTCAGCCGCTGCTCGATCTCGCGCAGGCGCTGCTGCAGGGGCGTCTGCTCCCAGTGCTCCAGGGCGGCGCGCTTCTTATCCTCCAGCCACTGTTCCTTGAGGCGCGTCCACTCGCTGACTGCGCTCACGAATACCTCGTACTCCTGCGCGATGCGGCGGCGCAGGTGCTCGATCTGTGCGCGCGCCCGGCCTGCAGTTGGCAGGCGCTCGAGCTGCGCCTCGGCGCGGCGGAACTGCGTGGCGATGAGCGCCCGCTGGATCTGGAAGGGTGGCGTGCGCTTCAACCGGCGCGCCAAGCCGAGGCACGCGAGGCTCGCGATCAGCCATTTGGTCGGGTCCCATTGCCACCAGCGCACGCCGTTGCGGTAGTCGTGCGCGAAGCTGTGGTGGAAGTTGTGATAGCCCTCGCCGTGGGTGACGAACGCGAGGAGCGGATTGTCGCGAGCGGAGTTCTCGTCCGTGTAAGGCCGGCTGCCCCACATGTGCGCGAGCGAATTGATGAAGAACGTGAAGTGATGGCTCAACACGAGCCGCAGCACGCCGGCGAGCAGGAAAGTGCCCCAGACATCGCCCACGAGCCAGCCTGCACCGAGGGGAATGCCGAAGTTCGTCACCGTCGTGAGGAGCGGGTAATGGCGGTGCTGGAAGTCGAGAAGCCGATCGCGTCTCAAGTCCGGAATATTGGAGAAGTCCTCAACGCCGCTCGGGTAGTCGCGCAGCATCCAACCGATGTGCGAGAACCAGAAGCCGCGGCGGGCCGAGTAGGGGTCGCGCTCCTCGTCATCGACGTACAGGTGGTGGCGGCGATGTCCGCTGCACCAGGCGAGAGCGCTGTTCTGCAGCGCCATGGTCCCGAAAATCAGATAGAAGACCTTGACCACGACGTTCGCGTCGTAGGCTCGGTGTGCCCATAGGCGGTGATATCCGCCGGTGATCGACATGCCGTTCGCGACTAGGAAGGCGGCGCAGAGCGCCCACTCGACGGCCTTGAAGCCGTGGGTCAGACCCCACCACGGCACCAGCACCAGAGCCGCGCCGAGGGTCAGCGTGAAGATGAGAAAGTTGACCTTGATGAGCGGCGGTTTGTCCCGGCGCAGCGGCTGCTCGGAGTCTTGGGACGCAGATCGAGAATCGCGGTCAGGCGTGGGCATTTTGGTGTGCGGCTCTACGAGGCGGCGTCCCCACCCGGTACGGGGGGACGGGACAATATGCGGAACATAGCATGAACCCGGAGTTTCTGAAGGTGATGCGCGTCCGGAGTCCACGTGCCAGGCGACATACTCCGGCGGAGCGTGGCACCGTCCTCGGTCCCCGGACCCTCGGATTGGGTCTCCCGGAATCGGCCTGTCGCTATCCCGGCCAGGGGGTGGTCACGCAAGGGGCGATGCTCGATTTGCGACCGGCTGCGAATGAACCCTTCGAGCCTGCGCGGGTTCCGCCCCTCGGCGGTCAGGCGCTATAGTCGGGCTCGCCGCAAGTCACCCCCCCCCACCGACGCAAGAGGTCCGCCATGATCACGGTCAACGTGCTCTACCCGAATCAGGACGGCGCGAAATTCGACATGAACTACTACCTCGGGAAGCACATCCCGATGGTCAAGAAGCTGCTCGGGCCGGCTCTGAAGGGGGTGCTGGTCGAGCAGGGTGTGGGCGGCGCCGCACCGGGCGCCAAGGCTGCATACGCCGTGCTCTGTCATCTGCGTTTCGATTCCGCCGAGGCGTTCCAAGCCGCGTTCGCGCCGCATGCGGAGCAGGTCCAGGCGGATGTGCGCAATTATGCGAGCGCCGCGCCCGTCATTCAGATCAGCGAAGTCAAGCTGTCTTGAGACTTCTCGCGGGGTCCTGCGCGCGGCTACCCGCAAAGCCGCTCG
>Ga0335074_10013441_pt1 | contig 11505 bp, 7 predicted proteins | sample Lox_Sample_23_FD_206715 | JGI IMG/M metagenome (GOLD analysis project Ga0335074, IMG submission 206715) | Soil microbial communities from Loxahatchee National Wildlife Refuge, Florida, United States - Lox_Sample_2.3 | ecosystem: Environmental > Terrestrial > Soil > Wetlands | place: USA: Florida...
GTGGTTGTCGTCGAAGTTCGTTCACGTGTCACAGCGCCTGCGGATTCTGACAGCGGGTGCTGCGGTGTGGACTAAGCCAGAGTCTTCCCGGCAGGCGGTCGCAGCAACCCGGAAACGCGCAACAGCGCTTTCCTGAAGATCGCTCTAGCAGGAGGAACAGACATGGCTCAGGGCACAGTGAAGTGGTTCAACGCTGACAAGGGCTTCGGTTTCATCGCTCCGGACGACGGCAGCGCCGACGTTTTCGTGCACCAGTCAGCCATCCTGACGGAGGGCTACCGCAGCCTTCAGGAGAGTCAGCGCGTGGAATTCTCCACTACGCGCGGCCCGAAGGGAATGCAGGCCGAGCAGGTCAAGCCGCTCTGACAGCTCCCGAGAGACGGCAACACCTGGCTGCAGAGCCACCCCGATCTGAAAGACGATGCTCATGACCGTCCAGCGGACCTCCGCTGCCTTTTCGCCCGGCGAGCGGACCCGTCAGCCGCGCCGCAAGCGCCCGCGGACTGCCAGGGCCGGGGCGGGGGTAGCCACGCCGAGCCGGAACCCGGCCGGGATAACCGTGCCTGCCACGATCCCGGCCGGCGCAGCCCAGCCTGGCGCGATCCATGCTGTGGTCGCTGACCCGGATGTGAGCTTCGCCGCACTTGGCGTGCCGCCCGCTCTGGTGCGGGCACTCGCCTCCGGCGGGATCAGCACCCCGTTCCCGATCCAGGCGGCCGTCTTGCCCGACGCACTGGCCGGAACCGACATCCTCGGCCGCGGCCGCACCGGCTCGGGCAAGACTCTCGGTTTCGGCATTCCGCTGGTAGCCAGGCTCGCTGACGGCGTTTCCCTGGCGGGCCGGCCGCGCGGCCTTGTCCTCGTGCCAACGCGCGAACTGGCCAGCCAGGTCCGCGACGCGCTGCGGCCTCTTGCCGCGGCTGCGGGCCTCAGCATCACCGCAGTCTTCGGCGGCACGTCGCAGCGCCCGCAGGTCGCCGCGCTGCGCGCCGGGGCCGACATCATCGTCGCCTGTCCGGGACGGCTCGCGGATCTGATCGATCAGCGGCACTGTCATCTCGGTGACGTCGAGATCACGGTGCTGGACGAAGCCGATCACATGGCCGACCTCGGCTTCCTGCCGGTCGTGCGCAGGCTGCTGGATGCCACTCCGCCACAAGGTCAGCGAATGCTCTTCTCGGCGACCCTCGACAACGCCGTCGACGTGCTCGCCCGCAGATTTCTCACCAGCCCAGCCCAGCACTCGGTCGATCCGCCGACCGCCCCGGCCGCGGTTGTCCATCACCTGCTGACCATCTCGGCCACCGACCGCGCAGCGGTCGTCGCCGACCTTGCCCGCGGTGACAACCGCTCGCTGGTCTTCACGCGGACGAGGCACGGCGCGAGTAAGCTCGCCCGCCAGCTGCGGACCGCCCGCGTTCCGGCCGCTGAACTGCATGGCGACCTCAGTCAGCGGGTCCGCGAGCAGAACCTGGCATCGTTCTCGTCCGGCGCAATCCGGGTCCTGGTGGCCACCGACATCGCGGCCCGCGGCATCCACGTGGACAAGATCGACCTCGTTATCCATGCCGATGCCCCGGCAGAGCACAAGGCTTATCTGCACCGGTCCGGACGGACGGCGCGGGCCGGCGCCGGGGGGACCGTCGTCACCCTGCAGACGGCGGCCCAGACAAGAACGGTGAACGCGCTCATGAGCAAGGCGGGAGTCGTCCCGCTGGCCGCTGCCGTCACTCCCGGGTCACCGGTCATCCGCGAGATTGCCGGGCCGCCGGTCACGGCCACCCCGCCCGTGGCACAGTCCGTCGGCACGGCCGCAGCAGGCACGGCCGCGGTCGGCGCGGGCAGGCCCAGCAGTGCCCGCAGATCCCCCACGAGGGCCAGAGCCGCGGCCACGTCCGCGCGCTACCGGGGCACGCGCGGGAGCACACGGGCGCGGACGCCAGTAGCGGCGGTCGGGACCAGCAGGACCAGCAGGACCGGTCGGACCGGGACCAGCAGGACCCAGCAGAACCGGTCGGACCGGTCGGACCGGTCGGACCGGTCGGACCGGACCGGACCGGGACCAGACGGACCCGGCAGCCGACGGCAGCCGACCTGACGCTTGAACCTGGCGGGCCGACGGGCTTGGCGGGCCGACGGGCTTGGCGGGCCGACGGGCTTGGCGGGCTGGCGCCGACCCGAGCCCCGTTGCCCTGGCTAGGTGTTGTAGGGCGTGTGCCGCTCCAGCGCAGTCTCGTTCAGGCTGCCCAGATCGATGCGAACGGGCGCGCCCGGAATCCGGACGCTGACGTACCGGCTGGTGCCCGGCGGCGCGACGAGCAAATAGGTCGCGACCGAATCGGTGGAACCGCCCGTGCCCGAGAAGTAGGCGAAGTCAGCGCTCGCAGTCTCACCTGGCGACAGCACGATCAGGCGCGGGCGCGGGTCAGGGTAGATGAAGTACGTGCCGCCGGTGTGGGTGCTCGAGTGCACCAGGTGGTGCGCGGCATTCTTCAGCTTCAGGCCGGCGTAGCCGTCCACTGAGCACGAGTGGTTGCTCGTGTTGGTAAGCGTCATGATGAACCCGCGGTTGCCCAGATCCGCCTGGTACCCGTGCAGTCCGGCCGACATCTCCTTAGCAGTGCAGTGCGGCGTGCGGACACTGGCCGCAGGCCCCGGCGTACCCGCGCTCCCGGCCTGGCTCGCCAGCGCCGCCGTTCCGCCCATCAGCGCGACGGCGGCTGCCCCCGCCAGCGCCGCGATGCGTGCATGCTTAATCATGGTGTGCCTCCCCATGCCTGACGAGATCTGATGGCGTGTCTCGCGCTGCCTCCACAGAGCCACGTCCGGTGCCTCAGATACGGCTGGGCGCCCGAGGCGCACCGCGCCCTGCTGGCTTACACGTTCCGGCGACTCGTACTAGCGCACCGCGCTAAGGAGCCGCATCGAGCCGGCTTCGAGCAGTTCTGCGGATTCAGCTGCCACGAAGCAGCTATGAGAGACCTCGTAACCTCCCTCGGCGTAGGCGCCTGGCGTCGGAACGTAGCCGATCGCCTCGTTGGTGTAGCCGCCGAAGACGGTGCCGGCGAACGGCGACTGACTGACGATCGCCTGGCCGAGCTCGGTGAAGACCTCGCCGGGCGAGGTTATGAGAGCGAGCAGCTCGTGCAGCCGTACCGCAGCCAGCTCGGCGGGCACCGGCGGCAGGCCACCTGAGCCGGCGAGCGCATCGGCAGCGCGAATCGCCCGGGTAAGGCGCCACTGTGTCCAGGTCCGGCCGAGCGACTGGCCGGTTCCCGGGTCAGCAAGCTCGCCCTGAAGCTGAGCTACCAGCGCCCTCGCCTCGGCGAGTGAGCCCGGCATCAGCGCTGGCAGCGCCAGCGCCTGCGCGGCGAACGACAGCCGGCTGCTTGCCTCGGGTACCGCGCTCCAGAACAGCCGCGACCCTTCAGCGCCCAGGCTCAGCCCCAGGCGCCGCGGGTGTGTCCAGTCCCAGCCCATCAGCGTCGGGTTGATGTTGCCTGCCGCGCCCTGCAGGAACAGGCAGGTTGCGCCGGTCTCCCGCTCGATAACCTCGCGGGCAACACCGGGGAAGTCGGCGCTGATCTCGGTGCACTCGCTCCCGAGCGAGACGGCGTGACAGGCCGTGTTGAGCAGAACCGCCAGCGGACGGCCATCGGCGCGGTCGATCCGGGTGACCATGACACGCGGGTCGTACGGGCCGTCCGGGTTGTTGCCGAGAGTGATCGATCCGTCGGGCAGCTTTTCCCTGCGGTTGATCCCGATGCCTGCAGATCCTGCGGCCCACCCGATCGTCGCATCAGCAAGCCGCTGGCAGGCCGCCACCACGACGCCGGCCAGTGCGAAACTGAGGATCTGCCGATAGGCCGCGACCAGCGGCCGCTTGTCTGCGGCGACCAGCGCCGCGGCGGACTCCTGCTCGCTGTCGAGCGCCGGGCCGTAGTGCGTGTGGCTGGCTGTGAGCAGAACCCGCTCCGCTGGGATGCCAGTCGCGGCAGTGATGGCCTGCTTCAGTCCCGCGGCCCCGCGGATATACAGCAGATCGCAGGCGACGATCGCGACCCTGAGGTCGCCGCTCTCCAGTACCAGGGCGGTGGCAGTGAGCTCGTCGTGGCAGTCAGTCGCATCGCCGCGGTCAGCAAAGCCGACCAGCGGTGAGCCAAGAGGCGGCGTGATCGTGCTGCGCGCGACGCCCGCTTTCAGCTGCCCCTGCCCGGCGGACGCGTGCAGCGCGGATCCGTTCACCATGATGCCCTCCAGCGTTGCTTAGCATGACGTCTTCGTCGGGGCTGAGGCCGGCAAGCCGGCCGGCGGAGCAGGTACCGCGGTGGGATCGACGAGTGCATCGGGTTCCACAGGTCCCAAGAAAGCATGTCAGTGAGCCGCCGCAAAGTCGCCTGCCGGATGGCGGCAACTCTCGTTGTGACCAGCGACCCCGCGACGCAGGCTGGGAACATGGACAAGCTCAGTGCCTCCCCCGCCGACGCCATCAGCGACCTGCCCGACGGAGCGACGCTTGCCATCACGTGCTTCGGACCGAGCGCGGGTGCTCCCGTCAGCCTCCTTACCGCGCTGGCCGAGCGCGGAACGAAGGACCTCTGCCTGGTCGCCAACGGCATCCCCGCGGCCGGCCAGGCGCTGGTGGAGGCCGGACAGGTCCGGCACCTGATCGTGTCGTTCACGGCCCGGCCCGGCGGGTTGTCGCCGGCCGAGGTGCGTATCCGAGCTGGCGACCTGACCTATGAGATGGTCGCGCAGGGCACGCTCGTGGAGCGGCTCCGTGCGGCGGGCGCTGGACTTGCGGCTATCTACACGCCGACGGGAGTCGGCACGCTGATCGCTGACGGCAAGGAACTTCGGTACTTCGGCGGCAAGCCCTATCTGCTGGAAACGGCCATCCCGGTGGACTACGCCTTCATCGCCGCACACCGAGCCGACCGGCTCGGAAACGTCGAGTTCCGCGGCGCGAATCAGCACTTCGGGCCGAGCTTCGCCAAGGCGGCGCGGGTCGCGATCGTGGAGGTCGAGGAGGTCGTCGATGCCGGGGACATCCCGCCGGAGCGGATCGGGCTGCCGGGCATCTTCGTCTCGCGCGTCATCCGGGCGACAGTGGCCAATTCCGGGCCGCGGCACCGTCCCCGCAGCCGGAACCTCGACGTGCCGCGCAGCTACAACGGCAAGCCGGGATGGACCCGCCCGCAGATGGCTGAACTGGCCGCGTCGCTGCTGCCGGACGGCTCCTACGTCAATCTCGGCCTCGGCATCCCTGGTTATTTGTCGTCCTGCATCCGTGACCGGGACATCGTCATGCATGGCGAGAACGGGATTCTCGGGTACGGCGAGGTAGTGCCGGACGACCAGATGTACCCGGACGTCTTCAATGCGAGCGGATTCGCGGTAACGCCCAGCCCGGGAATCTCCTACTTCGACAGCGTCACAGCCTTCGAGATGATTCGCGGCGGCCGCGTGGACGTTGTTGTCCTCGGTGCCTACCAGGTCGACGCTGAGGGCAGCTTCGCGAACTGGCGGACCCCCGACATGATCGGCGGCGGGATCGGCGGTGCGATGGACCTGGTCGCGTCGGGCCGGACCGTCATGGTGATGATGGAGCACCGCGACAGCCAGGACCGGCCTAAGGTCGTGCGGCAGTGCAGCTACCCGCTCACCGGTAAGGCTTGCGTGGACATTCTGGTGACCGATCTGGCCTTGTTTCGGCGGCGCAACGGCAGGCTCGTCGTGGAGCAGGTTGCTCCCGGGTTCACTGCTGCGGAGATCCTTGCCCTGACCACGATGGAGGCGTGAGCGATCAGCAACGCAGTCGTTCAGTACGACTCGTAATATTTCCTGCGGGATATGGCAAAAGCTTCTCCGAGCTGCGTGGGGGCGATGCTGCTGGCGGCCGAGCACAATCCAGCGGCTGGTATCTTCCAGCACATAGGTCTGGCTGGCCACCGAAGTGGCTATTGAACCCGCAATATCATGATCTTCCCGCTGAATTGCTGCGCAGCCTGCTGTCCGCTGACTAGGTCGCGGAACGCAGCGTTAGTCCATGTCCCGCTCTGAGACTTCAGCCCAGCACGTCCCCCGACTGGCGCCAGGCGCCACCGACTACGATCAGTCATCAAGCGAGCACGCATCGCGCTGGCGCTGGCAGGCCACGCCATTGGTCCGGCGCTGGCTGACCGCACCATTGCTCCGGCGCTGGCTGACCTCGCCGCTGGTCCAGGGCCTGCTGGCACTCGCGGTCTACGCGGCCGTCTGGCTCCCTACCATCGCCCGGCCACTCGTCAGCCATCCAAGCCGGGCGCAGTTGATGCAGACCAGCCCGGACCCGAACTTCTACGTCTGGAGCCTGCGCTGGTGGCCCTATGCGCTCGGGCACGGACTGAACCCGCTGTACACGCATCTGGTCGCCGCCCCGGCCGGGCACTCGCTCGCCTGGGTGACGACCGTGCCGACGCTCGGCGTGCTCGCCGCACCACTCACCCTGGCGGCCGGCCCGGTGGTCGCGTTCAACCTGCTCACCGCGCTGGCGTTGCCGCTGTCAGCATGGGCCGCATTCCTGGTCTGCCGGCGGCTGACCGGGACGTTCCTGCCCGCGCTGGTGGGCGGCGCGGTGTACGGGTTCTCCGACTACGAGCTCCGCCATCTCGTGGCGGGCCAGCTCAACCTCTGCTACGCCCTGCTGCCGCCGCTCCTGGCCTACCTGGTCCTCGCCTGGCGGGATGGCGCCATTCGCAGCTGGGTCCTGGTGGTCCTGGCCGGCCTGGTCATGGCTGCGCAGTTCTACCTGTTCCTGGAAACCTTCGCCGATCTCACCGTGATCCTCGTGCTGTCGCTGGTGCTCGGCCTGGCGGTAGCCAACCGGGGCAGCCGGCCAAAGGTTCTGCGGCTGGCTGGCCTGCTCGGCATTGCCTATCTGGTCGCACTGGTCATTGCGGCGCCCTACCTGGCAGCAGCGCTGAGCACCGCGTCGCCCAAAACGCCGCTCGGCGGCTCGATGGATCTCACCAGCCTCTGGCTGCCCACGCGCGGCCAGCCCCTCGGGTTCGCCTGGCTGGTCCAGTCCCAGACCGGATTGCATGTGGCATCGCCGGGCTGCTCGGTCGGAGTCCCGCTGCTGGCAGTCGTGGTCGTGCTGGCGGCGACCAGGTGGCGCAGCCGGCTCGTCTGGTTTCTCACCGGCATCTTCATTGTCGTCGTCGCCGGCGCGGTCGGGCCTGTCCTCTCTATCAACGGGCGGCCGGAAGCGGTGCTGCCCTGGCACGGACTCTTCAGCCTGCCGATCGTCCGGAACGCATATCCGACCCGCCTCATGCTGTTCGCGTTCCTGGTGCTCGCCATGGCGACCGCACTCCTGCTGGCCGGCGGCACCCGGGACCGGCAACTGCACCGCTGGCGGACAGCCGGATCCGTGGCCGGACGATGGTCGCTGGGCGCGTTGGTGGTCGCGTTCGGAGTGCTGAACCTTCCCGCCTTCCCGATCCATGGCGCGCCGACCACCCTGCCCGCGTTCATCAGCAGTGGCGCCTACCGCCGCTTTCTGACCCCCGGCGAGACCGTGATCGTGATCTCCAACGTGGGTAATGCGGGCATGCTCTGGGAGGCGGCCTCTGGCGACTCCTGGCGGCTGGCAGGCGGGTACATCAACGAAGGCTTCGACAAACGCAGCGGACTGCCGGTCGGGGCGCAGAACCTGGACGCGCCCACCCCCGCCCGCATCAAGGTCTTCGAGGGTCTCATCCGGGCCGACCACATCGGCGCCATCCTCGTGGACAGCCGTCACAGCCGGCCGTGGACGGGCATCTTCGGGATCTTCGGCCTGACCGGGCATCGGGACAGGGGCGTCGTCGTTTACCCGACCGATGGCTGCCGAACGTGCCACGCAGTGACGAGGGCGGAGGTTCAGGCGGCCACGTTCCCGTCCTGAATTAAACGGCGGGAACGAGGGCGCTGCGTCGTCGCGGTCGGCCGCCGGGTCGCCGGCGCGTGCAGAACTGAGGGCGCGCTTTCCTCCGGATGCGCCATATCATTCGTTGGCATTGGTGGCGCGGCACAGATGGCCGCGCGGCGGCAGGAAGGGCTTGCGGCGGTGTACCCGGTGCAGCGGCTGGCCGAATCTGATCAGCCGGCGGAGGTGGATGATGGCCGGCTGGTCGGTCGGCGGGCGCTGGATGCCGATGTTCCGGCCTGAGGCCACGGCCCAGCAGCCACCCGAACCAGCGGCCGGTGCTGCCGACTACAGTCAGCCACCAGCTGAGCACTCACCGCGGTGGCACTGGCCGGCCATGCCAGTGGTTCAGGGCCTGCTCGCGCTAGCGGTCTACTCCGCCATCTGCCTGTCGACCATCGCCCGCCCGCTCGTGAGCCACCTCAGCTGGGCGCAACTGTGGCCGGCCAGTCCCGACGGGGATCAGTTCGTCTGGAGCCTGGGCTGGTGGCCGTACGCGATCGGGCACGGGCTGAACCCGCTGTACTCGCACCTGATCGAGGCGCCAGCCGGGCACTCGCTCGCCTGGGTGACCACGGTGCCTCCACTCGCGATACTCGCCGCGCCGCTCACCGTGACGGCCGGTCCGGTGGTCGCGTTCAACCTGCTCACCGCGCTGTCGGTGCCGGTCTCTGCCTGGGCCGCGTTCCTCGTGTGCAGGCGGCTGACCGGCCGGTTCTGGCCCGCGCTGGTGGGCGGGGCGGTGTACGGGTTTTCCGACTACGAATTCCGCCACATGGTGGCAGGCCAGCTCAATCTCTGCTGGGCGCTGCTGCCGCCGCTGCTGGTCTACCTCGTCCTGGCGTGGCGGGACGGTGCCATCCGCAGTCGCGTCCTGGTGATCCTGGCTGGCCTAGTCCTCGCCGCGCAGTTCTACCTGTTCCTGGAGACGTTCGCCGACCTCACCGCCGTCCTGGTCCTGTCGCTGCTGGCCGGCCTTGCCGTGGCGGACCGGGCAGGTCGGCGGAAGGTGCTGGAACTGACCCGGCTACTCGGGACTAGCTACCTGATCGCCCTCGCCCTCGCGGCGCCGTACCTGGCAGTCGCGCTGAGCACGGCCTCGCCCACACCGCCGCCGGCCGGCGCGATGGACCTCTCCAGCCTCTGGCTGCCGACGCAAGGCGGCGGCATCGGCACTGCCTGGCTGGCCAGTGCGGGGTTCGGATCACATCGAGCCTCGCCTGGCAGCTCTGTCGGTATCCCGCTACTGGCGGTCGTGGTCGTGCTCGCGGTAACCCGCTGGCGCAGCCGGGTGGTCTGGTTCCTGACCGGCCTGTTCGTCGTCATCGCTGTCGGCGCGCTCGGGCCGATCGTGCACGTGGACGGCCACCGCGAAGTCACGCTGCCCTGGCACCATCTGTTCAGCCTGCCGTTCGTCCGGAACTCCTATCCGAACCGGCTGATGCTGTTCGACTACCTGATCCTGGCCATGGCGACAGCGCTTCTGCTGGCCGGCGCCGCCGGAGACCGGCAGCCGGGCCGCTGGCGGGCACGCTGGTCGGTGGCCGGGCGCTGGTCGCTGGGAGCCCTGGTGGTCGCGTTCGGCGTGCTGAACATGCCCGGATCCCTGACGCTGGCCGCGCAGAGCACTGTGCCTGCGTTCATCAGCAGCGGCGACTACCACCGCCAGCTAGCCTCCGGCGAGATCGTGATGGTGATTTCCACTGTCGGCGACGAGGGCATGCTCTGGCAGGCGGAGTCCGGCTTCTCGTGGCGGCTCGTGGGCGGATACATCGGCGAAGGGTTCGGCAAGCGCAGCGGCCTGGTGGTGGGCACGCAGAACCTGGATTCGCCCACGCCCGGGCGCATCAGGACGTTCGAGGATCTGGTCCGGACCGACCACATCGGCGCCATCCTGGTCGACACCCGCCACGCCGGGCCGTGGACAAGCATCTTCGCGGTCTTCGGCCTCACCGGACAGCGGACAGGGGGGGTCATCGTATACCCGACCCATGGCTGCCGGACCTGCCGGCAGCTGACGAGGGCGCAACTCCACGCGGCTACGGTTCCGAACGTTCATCAGCGGCCCGGCTGAGCCGTCACCCTCGCGCCTCAGACGGCGTCATCCCTGGATCGGTCGGACCTTCGCGGTCACGGACATCCTGGGATAGGTGTAACCTGCTTCGTGCTCGGCGAGGCGCATGGCCCGCGGCAGGCACATCGATGAAACTGACGGTCACCAGCGGCAGGTATGGACTTTGGACCAGGCAGCAACACCGGGCACCGAAGAGTCAACGGGGCACGCGGGCGAGGAACACGGCCCGCGCGCGGGGACTCCCGCGACGCTGGCGGCTGAGCCGCAGCCCGCACCGCCTGCGCCCGGAGTGCCCGGCCAGGCCGTCCTCCGCCGGACCCCGGGCTGGCTGCTCGCCGGGGTCATCTATGTCCTGATCAGCGTGGCCATCTGGTGGCAGGTGTGGCGCGGGCATCCGGCGTCGACGATGACCTGCCCGTGCGGGGATCCGCCGTCATTCGTGTGGTTCCTGGCCTGGCCGGCGTACGCGATCACGCACGGGCACAGCCTGTTCTTCGCTACCCAGCTGCACTACCCCACCGGCATCAACCTGCTGGACAACACCAGCGTGCTGGCGATTGGCGTGGTGCTCGCGCCGGTCACCTGGCTGTTCGGGCCGATCGCCACGCTGAACGTGGCGCTGACCCTGACCCCGGTGCTGACCGGGCTGTCGACCTACTGGGTCCTGCGGCGAGGGCTCGGCCTCGGGCGGCTGGCCGCCTTCCTGGGCGGGCTGGCGTTCGGCTTCACACCGTTCATGCTGCGCAACGAGGCCGCCAACCACCTGCAGTCAAGCTTCCTGGCGCTGGTTCCGCTGATCTTCTGGTGCTGCTATGAGCTGGCGTGGGCCCAGCGCGGCCGGTCGTGGCGCTGGGGCCTGGCACTGGGCGTCCTGGTGACAGTCCAGTTCTTCATTGGCACTGACATTCTCCTGATCACCGCCATGACCGTGGCAATCGCGCTGGCGCTGGTAGTCGTGGCGCTGTGGTGGACGGAGGTCAGGAACCCGGACAGCCGGGCGCTGAGCACGAAGCTGCCCTACGCCTGGCGGGGCTTCGGTGTCGCGGTCGTGGCGGGCGTCGTCCTGCTCGCCTACCCGCTGTGGTTCTCGCTGAAGGGCCCCGAGCACATCAAGGGGGCGAACTACCTGCACCCGGCCGGCAACGGCGTGCTGCAGATGCTGTTCCCGCTCGGCCCGACCAGCTTCGGGGCGCACTTGTGGCCCAGAGAAGGCTACCTGGGCCACGCCGGCAGCTATGAGGCGTATCTAGGGTTCCCCGCCCTCCTCGTCCTCCTCGCAGCTGTCCTGCTCGTGCGCCGACCGCTGGTGAAGCTATGCCTGGTCATGACGGCTATCACGTGCTGGCTGTCGCTGGGCGGCTCGACCACCAAGCTCAGTAGCGGGGGTCAGCCGACATGGTTCCCGCTGCCGCCGTGGCATGCCCTCATGAAGCTGCCGGTGCTGAACAAGAGCACTCCGGCCACCTTCTCCGCCACGGCA
>Ga0335074_10013442_pt1 | contig 11505 bp, 8 predicted proteins | sample Lox_Sample_23_FD_206715 | JGI IMG/M metagenome (GOLD analysis project Ga0335074, IMG submission 206715) | Soil microbial communities from Loxahatchee National Wildlife Refuge, Florida, United States - Lox_Sample_2.3 | ecosystem: Environmental > Terrestrial > Soil > Wetlands | place: USA: Florida...
TTTACGCAAGTTCCATGTCGGTGTATGGAGCGGCGGAGGATCGGCCGATCGAGGAACATACCCCTTGCGCGCCGCTCTCCTGTTACGGAGTGGGAAAGCTCGCCGCCGAAGGTTACTTGCGTGTGTATGCGCGGCAGTTGCCGAGCGTCTGCCTGCGCATGTTCAACGTATACGGGCCGGGGCAGAACATGAAAAATATGCGTCAAGGCATGGTTAGCATCTACCTTGCACAGGCCCTCGAGGGCGGCTGCATCGAGGTCAAGGGGAGTCTCGAGCGATTTCGTGACTTCATCTTCATCGATGATGTTGTCGAGGCTTGGTGGCGGGCAAGCACATACGAGGGCGTGGTTGGCCGGACGGTAAACGTAGGCACCGGCGTGAGGACGCCGGTGCGCGAGCTGCTGACGCGGTTGTGCGCGCTCGTGCCTGGCACGACCTATTTCGTGCGCGGCAGCACGCCAGGGGACCAGAGCGGCATTTATGCGAATCCGCGGCTATTGCACGAGTGCTTGAACCTGAAGACGCTCACCCCGCTGGACCAAGGTCTTGCCGCCTTCGTGGCATGGGCACGTAATGCGGGGGGTCCGGGGTGACGGGGCCAGTCAGTAGCGGGATTGGCGCTAAGTCCGTGGGAGTCGTCGCACTCATCCCGGCACGGATGGGCAGCAGTCGCTTCCCGGGAAAACCGCTCGCGAGTCTGCTCGGCAAGCCAATGATCGCGCATGTATACGAGCGCGTCGCGCGCAACCCGCTCATCGATAAGACCGTAGTTGCGACCTGCGATCGCGAGATCGCGGAGTGTATCCGCGCCGCCGGCGGTCACGCGGTCATGACGAGCGAGCGCCACGAGCGCGCTTCGGACCGGTGCGCCGAGGCGCTTCAGATTCTCGAGGCGCAGGATTCACGCCGCTACGACATCGTCGTCATGGTGCAGGGCGATGAGCCAATGATTGATCCGCGAATGATATCCGAGGCGGTGACGCCGATGCTTGGCGATCCCTCGATTCAGGTGGTCAACCTGCTCGGACGGATCAGTTCCGTCGCGGAATTCGAGGATCGCAACTGCATCAAGGTCGTGTGCGACCTCGGGGGCAACGCCCTGTATCTTTCCCGCGAGCCGATCCCAACGCGCTCCAAGACACAAGCCGTCCAGATGGGTAAGCAGGTCTGTGTCATCCCGTTCCGCCGCGACTTTCTGCTTCTTTACACGAGTCTCGCTCCGACCCCGCTCGAGATCGCCGAATCCGTGGACATGCTGCGTGTCCTCGAGCACGGCCTCAGGCTGCGCATGGTGCCCACCGAGTTCGACACGCATGCCGTGGACACGCCCGCAGACCTCGCGCTGGTCGAGCAACTGATGCGCTCCTCCACTGGCTGATCGTGTCGAGCGGCCTCGTGAACCGCGTTCTGCTGTGCGATACGGTCGAGGATCGAATTCCGCGCTCCGGTACGGTCGTGCTGTGGGACGGCCCGGCGCGCGAGGCCGGTTCCATATCGTTGACGCGATACCTGGACAGTCGCGCCGACGAGATCCGGCGCCGCTATCTTGCCTGGGTGCACGACCTCGGTGGCAGGCGACTGTTGGGCCGTCCGCTGCACGCGCACTTCGCCACTCGCACAGGCAGCCTGTGGGCGCTCTCGCCCTTCGTCGAGCGCAGCACGTGGAAGCAGCCGTCACTCGAGAAGATCCTGAAGGTGCTCGCCTTCGAAATGCTTTTGCGCGAACGCGGCACGACATGCGTGCGCTACGCGGGCTCGGATCGCGCCCTGAACCGCACATTACGCGCGCTCTGTCGTCAACTGAGCGTATCCTACGACTGGCTCCGGATGCCAGGGCCCGGCTCCCGACGGTCGTTTCTTGCCCGGGCGATTCCATCGATCGTGCGCGGCTTGGCCGCGCTCGGATATCTCTACGTCACGCGACTGCGGCTGCCGCGCGCATGTGAGCGCGAGCAAACCAGCGCGCGGCGCGTGCTGATCTGCGCACCGTTCTTCAATCACAATGCAGATGAGCGTCGCGGCAGCGATTTTACCTCGCAGTATTGGGCAACGCTGCCGCGCATGCTGGTGGAGAGCGGTCGCGAGCTGTGCTGGCTGCACCTGTACTACCCCCACGCGCAGGTACCCAATGCACGTGCCGCCGCCCGGACCGTGCAGCGCATTCGGGAGGAATCGGATTGGAGCGGCGAGCACTGCTTCGTTGAGGCCTATCTCACGCTCGCCGGGATGGTCGCCCTGGCCGCTCGATGGTGCGTGATCGCGGTGGAGGGGTGGCTCGTGGGGCTTGCCCTGAGCTTGAGATTCGCGGACGCGCCGCGCGAGAGCTACTGGCCCCTCATCCGTGCGGACTGGGCTAACGCCTTCCACGGTCCGCGCGCCGCCGTCGCCATTTTCTATTCCGCGTGCTTTGATCGGGCGCTGCGCAGCCTGGCGCATTGTGAGGAGGGTATCTATCTAATGGAGGGCCAGGAATGGGAGCGCGCGCTGGCGCGTGCCTGGCACAGCCACGCTCACGGAAGACTCGCCGCGGTGGCTCACTCCACCATCCGCTTCTGGGATCTGCGCTACCACTGCGATCCGCGCCAGTACGCCGACCCTTGCCGCGAACGCGATGCCGAGCCGGATGTGGTGGTGATGAACGGCGTGGTGGAACGCGAGATGTATCTGGCAACCAGCGCTACCCGGGAGGAGCTCGTCGATTGCGAGGCGCTGCGCTACCTGCACGTCCTCGCATGCCCGCCCCGACCCTTGCAGCGCGGAGAGACCGTGAGCTTGCTCGTTCTGGGGGATTTTTTGCCGGATTCCACGCGGGCGCTGCTGGAACTTGTGCGAGCGGCGGTGCAGCGTGCTGCCGTGCGTACCACGGTCATGGTCAAGCCGCACCCGAACTGTCCCGTGGCAGCATTCGACGGTTGGAGCTCCGCCCCCGTGCTCGTGGACGGTCGCGTGTCGGAGCTTGCCAGCCGAGCCCACCTCGCCGTCGCAAGCAATACCACCTCCGCAGCACTGGATGCGTACTTGGGCGGATGCCGCGTCGCGGTATTCGACAATCTCCGCGGGGTGAACTTTAGCCCACTGCGCGGTGTCTCAGGGGCGGCATTCGTTCACGACCCCGCACAGCTTGGCGAGCTCATCGGGGATCTTGCCGCGGGCAAGCGCAGTCTCCAACCGCGCGCAGGGGAATTCTTTAGCATCGATCCCACTCTGCCGCGCTGGCGGCGGTATTTTGGCCTCACAGCGCTTCAGTGCGCGCCAGCGCGCGCGTGCGTATCGGCGTGCGCGGATTCCGCGGCGAGCCCGCGCGGCTGAATGCGAACGGATTTGGGTATACTAGCGCTCGGCTCGCGTCGGAGAAGGATGCGACGCGATTCCGCCACCAGGCAGCGATGATCGATAGCGTGCAGTACAATCAATGAATTCGCGCGAGCGTCACACGGGGGACGACTCCGGACTTGATCTGATCGCTCTTGCCGCGACGGCGTGGCGCCATCGTGCCGCGGTACTGGTCTCGTGCTTCCTGTGCACCGCGGCGGCCCTCGCGATCGCATTGCTCTCTACCCCTATTTATCGCGCCGAGTTGATCCTTCGACCCGTGCGTGACTCGGGCATGGGCGAAAACTCGTCCGGTCTCGCCGATCAGCTAGGCGGCCTGGCAAGCCTCGCCGGCGTGAATCTTCCCGATATGAACTCCGAGGAGGAGGAGGGACAGGCGGTGTTGGATTCGAACCGCCTAGCACGCGAATTCATCGAGCGCTACCACCTAGTGCCCGTACTGTCGAAGGATCCTCTGCATCCCATGGACCTGTGGCATGCGGCAAGGCTTTTCAAGAAATCGATACTGACGATCAAGAAGGACGAGCGGCGCGAAGTCACCATCGTAGGCGTGGAGTGGACCGACCCGCACGTTGCCGCCCGCTGGGCGAACGATTTCGTGAGTTTGGGCAATGAGCTGATGCGCGAGCGCGCGCGGACGGACGCCACCGGCAACGTCGCTTATCTCAACGAAGAGCTGGAAAAGACCAACGTCCTTGATATGCGTCGCGCGCTGTACAGCATCCTTGAGAACGAGACACGCAAGCTCATGCTGGTGAACGGGCGCACCGAGTATGCGTTCGAGGTCATCGATCCTGCGGTTGCGCCGGAGATTCGCGCGCGCCCGCAGCGCACGCTGATCGTCTCCGTGGGTCTGGGGCTGGGCCTGTTCGCCGGCGTGGTGGCGGCTTTGATCCTCGACAGGCTCGGCTACGAGGCTCGCGTCGTGCGAGCGGGTCGACTGCAAACCGGTGGCGCAGACACCTGAGCGCTGCCGGCGCGGGTGCACGCGGCCGCGATCTGCTACCGGACCTCCTGATGCGGGAGCAGCGAATGACGCCCGGCGTCCGCCAGCGCTTCGTCTTCACGGTCACGTCGAACCTGCTGCGATCGCTGTTCAGCTTCACCGCGAGCATGCTGCTCGCGCGTTGGCTCGGTCCCAGTTCCTTTGGCACGATGACGTTCCTGCTGGGAACCTTTCTCGCACTGCGTTCCCTGATGGAGCTCGGGTCCTCGAGCGCGTTCTTCACGTTCATGTCGCAGCGGACCCGCTCACGCGCCTTCGTGCGGGGCTATTACGGCTGGCTCCTGTTGCAATTCGTGCTCGCCGCCACCGTGATTGGGGTGGTGCTGCCGGCCCCGTGGGTGGAGTCGATCTGGCGAGGCGAGCCGCGAGCCGTCGTGATGCTCGCCTTCGTGGCCTCGTTCATGCAGGACAACGTGTGGGCGGTGCTCCAGCAGGCCGCGGAGTCGCAGCGCCAAACCCTGAAGGTGCAGCGCTTCGGCGTAGTGATCATGGGCGCTCATCTCAGCGCCATCCTACTGCTGCGGCACCTTTCGGCGCTGAAGATGGAGGCGGTGTTCGTCCTGCTGGCACTCGAGTACGGGGCCGCGGCGGTGGTTGCGCACAGGGTGTGCATTGCCCCGTTCCTCAAGCCGCACGAGAACGACGTCACCGGTACGCAAGGAATACTGCGGGCCTTCTCCCTCTACTGCACGCCGTTTGTTCCGTATGCGTTCATCGGATTCGGGTACGCGTTCGCCGATCGCTGGCTGCTGCAGAGATTCGGGGGCAGCGTTCAGCAGGCCTATTACTCCGTCGGCGGACAGTTCGCGAACGTGGCACTCCTTGCCACATCCTCCATCCTGCAGATCCTGTGGAAGGAGGTCGCCGAGGCACACCACAGCGGCAACCGGGCGCGCATGCAATTGCTCTACGAGCGCATCGCGCGGGTGATGTTCTTCATCAGCGCAGCCGTCTCGGGCTTTCTGATCCCATGGTCCCGAGATCTGCTGCATTTGGTGCTCGGCGCAACCTACGCCGCAGGCACCACAACCTTGGCGATCATGTTCCTGTACCCGGTGCATCAGTCTCTCGGTCAGGTGAACGTGACGACCCTGTACGCGACCGAGAACGCCCGGCCCCAGGTCCTCGCTGGCACCGTCATGATGGCCGTCAGTATCCTCGTGACATACGTGGTTCTCGCGGGACGCACGGCCATGGTGCCTGGGCTCGGCATGGGCTCGGTGGGGCTCGCTCTGAAGATGGTGGGACTGCAGCTGGTGTACGTGAATGTGCTCGGATACATCATCGCCCGCCGGTTCGGCTGGAGATTCCGCTGGTTCTACCAACCTGTCCTGCTTGCCGCATGCCTCTGTCTGGGCTTTCTCTCACGCAGCCTTGCCGTTGCCTGCACGGCGCGGGAGTGGCCGCTGCAGATGACCCTCGTTCTCAGCGGCGTGCCATACGTCGCATTCCTCGCCGGTCTCATCTTCGCGCTTCCGGGGCAGATCGGACTATCGCGCTCGGACTTGCTGCCAGAGGCGAGACTGTTTTTTCGTCAGACGATGGGGCTTCTCAGGCCAAAGTGAGTGGCGCACCCGTGCGACGTATGACGCCTGTCGTTCCATGAGCGCGGCCTTCGAGACCACCCTCCCCATGGAGCTGCGTGGACCGCGCGCGAGCACCTCGGGAGTGCTCTCGCTCGCCACGGTGGCGGCGGCTGCCGCTGCACTGCTGGTGTTCGTGTCCGGCTCGTTCGAAGCCGCCGACGTGGTCGGCATCAAGCGACCGCTCGAAGCGATTCTCGTGCTACCCGTCTTGCTCGCCGCGGCGCACTACTGGGTCAAGCGCCATCTGGCGCTGATCGATGCGCTCATGTGCTACGTCCTCGTGAAGACGGTGGTCGAGATCGCGCTACGGGGCGAGTTGACCTGGATACTTGACGATCTCGCCACAGTGCTCGCATTGACGGTGGTTTACAGCGTACCGCGCACGAGCGCCGTCGCAGGCGCTAAATTCCTCGTCGCCACAGCAACTGCGTTCGCCGTGATGGGCATCGTTCAGTTCTGCTGGTTATGGGTAGATCCGAGTCTGGATAGGTACGGTCTTTATCTGGCTAACGACAACTCGATCGCGAATCCGGTCGAGCACCCCATTGCCCTGCTCGGTATGTTTACCGACGAGGAATATATGGTGATGGGACACGTGGTTCACCGGTTCCAGAGCTTCACGCGCGAGCCCTCTCTTGCAGTTGTGTATTTCCTCCTCCCGGCCACACTCAGCTTCTTTCTCCGTGGAAGGGCGTGGATCTTATGCGGCCTTGTCTCGCTTGGGTTCTCGATCCTCACGCTCGCAGGGTCCGTGTTCCTGTCACTGGCGTTCGGGGCCGCGTGGTGGGTCGTGCTGCGCCTGGTGCCGATCAGGATCGCGTTCGTGTACGGTCTCCCGGCCGCGCTGGCCAGCTTCATGTGGACAGTGACGCACTACGGTCTGCAACCCCTCGTGCAGGGGATCACCATGGTCTCCCAATACGGTGAGTTCCTGAGCAAGGGCGAGTCGCTCAGGGACCGCGTCGGCGGCGCGGTGTTGAATCTCAACAATGCGATCGCGACCCCTTTCGGTGCTCGCGAGCATCCGGACATACCCGGCCCCTGGTACATCAACAGCGTGATGGAGGGCGGCTGGCTCTGTGTCGTCTTTCTGTTCTTCTTTCTGGCGAGACTGGCGAAGGACGTTTCGACACTGCAGCAGCGAGTCCGCTCGGGCAGCGTGGTGAACTTTGCTAGCGTGCTCTTGCTCGGGGTACTATCGACGGTGGTCGTCTTCAACGATTACCAGATGAGTAACTACGCAGGAATCGTCCTGCTGGCGTTCATTCATCGAATGATCCGCGTGAGGAATCTCGAACAGGACGAGCCGGAGAGGGAGCCGGCCATTGTCGCAGGCCCGACCGCCAGCGACCGCGCATGATGCGCACGCCGCGCTGCATGGGCGCGACACCTCGGCTTGGTTGAGGGAAGCGCGAAAGCCTATGGAGCGCGTCGTATTGCAGCACGCCGCGGAGATCCGCCGTCGCGAGCGCTTCAGCTTCGGCGCCAACTGGAGCCGCTTTCTTGCTCATCTCACCGAAGAGCAGATCGAGCGCGCTGCGGACTCGCTGCGCACCAAGCTCAAGCGCGATGACCTGAAGGGCGTGAGGTTCCTCGATGCCGGCTCGGGCAGCGGCATTTTCTCGCTCGCGGCCTACCGTCTCGGGGCCCAGGTGCACTCGTTCGACTTCGACCCGCAGTCGACCGCCTGCACCGCGGAGCTGCGCCGACGGTTCGCGGCCGAGGAAGGGCGCTGGACGGTCGAGAATGGCTCGTTGCTCGATAGCGAGTATCTGGCCTCGCTGGGCACGTTCGATGTGGTTTATTGCTGGGGAGTGGCCCATCACACCGGAAATCTGCGCCAAGCGCTCGAGCACATCGCGCAGCTGGTCGCGCCCGGCGGCACGTTGTTCATTGCGCTCTACAACGATCAGGGGTGGATCTCGCGCTACTGGCGGCTCATCAAGCGGCGCTACAACCGCCATCCATGGCTCAGGTGGCCCATTGTGGTCGCGCACACCCCTTATTTGCTGGCGGCCCGCTTCGTCGTGCGCGCGCTGACGGGCCGCGTGCGTGCGGAGCGCGGAATGTCGCTCTGGTATGACATGATCGACTGGCTCGGCGGCTGGCCGTTCGAGGTTTGTGAGCCCACGAACGTGACGCGCTTCTTTCAGGGCCGAGGCTTCACGGTACAGACCGTCGTGTCGGTGGGTCGACGCGCCGGTTGCAACGAGTTCGTTTTCTCACGTCGGTCGGGTTAGATGTGCGGCATTGTCGGAAGCTACGGGCCGCCAGGCTCGCGGGCTGATTGGTTGTCCGCTGCATGCGCGAGCTTGCGGCATCGAGGACCCGATGCGAGCGGGGTGTGGTGCGACCCGCTCTCGGGCATCGCTTTCGGGCATACTCGTCTCGCGATTCTGGATCTGTCGCCTGCAGGCGAGCAGCCCATGGCCTCGGCGTGCGGCCGCTACCGGCTTATCTTCAACGGTGAGATCTACAATCATCTGCAGCTGCGTGCGAGGCTCGCGTATTCCGCGTGGCGCGGGCACTCCGACACCGAGACGTTGCTGCAATGCTTCTGCGAGTGGGGTGTGCGCAGAACGCTGTTATCTGCGAGCGGGATGTTCGCCTTCGCGCTGTTCGATATACAGGAGCGGCGCCTTACGCTGGCGCGCGACCGCTTCGGTGAGAAACCCGTATACTACGGGTACACGGCCGACGGTTTCGTGTTTGCTTCGGAGCTGCGCGCCTTGCGTGCGGCACCGGGCTTCGATCGCACCATCGATCGCCACGCGTTATCGCGGTTCATGCGGTACAGCTACGTGCCCGCCCCGCGCAGCATCTTTGCGTGCATCCGCAAGCTTGCGCCGGCATCTTGGCTCGAGCTCGACCCCACTCATATCGCCGCACACACGCTACCGGACCCCGAGAACTATTGGTCGGCGCGTGAGACGGCGCTCGCCTGTCTCAGTCAACCGCTGCGCCTGGATGCCGAGACGGCAGCGAGCGAACTCGAGCGGGTGCTCGGTGAAGCGGTGCGGGCGCAGATGCTCGCCGATGTGCCTCTCGGGGCGTTCCTCTCTGGCGGCATCGACTCCTCGCTCGTGGTCGCGCTCATGCAGGCACAGGCTGGGATTCGGGTGCGCACGTTCTCGATCGGCTTTCGGGAGCCCGAGTACGACGAGTCCGGCTATGCCCGACGAATCGCGGCGCACCTCGGAACCGAGCACACGGAGACCATACTCGGTTCAGCGGACCTGTTGGCGGTCGTGCCTCGGATGGGGGAGGTGTATGATGAACCGTTCGCCGACTCCTCGCAGATGCCGACGCTGCTTCTCGCGCAGGTCGCGCGGCAGCACGTCAAGGTTGCCGTCTCCGGCGATGCGGGCGATGAGCTTTTTGCCGGCTACGATCGCTATCGTCGCGTGCCGCAGCTCTGGGGCGGCCTGTCGCGGCTCCCATACCGCTGGCGGCGCGGCCTGGCTACCGCCGTAACCTCGATGCCGAGCGAGCGACTCGAGCGTTGGTTGCGCCCACTGCAGCGCCTCGCACCGGTCGGCGTGCGTTCCAGCATTTGCGCGGATCGGCTGCAGAAGGCGGCCGATGTGCTCGGTTGCCGCGATGCCGAGGAGCTTTACTCGCGGTTCATGAGTTACTGGTGGCGGCAGAGGCTGGTCGTCGATCCCACTCCCGCAGAGGAGCTCTCAGAGCAGAGCGCGCTTGCAGCAGGCAATGACGTACAGGCGATGATGCTGCTCGATACGACAACGTATCTGCCCGACGACATCCTGGTGAAGCTAGACCGCGCCGCCATGGCCGTCAGCCTGGAGACACGGGTCCCGATGCTCGACCCAGGGGTGTTCGAATTTGCATGGCGTCTGCCGATCGACATGAAGCTGCGTGCCAGCCGGGGGAAGTGGCTGTTGTTGCGTCTTCTCGCCCGCTACGTGCCCCGCGAGCTCATCGACCGACCGAAAAAGGGGTTCGCCGTGCCGCTCGCCCACTGGCTGCGCGGCCCGCTGCGCGACTGGGCCGAGGAATTGCTCGAGGAAACGCGGCTGCGCCAACAAGGATTCCTCGATGCCGCGGTGGTTCGCAAGCGTTGGGCGGAGCACCTGAGCGGACTGAGGAGCTGGCACCATGAGCTGTGGAACGTGCTGATGTTTCAGTGCTGGCTCGAGCGCGCAGGATGAATGCCAGTGCCGCCGCTCGCTGTAGCCTGGTCCGCACCGCGTGAAGGGCCGCATCCCCTGGCCCCTCAAGGTGCTCATCAAGCTCGGTCTCGGCGTAGCTCGCGTCGACTATCCGCGGCTGAAGCGCCTGGGAATCGTGGAGTTCGGACGCATGGAGGACCCGGCATTCGCCCGCGCGGTGTTCGATCTTCACGTCCTGGGGCCGATGCGTGAGTTCGGGCTGCCCGCTCACGGCGCCCTGCTCGAGCTCGGCCCGGGCGATTCCGTCGCGACCGGGGCGCTCGGCCGGCGTGCAGGCTTCACCGAGGTGCAGCTACTCGATGCGGGCGCATTCGCGGACCTGCGTGCTGCGTCCGTCAAGAGGCTGTTTGCGTCGCTTGGAGTGGATGCGCCCGCCCTCCCGGAGGAGGCAAGTCGAGCTCCGCTGCTTGCGGCACTCGATGAGCTCGGGATTCACTACCGAGCCGACGGAGTGCGCGCGTTCGAATCGATCATTGCAGGGTCAGTGGGATACAGCTTCAGTAATACCGTGCTTCAGCACGTGATCCGCGCCGAGCTGCCCGGCCTGTTCGGGCAGCTAGCGCGGGTGCACGCGCCGGGAAGCATGGGATCGCACCTGGTGAATTTCGCCGACCACTTCTCCGGCGGGTTCCTGCACCAGGCGCTGCCCGATTGGCTCATGGAATCGAATGCGATCAAGCGCGCCCACCTGTACACCAATCGGTTTTCTCCAGAGCAGATACTGCGACTGTTCGAGGAGTGTGGCTTCACGCTCGAGCGGCTCACCGTAGACTATTTCGACGCCATTGCCCCGGCGCAGGAAACATTTGCCTCTGCTGCGGAGTTTCTCGCACGGAGCTCGCAGCGGCGGGTGCTGCGCGCTGTGTACCTGATTCGTAAGTCGTGAAGTGACGCTGCGTATCCGCAATCCACCACCGAGTGTGCCGCGCGTCAGCGTCATCGTGCCCACATACAACAGGGCACCCGAGATCGCGCGCTGCCTGGAGTCGCTGGTTCACCAGACCATCACAGACTTCGAGGTGATCGTCTGTGATGACGGCTCGACCGATGACACACGCGAAGTGGTAGCCGCGTTCCGCGAGCAGCTGAGGCTGCAGTTTCACTGGGCGGCGAACTTCGGTGGTCCCGCGCGACCGCGAAATGCCGGACTGCAGCTGGCGCAGGGCAAGTACGTAGCTTTTCTCGATTCCGATGACTGGTGGACCCCGGACAAGCTTGCACAGTCGTTGCGAAGGCTGGATGCGGGAGCGGATATCGTTTATCACGATCTTTACCGCGTGCGCTCCATGCGCCAGCGTAGGTACTGGCGGCGGGTGCGAAGCCGGCGCATGGTTGCGCCGGTCTTTCGCGACCTGCTGCAGCGCGGCAACGCGATGCCGAACTCGAG
>Ga0335074_10013443_pt1 | contig 11504 bp, 8 predicted proteins | sample Lox_Sample_23_FD_206715 | JGI IMG/M metagenome (GOLD analysis project Ga0335074, IMG submission 206715) | Soil microbial communities from Loxahatchee National Wildlife Refuge, Florida, United States - Lox_Sample_2.3 | ecosystem: Environmental > Terrestrial > Soil > Wetlands | place: USA: Florida...
GGGGTTCCGATGATGTGGGTGATGCCGTCTTCGATAGCCATTTCCGCCATCCCGCAAGCGATTTCCATCGATTCGGCGCCGTCGTCGAGGTTGGGCAGAATGTGGCAATGGATGTCGATCATTCAAAGGAGCATAGCGCAGCGCATATGCGATCACAACGCCCGCCCTTTCTCGGAGAGCGTGCTTGCTGCTATCCTTTCGACATGAGAAGTTGGGCTGGGTTTGGGCTCAAATGTATCCGGGCAAAGGAATCCGGTCCGGAGCAACCAGAAGAAGCTTGGGAGGGAAAGAGGACGCGGTGAGTACGGACCGTAAGCCGGAGTTTTTTGCTGGAAAAGAGGCGCACATCGGAATCATCGGCTGCGGCTACGTCGGACTGCCGCTGGCGCTGCGCTTTGCAGACGTCGGGCACAGGGTCACCGGCTTCGACCTGGACAGATCCAAGGTGGACAAGCTGAACGCCGGCCTATCGTACATCCAGCACATTTCCGGCGACCGGATTCGGCGGCACGTCGAGGGAAAATGTTTCGACGCCACCACGGATTTTGGGCGACTGAAACAGGTTGACGCAGTTCTGATCTGCGTGCCAACGCCGCTCGATGAGCGCCGCGAGCCTGACCTGACGTACGTGGTGGACACCACAAAGGCAATTGCGCCGAATTTGCAGCGCAACCAGCTGATCGTTCTCGAGAGTACAACGTACCCCGGCACGACGGAGGAGTTGGTCCTGCCCATCCTGGAGGCGACCGGCCTCAAGTGCCCGCTTGCGCGCGGCGCGACTGCCGAAAATATCGCGACCGACTTCTATCTCGCCTTTTCGCCCGAGCGCGAAGATCCCGGCAACAAGCATTACGGCCTCGCACAGATTCCCAAGGTCGTCGGAGGAATCAATCCTCCGAGCGGCCGCGCGGCGGCGGGGCTGTACGCGCAGATCGTCTCCAAAGTCGTGCCGGTCAGCTCCACGCGCGCGGCCGAAATGGCGAAGCTGCTCGAAAATATCTTCCGGTGCGTGAATATCGCGCTGGTGAACGAGCTGAAGCAACTTTGCCTTCGCATGGACCTGGACATATGGGAGGTGATCGACAGCGCCGCCACCAAGCCTTTCGGCTTCATGCCGTTCTACCCGGGGCCCGGGTTGGGCGGGCACTGCATTCCGGTGGATCCATATTATTTGTCGTGGAAGGCGCGGGAGTATGATTTCGCGACGCGCTTCATCGAACTCGCCGGCGAGATCAACACCGAAATGCCGTACCACGTCGTCAACGCGGTCGCGGCCGCGCTGAACGACCGCCGGAAAAGCATCAAGGGATCGAAAATCCTGCTACTCGGCGTCGCCTATAAGAAGGACGTCGACGATTTGCGCGAATCGCCGTCGTTGAAATTGCTCGAATTGCTGACCGCGCGAGGCGCCCTAATCGACTACAACGACCCCTATTTCCCGGCGCTCTTCAAGATGCGCCACTACGACTTCTCCGACAAACGCTCGATCGAGCTGACGCCCGAAAACCTGAGCGCGCACGACTGCGTCCTAATCGCCACAGATCATTCGAGTTACGACTACAACGCGATCGTAAAGAACTCGCAGCTGGTGGTCGATACGCGTAATGCCACGCGCCGCGTGCAAGAAGGACACGAAAAAGTGGTGCACTGCTGAGGCCGCGCCCTCCCGCTGCCTGTTTACCACCGAGGGCCAATGGAACCTTCGTACTATTGCCGCCCGAGTCAACCAGCACTACCGTACTACTTATGGACGCACAGGCATCCGCACCTCAAGACCGGCAAGCTGTGACCACCGTCGAAGCCAGCCGCCGCCGGAGCATGCGCGTGCTCCTGAGCGTGCCCATTCGCGTGACCGGCAAAACAGCCGCCAACGAGGACTTCGAAGAGCCGACCCGCACCCTCGTTGTGAATGCTCACGGAGCGCTGATCTCGCTGCAGGCGCCGATTGCTCCCAATCAATCGGTGACCATATGGAACAAAGCGACCCAGCAGTCCCGGGAATGCCGTATCGTGCATGTGGGAACGCAGGCCGCGGGGAAAATTCAGGTTGGAATCGAGTTCACAAAACCTTCGCCTTCGTTCTGGCAAATCGATTTCCCACCCGATGACTGGGTGATGCCCGAAAGCTGAGCGCCGCCCGCGGTCCGACTAAACTCTCAGTCGGGCTCTTCGATTTCGCATCCACCACGCAAACTACAAGGCCTATTGCGACGCTGACGTAAGTTCCGCCCGTACATTCCCAAAAGGCAGCTGCGCCTGCATAAGGACCGGCGTGCGCGCGGCGTCGTTGGCAATCCATATGATCACGTGAATTCCCGGCACGGGCTCCTGGTGCTGGAAAAGATCGAACGAGATTCGCGAAGCCGAGAATGTACCCGCTGCTATCGCTACGGTGTCCTCGTCCGTTTCGCGCTTGGCGGTGATTTCGTAGAGGTCGTGTCCATCGTAGACGGCGCCGCGAAATTCCGGCGTGTGTTCCCAGTCGACGCGACGCAGTTCATATAGCGTGCCGAGCGGATCGCGCGTGCCCGGCGTCACGACCACGCTCGGGCCCGGCGCGCGCGACGCCTGTTCCGGCTCGGTGAAATGGAAGATCTGGTTCTGGATTTTGCCGAGCTCGTCGAGATGGGTTTCGTACTGCCGCGCTTCGAGCGTCGATTGGTCGGCGTACGAATCGAACTGGTCGTCGACTGTAGCAAACGAGCGCAGCGGGCTCAGCGTGTGTCCCTGCGCCCGAAGATGCCACGTCGAATAGCCGAAGAGGTCGCGCTGCTCGGGCACCGTCAATTGCGCGGAAGCCGCATTCGAGAATGCGGCCCACGACAAACGGTAATTCAGCGTCTCCCCGGTGCGAAATGGCATTGCGACGGGCTTCGTCGCGACGGGCGGATCGACGCTGGCCGCGGCAGCCTTGCGATGTGCTTTCTGGGAACCTGCGCGAACCTGCGGGATCGTGGACAGCGCGGCGAGCGCGCCAGCCAGCACGAGAGCGGCAACGATCGGGCCGGGCGCTGCGAACCTGTAATGTGCCGTCATATTCCTAGATGTGATTCTTCGCAATCCCAAAGCGTTGCGCGCGAGCACGGTGCTTGCCGCTCGCAACGCGGAGGGGCTATATTCAAGCGTACCCGAAAACGTGCAGCAGGGCATCCAGCCTACGGCTCTCGCGAATTTGGACATCGCGGTTTGGCACCCCTTCCCCGGAGGAGGCTTCATCGTTTGCGCTATCTCGTGACAGGTGGTGCCGGATTCGTCGGCTCGCATGTGGTGGACGAGCTTTTGCGGCGCGGCCATTCGGTGGTCGTTCTGGACGATCTTTCGACGGGCAGCGAAGAGAATGTGGCGGGCGTCCGCTCGAAAATCGATTTGCGTGTGGGCACCATCACCGATCTCGCCACGGTCCAATCGGCATGCGTGGGCGTCGACTACGTGGTCCATCTCGCGGCGCGCACCTCCGTGCCGAAATCGGTGAAGGACCCGCTTGAAACAAACTACGTAAATATCGACGGCACGCTCAACGTGCTCGTGGCGGCGCGCGATGCGAAAGCGCGCAGAATCGTGTACGCCGCGTCGTCCTCCGCATACGGCGAAACGCCGACGCTGCCGAAGACCGAGGCCATGGCGGCGGCGCCGATTTCGCCTTATGGCGTCACGAAATTCGTCGGCGAGCTCTACGCGCAGGTCTTCGGCCGGGTCTACGGCCTCGAAAACGCGTCGGTGCGCTACTTCAATGTATTCGGACCGCGCCAGGACCCTACGTCGCAATATTCCGGCGTGCTTTCGCGCTTCATGCTCGCGGTTCTGAAGGGCGAACCGCTCGTCATCTACGGCGATGGGGAGCAGTCGCGCGATTTCACCTACGTCGATAACGTGGTGGACGAGACGCTTCGCGCCTGCGAAGCGGTCGGCGCGTCGGGCAAAGTGTTCAACGGCGGCACCGGCGCGCGGATCACGCTCAACGAAGTCGCGAAACTCCTCGAAAAAGTCACCGGCAAGAAAATCCAGGCGAGATACGAACCGCCGCGGGCCGGCGATATTCTCCACTCGCAGGCCGATATTTCTCTGGCGCGCCAAGTCCTCGGCTACGAGCCGCGCGTGCTCTTCCAAGAAGGCCTCAAACGCACCTGGGAGTGGTACAAGGGCGCTTACGGAAAGAAATAGCGTCCGTTGGCGCGAGCGAAGTCTATGCTTGCCACGCCCGAGACGGCTCCGATGCCGCAGGTCGCACCTGCTATGGGGCACGGCGGCATGGCGCCACAGACCGGCGAGTTCGCGATCTTGGGTTAGTTGCTGAGAGCACGCGGGGCGTCTATGATGTGTAATTGCTCCAAAGGGCTGGCGACGGTCTGAGCCTGTAGCGAAAGGAAAACATGGCGAGTGAAGCGGCGGTGATGGAGGCGTTGCGCGGGGTGATGGATCCCGAGCTGCACAAAGACATCGTCACGCTGGGTATGGCCAAGAATGTCCAGGTGAACGATGGATCCGTGTCGCTGCTCGTCACCTTGACCACGCCTGCCTGCCCGCTGAAGGACACGATCGAGAAGGATGTTCGCGCCGCGCTCGCAAAGGTTCCCGGCATCACTTCCGTGGAAGTGAAATTCGACGCGTCCGTGCCGCCGGGCAAGCGCCTGCAGGACAAAGCCCCGATCGAGGGCGTGAAAAATCTCGTTGCGGTGGCCAGCGGCAAGGGCGGCGTTGGCAAGACGACTGTCGCCGTGAATCTGGCCATCGCGCTGAAAAACATGGGCGCCACGGTCGGCCTGCTCGACGCCGACATCTACGGCCCGAACGTTCCCGTGATGCTCGGCACGCTCGAGCAGCCGCGCGCGCTTGACGAACGGACCATCATCCCGGTGCAGGCGCACGGCCTGAAAATGATCTCAATGGGCTTGCTCAATCCGGGCGATAAACCGCTCGTTTGGCGCGGCCCGATGCTCCACAGCGTGATGCAGCAATTCCTGCGCAGCGTGCGCTGGGGACAACTCGACTACCTGATCGTCGACCTGCCTCCCGGCACCGGCGACGTGCAACTCAGCTTGATTCAGAGCGTGTCGCTGAGCGGCGCGGTGGTCGTGACAACCCCATCGGTCGTCGCCCTCGCGGACGTCCGCAAGGCGGTGGAAATGTTCCGCCAGGTGAATGTGGAGATTCTCGGCATCGTCGAAAATATGAGCTATTTCGCCTGCCCGCACTGCCAGGGGCGCATCGACGTTTTCGGCCACGGCGAAGGCGAGAAGATGGCACAGACTTTCGGCCTTCCTTTCCTCGGCGAGATCGAGATCGATCCGAAGATTCGCATCGGCGGCGATACGGGGAAGCCGGTGGCGTCGCTCGGCGAGGAAGCGCCCGGCGCGAAAAGCATTTACGGGATGGCCCGCAATGTCGCGGCGCGTTTATCCGTGGTGAATTTGACGGCTACTGCGCCGGTCGTGCAGATCCTGTAGCGAATTTCAGGCTGGAAGAATCGAAACGAATCGACGGGACAAAACCGTCCCGCCCGGAGATATCAACCCTCATGAGCGAACTGGTTCAAGTCAGCACGGACAAAGACGTCGCCATCATCACGATCGACAATCCGCCGGTCAACGCGATCAGGCCGGGCGTGCCGGGAGGCATCGAAGCGGCCATCGCGCGCGTGAACAGCGACGATGCCATCAAAGCCGCGGTCCTGATCGGCGCCGGAAAAACGTTCATCGCCGGCGCGGATATCAACATGTTCGTCCAGATGACGTCGGGCAAGGGCGGGCGCATCGACCTGCTGCCCACGCTGCTGAAAATCGAGGATTGCCGCAAGCCGGTCGTCGTGGCGCTTCACGGCAACGCGCTGGGCGGCGGACTCGAAATCGCGCAGGCCTGTCATTACCGGCTTATCGCCCCTGGCACGCGAGTCGGCCAGCCCGAAGTAAGTCTCGGAATTATCCCCGGCGCAGGCGGCACGCAGCGTCTGCCGCGTCTCGCAGGCGTGGCAAAAGCGGTGGAGATGTGCACCACGGGCAAGCCGGTCACGGCTGCCGACGCGCTCGAAGCCGGTATCGTGGACAAGATCGTCGAGGGTGACCTGCTCGCCGGCGCCATCGCATTTGCCCGAGAGGCTGCCACGAAGCCCGTTCGGAAGACGCGCGACCGCAACGAAAAGCTCGGCACGCCCGCGCAGAATGCTCCTGTCTTCGCGGCTGCGCGCGAAACCGTGCGCAAAAAGCAGCGTGGGCTTCCTGCGCCCCTCGCGGCCATCGACGCGATCGAAGCCGCCACGAAGCTGCCGTTCGATCAGGGCTGTCTCGAGGAGGCGCGCCTGTTCGACACCTGCCTCTACACCGACGAATCGAAAGCCCTGATTCACGTATTTTTCGCCGAGCGCGAAGTCTCGAAAGTCCCCGACATCCCGAAGGATTTGCCGCTGATCCCGGTGAACTCCGTGGCGATCGTCGGAGCGGGCACGATGGGCAGCGGCATCGCGATGGTCTGCGCAAACGCAGGCATTCCGGTGGTGCTGAAAGATTCCGATCAAGCAGCGCTCGATCGCGGCCTCGCGAACATCCAAAAGAACTACGCGACTTCCGTGAAACGCGGCCGCTTCACCCAGGAGCAGGTGGACGAGCGAATGAAGCTGATCAAGCCGACGCTCAGCTACGGAGACTTCGCGAACGCGGACATGGTGATCGAAGCGGTCTTCGAGACGATGCCTCTCAAGAAAGAAGTTTTCGCCGAGCTCGACCGCGTCTGCAAGCGCGGCGCGATTCTTTCGAGCAACACCTCCACGCTCAATATCGACGAAATTGCCGCCACCACGTCGCGACCCGAATCCGTGATCGGCATGCACTTCTTCAGCCCCGCCAACGTGATGCGCCTGCTCGAAATCGTGCGCGGCCGGAAAACCAGCAAAGACGTGATCGCCACCTGCATGCAGCTCTCGAAAAAAATCGGCAAGGTCGGTGTGCTCGTGGGCAATTGCCGCGGCTTCGTCGGCAACCGCATGTTCCTGCCGTACATCACCGAGGCGCAGTTTCTCGTTGAGGAGGGCGCGACGCCCGAAGCGGTCGATGCCGCGCTTACCGACTGGGGCATGGCCATGGGACCGCTGGCCGTCGGCGATCTCGGCGGGCTCGACGTCGCCTACCGCATCCGCAAGGAATACCACTCCCTCGAAAAGCCGGACACGCGCCAGCCTTATATCGAGGACCGTCTCGTCGAGATGGGCCGCCTCGGCCAGAAAAGCGGCTCCGGCTGGTACAAGTACGACGCCGATCGCCGCGCGATGACCGATCCCGAGGTGGCTGAGCTCGTCCGCAAGTGGAGAGCCGAGGCGGGCACGCCCCAGCGGGCGATTTCATCCGAGGAAATCGTCGAACGGTGCATTTACCTGCTGATCAACGAGGGCGCGCGCATTCTCGAGGAAGGCTACGCTCTGCGCGCCGGGGATATCGACACGATCTACGTGAACGGCTACGGCTTCCCGGCGTTCCGAGGAGGCCCCATGTGGTACGCGGGCGCCGTGGGATTGAAGAAGGTCTATGACCGCGTGGCGGAATTCCACCGCCAGCACGGCCACCACATCTGGGAACCGGCGCCGCTGCTCAAGGAGCTGGCGGAGGCAGGCAAAACCTTCGCCGACTTCCAGCGCGAAAGCGCCCGCGCCGCAGACTAGCTTTTCCCACCTCGTCCGGGTGTTTTTCGCGGCGTGTGAGGGCTAGGCGGACTCCGTTGTCGTGGTGCGGCCCGGGGGCACGACGGCTGTTGTGGCGCGCCGGGAGCGGCCGATAAGCCAGGAGCCGAGACGCCACGCCAGCAGGACCGCGACGAGAAACGCGTACTCCAGCGGCTTGTGCACGTCGGATTTCACCAGCCAGTAGTAGTGAATCACGCCCGCCACCGCGGTGATATAGATCAGGCGGTGGAGCATCGCCCAGCGCTTTCCGCCGAGGCGGCGAATCCAGCCGGCGGTGGAAGTGATCGCGAGCGGAATCAGCAATACGAATCCGAAAAAGCCGACCGTAATGAACGGGCGCTTGGCGATCTCTTTGGTGATGTCGTGAAGATTGAAGAAGAGGTCGAGGCCGAACCACGCGCTGAAGTGCAGGCAGCCGTAAAAGAAGGCGTAAAGCCCCAGCATGCGGCGAAAACGGATGAGCTGCGGCAAGCGCAGGATTTTGCGCAGCGGCGTGATCGCGAGGGTGATCACGAGGAAGCGAAGCGTCCAATCGCCGGTACGGTGCTCGATGAAGTTGATGGGATTGGCGGTGAGATCGCCCTCGACGGCGCGCCAGATGAGCAAGCCGAGCGGAACCAAGCAGAGAACGAAGACGAGGGCCTTGGTCCACTTGCTGGTCAAAACCCCGTTCATCTAGAAATTCTTCCGAAGGTCCATGCCGGCGTACATGCTGGCGACGTAGTCGCCGTAACCGTTGAACATCAGCGTGGGCCGGCGGAAAAATTCTCCGAGGCGGCGCTCCTTGGCCTGGCTCCAGCGCGGGTGGTCGACGTTGGGATTCACATTCGAGTAGAAGCCGTATTCATTCGGCGCGTATAGATTCCAGGTGGTGGGCGGCTGGCTTTTCACGAATCGAATCTTGACCAGCGACTTGATGCTCTTGAAGCCATACTTCCACGGGACCACCATGCGCACCGGCGCCCCGTCCTGATTCGGCAACGTCTCGCCGTACATGCCGACACAAAGAAGAGTGAGCGGATTCATAGCCTCGTCGAGACGCAAGCCCTCGACGTAGGGCAACTGAATGCCGGTTTGGGTGGCCCAGGGCATCACGCCCGGTTTGTAAAACGTTTCGAACGCGACATAGCGCGCCTTGGGCGTGGGCTCGACAAGCTTCGCGATCGTGCTGAATGAATAGCCGATCCATGGCACGACGATCGACCAAGCCTCGACGCAGCGGTGCCGGTAGATACGCTCCTCGAGCGGTGCGAGCTGCATGATCTCTTCCATGGTGAACTTGCGCGGCTTGGCAACTTCTCCCTCAACGGAAACGCTCCAGGGCGAGGTGACGAAGTCCTTCGCGTTCTGCGAGGGATCGCCCTTGTCGGCCCCAAATTCGTAGAAATTGTTGTACGTGGTCACGTCCTGCTCGGGCGTGATCTTTTCGCCGGTCGTCGTATATTGGCTGCTCACCAAACCATTCAGCTTGACGGGCACCGAGCCCTTCGACGGGCCCGCGAAAAAGCGCGGCAGTTTTTTCCAACCCGCCACGACCGCGGTGGTCGCCAGCAAGCCCAGCAGAAAATTCCTGCGGCCCATGTAAAGAGCCTTCGGCGTGACGTCCGCGTAGGTCAGGTCCGGTTTCTTTTGAACTAGCATGCTGCTTTCCCCCTCCATTCATAATACGCCTCCGAAGGCGGGGGTGGATTCAGGAAGTTGCAAATGAGGCGTTTGAGGCGAAACGGTGCCAAAGGAAGAGATCCTTCACTTCGCTCAGGATGACCGCGCGGCGGAATCGGGTGATGGCGGAGGTGGAGTGACGGTGTGGGATGGCAGCGCTGAGGGCGTCAGGGCTACTAGCCGGAGGCGAGCTCGGTCAGAAGGGCGGCCCGGAGGCGAGATTGGTGCTCGGGGGACAATTTGTCTCCAGCAGAGGTCAGGTAGAAGACGTCGATGGCCATCTGGCCCTCGGTTTCGATCAGGGCGATTTCGATGTTGCAGTTCTGGTGCGAGAACTGCGAGCTGATGAGATAGAGAAGTCCGGGGCGGTCCTGGGTGATGACCTCGATCAGCGTGGTGTGGGGCGAGCAGGCATCATCGACCTCGATGCGAGTTTCGATTTTGACTTTCGGCTGGAGGTTCTTTTCAGCGCGCAGGCGATCGCGCAGCATGCGATCGAGGTCGGCGTTGTCGGTCAGCACGTCGTGGATGCTCTTCTTGAAACGCTCCCATTCGGGGAGGTTCAACTCCAGCGTCTGGAAGCGGTCGGTGAAAAGAAAAGTGTCGACCACGACGCCGGCGCGATTCGAGAAGGCCGACGCTTTGACGATGTTCATTCCCCAGGCCGCCAGAGCGCCCGCCATTTTAGCAAAGAGGAACGGCCGGTCGCGAGTGACGAGCGTGAGCTCGTACCAATGCCGCCCGCGGGTGAGATCGAGCTGCACCGAATCTTCGGCAAGGCGGCTCGACATTTCCATGTGGCGAATCACGTCGCTCGCGGCCTGCGTGCGCAGGTAACGCCGCGGCAGGCCATCGAGGAACGCGTCGATTCGCTTTCCGGCGGCGGGGGCAAGCGTGCGGAGATGATCGAGAACCTCGTCGTCCGCCTCGACGTGGAGGCGCTCGTCGGCGCTGCGCATCATGAAATTGGCGGTGCCGATATAGAGCTGCCAGATATTCTCGGCCTTCCACGGAGTGAGCGCCTCGGGATTCACGGCTTTGATGTCGGCGTAGGTGAGGAGGCAGAGCATCTTCAGCTGCTCGGGCGTGCCCATTTTCTCGGCGGTCTGGCGGATCGTGCCGGGATCGAAAATGTCGCGGCGAAGGAAATTGCTGATTTCGAGGTGGCGCGCGATCAGGAAAAGGACCGTCTCACGATCGGGCGGATCGAGATCGAGGCGCGCGAGGCAGGTCTTCGCGAATTCGACGCTCGCCGCGACATGGCCGTCCAAATCGGCGCCCTTGCCGGTATCGTGCAGCAGGATGGCGAGGTAGAGCAGGTCAGGCTGCTCGACTTCGTCGAGGAGCTCGGCGTAGCGCTGGTCCCACTTCGATTGCGATTTTCGCAGCGCATGAAGATTTTCGATGGCAACGAAGGTGTGCTCGTCGACCGTGAAGCGGTGCGAATAATCGCGGATCACGAGCGAATCGATCGCTTGAAATTCGGGCACCAGCAGCGCCAGCAGGCCCAACGAGTGCATCACGCGGAGCGCCTCGGCCGCGTGCGGCGCGAGCAGAATCTCTTGAAGGTAGTGCCAGGCGACGACGCCCTTTGGCGGCGCTGCGGCGAGCGACGGCAGGATCTCCTCCAGTTGGTGCTCGGTGGCCGAGCTGAGATTCAGGCCGTGCCGCGCCATGAAACGGAACATCCGGAGCGCCAGCTCCGGGTCTTTTAGCGATTCCTCGCGCTGCAGGAAGATGTGGCCGTCCACGACCGCAAATTCGGCATTGGAAAGGCGCGAGCGCAAATTCTGAAACTGGCGATAGAGCGACGGGCGCGCGGCGGGAAATTCCTCGAGCAGCTGCGCCGCCACGCGGTGGATCAGCCGCGCGTGGCTGTAGTAGATGCGCATCCAGTCGGGCGTGGCCAGCGAATCGGCGTCAGGGACACCGATGGTGCGCTGAGCGGCTTCGTCCTGCTCGGACCAGGCGAGCGTGTTGTCGTCGCGGCCATGGCGGTAGTGCAGGAAGCAGCGGACCGACATCAGAAAATGCAGCGCCGCGTCGAAACGCGGGCGGAGCCACGGCGGGAGGAGGTCGGTTTGATCCGGCCATCCGGTTTTTTCCTCGATCGCCGCGATCAGCGCAAGCCATTGGGCGAGATTGTAATCGCGGAGGCCGCCGGGACCGTCTTTGA
>Ga0335074_10013444_pt1 | contig 11504 bp, 10 predicted proteins | sample Lox_Sample_23_FD_206715 | JGI IMG/M metagenome (GOLD analysis project Ga0335074, IMG submission 206715) | Soil microbial communities from Loxahatchee National Wildlife Refuge, Florida, United States - Lox_Sample_2.3 | ecosystem: Environmental > Terrestrial > Soil > Wetlands | place: USA...
ATCGAGAACGTCATGACCGGCGCGAACTGCCGGGCCACGGCGGGGTTCTTCTCGGCGCTGGCAGGGCTGCCCCGGTCCGACCGGGACGAGCGCAGGCTGCGCGAGGAGGCCCGCCAGGCGCTTGACCAGGTGGGGGCGGGCGAGGTGGCGGAAGCCCGGCCGGGCGAACTGCCCTACGGCATGCGCAAGCGGGTCGCGCTGGCGCGGGCGCTCGCCGCCAAGCCGCAGCTCCTGCTGCTCGACGAGCCCGCCAGCGGCCTGTCCGAGGGTGAGCTCGCCGAGTTGGGCGACCTCATCCGCGAGCTCGCCGTCGAGACGTCCCTCGTCATCGTGGAGCACCACATGGACCTGATGATGTCGGTCTGCCAGTCACTCGTCGTCCTTGACTTCGGGAAGGTGATCTCCCGCGGGTCACCGGCGGAGATCCAGGCCGATCCCGCGGTGGCGACCGCCTACCTCGGCGCGAGCGGACCCGACGGTGACTAGCCCAGCCGAGGCCCACGGGGCCGGCGGAGCCGACGGAGCCCGGCCGGGCCCGGGGACCGCGAGGCACGACGCGGCGTCGCTCGCGGTCGAGGAGCTGGTAGCGGGTTACGGCGAGGTCCGGGCGCTGGACGACGTCACGATCACGGCGAGCCCGGCCAGCATCACAGCGGTACTCGGCGCCAACGGCGCGGGCAAGACCACGCTGCTGCGGGCGATCAGCGGGATGGTCCGGCCGCGCAGCGGGCGGGTCCTGCTCGACGGCGCGGACCGGGCCGGGCGCAGCCCGGAGGACATGGCCAGAGCCGGAATCGCGCACGTCCCCGAGGGGCAGGGCGTCATCCCTGAACTCACCGTGGAAGAAAACCTGCGGCTCGGGATGATGTCCTGGCCCGGCATCGTCAAGCGGCGGGCGGACCGGTCCGCCGCCCTCGCGGAAGCGTACGAGCGCTTCGGCGTGCTGGCCGACCGCCGCCGCAAGCTGGCCGGCACCCTGTCCGGCGGCGAGCGGCAGATGCTCGTCATAGCGCGCGCCCTGGTCGCGCGCCCGCGCGTGCTGCTGCTCGACGAGCCGTCGCTCGGCCTCGCGCCGCGGATCATGACGCAGGTGATGGACATGGTGGTGCGGCTCAGCCAGGAGAGCGGCATCACCGTCGTGCTCGTCGAGCAGAACGCGCGGGCCGCGCTCGCGATCGCCGACCGCGGTGTCGTGCTCAACCTCGGCCGCGTCGTCGCCGCGGCCGATGCCAAGGACCTGGCCGCCGACGTCGCACTCCGCCATCACTATCTCGGGTTCTAATCGCACACGGTTTCAGGGCACAGCGTGGCCCGGGCAGAAGGGAGGACAAGTGGTTGAGTTCCTTCAGTTCACGCTCAGCGGGATCAGCTTCGGGATGATCTACGCCGCGATCGCGCTGTCCCTGGTGCTGATCTGGCGCGGCACCCGCCTGCTGAACTTCGCGCAGGGCGGGATGGCGATGTTCACGACCTACATCGCGATCGAGGTGATCTACCACACGGGCTCGTACTGGGCCGGGTTCGTGGTCGCGCTCGCGGCGGGGATCGTGCTCGGCACGGTGGCCGAGCTTGTCGTCATCCGGCCCACCCTGGGCAGGCCGGAGCTCAACGCCGTGATCATCACGATCGGGCTGCTCATCCTCCTCGAAGGCCTGGCCGGCATCTTCTACGGCGGGCAGTACCGGTCCTTCCCCACGGGCTTCTCGATCACCGGGCTGAAAGTGGGCACGACACCACTGGGCATCTCGCGCTTCGACGTGTTCGTCGCGGCGGCGGTGCTGGCCGCCACCCTGCTGCTGGCGGTCGGGTTCCGGTACACCAGCGCGGGCCTGCGGATGCGGGCAGCGGCGTTCAACGCCTCCGTCGCACGGCTGTCCGGTATCCGGGTGGCCCGGGTGATCACGGTGGGCTGGGCGCTGGCGGGCCTGCTCGGCGCGCTCGCGGGCGTGCTGGTCTCGCCGTCGACGTTCCTGTACCCCAACAGCATGGACACGATCTTCGTGTTCGGCTTCACCGCGGCGGTGATCGGCGGGCTGGACAGCCCGCTGGGCGCGGTCGTCGGCGGGCTGCTGCTGGGTGTCGCCCTCAGCTACGCCGGCGGCTACCTGGGCTCCCAGGTGACCGCGCTCATCGCTCTCGGCATCCTGGTCGTGGTCCTGATGGTCCGGCCGTCCGGCATCTTCTCTGGCGCCCGGGTCCGGCGAGTATGACCACGCGGTCACTGCCACGCATTCTCGGCGCCGCCCTGCTGGGGGCCGTGATCGTCGTGATCTTGTCGATCAAGCTGAACGCGTTCAGGGATTACCAGATCGCCGAGATCGCCATCTACGTGACGGCGATCGCCGGGCTCACGGTCCTGACGGGGCTGAGCGGGCAGATCTCGCTGGGCAACGGGGCGTTCATGCTCATCGGCGCGTATACGACCGCGCTGCTTCTGGAACATCTCGGCGGCTGGCCGTTCGTCGCCACCCTCGTGATCGCCGCCGTGGTCACCGCCGCCGCCGGGGCGATCGTGGGAGTCGCCGCGGCCAGGCTGCACGGCCCTTACCTCGCCGGCGTGACGTTGATGCTCGGCGTCGCGCTCCCGGCGCTCGCCTACGCCTACCCCGGGATTTTCGGCGGCGACCAGGGCCTGAACGTCACGTACACCACGCCGGGCTTCCTCGGCCAGAATTTCCCGCTGACCAGGTGGCAGGCGTGGATCTGCTCGGCGGTGGCGCTGGCCACCCTGGTGCTGCTGGCGAACCTGGGCCGCAGCCGGGTCGGCCGTAACTGGCGCGCGGTGCGCGACGACGAGGTGGCCGCCGCGCTGTCAGGGGTGAACGTGGCGCGGGCCCGCGTGCTCGCCTTCGTGGTCAGCGCCACCTGCGCGGGGATGGCCGGCGCCCTGCTCGCCGTGATCACCGCGCTGGTCGCGCCCGGCGCCTTTACGATCACGCTCTCCATCGCGCTGCTGACCGGCGCGGTCATCGGCGGCCTGGGCACCCTGCTCGGCGCGATCTGGGGAAGCCTCGTGATCGTCCTCGTACCGGTCTACGCCACCGACGTGGCCACCAGCCACGGCTTGTCCACGACCATCGCGTCCAACATCCCGGTCGCGGCCTATGGCGTGGTGCTCATCCTCGTCATGCTCGCCTTCCCGCAGGGAATCCAGGGCGGAGTGCTGTGGGTGCTCCGCCTTTTCGGGATCTCCGCTGCCCACCCAGCGCATGAGGCATCCCCGGCGGATGCCATGCCTTCGGCCGGCGAGACGCCGGCCAGACCCCACGAGAAAGAAGGCACTCAATGAATAGACAGAGATCACACCGGCTGCGCGTGCCGGCCATCGCCGTCGTCGCGGCGGCCGCGCTCGCGGTTGCCGCCTGCAGCTCGAGTTCGAGCTCCGGCTCGGGCGCCAGCTCGGGCTCGAGCTCCAACGCGGCCCTGACCGCGTCCGCCCCCGGCATCACGTCGACCACGATCACGATCGGCAGCCACCAGCCGCTCACCGGGCCCGCCGCGCCCGGCTACAGCGAGATCGCCCCCGCGTCCGCCGCGTACTTCGCCTACGTCAACGCGCACGGCGGAGTGTACGGCCGCAAGATCGTGTACAAGTACCTCGACGACGGCTACAACCCGACCACGACCGCCTCGGTGGTGCGCCAGCTCGTCCTCCAGGACAACGTGTACGCGATCTTCGACGGCCTCGGGACCCCGACCCACCTCGCGGTGGAGAGCTTCCTCAACGCGCAGAAGGTCCCCGACGTGTTCGTCGCCTCCGGCTGTGACTGCTGGAACCAGCCGTCGACGGATCCCGAGACGTTCGGCTGGCAGCTCGACTACATCCGCGAGGGGAAGATCCTCGGCCAGTACGTCGCCCAGCACTTCAAGGGCAAGAAGGTCGCCTACTTCTACCAGGACGACGAGTTCGGCATGGACGGCGTGAAGGGGCTCGACTACGAGATCCCGAGTTCGATGGTGGTCAGCAGGCAGAGCTACGTTGACACCAACGTGAACATCGCACCGCAGGTCGCCGCGCTGCGCGCCTCTGGCGCCCAGGTCGTGATCTCGTTCTCGATCCCCGCGTTCACCGCGCTGCTGAAGCTGAACAGCCTGAAGCTCGGCTATAGCCCGACGCTCGTGGTCAGCAACGTCGGGTCCGACGCGATCACCCTGTCCGGGCTGCTCGAGTCGTTCGCGAAGCAGGGCGGCGCGACCGTGAACGGCAACCAGCTCACGGCCGGGATCATCACCGACGGCTACCTGCCGACGCTCGGTGACACCAGCAACAGCTGGATCTCGCTCTTCTCGAAGATCCACTCCCAGTACGATCCGAAGGCGCCGTTCGACGGCAACGTGCTGTACGGCGAGGCCGTGGCGTACACGTTCGTCCAGGCGATGCTGAAGGCGGGCAGGAACCCGACCCGGGCGGACCTGGTGAACGCGATCAACGCCGGGCTTCCGCAGGGACCGGCGGTCGCCCCGTACGCGTACTCCTCGACCGACCACGCGGGCATCACCGGCGCTTACATTGGTGTTATCAACAACGGCGTCTTGGTTCAGCAGGGACCGGACCTGACCACGGACACGACCGCGTCTGGCCCGATCACGACCTTGACCGCCACCCAGCAGCCGGCACCAGCGAGTGGCATCCCCTCGCCCTGATCCCTGACGAGCATGGCATGACAACCGACGAGCGGCCGCCAGCAGAGCGTTTGCTGGCGGCCGCCGAGGAACTTTTCGGCGAGCGCAGTTACGGCCGCACCGCGGTCGCCGACATCTGCGCCCGGGCCGGGATGGCCACGGGCAGCTTCTACGCGTACTTCGGGTCCAAGGCGGAAATCTTCGCCGCGGTCGTCCGGGGGATCAACGCGGACCTGCGGATGGCCATGAAGGCGGCCCTGGAGAAGGCGGACGGCAGTCAGCGAACGCGGGAGCGCGAATGCTTCCGCGTCTACTTCGAGATGGTGTCGAAGCGTCCGTGGATGGACCGCATCGTACGCGAGTCGGAGTTCGTCGCACCCGGACTGTTCCGTGAGTACTACGAGCACCTCGCCCGGGGCTACGGGCGCGGTGTACGCGCCGCGCAGCTCGCCGGCGAGGTAGACGCGCGTTACGACCCGGAGGTCATCGCCTACGCCTACACCGGCATCGGCAACTTCGTCGGCATGCGCTGGGCCGAGTGGACCGCGGGCGGGCAGGTCCCCGAGGACGTGCTCGACGACGTGCTGGAACTCCTCGGGCGAGGGCTCGCCCCCGCGCACCGGGACCAGCCTCCGCCGGCCGTTGGCGGCGGCGGCCCCGGCCCCGGGTAATTCCGTGAACGCGGCGGCGTGATCGGCGACCCACTGGCGAAACGATCGCGGCGGCGATGCGAGGATCTCGGACACCGTTGTAGTGACGAACGCCGGCCGTCCCAGCGTCGCGCCCCAGGCGGCGAGCAGCATGTCCACGACCGGGCGCGGCCAGCTTCCCTCCGTCTCGCTCCGGAACTCCTCCGGCGACAGCTCCTCGAATCTGATCCGGCGCCCCAGGACGTCACCGATGATGCTGACCTGCTCCGCCTGACTCAGTGACTCCGGGCCGGTGAGCACGTAGTCACCTCCGGCATACCCGTCCTCATACAGGGTCCGCGCCGCGACGGCCGCCACGTCGCGGTCATCGACAGGCGCCGTCTCGGCGGCCCCGTAGGGCCACCGGACCGCATCGCCGGCGCGGATCGCGGGCGCCCACCAGAACAGCGCGTTCGACGCGAACATCCCGGGCCGGAGGATCGTCGACTCGACGTTGGCGGCGGCGATGAGCCGCTCGATGTCCGCGTGCAACTCCGCCATCGGATTCGGTTGCCGGAAGAAGGGATGCGGGGTCTGGTGCGGTGAGGAAAGGAAGACGACGCGCCCCGCGGTGGCCGCGAGCCGCTGGATAACCGCCGGAGCGGTCGCCGCCGGAGCGGTCCAGACCAGGAAGACGGCACCGACCCCGCGCAGTCCCGCGTCCAGCGATTCCGGCACGGTGAGGTCGCCGGTGACGACGTCGACGTCTGGTGGCAGCGCCGCCGCCTCGCCGCTCCGCGTCAGCGCGCGAACCGGCACGCCCGCTTCTACGAGCAGGTCAACGACAGCGCGCCCCACCCGGCCGGTCGCCCCGGTGACAAGCACCGGACGCACCCCTGTCCGTGTCATGAGGACCTCACCATTGCCCGTGGCATCCGCACACAGTGCATCCTGCCATCTCCGGGAGCGCGGCTGCCCCAGGGAACTCCCTGACTCGCTTATGCCGGTTATCCTGCACTACATGGGCATGGCTAATGGTGGTGAAGCTCCCCCTGCACGCTACCGACGGCCGTATGCGGTTGCGGAGAGCCTGGACTTGCTCCAGGGACCTTCATCAGGAACGGTGCGCCTTCCGACTCACCTGGACTGGTCAGGGCACGCGGTCTACGATCTGGACGCTCCGGGTCGGATTGTCGACCTTTACCGCACCGTTCTGATCGAAGCAGCCAGCCCGCAAGACCTGTATGCGTACCTCGATGCCGCCCTGCTGCGGCGTCTGTGGGCACTGCTGTGGCTCCCTGCCCAGCTGCGCAGGGCATGGGAGCAGAAGTTCCCCGTCTTGGCCGAAATCAGCCGCGTCACCGCGACCGCCTGACGGCTGGCGATGGAACCGCGACACGAGCGGATCGCGAGGATTGCCCTCGCCGCTGGGGCACGCTACGGGCTAGCCCTGGCTGGCGGGTATGCCATCGCTGCTCACGGGATGGGCAACCGGCCAAGCGGTGATGTCGACCTGTTCACAAGCTGGCAGCATCGCGGCGAGTTTCCGGACCTGACAGCCGCTGTCATCTCGGCCCTCGAGACTTCGGGATTCAAGGCGGACACCGTCATGAGCGCAGAAACGTTCGCCCGGCTGACTGTGACCGACCTGGCCGACGGGACCGAAGAGAAGATCGAACTGTCCGTCGACTGGCGTGCGCACGACCCTGTTCAGCTCGACATCGGCCCTGTTCTGCACGCCGACGACGCCGTCGCTAACAAGGTTTGTGCGCTCTTCGGCCGTGCCCTGCCCCGTGACTTTCTTGATGTGGATGCCGCTATCACCACAGGCCGGTACACGCGAGAGCAGTTGCTCGAACTCGCCGCCAATGCTGACCACGGTTTCGACCGGCTAGTGTTCGCCGACGCCCTCGGGGCACTCACCCAGATCACCGATGCCGCGTTCGCTGAATACAACGTCGAACCAAGCATGGTCGCCGACATGCGACACCGCTTCGCGCAATGGCGCCAGGAACTGCTTACCGCAGGAGCCAGCTAGAACGCTTCCTAGGCAACGACGCGTTGGATTACGAAGTCTTAGCTTTGGCCTCTGCTAGGTCCATGCCGTGCAGGCGGAGGAGGTTCTCGCCGAGGATCTTGCGCTTGGCTTGGTCGGTTAGCTGCGGGTAGCCATAGCCGGCGCACAGGTCCTCAGGGATCTGGAAGTCCTTGAACGCGCGCAGCGCCCATTGCGGGTGGAACAGCGGTGCCTCCGAGCCGTAGATGATCTTGTCTTCGCCGCACCAGAACAGCAGCTTGCCGATGATCTCGGCGAACATCCTGGGCGCCCGCACGACGAAGTTGATCGTCGCGGCGATCGACGCGTACAGGTTCGGATATCTGATCAGCTGCCAGCAGGTCTCATCGAGGAACGGCAGCCCGACGTGGAAGATGACGAAGTTGATGTCGGGGAAGTTGGCCGCCGCCCCGTCCATGTCCCAGGTCTGGGTGTGCTCGATCGGCTGCGGGCCAAGCGGGACGCCCTTGTGCACGCCGATCAGGTTCACGCCGAGGTCCCGCGCCTTCTCGAAGATGGGGAACGCGATGTTCGGGTCGTCCATCCGCCACGGGTACGGGGACCCGAAGTCGTACCTGACGTTGTAGAACTTGAATGCCCGGGCGCCGAACTCGCCGACCTGGCGCTCCATCTCGTCCAGCGCCTTGCGCCCTTCGAGCGGGTTGACCGAGCCCCAGAACACGGTCCGGTTCGGGTCGCGGCTCGCCAGTTCGGCGCAGGTTTCCCACGGCGACAGGCCGTCGCGGAACAGGTCGGTCAGCGGGAGCGGCATCGCCACCAGCATGTCGGTATCCGACTCCTCGAACACCATCTTGCGGATGTCGGACGGCGTCCACTGCCGCAAGAACTCCTCGGGCGGCAGCTTGGGCTGGTCGTCGGGAGTCAGGGCGTTGTGGAACGCGTACAGGTGGTTGTCGAACATCAAGCCCGGCTGGCCGAACGCGTTCTTCGGATCGAAGTTGAAGACGTGCGCCACGCAGTCGAAGACGAAGGCATCGTCGATCATCGCGGATAACCTCTTTTCGGGCAGGTGGGCGGCGATGTACGCGTCCCGGTCAGGCACGTCCGCGGGTGCGGGGAGGAACCGGAGAATGTCCCGCGCGCGGGGTGAGAGCCGGTCCGTGGTCCACGCCTCGTCCCAGACGATGGAGACGTCGGCGTCGCGGATCCCAGGCTGGCTGAGGATCTGTTCCTTGACCTGGGTGAGCACCGTGGCCGCGAAGGGGCACCAGCCGGACGTCAGCAGCAACTCGACTTTCGCTACCCCGTCCTCGACCTGGACTGAGCGCACCAGGCCCATCTCCAGGACCGAAATGCCCTTTTCACGGCAGCAGGGATCGTAGACACCCGCGAGCGCGTCCCGTGCCCACGTTGGCAGCTCGGACATACGGTCATCATCAGCGCCATCAAGCCGCTGGTCAAGGTGGGGCTGACGCAACCACGCCGGGCCGGCTCCGGGTGTGGCGATCCCGGAGCCGGCCCGGCCTATCGGGGTTAGCTCGCGGCGCGTTCGATGATGATGTCGCCGTGCCGCGTGCGGGCGTGAACCGTGACCTCGTTGCCGGATGCGCCGGGGTTTTCCTGCGGGACGGAGTTGTGCACCGATCCCCGCTCGCTGTTGGCGTCCACCCGGGCGGCGGCGCCCTCGCTGATCCCGACTTCGATGTTGCCTGCGCCGTTCATCAGCTCCGCCTGGCCGCGGGTCAGGCGGCCGATCCGGATGGCGCCGTTGCCGGTCGTGGCGGTCACGCTGCCGTCCGCGCGGTCGACGTCGAAGCCGCCGCTGCCACTGGTGAGATCGAGGTCGGCTGAGGCGTCGCCGATCCAGATCTGCCCGGCCGAGCTGGAGAACCTGACGGTGCCCTCGACCTCGGTGATCCGCACCGCGGGCTTCGCGCCGTCGATGGTGGCACCCCCGGCGATGTGGCCGACCGCGACCTCACCGGCCGCGACATCCGCCCGCAGCGCGGTGACGCGATCGAGCTGGACCTGGCCTGATGCCATCCGCAGCTCGCAGTCGCCCAGCGGGCCGTCAGCGCGCACACTCGAGTACGCCACACCGGCGACCAGGGCGGAGCCGGCGGGCAAGTCGATCGAGATGGCCACTGAACCGTTCTTGTCGCCCGCGACGGTCGTCTTGACCGACAGGTGACCGCCGGAGAAGTCAACCGTGGTCTTCTCGGCCACCTTCACGTCCGACTTGCTCGCCTTGTTGACGGGCTCGACCAGCACTACGGTGTCGGTCCGGTCGCTGGCGCCGATCCGCACCTGGGCACCGGCGACTTCCACGGTGGCGGCGATCGGCCCTGACGTGGCGAAAGTAGGCATGACAGCTCTCCTTGTTTCGTGGACTGATGTGCTGTTCATGCGACCACCATCGGCGGCCGGCCTGACACCTGCCTGTCACGTCCCTGACACGACCTCTGACATGGCGTTCTACTGAAAGTTCTGCCTGGCGGCGACTTCCTCCCAGGTCCTTCCGGTGCGGACGCTCGCCGGGCGTTCCGCGACGATGTCCGAACCCGGGCGCGCGGCGGCGTCCCTGGCCTTGACGAGGATCCACCGGCGCTCGCCGGTGCGGGTCAACGCGAAGCCTCCAGCCAGCTTGCTGCCGTCCAGCGTGAAAGCCAGGTGGCCGGGCTCGTCGCGGGTGATCTCAGCGGGTCCCTCGTCCCAGATGATCACGGCGCCGCTGCCCCGCCGGTGTCCCTCGTGCACCCCCTCGAAGTCACCGGCCGACAGCTCGTGATCCTCGACCGGGACGGCCAGGCGGCGGACGGCCGGGTCGAGCGATGGCCCCTTCGGGACGGCCCAGGAGCGCAGCACCTCACCGATCTGGAGGCGCAGGTCGAAGTGGAGCGTGGTCGCGTCATGCAACTGGACGACGAATCGCGTAGCAGCCACCAGGCAACAGTAGCCTCCGGCCGCGTCCCGGCCAGGTGCCTGGGCAGCAGGCGAAGGTCTGTCGCCGGAACCTGGGGGCGGGAGCGAGACGTTGTCCGGGCGTGCCGATATCGAGCATCGTGCGGTGGTTGCTGCAAAGGCCAGGCTCCATGGAGCTGGCGGCGTTCTGGAAGCTGCTGCCCCAGGTCGGCGGGCATGAGCAGCGACTGCGCGCGCTAACCGATGGCGAACTGGCGGCGGCGGCGCAAGCGGCGCGTGACGACGCGGAAATCTGCGCTTGCGGCCGCGAGGCGGCGCGGCGCGCACTCGGCGAGCGGCCGTATGACGTGCAGGTGCTCGGCGCGCTGGCGATGCTTTCCGGGCTGGTCGCCGAGATGGCGACCGGTGAGGGAAAGACCCTGAGCGGCGCGCTCGCCGCCGCCGGATATGCGCTGCGGGGCCGGTCGGTGCACGTGATGTCGGTGAACGATTACCTGGCCCGCCGCGACGCCGAGTGGATGGGCCCGGTCTACGATCTGCTAGGCGTGACCGTCGGCTGGATCGGCCAGGGCTCGACGGTGGCGGAACGGCGGCGCGCCTACGCGGCGCAGGTCACCTACGCACCGGTGAGCGAGTTCGGCTATGACGTGCTCCGCGATCGCCTGGTCACCGACGTCGCCGATCTGGTCGCGGGTGATCCGGATGTGGTCGTGATCGACGAGGCTGACTCGGTGCTGATCGATGAGGCGCGGGTGCCGCTGGTCCTCGCGGGCGCGGCGGAGAGCGCGGACGCCGACCGCGAGATGGCGCGGATCGCGGCCGGGCTTCACCGCGGGGAGCACTACGAGGTCGACGAAGATGCTCGCAACGTGTCCCTGACCAGTGCGGGGGCGGGGGCCGCGGAACAGGCGCTCGGCGGGATCGACTTGTACACAACCGAGCACGCCGAGGCGCTGACCCGGCTCAACGTGGCCCTGCACGCTCATGCGCTGCTCCAGCGCGATGTGGACTACATCGTGCGGGACGGCGCGGTGCACCTGATCAACGAGTCCAGGGGCAGGGTGGCCCGGCGGCAGCGCTGGCCCGACGGCCTGCACGCGGCGGTCGAGGCCAAGGAGGGGCTGGCCGCGAGCGAGAGCGGCGAGATTCTCGACTCCATCACCACCCAGTCCCTGGTCCGCCGCTGTCGGACCGTCTGCGGGATGACGGGGACCGCGGTGGCAGCCGGTGAGCAGTTCCGGGAATTCTACGGCCTGGAGATCGCCGCGATCCCGCCGAACCGCCCGTGCGTCCGCGCCGATGAACCCGACCGG
>Ga0335074_10013446_pt1 | contig 11504 bp, 13 predicted proteins | sample Lox_Sample_23_FD_206715 | JGI IMG/M metagenome (GOLD analysis project Ga0335074, IMG submission 206715) | Soil microbial communities from Loxahatchee National Wildlife Refuge, Florida, United States - Lox_Sample_2.3 | ecosystem: Environmental > Terrestrial > Soil > Wetlands | place: USA...
CCGCCCCGCCGCAGTGGACTGGCCTGCGGGCGACCTTCCGCGACGCGACTGGCCAGCTGCTGCACCAGACACCGATCGCGAACGGCGCCGGCCGCTGGATGGAGCTCCCGGACGGGGTCACGGCTGGGAATCTCGCGACGGTGGAGATCTCCGGCCAGCTGATCGCCGAGACCGGCGGCGAACACCTTCTCGGCATCCGCGGGGCCGGCCGGTTCACCATGGTCGTCGACGGGAGCACAGTGTTCGAGGGGGACCTCCGGCCGCAGAGCACTGACGTCGGCGCCTTCTTCCTCTCGCCGCCAGAGGAGTTCGTCCCGCTGCCGCTTGCCGACGGCAACCGCGTCGACGTAGCACTGACGCAGCATGTCCCTGTGGACCGGAACGTGCCGATCGTGGCGTTCACGCTCGGCTATAGCGCGCCGGTCGCCGCCCCCGAGGAGATGCTCGCCGAGGCCGAGGCAATCGCCGCGTCCAGTGACATCGCGATTGTGGTGGTCGGCACCACCGAGAAGGTCGAGTCCGAGGGCTTCGACCGGTCGACGCTCGCGCTGCCGGGGTTGCAGAACGAACTGGTCAGGCGGGTCGCCGAGGTCAACGTGCGGACGATCGTCGTGGTGAACGCCGGCTCGCCGGTCGAGATGCCGTGGGCCGACGACGTCGCCGCTGTCCTGCTGGTCTGGTTCCCTGGTCAGGAGGCCGGCCACGCGCTCGCGGACGTGCTCCTCGGCGCTGCGGAGCCGGGCGGACGACTGCCCACCACCTGGCCCGTCGTGCAGGCCGACTGCCCGGTGCTGAACGTCACCCCGGCGGACGGTGTTCTCCGGTACGACGAGGGCGTCTTCATCGGCTACCGGGCCTTCGAGCGCGCCGGCACGTCGCCGCGGTATCCGTTCGGGCACGGCCTTGGCTACACCACCTGGGCATACGAGGATCTCGCGATCGACGGGCGCAGGGTGACCGTCACCGTCCGCAACACCGGCAGCCGGACCGGCCGCGAGGTCGTGCAGGTTTACGCCGGGCCCGCCGCACCCGATGCTGACCGGCCCGCCCGCTGGCTGGCGGGATTCGGCTCGACCGTCGCCGGGCCGGGCGCGTCCGGCACAGTCGAGGTCGAGCTGCCGGAACGTGCCTTCCAGATCTGGGCCGGCGGCTGGCGCACCGTGCCCGGGCTGTACACGATCGAAGTCGGGCATAGTCTCGGCGACATCCGCGGCACCGCCACGCTGGCTGTCGACTAATCGATGATGACGGGGGAGCCAGCCACGCCGGAAACCCAGGCGGCGGCCGGGATGGCGAGTGCCGCCGCTGCGGCCAGCCCGGACTCCGGCTTCCGGCGGCTGATGGTGAGCCCGGGACGGCGGCGCGGCACCGCATCGGCTGTGGCAGGAGTCGCTTCGGTGGTCGGCGGCACCGCGGGCGCCGCGCTGGCCAGCCGGTTCAGCGCGCACCTTGCGGCCGGGTACGTCAGCTTAGGCCTGCTGCTGGCGGTCACTGCCCTGATCTTCGTCCTGACCACGGCGGATCCGCCGACGGCGGGACTGCCTTGGGATTGCCTTCGGGTGTTACCAGTCGGTGGACGCGGCGCTCGTCACGCTGGTGCTGCCGCGAGGCGAGGACGCCGCCAGGGACCTTGGCGTGCTGAACATCGCCAACGCTGGCCCGCAGGTCATTGCACCGCTGATCGCCGCAGTGATCATCAGCAGCCTGGGCGGCTACCGGATGCTGTTCATCGTCGGAGGCTGCTGCGGCATCGCCGGAGCGATCGCCGTCATGCCAGTGCGGTCCGTCCGCTGACTGGAGATCGAGCGGGGAATAGCGTGCGGCGGGCGGCTGTTGCCGGCAGACGTGACCTCGCAGCCTGAAGCTTATGAAGACATGCAGTTCTGGTTCGACCCGCTCTGCCCGTGGGCGTGGATCACGTCCCGGTGGATGCTCGAGGTAGAGCAGGTCCGCCCGGTACGCGTCGACTGGCGGATCATGTCGCTCGCCTACCTCAACCTGATCCAGCACGAGGGCAAGGACCTGAGCCCGGAATACCTGGCGCGGATGGAGAAGGCATGGGGCCCGATCCGGGTCTGCGCCGCCGCCGCGGACGAGGCGGGTCATGGCGTCCTTGGGCCGCTTTACACCGCTATCGGCACCCGCCTGCATAACCAGGGGCGGCGGGAGGATCCCGAAGTGATCCCGGAGGCGCTGGCTGAGGTCGGCCTGCCCGCCTCCCTCGCGAGCGCAGCGGACAGTACCGAGTTCGACGACGAGATCAAGAAGTCGCACCACGAGGCCTTCGACGTGGTCGGCATCGACGTCGGCACTCCCGTCATCCGGATCCGTGGCAACGCGATCTTCGGGCCCGTCGTGACGCCGATCCCGCGCGGCGAGGCCGCCGGCCGACTCTGGGACGGGGTCGCGCTGGTGACCGAGACCGACGGCTTCTTCGAGCTCAAGCGCACTCGCGACCGCAAGCCGACCTTCGACTGAGCCGGCACGGCTCATGCGGTCGGCAGGCGGCCCGCCGGGGCGAGGTTGCCCCGGCTGAGCCGGGCCCGCCGTGGCCAGGCGGGCATACGCGAGTGCTGGCCTGCCCGCCTGCGGCCAGTTACGCCCGGATTAGGCTGGCAGCGTTATGGAAGACCGCTCGGTGCCATGGACTGCTGGTGCGCGAACCACGGGCGCACCGGCCATCGGCAAGTGGTTCGAGCAGCGCACATCGCACTGGCAGGACTGGCCTGCTCGCGAGCTGCTCGCAGCCAAGGAGCGACTGGGCATCACCATCAGCGTGGTGATCCCCGCCAGAAACGAGCAGCGAACCGTGGGCAGCGTGGTCAGCTCGCTGACACGCGCATTCGTCCGGCGGCTGCCCCTGGTTGACGAACTCGTCGTGATGGATTCCGACTCGACCGACGCCACCGGGGCTGTCGCTGCCGGGGCGGGCGCGGTCGTGTACCGGACCAGCGAGGTAGCGCCCGCGACCGGGAGCTTCCCCGGCAAGGGCGAGGCGCTATGGAAGTCGCTGCACGTCACCAAGGGCGACCTGCTGGTCTTCGTGGACGCCGACCTGACTAGCTGGGGTCCGCACTTCGTGTCCGGCCTGCTCGGTCCGCTGCTGACCAACGAGCAGGTCCTGCTGGTGAAGGGCTTCTACACCCGGGTGCGGACTGAGTCGGATGGCTCGACCTCAACCGAGGGGGGCCGCGTCACCGAGCTCGTTGCCCGGCCGCTCATCAGCCTGTGGTGGCCCGAGCTTGCGGCCGTCGTGCAGCCGCTCGCGGGGGAGTGGGCCGCGCGGCGCAGCCTCATGGAGTCGCTGGCCATTCCCGTCGGATATGGCGTCGAGCTGGCAACCCTCATGGACACCGTGTCCAATCACGGCCTCGACGCGGTAGCGCAGGTCGATCTCGGCAGCCGGGCGCACCGGCATCAGGCGAACCACGATCTGGCGCTGATGGCGGCGGAGCTTCTCGTGGTCGCCGAGCGGCGCCGGCCAAGCGGCCGCCCGGCGCACGGGCCGGCCGAGCCGGCTGACACTGCCGCGGCCGAGCTGTTCCAGTTCGTCCGCGACGCTGACGGAGAGGCGCGCCAGACCTCACGGCCGGTCCCCGTGGCGGAGCGACCGCCTGCCGGGCCGCGGTGACCGGCCCCGCGGAGCCGCGTCCCCAGCGCGAGCTGCGCCTCGGTCGCGGCACGTTCCCGCCCGAGCAGCCTCTCCTCATGGGGATCGTCAACAGGACCCCGGATTCGTTTTTCCGTCCTGGTGTGACCTGGGATGAAACAGCCGCGATGGAGCGAGTTCACCAGGTCATCGCCGAGGGCGCGGACATCGTGGACGTCGGCGGCATCCCGGCCGCGCCCGGCGCGGAGGTCGACGTCGCGGAGGAGATCAAGCGAACCGCCGGGTTCATCGCCGCCGTCCGCGCTAGCTATCCGGACGTCGTGATCAGCGTCGACACCTGGCGGCACGAGACCGGACGGGCGGCGTGCGAAGCCGGCGCCGATCTGCTCAACGACAGCTGGGGCGGCTACGACGAGCGGCTCGCCGAGGTCGCGGCGGAGTACGGCGCGGGGCTGGTGTGCGCGCACGTCGGCCGCCAGCAGCCGCGGACCAGGCCGTTCCGGGTCGCGTATGCCGACGTGATGGCGGACGTGCTGGACCGGATCGAGTTGCTGGCGGCGCGCGCGCTGGCGGCGGGCGTGCCAGCCGACCGGATCGTCATCGACGCCGCGCACGACTTCGGCAAGAACACCTGGCACTCCCTGGAGATCACCCGCCGGCTGGCGGAGATGACGGCCACCGGCTGGCCGGTCCTGGTGTCGCTGTCGAACAAGGACTTCGTCGGCGAGACCCTGAACCTGCCACCCGAGCAGCGCCTGCACGGCACGCTCGCGGCGACGGCGGTGTGCGCATGGCACGGCGCCCGGATCTTCCGGGTGCACCAGGTGACCGAGTCCAGGCAGGTGGTGGACATGGTGTCGGCCATCCGCGGGGACCGGCCGCCGGCCCGCGCCGTCCGTGGGCTGGCCTAGCGGTGATCGTCGCAGCTGCCCTGTGCCCGGCCCCGCCGCTGCTTGCTCGCGAGCTGACCGGAGCCGATCCGGTGGTGCCCGAACTCCGGCGCGCGTGCCTGGAGGCCGCTCTCGCGCTTCTGCATGCGAAGCCCGACATGATCACCGTCGTCGGCGTCGCGGACAGCACCCGGCCGTTCGACCCTGACGGCGAACTCGACGTGGCGGCGTACGCGCCGGCGCTCCGCAGCGGCCGGCTCCGTGCGGGCGCGCTGGTACACGGAAGTAACCAGACGCCGGCGAAGGCCGAGGCGCTGCCGCTGCCGCTCGGCCTTGGCAGCCGGCTTCTGGACCAGGCTGGTTACGCGGGGGAGCGGCTGCTGTACGCGGTCGGCGAGCGAGAGCGCCCAGCCGACTGCGCCGCGCTCGGCGGGCGGCTGGCTGCCGCGGGTGAACGGGCCGCGCTGCTGGTCATGGCCGACGGCAGCGCCCGGCGCGGACTCAAGGCGCCGGGCTACCTGGACCTGCGCAGCGCACCGTTCGACGCCGAGGTCGAACGGGCCGTCCGCGCGGGAGACATGCCGGGGCTGCTGGCCCTCGACCCTGAACTCGCGCTGGAGCTGATGGCGACTGGCCGCGCTGCCTGGCAGGTTCTGGCCGGCGCGCTGGCCGGACGGCAGGCCGCCTGCGAGGTACGGTACTGCGGCGATCCGTTCGGCGTGGCGTATCTGGTCGCCTCGCTGACGCCTGCCGAACTGACCGGCGCCGATGGCTAGCGCAAGCAGCCACGGCAGATGACAGCAACGGCTGAGGCTAGGGAGGAAACGTGGTCACTATCGGCCTGTCAGGCCGGGACGTGGTGGTGTTCGGGGCAACTGGGGCCCTGGGCGCCGGAGTCGCGTCGATGTTCGCGAGCGCAGGCGCGGCCGTCGTGGGTGCGGACCGCGTGGCACCGCCGCCGGAGCGCACGCTCACCGGCATCAGCTATGAGGTTGCCGACGCACTGGACGAGGACGCACTCAGGGAGCTTTTCGACGCGCGCACGCCACCGTGGGCGGTGATCAACACCATCGGGGGGTTCGCGCCTGACCGGCCGCTGGCCGAGCTTGACGCCGCCGAGCTGACTCGCCAGCTTCAGCTCAACCTCGTCTCGGCGGCGCTCATCACCAAGCACGCGCTGCGCGTCATGCAGCCTGCCGGCCAGGGGCGGATCGTGCACACCGCAAGCCGCGCGGCCGTGCAGACGAAAGGCTCCGGGTTCGCGTACTCAGTCAGCAAGCAGGGCGTGCTGCACCTCGTCGCCATGGCAGCCGAGGAGGTACGCGGCACCGGAGTCACCGTGAACTGCGTCGTGCCGAGCATCATCGACACGCCAGCGAACCGGGCGGCGATCCCGGACGGCGATCACGACTCCTGGCCGAAGATCCCCGACATCAGCCTCAGCTATGTCTATCTGGCCAGTCCCGACGCGGGCCTCGTCAACGGCGCGGCCATCCCGGTCTAACCGCCTGGCTGGTCCGGCGAGCCGCCCGATGCGGAGCGTTACTGCAAAGCTGCGGTCAAGTACCCGCTAACGCAGCGCCGGCGTTCCCGTCACACTCTGCCCCTTATTCCCCGGCGTGTCGTCCGTACTACTACAGGGGGCCTATGCGAACTTATGGCCATGACTATCGCATTGGCCCTGTCCCACCCGCATGGTGCCGCTTCGGTGGGCGGCTCCACGACCCACTGGCTCGCGATCGGCCTGCTCGCCGGGATGCTGGCCATCGCGATCCTCCCCGGCTGGCTGCTCGGCCTGGTGATCGCCGCCGATGTCGTGGCCCTGGGCTGGTCGTTCGGCATTCTCAAATACGCGGACACCTCAAAAGGGCACTGGGTCTGGATCGCGCTTGCGGCCCTGCTCATCGGCTTGTACTGGGGTGTCTTGCGCGGGCTTAAGCATCTCGCCGCTGCCGAGTACACCACCCGTCTGGGCAACATCCGAAGGCTTGGCCGTTACATCTGACGGACAGCCCGGTCCGACGCAGCCACGTCAGCTCGCGGCAACAGCCTCGCCCAGGCTCGGGTACACGCGCAGCACACGGTCGAAGCTCATCACGCCGAGAGCCCGGACCACAGCGCTGTCCGGTGCCACGGCGACGCGCAGCTGCGCGCCAGCCCCGGCAGCCCTGTCGTGGGCGATCAGCAGCATGCGGAAGCCAGACGAGTCGCAGAACCTGGTCTCGGTCATGTCCGCGATGATCACCGCCGCGCCGGCCTCGACTGCCTCACAGAGCAGCGAGCAGACCGCCTGGGCGTTGCTGACGTCGATCTCGACCGGCAATGGAACGATAACCGGCCTGGCTTCTGCTGATTCCTCACGCACGGGATACCTCGGGGCTCGTCGGCCGCGGTCCGGTGCGGGCGCCCTTGCGGAATAGCCAGCCCCAAACCGCGGCTGGCTGTTTCAACCGTCGTGCTTAGTGTGCCACTTCCCGGCGGTAGGTCTGGCCAGTCTGCGCTAGGTCTGGCCAGTCTCCGCTAGGTCTGGCCAGGCGACTCAGCTAGCATAGTTAACTACGTTCACCAGTGGCGGCCGATGGCCGCGTCAGGGAGGCTCACATGCGGGATGCCGTCATCGTCCAGGCAGTCAGGACACCGGTTGGCAAGCGGAACGGCGGTTTGTCAGAGGTTCAGCCCGCTGATTTGTCCGCGCATGTCCTGACCGCACTGGCCGAGCGGTCCGGCATCGACCCGGCCGTTGTCGAGGACGTCATCTGGGGCTGCGTCAGCCAGGTCGGCGAGCAGACCGGCGACATCGCGCGCAGCGCCGTCCTCGGCGCGGGCTGGCCGGAGTCAGTACCCGGCGTCACCGTGGACCGCCAGTGCGGCTCCTCTCAGCAGGCGGTCAGCTTCGCCGCGGCCAGTGTCCTGGCCGGGCATTACGACGTCGTGGTGGCCGGCGGCGTCGAGTCGATGAGCCGGGTGCCGATGGGTACGTCGAGCGCGGGCAAGTGGCCGTTCGGCAATGGCTTCGGCGCCCGCTACCCCGGCATCATCCCGAACCAGGGAATCGGCGCCGAGATGATCGCCGACCGGTGGGGCCTGAGCCGGACCCAGCTGGACGAGTTCAGCCTCGGCTCGCACGCCAAGGCCGCCGCCGCGCAGGACGGCGGACTGTTCGATGCCGAGATCGCTCCCATCACCAATCCGTCCGGGGTGAAGGTGGAGGCAGATGAGGGCGTCCGGCGGGGCAGCACGCTCGAGGCGCTCGGTGCACTCAAGACCGTCTTCCGGCCGGAGAACGGCACGATCACCGCTGGGAACAGCTCGCAGATCTCCGACGGCGCGGCCGCGCTGCTCATCACAACGAGCGAGAAGGCAGCCGAGCTCGGCCTCACGCCGATCGTGCGGATCCACACCGCCGTGGTCACCGGCGATGACCCGGTGATCATGCTGACCGGCCCGATCCCGGCGACCGCGCTCGCGCTGAAGCGCAGCGGCCTGTCGATCGGCGACATCGGCGCGTTCGAGGTGAACGAGGCGTTCGCCCCGGTGCCGCTGGCCTGGCTGGCCGAGACCGGCGCCGACGCGGCCCGGCTGAACCCGAACGGCGGCGCGATCGCGCTCGGCCACCCGCTCGGCGGCAGCGGTGCCCGGATCATGACCACGCTGGTGCACCACATGCGCGCCACCGGTACCCGGTACGGCCTGCAGACCATGTGCGAGGGCGGCGGCCAGGCTAACGCCACCATCCTCGAGCTGGTCTGACCGAAGTGGGCCTGTCGGCAGACCTTCCCGATCAGCCTCCGGACAAGCCCGCCGTCATCATGGCCGGCGGCGGGCCCGGCCTGGACGGGACCGTCGTCACCTTCGGCGAGCTCGAGCACCGCAGCCGGCAGGTGTCGCGGCTGCTCGCCAGTCTGGGCGTGCAGCCGGGTGATCACGTCGCCGTCATGCTGGCGAACCGGCCGGAGTACTTCGAGATCGGCTGGGGCGCGCAGCGGCGGGGCACCTACTGGACGCCCGTCAACTGGCATCTGACCGCGGACGAGGCCGCTTACATCGTCGAGGACTGCGGCGCGACCGTACTGTTCGCGTCGCCCGAGACCGCCGAGGCGGCCGCGCAGATCTCAGCGCGGCTTCCCCGGGTGACCACGTTCCTGTCTGGAGCCAAGCCACCCGACCTGCCCGGCATCTCGAGCTATGCGGAAGCCATCGCCGAGCTCTCCGGTGACCCCATCCCGGACGAGGTGGAGGGGCTGTACTTCTACTACTCCTCCGGCACGACAGGCCGGCCGAAGGGGATCAGGCGGGAGCACGCATTCCCGCCGTTCGGCACCGGGATGACGCTGGACCAGCTCCAGCGCTGGGTTTTCGGGTTCGGCCCGGATTCGGTCTACCTCTGCCCAGCGCCCCTCTATCACGCCGCTCCGCTCGGCTTCTCCCTCGGTGCACAGCGCAACGGCGGAACCGTGGTGCTGATGGACCGGTTCGACCCGGAGGACTGCCTCCGGGTCATCGAGCAGCATCACGTGACGCACGCGCAGTTCGTGCCAACCCACTTCGTCCGGATGCTGAAGCTGCCGGCCGCTGAGCGTGCCCGCTTCGACACGTCGAGCCTGCAGACCGTCATCCACGCGGCGGCGCCATGCCCGGCCGAGGTCAAGCAGCAGATGATCGACTGGCTCGGGCCGAAGCTCTGGGAGTATTACGCCGGCAGTGAGGGCAACGGGATCACGGTCATCGGCTCGGACGAGTGGCTGTCACATCCCGGCTCGGTTGGCCGCGCCATGGGCACCGCCGTGCACATCGTGGACCCGGGCGACCCGGCGGGCGCGGAGCAGCCCCCTGGTGAGGACGGGCTCATCTACTTCGAGGGATCCGGGTTCGAGTATCACCACGACCCGGGGAAGACCGCCGGATCGCGGCACTCGAAGGGCTGGTCCACTCTCGGCGACATCGGGCACCTGGACGAGGAGGGCTTCCTTTACCTGAGCGACCGGCGCACCGATCTGATCATCTCCGGCGGCGTGAATATCTATCCGGCCGAGATCGAGCAGGCGCTCGTCATGCACCCGGCGGTCAGCGACGTCGCCGTGATCGGCATCCCCGATCCGGAGATGGGCGAGTCAGTGCTGGCAATCGTCCAGCCGTCCGAGACGGCAACGGCGTCAGCTGAGCTGGCCGACGAGCTGATCGCCCACTGCCGTGCGGAGCTCGCGTCGTTCAAGTGCCCGCGGTCGGTGGAGTTCGCTACTGAGCTGCCGCGGCTGCCGACCGGGAAACTGCTGCGGCGGAAGCTGCGCGAGCGGTACCAGGGCGGCGCGGCAGTTAGTTAGCGCCGGCCGAGACGCTTCGGCGTGTTGACCTTGTCCGGGCTGATGACGAGGATGATCCGGCCGTCCGGCCCGATCGGGTTGCCGTAGTCCCGGCCCACGTACTTGCGAGACAGCTCATCAATGTGGTCCCTGGCCTCCTGGCCGTCCTTCGTTGCCACCACATGGCCGCGAACCTCGGCCCAGTCCCACGGGTCGTCGGAGGCGTGCAGCAGCACTGTCACGCGCGGATCGCGCCTGACATTCCGCGACCGCTGGCGCTGTGGCTCGGTGTTGACCAGCAGGTTCTCCCCGTCTGTATCGACCCAGGTCAGAAGCGCCTGGGGTTGCCCATCGGGCATCAGCGTCACCACGGTCGCGAGGGTCGGCGCCTTAGCCAGGCGGACGACGTCGTCATCAAGAGGCATGCCGTCATCGTAACGAGCGGTCTAGTCGCCGCACTGGGCCGGACTGGCAACCACGCGAGCGTTTCTGACTGGGAGCACCAGTAGGCTGCAGGAGAGGCGAGGAGGCCGCGATGGACTTCGAGCACGTCCTGACGGAGCGATCCGGCGAGTTCGTCACGATCACGATGAACCGGCCAGCACGGCGGAATGCCCTGTCACTGGCGCACATGCGCGAGCTCATCGCCGCGTTTGCCGCAGCGGGGGAGAGCGACGCGCTCGGCATCGTGCTAGCCGGGAACGGTCCCGTGTTCAGCGCCGGTCATGACTTCGCGGACGTCGCGGATGCCCCTCTCGGCGTCGTTCGCGGATTGCTGCAGACCTGCACCGAGCTGATGAACCTCATGCAGCAGGTGCCGCAGCCGGTGGTCGCCAGGGTCCATGGGCTCGCCACCGCGGCCGGCTGCCAGCTCGTCGCCACGGCCGACCTGGCGGTAGCGAGCGAGGACGCCGGGTTCGCGGCGCCAGGGGGCAGCGGCGGATGGTTCTGCCACACGCCAATGGTGGCAATCGCCCGCAACGTCGGCCGCAAGCGCGCGGCGGAGATGGCCCTCTCCGGTGACGTGATCGATGCTCGCACGGCGCTGGAGTGGGGTCTGGTCAACCGGGTTGTTCCGCGGGCGCAGCTGGACTCGGCGACCACTGACCTGCTGGAGCGAGTCACTCGCGGATCTGCGGAGAGCAAAGGCATCGGGAAGCAGGCACTGTACGCGCAGATCGATCTGGACCAGCCCAAGGCCTATGCCTATGCGGTCGAGGTGATGGCCGCAACCAGCCAGCTGCCGGACGCCCAGGAGGGGATGCACGCCTTCCTGGAGAAGCGGAAGCCGCAGTGGCTGCGCGGTCGTTCGTAGCCTCCGGGGCTTAACCGCCGGCCGGTCTTTCGGAGCACTGGGGTGCCGGGTGGGGTGGGTGGGCTGGTTTGGTGCGGGGGTGGGTGTGCCCCGCACCGGTGGGGGTGGTGCGGGGCTGGGCCGGGGGGCACCTTGGGTTAGAGGGTGCCGTTGGCGTTGGAGATGTCGTAGCTGGGGCCCCAGTACCACTGGGTGGCGGTGGCGCCGGGGACGATGTGGGGGGTGCCGGTGGGGTCGGCGATCCACCAGCGGACGTTGGCTTGCATGGTGTGGGGGAGGGTGCTGATGGCCTGCTGGGCGGCGGTCCAGTCGGACATCATGGTGTAGATGACGGCGAGCTGGCCGGGGTGGGCGGTTTCGCGCTGCTGGACCCACTGGGCGGCCTGGGC